>ERZ761602.1120-NODE-1120-length-51289-cov-5.025901_pt1 | contig 51289 bp, 37 predicted proteins | sample MGYA00512165_ERZ761602 | MGnify/ENA primary metagenome ERZ761602 (study PRJEB28899, sample SAMN02445085) | bioreactor sludge metagenome | biome: EBPR sludge; isolation source: Thorneside wastewater treatment plant | place: Australia: Brisbane, Thorneside...
CGGCGTTCGGCGCCGCGTTCTCCGTCACCGTCACCGTCGCCGTGGCGTTCGCGCAAGGCGCTGTGCCCGCTACCGTGTAGGTGTAAACCCCAGGGTCCATCGCGGCCGGGTCGTAGCTGCCGCCAGCAACAGGTGATGGGCCGCTCCAGCTGCCGCCCGCTTGCGGGCTGCCGCCCAGCTGCGCGAACAGGCTCACCGCTGCGCTCGTGCTGCAAAGGGTCACGGTGCCGTTGGTCCCGGCGTTCGGCGCCGCGTTCTCCGTCACCGTCACCGTCGCCGTGGCGTTCGCGCAGGGCGGTGCGCTGGGCACCGTGTAGGTGTATACCCCAGGCGCCATGGTGACCGGGTTGTACAATCCACCAGCCACCGGGCTCGGGCCGCTCCACGTTCCACCGGCATCGGGTGCGCCGCCGAGGACTGTGAGCAGGCTGAAGGATGCCCCATTGCCGCAAACCGCGATGGTTCCATCCGTACCTGCGTCGCTCGTGGCACCTTGATTCACGGTAACCGTTGCGGAAGCATTCTGGCAGCCATTTCCGACCGTATAGGTGTAGGCACCGTATAGGTCGTTGGAAGGGTCGAAGAGCCCTGGGTGCGACGCACCATTGGGCCCGGTCCACACACCGCCTGCATCCGGGGAGCCGCCGAGCTGTCCGAAAAGATTGATGGCCGGCGTACCGGCGCATGAAGAAATCACCACGGATGTGCCGGGGTCCGGCGGAATCGGCGGGGGCGTAACCACGGTGATGGTCAGCTCATAACTGGAGAGGTTCTCCAACGGACACGCGTTGTCATTGACATTGATCAGTACCGAGGCTGGGGAGAGCCCGAGATCAGGGGTCCAGCAAATGGTTGCCACCGCCGGATTGGAACCCGACACCGAGAACGTGGCGCCGGGCAGCTGGGACGTGACTTGGGAGGCCAGCGTGACGACAGCCAGCGGATCAACGTCACTGAAGGACAGATCAACACAGAACGGTATGCCGTCGCAGACCTGGATGCCCGTCGCACTGGTGATGACTCCATTGGAGATCGATGTAGGTCCCAGGTTGGTCGCCGGCGGGTCGATGCACGGAATCACAATGAACAGGAAGTCCCGCATCACGGTACCAATCAGCTGCCCCAAGGCATTGTAGGATGCGACCTGCAGCGCCACCACATAGCTGCCGGTTATCGTAGGGGTGAAGTTGATCTGTCCGGTGTTGGGATTGAGCGTCACACCCGGAATGGGCGTGCCGGCAGTGAAGCCCGGGATATAGTTCACGTTGGTCGGCGCCGGAGCTGCGAAGCGCGCGCTGATGAACGAGTATACCAGCGTGTTCCCGTCGGCGTCGGTCACCTCCGGGTTGTAAGAGACAGGCGTGCCCACGCACACATACGGGATGGACTGGTCGCCGAACTGGGGGGATTGGTCGCAAAGCCCTCCAGCATTGTTGATGGTTGCCGCCACGTACATGCCGGGGGTCAGCTGCACGTTCTGGGTGGTGGCGCGGCAGCAAATGCTCCAGCTGATCGTCCACGCGTTACAGGGGGACAGTACGATCGTAGTCTGGAACCGGTAGTGCCGGATGCCTGGAAGAGTGCCCCCGTTGCAGGTGCTGTTGGCCAGTTGGGAGCCGCAGAGCTGGGAAACCTCTTCGGTTTGAACGAGGGGAATATTGGGCAAGGAGAATGAGACCCCGCAGTTATTGGAGAAATTGAGCGTCTGGGGCGTGATGGGGGCTCCCGAGCAGTCCAGGAAGAGATCGAGGGTGATCCTGTACTGATTGGGGCCTACGCACTCATAGGTGATGTTGGCACCGGAGTAATGATCGGCCCTGGCTTCAGCCAAGCCCCACCCCATGGCGAGGACAACGATCACCAATCGACGAAATGCACCGAACCGCTCAACCATCACCGTGGGTCCTTGCCTATCCACTTTGGCGGGACAACAAGCCATCAAAAGTACGCAAACCCGTTTGTATCCAGAGCCTTACGCATGTTCCACATTCATTCCACTAGACGATTCCTAAGCCGTGTACGTTGGCTGATCCGATTTAACGCCATGGTGACATCCCCTGCATCACCCTCCGGGCTACTTTTGCCGGCCCAATTCGCCAAGGCAACGCCCGCCTTGAAAGCTTTCCGCATTGCGCCGCACCCACGCCCAGCCTGAGCCCAGCATGCCGAGTCCACTGCCCATTTCCGCCCTCCGCCGGCCTTTGGTCCTGGGCCTTCTCCTTGCTGCCGCTCCGGCGGCAAAGGCCCAGATCGACACCCTCCTCAACGCTCCGGCGGCCGATACCACCGATGCGGCCAACACGCCCCGGCTGCCGGTGTACACCCTCACCACCGACGACCTGGATGGCGAACTGGGGAACCAGGACATCAGCGGCATCCTGCAATCCTCCAGGGACCCCTTCACCGCAGTAGCGGGCTTCAACTTCGGCCAGGCGCGATTCAGGATCCGTGGTTACGATGGCGAGAACACGCTCGTTACGATCAATGGCGTGCGTGTGAACGACCTGGAGACCGGCTGGGCGGTCTGGAGCAATTGGGCCGGCCTCAACGACGTGACCCGGTGGATGCAGGTGCGGACCGGAATCGGGCCGAGCCGGCTGCTTTTCGGCAGCATTGGCGGCACCACCGACATGAACATCCAGGCAAGCGCGCTGCGCAAAGGGGTAAGGGTGTCCTACGCCAGCGCCAATCGCGCCTACCGCAACCGCATCATGGCCACCTATGCCACCGGGATGAACGCCAAAGGATGGGCCTTTGCCTTCAGCGGCTCCCGCCGGTGGGCGGAGGAAGGCTATGTGGAGGGCACCTCTTTCGACGCCTATTCGTACTTCCTGGCGGCGGAGAAGCGCTTCAACGACCAGCATAGCATAAGCCTCAGCGGCTTCGGCGCTCCGATTGTCCAAGGCCGGCAAGGCTTGGCGGTCCAGGAGGCCTATGACCTGGCCGGGACCCCATTCTACAACCCCAACTGGGGCTATCAGGCGGGTCAGAAGCGGAATGCCAAGATGAGCCGTGACCACAAGCCGATGATCATGGCCACCCACAACTTCCGGCTCAGCGATGCTGCGAAGCTCACCACGTCAGCGTATTACACCTTCGGCCGGGATGGCCTTACGGGGCTGAATTGGTTCGATGCCAAGGACCCGCGCCCCGACTACTACCGGTACCTGCCGAGCTACTACAGGTTCGAGGACAGCCACCTCTACGACGACCGTGTCAGGGCTTGGGAGAACGATGTGAACACCCGGCAGATCGACTGGGACCAGCTGTACTTCGCCAACGGCAAGAACCTCTATCTGGTGCAGAACGCCAATGGACAGGCCGGAAAGACCGAGATCGGCTACCGCAGCAAGTACATCGTGGAGGAGGTCAGGGCCGACCCCACCCGCTTCGGCATCAATAGCGTATGGAACAAGGACCTTGACGAACGCACCCACCTGACCATCGGCGGGAGCTTCCACAAGCAGCGCACGCACTACTTCCGGGTGGTGGACGACCTGCTCGGCGGCCAGTTCTGGTTGGACATCGACCAGTTCGCTGACCGCGATTTCAATGACACCACGATCTCGCAGAACGACCTGGACGTCCCGAACAAGTTGGTGCGCGAGGGCGATGTCTTCGGCCACGACTACGAAATCCACACGCAGTACGCGAACATCTTCGCCCAGTGGGAGAAGAAGTGGACCAAGCTGGAGGCCTACGCCGGCGTGGACATCTCGCACACCAGCTTTTGGCGCGAGGGACGGCTCCGCAACGGCCGCTTCCCGGATGAATCCTTCGGCGAGGGCGAGAAGCATCGGTTCGCCGGGTTCGGCGCCAAGGCCGGCGGCATCTACAAGCTGACCGGGCGCCACTTCATCACGGCGAATGCCACCTACATCGTGCGCCCCCCCGCGAGCAATGTGGCCTACATCGCGCCGCGCGTCCGCGATGCGGTGCTCACCGGGCTCACCCCGGAGTCGACCTACGGCGCCGACCTGAGTTACGTGCTGAAGGCTCCCCGCGTAAAGGGGCGCGCAACGGTGTACTACACCCGCATCATGGACCAGGCTTGGAACCGCAGCTACTACCACGACGAGTTCCTGACCATCGTGAACTACGCCATGACCGGCGTGGACCAGCTGCACCAAGGGGTGGAAATCGGGGTGGAAGCGAACCTGACGAGCACTTGGCAGCTCACCGCCGTGCATGCCGGAGGCAGCTACACGTATGACTCACGGCCAACGGCCACCGTCACCCGCAACAACAGCGAGGAAGTGTTCGCCCAGGACCGCACCATTTACTGGAAGGGCTACCGTGTTGGCGGCATGCCCCAGTCCGCCTCATCGCTGGGGCTGCGGTACAATTCACCCAAGTTCTGGTTCGCTGGAGCAAGCGCGAACTTCTTCCAGCACATCTACCTCGACCCGAACCCGGACCGCCGCACCGAGGACGCGCTGGAGAACCTCGTCACCAGTGACCCCCAATGGAACGAGCTCCTGGAACAGACCCGCCTGGACGACAACCTGACGGTTGACTTCTTCGCGGGAAAGAGCTGGCTCATCAACAGGAAGTACCGCCTGGCCGTCAATGTATCGGTAAGCAATGTGCTCGACAACCGCGACTTCCGCGTGGGCGGCTTCGAGCAGCTGCGCTACGATCGCATGGACGTGAACCGGTTCCCGCCCAAGTACAGCTACCTCTTCGGACGGAACTACTTCGCCATGCTCACCTTCAGCTTCTAACGCACACCGCACGCATGACCCGCAATATTCTTCTCTTCCTCTCCGCTGCAGCGCTGCTGCTGGCCTCTTGCGAAAAGGAGCTCGATACCCCGCCCCAGAGGACCCTGCCGGTTGGCGAGGTGCTCACGGTGGCACAGCTTCGAGGTCTCTACTCCGGCACGCCCAAGCGCTTCGGTGGCGACAGCAGCGTCTACGCCGTGGTGACCGCCGACGAGCAGAACGGCAACCTCTACAAGAACGTCTACGTGCAGGACCACACCGGAGGCATCGTCATCCGCCTGGTGAACTCCGGGGGACTGTACCAAGGGGACAGCATCCGCATCTACCTTCCCGGTACGATACTCAGCTCCTATCGCGGCATGCTGCAGCTCGATAGCGTCGATGTGGACAATAACACGGTGAAGCAGGCCGTGGGCGTGCAGAAGCAGCCCCAGCTGGTGACCGTCGCACAAGTGACCCCGGATATGCAAGGCAAGCTGGTTCGGCTGGAGGGCGTCGAGTTCATCCAGGCCGAGGTTGGGCAGCCTTACGCCGATGCGGTGAACCAGGTGACCGTGAACCGGACGCTGAGCGACTGCAGCGCCAACATCATCGTCCGCAACAGCGGCTATGCCAACTTCGCCGGTCAACCGCTTCCCGCAGGCAACGGCAGCTTCGTTGCGGTAGTGGGGCAGTTCGACGATGACATGCAGCTGTTCATCCGGAACATCGCAGAGGTGCAGCTCACCGGTGACCGCTGCGACCCCTTTCCCGAGCTCTGCGCCGCCGCTTCAGCCGTTCAGGAGGATTTCGGCACCACCACCGCCAACGTGGACGTGGACCTGGACTGCTGGAACAACCAGGCCCAGCTCGGCAGCCGTTTCTGGCGCGGCACCTCGGTGAGCGGGAACATGGCCGTGCAGGCGACCTCGTTCTCCTCGAGCAATGCCAGCGATGTATCCTGGCTGGTCACCCCGCCGGTCACCTACAGCCCCGGCATGACCCTCTCGTTCCGCTCGCAGCGCGGATTCGGCGTGGCCGGCCACGATCCCTTCGCGCTCTTCATCAGTACCAATTACAGCATCGGCAACCTGGCCACGGCCAATTGGGCGCCGCTTACGTGCGCCTATGCCACCCCGTCCACAGCCGACCAGGTGTGGGTGGAGAGCGGTGCAGTGGACCTTGGGGCCGCCCTGCCCCCCGGCTACACCGGGGCCTTCGTGGTGGGCTTCCGCTACACCGGAAGCGGCCCGAACGGCCAGACAACGAACTTCCGGATCGACGACGTCCAGATCCAATGACCACCAAACCCTAATGTCATGAGAACAGCAGTACTCGCCCTTGCCGTCATGTGGTCCGCAGCAGCGGGCGCACAGGTTTTCACCAGCGGCTTCGAGACCTGGAACGACACAGTGCCCGCTGAATGGATGGGCAGCAAGACCTCGTTGAGCGCCGACAGCGTGACCCAAGTGACCACGGATGTGCATGGCGGCACCTTCGCCGTGCGCCTCCAGAACAGCACCACGAGCCATCGGCGGTTCACCACGCAACCGGTACCCGTCACCAACGGGGCCATCTACGATGTGACCTACTGGGTGCGCGGCACCGGCGAGATCAGGACCGGCCTCTTCGATGACCGGCCCTCGGGCGGCACTTCAGGATACGCGCCCTACACCAACTACTTCGTCTCCACCGGCAGCACCTGGACGCAGGTGACCCAGCAGATCTCCGCCGCCAACGACTTCGCCTCCGCCGAGTTCATCCTGTCCGTCCGCAGCACGGCCGGCCCGGAACACCTGGTGGTGGACGATTTGACGATCACCGAAGCCGCCCCGCCCGAGCCCGTGAGCATCTACGCCATCCAGTTCACCGCCGATCCGGGCGGCGCTTCGCCGCTCGCCGGTCAGATCGTGACCACGGGGGGCATCGTCACCGCGGTGGACACCATCGGGGCCGATAGCTACTTCATCCAGAGCGGCACGGGGCCGTGGACGGGCATCTACGTGAATGATGCCACCAACGCGGTGGCCCTCGGCGACAGCGTCATCATCACGGCCTCCGTGGAGGAAAGCTTCCAGTACACCCGCCTCACCAACGTCACCTCCTTCGCGGCAGAGGGCGGTTTCGCCGTGCCTGCCGCCGAAGTGCTCACCCCCAACCAAGCCAATGAGGAGCAATGGGAGGGCGTGCTGGTGAAGGTTCCGGATATCGGCTGCACGGCGCTGCCCGACAATTTCGGCGAATGGATCGCCACGAGCACTACGGGGGGCAGCATGATGATCAACGACCTGCTCTTCGCGTACACCCCGACCGTGGGGACCTTCTACACCATTACCGGTGTGATGAACTACAGCTTCAACGCCCGCAAGCTGGAGCCCCGGTTCCTCGCCGACATCGAGTTCGGCAGCGGCGTGGCGGAGCAGGCGCAAGGCGCCTTGCTGGCCTACCCGAACCCCAGCAGCGGCATGGTTCGGCTCAGCGGCTGGGAGCCCAACGGCAGTGCGGACTTCAGCGTTACGGATGCTGGCGGGCGCTTGGTCCTCAGCGGTGCGCTGATGAACCCCGTGGCCGACCTCACAGGCCTGCCTGATGGCGCATACACGCTGTCCCTGCGCACGGCCAAGTCCGTGTTCCGCACCCGCGTGGTGGTGCAGCGCTGAGCGGACCCGCGAGCACGAAGCCCCGCCTTGGAGGTTCCAAGGCGGGGCTTCGTGCATCCTGAAGCTCAGACCTCCTTCACGAGGATCAGGAAGACCGGGAAGTGATCGCTGTAGCCATCCTGATAGGTATCACCGACGAATGTGCGGTTGGGATAGCCGGCGAAGTTCCCTTCGGTCTGGCGCAGGTACGGCTCATTGAAGATCCGGGCACCGTAGTACCGATAGCGCCCTCCCCGGCCACTGACCAGGCCCGGTGAGACGAGCACCTGGTCGAACAGGTTCCACGAATCACGCCACGCCAGGGAACCGATGCCCTTCTGGTAGGGCTCATGCATGGGATTGAAGAAGGTGCCGCCCACAGCCTTGGCCTTGTCGCCGGTGGCGCCGAAGAACCGGCTCACGCTGGCATTCACGGGGTCATCATTCAGGTCGCCCATGTACAGAATGCGCGCGTCGGCATTCCGGGCCAGCAGCGAATCAACGATGCGCCGCCCGAGTTCAGCGGCCGCCTTCCGCTTGGGGGCGCTGCGCTGCTCACCGCCTCGCCGCGACGGCCAGTGCGCCACGATGACATGCGTCGTATCACCGTCCAGCACCCCGCTCACCAGCAGCTGATCGCGCGTGCGGAACGCGGTGTCAGCGACGTGCAGGCGGTAGCTCCTGTGCGCATACACCTTGTAGAGCGCGGGGTTGTAGATGAGCGCGACATCAACGCCTCGACGGTCGGGGCCATCCTCGTGAACCACCCGGTAGCCGCGCCCCTTCAAGACCTCTCGGGACACAAGGTCCTCCACCACCCGCCTGTTCTCCACTTCCGCGAGGCCCACGATGGCCATGCCCTGCGGATGCAGGTCCTTGCCCATCGCAGCGATGACGCTGGCGGTCTTATCCAGCTTGCGCCAGTACCGCTGGCTGCCCCATTGCTTGGCGCTGCCCGGCAGGAACTCAGCATCGTCCACACCAGCCGCATCCAGCGTATCGTAGATGTTCTCCACGTTGTAGAATCCGACCAGTGCGGCCTGATACTCCTTCTTCGCCTGTCCGCAGGCCATCAGGGGCAGGAGCATCACAAAAGGGGCTACGGCGAAGAAGGGGCGCATGCGGCGTTTCTAAGGGCGGCCAAATTAGACCGCACCGGCGCTTCCATTCGAAGTCCGTGCCGATCATCCCACGAACTCACCGGGGCATGAGCAGCGGATGGCGCTCATTGTAGTGCCGCAGGAAGCGGAACAGGGCCTCATCACTGTTCCGCTGCTTCTTCGGCAGGCGGCGGAATTCCTCTTGAAGGACCGGGTCATGCGCCAGCGCAGCATCCATGCCGGTGGCATCGAAGGGCAGTGCCCGCCCCGTCTCCATATCGATCAGCTGCTGGACGAGCACGGTCCGCGTGACGGTCCCCGCCCCGTACAGGAAGGGGTCCCAATCCCTGTAGGATCGCTCGTAGAGCATGTGGGCCAGGCTGCCCATCAGCCCGATGCGGAAGAAACCGTCGCCTGCTGCGACATAGACCACATCGTTCTGGCAGAATCCCCAGATCCGATCCAGCCGGATCGATTGGACCCCGCCGGTATCCGGCTGGTAGCGGAGGCGGCTGAGCACGGCGCGCAGATCACGCACCGGAAGACCTTGGTCGTCCCGTAGGCGCTCGAGTGGAACGGAGGGCGCATTGTAGCGGAACGCCCGAAAGTCGAGGTAGATGCCCTCCCGCAGGTCCATCCCGCCCTGGTAAGGCGCCCAAAGGGTATCGGCCTGGCCGAAAGCCGCCATGACCAGACCCCCGGCCGCCCAAGCCAGCAGCAGCCTCATCCCGCGCATTGCCGAATCCAGGCAATCACCTCGTCCGGGGCCTGCGCATGAACCCAATGGCCTGCGAAGGGGACGGTCTCCACCCTGCTGCGCAGGAACTGCTCCCGGATGGCGGGGATATCCTCGCGCAGGATGTAATCGCTCTGGCCGCCCCTGATGAACAGCGTGGGCACGGACACCGTCTCCGGGCCGATCGATGCGAGGATGGCATCCAGGTCACGCTCCAGCAGGGGCACGTTCATGCGCCAGGCCAGCTGATCATCGGTCCTCCAGTACAGGTTCTTGAGGAGGAACTGCACCACGCCGGGCTCCTTCACATGGGCGGCGATGTGCGCCTCGACCTCCTTCCGTGAACGGCCGCTGGAAAGGTCGGCCGTGCGCAGCGCATGGATGATGTGCGCGTGGTTGTTCGCGTGCTCCTTGGGGCTGATGTCGATGACCACCAGGTGGCGTAGCAGGCCGGGCCAGCGCTGCGCGAAGACCATCGCCGCCTTGCCGCCCATGCTGTGGCCCACGAGCACGATGCCTTGCAGGCCGAGGCGCTGCACCAGGGCATGCACATCGGCCGCCATCAGCCCGTAGGAAGTGGTATCCGTGTGCGGCGACCGGCCATGGTCTCGCAGGTCGACGAGGACCACATCGAGCGCCGGCACCCCCGGCACCGTGGGCTCTGATAGCTCCTTGCCGATGCTGCCCCAATTGTCGCTGGTGCCGAAGAGCCCGTGCAGGATCACCACCGGGACGGATCCGGGTGCACCCAGCCTGCGGTAATGAAGGTCGACCGCGCTCATCGCAGCTCCCGCAGGTAGAGTTGCACGGTGTTCGCCATGCCGTGGAGGAGGGCATCACAGATGAGGGCATGCCCGATGGAGACCTCCAGTACCTCAGGCACATGCTGCACGAACCAGCGCAGGTTCTGCAGGTCAAGGTCGTGGCCGGCGTTGACTCCCAGCCCCAATTGCGCAGCGCGCTCGGCTGCCCGCACGAATGGTGCCACCGCAGCCCGGGGATCGCGGCTGAAGCCGGCGGCATACGGCTCGGTGTAGAGCTCAATGCGGTCCGCGCCGGTTTCAGCGGCATGCGCGATCTGCTCGGTGTCCGTGCCCATGAAAAGCGAGGCACGCAGGCCCTCGGAGCGGATGCGCGCCACGGCCGCCTTCAGCTCGTCCTTCCGCCCGCGGGCATCCCATCCGGCATTGCTGGTGAGGACGCCCGGCGGGTCCGGCACCAAGGTCACCTGGTCCGGGCGCACCTCGCACACCAGGTCCAGGAATGCGGCATCAGGGAAGCCCTCGATGTTGTACTCGGTGGTGACCACCGCCCGCAGCGCACGCGCATCGGCACGGCGGATATGGCGCTCATCGGGCCTGGGGTGCACCGTGATGCCGTGCGCCCCGAACCGTTGGATCTCCTCCGCCCACCGGAGCACATCGGGGTTGTTGCCGCCCCGCGCATTACGCAGTGTGGCCAGCTTGTTGACGTTGACGCTGAGGCGTGTCACCCGTGGTTCCGTTACTTTGAACCGCTCCCTGCGCGGACGGTGCAAAAGTAGCCGCCGGCCAGGGAGCCTGCCTCCATGCACGCCCTCGACCTCATCACCGCCGACATCCCGCCGCTGCGCCCGCAGGACGATGCAGGGCGCGCACTGGACTGGATGGAGGAGTTCAAGGTGAGCCACCTGCCCGTGGTGGAGGGCCAGCGCCTGGTGGGCCTTGTGAAGGATCAGGACCTCGTGGACCGCAACGATGCGCGCGCCACTGTGGCCAGCGTGATGGACGGCGTGGAGCTCCCCTATGCTCGTGCCGGACAGCACATCTACGAGGTGATGAAGCTCTTCAGCGAGCGCGGGCTCACCGTAGTGCCCGTGCTGGATGAACTGGGCGTGTACCAAGGGGCCATCACCGAGCATGAGGCCCTCAAGCGGCTCGCGCAGGTGACCAATATCCATGAGCCGGGAAGCATCGTGGTGCTGGAGATGAACGTGCGCGACTACAGCCTGCACGAGATCGCCAGGCTGGTTGAATCGAATGACGGCAAGGTGCTGAGCGTGTACACCCGCACCCTGCCGGACTCCACGCGCATCGAGGTGACGCTGAAGATCAACCGCGAGGACATCAGCGATGTGCTGCGGAGCTTCGAGCGCTACGACTACTTCGTGAAGACCACCTACCAAGGGAGCAAGCTCCATGACGATCTGCGCGACCGATTCGAGGAGCTGATGCGCTTCATCAACCCGTGACCCGTCTCGCGCGATCGCTGCTCCTCCTGGTCATGACCGGACCGGCGGCAGCCGCCCTGGCGCAGCAGGCGGCCCTTGCTGAAGGGCGCGTGCTGGTGATGGGCGTGGCCGTGACGGGCAACAGGGCCACCAAGGAGCGCATCATCGTGCGCGAGGTACTGGTGCGCGAGGGGGATTCGCTCACCCAGACCGCCCTCTATGAGCGCCTCGAGCGCAGCCGGCAGAACCTGATGAACACCGGGCTCTTCAACACCGTGTCGGTGCTGCCGGTTTACCTGGATCTCACGCATGTGCTGGTGGAGGTGTCCGTGAACGAGCGGTGGACCATCTGGCCCTCCCCCATCTTCCAGCTGGCCGATCCGAACTTCAATACCTGGTGGCGGACATTCAATCGCGATGGCGACCGGGTCAACTATGGCGGCTACCTCTACAAGTACAACTTCCGCGGACGCAACGAGACCATCTACCTGAAGGCCCAATTCGGCTACACGCGCCAGTTCGGGTTCCGCTACAAGGTGCCGAACGTGGATGCGCGGCAGCGCTGGGGCATCAGCATCGGGGCCTCATACACCGAACAGGCCGAGGTGACCGCCGGCACCCTGGCGAACCGGCGCCTCCTGCTGCGGCGCGACGATGGCCCCAACCGCAACGAGCAGAAAGCGGACCTCGAGGTGAGCCTCAGGCCCAGCCATGATATCCGCCACTTCTTACGCGCGGGGTTCGTGCAGGCGGCGGTGAGCGATACCGTGCTGGAAGTGGCTGCGGAGTACTTCGCTGGCGGCGGCGGCGCTACACGGTTCCTGAGCATCGGCTACGGCATGGTATGGGACCGCCGCGACATGAGGGCCTACCCCCGTTCGGGGCACTTCGCAGAATTGCGCATCGACCGGCTCGGCCTCGGCCTGCTCGATGTGAATGCGCCCGGCATCACCACCGCATACGCCAGCCTGAAGAAATGGTGGAAGCTGGGCGAACCCGTGAGCCTTGCGGCGGGGCTGCGCGGAAAGGGCACGCTGGGCACGCCGCCTTACTATGTGCAGGAAGGGCTGGGCTATGCCCACTACGTCCGCGGCTATGAGTACTATGTCATCGACGGCGAGGCCTTCGTCCTGGGCAAAGGCAACCTGGTGGTGCAGCTGCTGCGGCCGCGCACGCGGCGCGCCGAATTCATGCCCGCCGAGGCCTTCCGCACGCTCTACTTGGCCCTCTATCTCAACCTATACGCTGACGCCGGCCGGGTATGGGACAGTCGGTACGCGGCGGCGAACCCCTTGGCCGGTGCCTGGATGAGCGGGTACGGCGCAGGCCTCGACCTGGTGACAAGCTATGATCAGGTGGTGCGTGCCGAATACACGCTGAACGCCCTTGGCGAGCATGGCTTCTTCCTACATTTCACGCAACCTTTCTGAGCCATGCGCGCAGCGGTGAACGGACGCGGGATGGATGCTGCCATGGCCCCCATGGTGGCGCAGGTGCTGGAGCGGATGCGTAGCGCCGGCATCAGCCCGGTACTCGCCCCGCAGCTGGCCGACTGGATGGCCCGCAGCGGCGCTCCTCCTGCCGACGCCACGCTGCCCCCCACGGACCCCGGCCGCCAGGACATCGACCTCTGCATCAGCCTCGGGGGCGATGGCACACTGCTCGACACGGTGGCGATGATGGGCCGCGCCGGCATCCCGGTGCTCGGCATCAACCTGGGGCGGCTGGGCTTCCTGAGCAACATTCGCCTCGAGGAGGTGGATCACGCCCTCACGGCACTGCGGGCGGGCCGCTATGCGCTGCAGGACCGCTCGCTCCTCGAAGTCACCGGGCATGACGCACTCCTCGGCGAGGCCAATTTCGCCCTCAACGAGGTAAGCGTGCACAAGCGCGACACCAGCACCATGCTCGCAGTGCATGTGCACCTGGGCAACGATTACCTCAACACCTACTGGGCGGATGGACTGATCATCGCCACCCCTACCGGCAGTACAGCCTATTCGCTCAGCTGCGGCGGGCCCATCCTCTACCCCACCAGCGATGCCCTGGTGATCAACCCCATCTGTCCGCACAACCTCAATGTGCGGCCCTTCGTGATTCCCGACCACTTCACGATCACCCTTCAATTGGAAGCACGCTCCGAGCTGTGCCTGCTGAACCTCGACGCCCGCAGCCACCCCATTGAGGGCCGGAGCTCGGTCATGATCCAGCGCGCCCCCTTCTCCATGAAGATGGTGCAGCTCGAAGGGCACGATTTCCTCCGCACCCTGCGCGAGAAGCTCAATTGGGGATTGGACGCGCGCAGCGGAAGACCGTGACTGGATTGTTTTCACGAATCTTAACGACCGGATTCCCAGCACGTTACTGCGTCATCGGGCAGACCGATACCTTCGCCCGGCCAAGACAGCCGGATACCACCGGCCAAGCACTTCCGTTGAGACTGCCGATGCACCGCTGGTTCCTTCCTCTCCTGCTCATCCTGAACGGCTTGGCCGTCACCGGACAGGTGAATGAGCTTGGGCTGACCGTCGGCGCCACTTACTACATCGGCGACCTGAACCCCTACCGCCACTACCCGAAGGACACCAAGCTCGCCGGCGGCATCGTCTTCCGCCATAACCTCACCGACCGGTATGCCCTTCGGCTCCAAGGCCTTTACGGAACGCTCCAGGCCTACGACAGCGATTCGCCGGACAGCCTTCAGCAGCTGCGCAACCTCCACTTCCGGGCCCCGCTTTTCGAAGCCTCCCTGCTGCTCGAGATCAACTTCTTCAAGTACAGGTCCAAGGGCAAGGACGCGAAGAAGTGGACTCCCTTCGTCTTCGGCGGATTGGCCTACTTCAGGGCCAATCCCAAGGCGCAGCTCGATGACACCTGGTACGACCTGCAGCAGCTGGGCACCGAAGGGCAAAGCACCACGCAAGGCGACAAGCTTTATGCGGTCGACCATATGGCGATTCCCTTCGGGGCAGGGCTCAAGCTCAATGCCGGCCGGATCGACTTCCAGCTGGAATGGGGCATGCGGCGCACCTGGACCGATTACATCGACGACGTGAGCGGCGCCTACTTCGACAACGACGTGCTAGCCTTCGAGAACGGGCCGCTCGCCGCAGCCCTGGCCGACCGGTCGGGGCTGGAGGACCGCATCCCCGGCTATAGCAACACGGGGCGGGCGCGCGGGGACGCCAACACGCGTGACTGGTACGTCTACTCCGGCCTCACCATCACCTATGTCATCAGCCGCTTCTCCGACTGCGATGAGCAGTATAACTGGATGAAGCGCAGGCGGTGACGCCGTTCTTCCCACCTTCGCCGACCGTTTTGGAGAATCCCCAGCCCCATACCGACGCCCTCAAGCAGCGCATCGACCCCGACAGGGTGCCGAAGCACATCGCCATCATCATGGACGGCAACGGCCGCTGGGCTGAGCTCCATGGCGAGCAACGCATCATGGGGCATGCGAGCGGCGTGCGGTCGGTGAGGGAGGCCCTCACCGCCGCCACCGAGATCGGCGTGGGATACCTCACCCTCTATGCCTTCAGCACCGAGAACTGGAACCGGCCCCGAGCTGAGGTGGATGCGCTGATGGACCTGCTGGTGCGCACCGTGGTCGACGAGGTGGAGGAGCTGCATCAGAACAGCGTGCGGCTGCATGCCATCGGGGATATCGACAGCCTGCCGGTCCGCTGCCGCGAGGCCCTGCAGCGCGCCATTGCCCGCACCGCGGGCAACAGCCGCATCACCCTTACGCTGGCCCTGAGCTACAGTGCCCGCTGGGAGCTGGTGCGCATGGCGCAGACCATCGCCGAGGAGGCACGTGCCGGTCGACTGGAGCCCTCCGCCATAGACGAGTCCGTGGTGGCCGGGCACCTGGCCACACGCGGCATGCCCGACCCCGAGCTGCTCATCCGAACGAGCGGCGAGCTCCGCATCAGCAACTTCCTGCTCTGGCAGATCGCCTACACCGAGCTGTGGTTCACGCCCGTGCTGTGGCCCGATTTCCGCAAGGAGCACCTGTTCCAGGCCGTGCTCGATTACCAGAGTCGCGAGCGCCGCTTCGGCAAGACCAGCGACCAGGTGGCCACCCGTTGAGATGCGCGCGCTTATCGTCCTCACCCTTGCGGTTGCCAGCATCGCGGCAGCGCAGGCCCAGCAGCCAAGCATGGATTACGGGCTGCCCCAGACCTACGAGATCGGCGGAATCACCGTGAGCGGGACGCGAACGGTGGACCCGAATGCGGTGAAGCTCTTCAGCGGACTGCAGGTGGGCGACAAGGTGGAGGTGCCCGGCGACCGCATCAGCCGGGCCGTGCGCAACCTGTGGGACCAGAAGCTGTTCAGCGACGTGGCGGTCGAAGCCGCCGAGATACGGGGGCGCACCATCTTCCTCCACATCGTGGTGGCGGAGAAGCCCAGGCTCTCCCGCTACAAGTACAACGGAGTGAGCAAGGGCGAGGCCGAGAAGCTCGATGAGCAAGTGGGCCTGGCGCGCGGGCAGCAGGTGAACGAGGCGCTGCTGGCACGCGTTCGCCAGTCGATCCGCACCTATTACGTGGACAAGGGCTTCCTCATGGCCGATGTGCGCATGCGCGAGGTGCCCGATACGCTGCGCTCAGCGCTGGAGAACAGCGTGGTGCTCTTCGTGGACGTGGACCGCGGCGCCCGCATGCGCATCCAGGACGTGGATTTCCAGGGCAACGAGGCACTGACCGATTCCCGCCTGCGGCGTGCCATGAAGAAGACCAAGCGCAAGCGCTGGTACAATTTCCTCTCCGGAAGCAAGTTCATTCCAGCGGAGTACAAAGCCGATAAGGCGAGGGTCATCGAGACATACAACAACGAGGGCCACCGCAACGCCATGATCACGCGCGACACCATGTACCAGGTGAGCCGCAAGCGGGTGCGCGTGGAGCTGGAGGTGGACGAAGGGCAGAAGTTCTATTTCCGGAACATCACGTGGACCGGCAATACCAAGTACCGCACCAGCCGGCTGGACAGCATCCTGGGCATCCGAAAGGGCGATGCGTACAGCAAGAAAACGCTGGACAGCCGGCTTTACATGAATCCCACGGGCCGCGACGTGAGCTCCCTCTACATGGACGACGGCTACCTCTCCTTCTATCCGGAGCCGATCGAGGTGATGGCCGAGGGCGACAGCATCGACCTGGAGATCCGCGTCCGTGAGGGCCGTCAGTACCGCATCCGCAACGTGATCATCAAGGGGAATTCGAAGACCAACGAGCACGTCATCCGGCGCGAGATCCGTACCAAGCCCGGGCAGCTGTTCAATCGCAGCGATGTGATCCGCACGCAGCGCGAGATCGCCCAGCTCGGCTACTTCGACCAGGAGAAGCTGGGCGTGAATCCCATCCCCGATCCGCGCACCGGCCTGGTGGACCTGGAGTACACCGTGGAGGAGCGGCCCAGCGACAGGCTGGAGCTGAGCGGAGGCTATGGCGCGGGCCGCGTGGTGATGAGCCTGGGCCTTTCCTTCACGAACTTCAGCCTGCGCAAGATCACGGACCCCTCGTCGTACCAGCCCCTGCCAGCCGGCGATGGGCAGACGCTGAATCTGCGGGCGCAGACCAACGGCCGGTTCTTCCAGAGCTACAGCCTCTCATTTGTGGAGCCCTGGCTGGGCGGCCGCAAGCCCAATGCGCTCAGCTTCTCCGTATACCACAGCGTGCAGACCAACGGGGAGGCCCGCTTCGTGAGCACCGAGGCCGGGCGCGTGGAGAACCCCCGGCGTCAATCGCTGCTCATCAGCGGCATCACCCTGGGCCTGGGCAAACGGCTGCAGGTGCCGGACGACTTCTTCATCCTGCGCCAGAACCTCTCCTACCAGCTCTACGACCTGCGCAACTACAGCAGCGGCCAGGTCATCTTCGCCTTCAGCAACGGCACCAGCAATGTGCTTGCATACAGCGCTCAGCTGTCGCGCAACTCGGTCGATGCGCCGTTCTTCGCCCGCTCCGGCTCCGATGTCACCGTTTCGGTGAAGGCCACGCCGCCCTTCTCCCTGCTTCAGCCTGCACGCGACTGGGCCGCCCTTCCGGCGGAGCAGCGGTACAACTGGGCGGAGTTCCACAAGTGGAAGTTCACCACGCAATGGTTCAACCGCATCACACGGTCCAAGAGCCAGCACGACCTTGTGCTCATGGTGCGCGCGGGCTACGGCTTCCTGGGCCGGTACAACAACTCCATCGGCGACTCGCCCTTCGAGCGGTTCTACCTCGGCGGAGCGGCGCTCACCGGCTTCCAGCTGGACGGCCGTGAGATCGTGGGGCTCCGCGGCTACGATGACTTCTCCCTGTCGCCCCAGACGGGCAACTTCGTGGTGAGCAAGTACACCGCCGAGCTCCGCTTCCCGGTTTCGCTGAACCCCCAGGCCACCATCTACACCCTCGGCTTCGTCCAGGCCGGCAACACCTGGGGCAGCTTCGACCAGTTCAACCCCTTCAAGCTCTATCGCAGCGCGGGCGTCGGGCTACGCCTCTTCCTGCCCATGTTCGGCCCCATGGGACTCGACTATGGATGGCGCCTGGACGATGTTCCCACGGCCCCGAACATGGCCAAGAGCCAATTCCATTTCACCATCGGCATAGATCTTGGCGAGCTCTAGGAGCCATCGCCTACTTTCGACACCCTACGCATGCGCCGCCTCCTCCGTTCCGCGATCCTCGCGCTGCTGCCCCTGATGGCGGCATTGCCGGCCAACGCCCAGCGCGTGGCCTTCGTGAACACCAAGTACATCCTCGATCAGCTGCCCGAGTACGAAACGGCCCAGAAGGAGCTGGACCGCCTCTCCAAGCAATGGCAGGAGGAGATCGATGAGCGCCACCAGACCATCAGGCGCCTGCGCGATGCATACAACGCCGAGGCCATCCTGCTCACCGAGGACATGAAGCGCTCCCGCCTGGAGGAGATCGAATCCAAGGAGCGCGATGCGCGCGACCTGCAGAAACGGCGCTTCGGCCCGCAGGGCGACCTCTTCAAGAAGCGCCAGGAGCTGATCCAGCCGATCCAGGACCGCGTCTACAACGCGGTGAAGGAAGTGGCCGGCACCAGCTACGTCGCCGTGTTCGATATCGGCGGCCAGAACGGCGGCAACCTGCTGTTCGCCAGTGACAAGTACGACAAGAGCGACGCTGTACTCAAGAAGCTCGGCATCCGGCCCAAGCGCGAGGGCACCGGACCCGCCAAGGACGACGAGGAATTCGGCGAGCCGCCGCAGGAGGAGCCCGGAAAGGACGGCGGTCGGGATGGCGGCCGCGACCAAGGCGCGCCACGCACCGGCGGCGGCGCTGAACAGAAACAACCACGATGAACACGACAACCATGATGAAGCAACTCGTTCTCACCCTTTGCCTGCTCTTCGCCGCAGGGCAGTCTGCGATGGCCCAGCAGGTCAAGCTCGGCCACATCGACCGCCAGAAGCTGCTGCTGACCCTGCCCGAGCGCAAGGGCGCCGAGGAGAAGATGCAGGCCTTCGCCAAAACCCTCGATGAGCGGCTGAAGGCCATGGGCGCGGAGTACCAGGCCAAGGTGGCCGATGCGCAGGCCCGTGCCGACAAGATGACCCAGACGGAGAAGGAAATGGCCGTACGCGAGATCAATGAGCTCGAGCAGCGCATCCAGACCGCCCAGGAGAAGGCCCAGGAGGACCTCGCGAAGCAGGAGGAGGAACTCCTGAAGCCGATGGTGGAGCGAACCAACCAGGCCATCAAGGATGTGGCCGACGAGAAGGGCTTCACCTACATCTTCGACATCAGCACCGGCTTCGTCCTCTACTTCGACAAGGGCGAGGACATCATGCCCCTGGTGAAGGCCAAGCTGGGCATCCAATAAACGACCCGTGGCCGGCAACGACCGCCCCATCGGCATCTTCGATTCCGGTATCGGCGGGCTGACGGTGGCAGCGGCCATAAGGCAGGCGCTCCCTCGGGAGCGCCTGCTCTATTTCGGGGACAACCTGCACATGCCCTATGGCGCACGGTCGCTCAGCGAGGTGCGCGGATTCAGCATGAGCATCACCGAGGCGCTCCTCGCCCAGGGATGCAAGCTCATCGTCATCGCCTGCAACACGGCCAGCGCGGCCGCCCTGGCCGAGGTGCGCCGGCGCTGGCCCCAGCTGCCCTTCGTGGGCATGGAGCCGGCTGTGAAGCCTGCCGCCGAGCAGACACGCACCGGCGTGGTGGGGGTGATTGCCACGGTAGCCACCTTCCAGAGCGAGCTCTACGCATCCATCGTGGAGCGCTTCTCCCAAGGCGTGGAGGTGCTGCATCAGCCCTGCCCGGGCCTGGTGAAGCAGATCGAGGCGGGCGAATTCGATACGCCTGCCACGGAAGCGATGCTGCGCGGATGGCTCGAGCCCATGATAGCGCGGAACATCGATGCCCTGGTGCTGGGCTGCACGCACTACCCCATCGTACGGCCGCTGATCGAGCGCATCGTGGGGCCGCACGTTCGGGTCATCGACCCCGCTCCCGCGGTGGCGCGCCAGACCGCACGGCTGCTCGAGGAGCGGGGGCTCCTGGCTCCCACTGATGCTGCGGGCGGCATGCGCATCTGGACGAGCGGCAGTCCGGCAGCGTTCCGAAGCATGATGCGCCGCATGGGCTTGCCCGACGCCCCGGTGGCACAGGCCGCCTGGTTCGATGGCGCGCTCAGCCTTCCTTGAACCAGGAGGCGTACATGCCATAGTTGCGGGCGATCCGCTCGATCTCGTTCCGCGATAGGTCCGCGCTCACCGGGCCGATGCGCTTGGCAGGAACCCCGGCCATGAGGCTGCCGGGCTCGACCACGGTATTCTGCAGCACCACCGCTCCCGCAGCGATCACGCTGCCCTCGCCGATCACGGCATGGTCCATCACGATGGCCCCCATGCCGATGAGCACCTTGTCCATCACCGTGCACCCGTGCACGATGGCATTATGCCCGATGCTCACATCGCTGCCGATGGTGAGCGCTGCGCGCTCGTAGGTGCAGTGCAGCACCGCGCCGTCCTGGATGTTCACCCGATGGCCGATGCGGATGGCGTTCACATCGCCGCGCACCACGGCATTGAACCAGACGCTGCAGCCGTCGCCCATCACGGTGTCACCGATCACCACAGCCGTCTCCGCCAAGTAGCAGTCGCCTCCGAATCGCGGGCTGAAGCCCCGTACGCTCCGTATCAGTGCCATGGCTCAGGGCTTCGTTTCAGGCAGCTTGCCGCAGCCCTCCTTCTGGCAGCAATCCGGCAGCTTGGCGAAGGCCTTGGGGTCGCCGGGCACGCCATCGGCCGAGTAACCGAGCTTCACCAATGCCGCGCGCAGGCCAGCGGGACTGTTCTTCCGTGCGTCGTACTCGATATGGACGGTGGAGGAGGCCAGATCCACCACGACCTTCTTCACTCCCTTCTCATAGATGAGCTCCCCCTCGATGGTCTGCACGCACATGTCGCAGACCGTACTGCTCACGATATCGAGGTGCGCGGGGGCCTTCTGTGCGGCAAGGCTGATCCAGCAGCCGATGAGCAGAGCGGTAACGATGGTTCTCATGATGGGTTCTTCGTTTGAAGGGTGTAGCGGAGACCGCCATAGACCATGGCCTTGTTGGTGGGCCCCCAGATCAAACTGGCGTCAAAGTACGGGCCATAGGGATCGTCGGGCGCAATCACCTGGCGCTGCTGCAGGGTTCCTGTCAGGTTCTCGCCTCCCAAGTAGAACTCCCAAGCACCTGCCACATGCGTGACCTGCGCATGCAAGGTGGAGTATGCCGGAGAGCGCTCCGGGAAGCGGAGCTCCTCCACGGGATTGGGACGCGTATCCGGTATCCGGCCCTGGCCGAAGACGTTCAGGCTGATGTCGAACCGCCAGCGCTCATCGCGGCTGGCGTAGGCCAAGTCAATGAGGCCCCGGTGCGAGGGCGTAAAGGGACGGTCGAGGAGGCGGCCGTCGTAGGTGGTGCGCACCTCGTACCAGCGATGACTGAGCTTGAGCAGGAGCGTCCGGGTGAGTTCCACTTGCACATCCGTGAGCACGCTGGTGGCATTGGACGGTCCGTCCAGCATGTAGAAGGCGAGCGTCAGGGGATCGCGGTCCATGTCTGCGACCAGCTGCGTGCGGAACTCGGTGCGATACGCATCCATGCCCACCGCCCACTTCCGTCCGAGCCATTTGAACTTGTGCAGGACAGAGGCGCCGAAATTCCATGATCGCTCCATGCCCAGCTCGCCCTCCATGGCCACATAGCGCGAACTGGCCATCACAGCCGCCTGCTCGACTAGGGGATTCGCGGTGCGGAACCCATACCCAGCACTGGCGCGGATGGCGGTGAGCGGGCCGAGGTCGTATTTCGCGTGGACTCGGGGGCTCAGCGCTTCGCCGAAGCGGTCGTTGGCATCAAGCCGCAGGCCGGAGACCACCGTGAGCCGCTCCCGCTTCAACGTATGCTCCACGAAGGCGCCGGGCATGCGCTCCGTGCGGCCCAGATCGAGGCGCTGTAATGTGTCGTTGCGGAACAGTTCGCGGTAATCATCGAATTGGAGCGTCAGACCGGCCTTCACCTGGTCCCTGCCATCGCCCAGCAGCTGCTGATAGACAATGCTCGCATACGCGCTGCGCTGCTCGCCATCGTACCGACGGAGCCCGTAGAGGGACCGCGACTCATGCCAGCGGCCGGCAGCGATGAGGCCGATGCTCCTGGTGGGGTTGTTGCGGAAAACCCACCCGTGCTTCATGACAGCATCGAGCATGCGGTTGAGGACCTCGATGGCGTAAGGCCCATGGAGGGTATGGGCATGCGCCTCAGGGGCTGCCGCGCTCATTCCATCCTGGCCGCCCCGCCGCTCATCATGCACCGCCCTCACCAGCACCTGCGAGCTCCGGCGCTCATCGAGGCGCATCCATCGGTTCGCCGCATTGAGGCGCTTGGTGCGGGGCATGTCCAGCAGGCCATCACCGTTCTGGTCCATGGCCTGGTCGAACCAATTCCCGTGCAGCAGGAGCAGGTTGGCGCTATGCTCACCGGTGCGCTGCGCGGTGTGCACGTTTGCCTCCAGGCGTCCCTGGCTGTTCCCGTATAGGTTCACGAACAGCGGCGGCTCCTCCAACGGGTTCAGCAGGCACAGGTCGATCTGGCCGGTCATGGCGTTGGGGCCGTTCACCGCCGTGCCGATGCCTTTGCTCAGGTTGATGTCCTTGATCCATGTGCCCGGTATCAGCGTGAGCCCGGAGGCGATGGAGAGTCCGCGGACGAAGGGCACGTTCTCCAGACTCATCTGCGCGTACTTGCCGTCGAGTCCGAGCATGCGGATGGTCTTGGTCCCGGAGACCGCATCGCTGAAGCTCACGTCCACCGTGGCATTCGTCTCGAAGCTCTCGCTCAGGTCGCAGCAGGCGGCGCGCTTCAGCTCCTTCTGGCCGATGATCTCGGTGGAATTGATGGTGCGGGTGCTGAGCTGGGTGCCCTGGACACGCTCCACCACCTCCACGGGGCCGATCTCCACCGCCCACCGAAGGGTGAACCGCAATGGCGCCGTGGGGGGCTCCTTCAGCAGCAGGGTATCGGGCTTGTATCCCACGAAGGAGGCCACCAGCCGGGCAGGCCAGCGGCCTGGAGCAGGAATGGCGAATGCACCATCCTGATCGGTGGCGGTGCCGATCGTGGTGCCGATCCAATGGACGTTGGCCGCAGGCAGGGTCTCCCCGCCCTCCAGCGCGGTGACGACGCCCTTGACCTCCTGGGCCAGGGCCGGCGGTGCGAGCGCCAATGCGGAAAAGACGATTGAACGTACGGGATGCATGATGACCGATCGAGGTGAAACAGGGGACTTCGGGGGGTGGCCCCCCATGCGCTCAGGCGCTGCTGTTTCCCCGACTCAGACCAAGCGTACCCGCAAGCGCGCGAGCCGTCCCGGCGCATCGTGCGGCGGCGGGCGGCTATCCAGCCACTTCCACGGGCGATTGACGGTCAGCGGCAGAGGTACCACTGCCACCGCATCCGACACCTCCACGGGCAGCGCCAACTCAGGCATCTGCGATTGCAGCGCATCGGGGCGGTCGCCCCCGGCCTGGGTGTAAGCGCAGCAATCCGCCGATAGGGCCATTCCCCCGGTGCCGTCCTGCTCCGGGCAGCAGTCGTCAGCCATGCCCACGCTCACCACGCTATGCCCGCCCATCAGGCAGGTCATCCGCGACAGGGCCACGCCACTGGTGCCGAGCAGCAGCAGCGCCGCCATGGTGAAGGCGGCGACGGGACGGCGGAATGTGCCCAGCAGCATGCGGGCCAAAGATACCGCGCCGGACCGGTCCCTTGAGCCCGCTAGCGACCCGATCCTTGGGGGCCCACCAGCCTACCTTCGCGCCATGGAAACCGCCATGAAGCGCCCGCCGGTCACCGTATATGCCGAGATGACGCCCAACCCCGCCACGATGCGATTCGTGAGCAGCCGGCTGCTGGTGCAGGACGGCCGCTTGCTGGAGTTCCGCGCACCGGACGAGCCGGTGGGCGTATCGCCGCTGGCCGAGAAGGTGTTCAACCTGCCCTTCGTCACGGCCGTCTTCATCAGCGGCAACTTCATCAGCGTCACCAAGAACGCATCGGTGGACTGGGACCTCGTACAGCTGGAGCTGCGCGAGTACATCCAGGACTACCTGAACACCGATGGCCGCGTGGTGTACGAGGATGCCCCGGCACAGGCCCTGGCCGATGCCAACGAGCGCGCCACCACGCATGCTGCGCCCGCAGGCCCCGATGATGAGCGGATCATCCGCGTGCTGGAGGAATACATCCGCCCGGCCGTGGAGGGCGATGGCGGGCACATCGCCTTCAAATCGTTCACGGATGGCGTTGTCACCGTGTCCCTCCGCGGTTCCTGCAGCGGATGCCCCAGCAGCATGGTCACCTTGAAGCAGGGCATCGAGAACCTCTTGCGGCACGAAGTGCCCGGCGTGCGCGAGGTGGTGGCGGAGGAACTGTAGGCGCCGCCGCTCCGGCGTGTGCGATCCGGCGGCTCCCTGCATCCTAGGGGAAACGCCATACGATGCGCAACCTCAGAGCACTACCCACCCTTGCGGCGCTTGCCTTGTGCGGCGCCCTCCATGCCCAGGGCCTCGGCGAGGTCCGCGGCCGTGTCTTCGGCACCGATGGCCAGCCCCTGCCGATGGCCAACGTGTTCACGCGCGTGAACGGCGAGCTCTTCGGCACCACCACCGACCTGGATGGCCGCTTCGTGCTGAAGCCGCTCGACCCCGGCCGCTATGCGATCACCGTCTCCTTCACCGGGAATCAGCCGCAGGAGTTCCCGGGCATCGCGGTCACCGCCGACCGTGCCAGCTACCTCCCCGATGTGCGGATGAAGCCCAAGCAATTCGACGATGTGGAGGTGATCGAATACCGCCGCAAGCGCATCGAGGTCGATGACCCCAGCCGGATGAGCCTTCTCGCCGAGGAATTCGAGAAAGACCCCACCCGGCGCGATCCGATCCAATTCCTGGGCAAGAACTTCGCGGGCGTGACACCCACCCCGAACGGCGACGGCCTCTACTTCCGCGGCTCGCGCTCAGAGAACATGGTGAGCTTCATCGATGGCGTGAAGGTGAGCGGAACGGTGCCGCGCATTCCGCCATCTGCAATCAGCAGCGTGAGCGTATACACCGGCGGCTTGCCAGCGCGCTACGGCGATGTCACCGGCGGGGTGGTGGTGATCGAGACCAAGTCGTACGCCGAGATGCTGCAGCACGCGCGGATGCTGGCGGCCGAGCGCAGCGCGCAAAGCACGGACCCGGACTGAAGCCTACCGATGCTCCTGCGCCGCAAGCAATCCCCCGGCCCCTCGGACGAAGAACTGGTGCTCGCCCTCCGGGGCGGGCACCGTTCCGCGCTGGGGCTGCTGTGGGACCGTTATGCGCACCTGCTATACGGCGTGGGCATGAAGTACCTGAAGGACGCCGACCGCAGCAAGGACGAAGTGACGGAGCTCTTCGCCGCACTTCCCGCACTGCTTGAGCGCCACTCGGTGGATCGCTTCCGGCCCTGGGTGCACACCGTGATGCGCAACCGCTGCCTGGTGCGGCTGCGCAAGGATGGACGCACGGCGCGAATCGCGGACGACCACCTCGCCGATCACCTGGCCGATGAATCCGAAGAGGGCGCTCTGCGTGAGGCATCACTGCAGCAGCTTGAGCGTGCCATTGCCGGACTGACCGATGCGCAGCGCACCTGCATCACCCTCTTTCATCTCCAGCGCAATAGCTACCAGCAGACCGCTGCACGCACGGGGCTCTCCATCGAACAGGTGCGCAGCCATCTGCAGAACGGCCGCCGAAACCTCCGCCTCATCCTCCTTCGCCATGCCGACCAAGAACGCCCCTGAGCACCCCTTCGCGCCTGAAGGCCCGCTGACGCGCGCGGAGCTCGAAGCCTATCTGGCGGGCCGCCTCTCGCCTGCGGAGCAGCAGCGCGTGGAGCTGCATCTGGAAGCGGACCCGCTGCTGCGCGATGCCGCCGAAGGACTGGCCCAGACCGGTGCCGTGGCCGGCCTGGCATCCCTGCGCGAGCACCGGCCGATCCGCTCACGGGCGTGGCGCTGGTGGGTCGCCGGTGCGCTCGCGGTGGCCGTCACCGCGCTCCTTCTCGTGCTGCCGACAAAGCCTGAGGGCGTGCCCGTGCCGCAGCCTGAGGCGGCCGCCCCGCGCATCGAGCAGTCAGAGCTGGCGGCTACGGAGATCGAGGCCGCCCAGGAGCAGCCGGAATCGCTGCGGATAGGCCATGAGCCCACCGCCCTGCATCGGCGCATCGCTGACCCGCCGGCCGTCGCACGCGATGCCGGCATAGAAACGCTGCCGGCTCGCGCCCCGGTCATGGAGCGCGCCCCCGAAGCCTCCGGTCCCCGCGGCAACGGGCGTTCACGCCCCTCCCTCAGGCTGCTTTTCCTGCATGACCTCAAAGTGGTGGACCCCTGTGAGCTGTACACCACTGACCCGACCCTCACCTTGGCCGATGCGCACGTGGCCGCCCGCTTCGCAGACCAGCGTGCGCAGCAGCAGGCGCGCCAGGAGTCCATTACCCTGAGCTACACCGCCTTCTTCCATGAGGCGCTCGCCCGGTTCGCCCGCAACGACCACAAGGGCTGCCTCGATGACCTTCGCTTCCTCATGGAGCAGTACCCCGATGATGTGAATGCGCACTTCTATGCGGGCCTCTGCTCCTACAATCTGGGGCTATATGGCCGCGCGCGCACCCTGCTGCACCGTGCAGCCACTCACCCGGTGCCCGCCTTCGACGAGGAGGCGGCGTGGTACCACGCGCTCACCCTCGAGCAGCTCGGCGAGTCCGCAGCGGCGCAGGAGGCCTTCGGCCGCATCTCCGCCGGCCAGGGCTTCTATGCGGACCGTGCGGCCGCCAGGCGCGGGCCCGACCCACGGCCCTGAACGACGAACGGGCCTCGGCGCTTGCCTCGACCCGTCCGTCCCCCTTTGGTCCCCTAACCCCGGACCAGTGCGTTCACCTACTTGCTCAGCACCTTGAACTCGGTGCGCCGGTTGCGCGCATGCTCATCCTCCGTGCACTTCTCGCACACGCAGGATTCGCTCGGCCGGCTCTCTCCATAGCCCCGGCTCACCAAGCGGTCCTTGGCGATGCCCTTGCTGATGAGGTAGTCCACGGCGCTCTTCGCGCGCTTCTCAGACAGGCTCTTGTTGTAGGCATCCTTGCCGCGGCAATCGGTGTGGCTGCTCAACTCGATGCGAACGGTGGGGTTGTCCACCAGGGTCTGCACCAGCTTGTCCAGCTCCACCGCGGCATCGGGGCGGATGTTCCACTTGTTGTAGTCGTAGAAGATGTTGTCGAGCCTCACCACCTGATCCACCTTGAGCGGATAGAGGCGGAAATCGGTGCGGATGACGGGGTTTGGATTGCCCTTGGTGCTGATCCGCGCCGTCTGCTTGAAATAGCCATCCTTCTCAGCGGCCATGCGATAGTCGCTCTCCTTCTGCAGCGGGAACCGGTAGGTGCCGGCGGCATCGGTGGTGACCCGTGCGATCTCGGTGCCGCTGCCGTCCATGAGCACCACAATGGCCCCGGCCAGCGGCTGGTTGATATCGCCATCGTACACGGTGCCTTCCGCCGCGTAGTCGTACTTCTCCATCTCGATCACGATCTCCTCCAGCGGATCATCGTTCGTGGCGACGGGCATCTCCGCCTCATTGTAGCCAATGGCATTGGCCACCAGCACGTAGCGCTCGCGGTACTCGGCGTCGATGGTGAAACGGCCGCCGGGCTGCAAGTCGAGCGTTGCACGCTGCACGGTGGAGCCCTTGCCGTCCTTGAGCACGATCACGGCATCCTCCACCGGCGCCTTGGTGGCCTTGTCGATCACGCGGCCGGCGAGCCGCATGAGCTGCGGCCGGATCGTGCATCCGTAGATATCGTCGCTTCCAACGCCACCGGTGCGGTCACTGGCGAAGAAGCCGACGCTGTCGTTGAGGAGCAGGAGGCTGTGGTCGTTGAACCGCGTGCTCATGGGGTAGCCCAGGTTGAAGACGTTCCCAGGTCCGTTGGCGCCGATGCGCGTGTAGAACAGGTCGAGCCCGCCGAGCCCGGGATGGCCGTTGCTGGCGAAGTAGAATGTGCCGTTGCCCGCAATGAAGGGGTGCATCTCATCGCCTGCGGTGTTCACCTTGGGCCCCATGTTCTGCGGAGCGCCCCATTGGTTGCCCAGATTGTCGCAGAACCAGATGTCCACACCGCCCTCTCCGCCAGGCCGATCGCTTGCGAAGTAGAGCCGTCGGCCATCCGGGCTCACGCAGGGATGGCCCGTGCTGTAGTCCGGGCTGTTGTGCTCGAAGGGCACCAGATTGCCCCATTCCGGCTGGCCGAACTCGCCCTTCACGATATCGGCGAAGTAGATGGCCAGGTTGAGCTCGCCGCGGGGGCTGCGGCTCACAGTGCCGTAGTACACGTTGTTGCGCGTGAAGTAGAGGCGCTGGGCCAGCGAATCGAAGCTGGCGGTGCCCTCGTGGTAGCGCGTGTTGATGTGCTGGCGCATCACCAAGGGTTCCTCGGCCGTCTCCCCCTTGAGCATGGCGCTGTAGAGGTTGAGGAAGGGCTGGTCGTCCCACGGGTAAGCGCTGTGCCCGCCGGGGCCCTCGCCGCGGGCGCTGCTGAAGAGGAGCAGCTCGCCCATCACGGTCATGCCGAGATCCGCCTCCGCGCTATTGATGGGCACGGTGCGGATGGTGGCGCTGGCGCTGTCGCGCTTGAGCCGGAAGAACAGGTCGGGGGTGCGCAGGTAGCCCTGCACGCGTTTGTCATCGGGGCGCTCCTTGGCGTACTGCTCGTACTGCTCCAAGGCCTCGCTGTACTTGCCATTGGCGCGCAGCTGGTCCGCGAAGCTCAGGAGGTCATCGGCGGTGCGGCCCGGTGCGATCATCAGGCGTCGGTAGGCGCCCTCGGCGCTGGGCGCATCGCCCAGCTTCCTGTAGGCGACGGCCAGCCTCCGCAGGATGGCGGCATCGCTCTGGCCCTTTGCATCGAGGTTCTCGTAGATCGCGGCCACTTTGCCGTAGTCGAAGACGTCGGCATAGCGGTCGGCCATGCGCTGCTGCAGCTTCTGCGCCTGCACGCCGCCCCCGGCCATCAGCAGTGCGGCGGCGATCAGCGTGTGAACGGTTGTCATGCGTGCCGTCATGGTCAGAAGTAACGGGGTGAACGGATGCCCTTGGCCGGCTTGCCCAGCTCAAGGCCGAGCATGATCTCGTGGCTTCCGCCGCTGTAGTTGCGCAGGGGCGAGAGCGGGAAGTCGTAGGCGTATCCGATGGTGAGGTCGTTGGTGATGTGGTACTGCGCCAGCGCGCCCACCGCGTCGGTGTGCCGGTACATGGCGCCTAGCCAGAACTTCTCGAAGAAGAGCACGTTGGCGCTGAGGTCGAAGCTCACCGGCGCGCCCTGCACCGCCTTCACCAGGAAAGTGGGCTTGAACTTGTGGTAAAGGCCCAGGTCGAACACGTAGCCGCCAGAGAGGAAATAATGCGGGCGCTGGCCAGGCTGGCTGACGAAGGCGAGCGAATCGGTCTGGAAGAACTCGGTGCGCAGCAGCTTGGGCGTGCTGATGCCGAGGTAGTGCCGGTCGCTGTACCACATGATGCCGAAGCCGAACTGGGGGTCGAGCTTGGTGTTCACGTTCTGCTGGAACACCTGGTCGCCCGCGGTGAGCGGGTTCAGCTCGGTGAAACGGCCTTGGAACAGGTTCAGTCCGCCCTTGAGGCCGAAGGCGAGCTTGCTCTCCCCGAGGAACATCCGATAGGCGGCATCCACCATGAAGGTGTATTGGGTGATGGGCCCGTGGGCATCGCGCATGATGGTGCCTCCCAAGGCGAAGCTCTCGTTGAACACAGGGCTATGCGCCGTAAGCGTCTGCGTTGTGGGTGCGCCTTCGAAGCCGACCCATTGGTGGCGGGTGAGCGCCTTCAGGCTCACCCTGTCGCTGCTGCCCGCGTAGGCCGGATTCAGGGCCAGCAGGTTGAACATGTACTGCGTGAACTGCGGGTCCTGCTGAGCGAAGAGCGCGGTGCCGAGGAAGAGCGCGAGCGCCGTCCCCATCCATCGTTTGGCCTGTCTCATCTTCATTGGAGCTTGGTGGGGGCGCCGGCGGGCGCGCCCGTGCGGTTGGGTCATTTAGCGGCGCAGGTAGATGAAGCCCGTGTAGGGGTCGGCATCGGTGCCCAGGTCCAGGACATAGTAGTAGGTGCTCTCCGGCAGGCCCTCCTTGAAGGCCGAGCCGAACTGGCTGGTGCCATCCCACTGGTTGGTGTAGGGGGCCGCCTCATACACCTTGTTGCCCCACCGGTTGAACACGATGAACTTGCTGCCCGGGTAGCTCTCGATGTTCGTGATCACGAACACATCGTTCACCCCATCGCCGTTGGGCGAGTACGCATCGGGGATCGTGATCGTGAGGCAGTCCTTGATGAAGACCACCATGGTGTCCGAGGTGGTGCCGCAATCGCCGTTGGTCACGGTCCATGCGAAGACGTTGGTGCCGAGCGCGAGCCCCGTCACGGCCGAGGCGGGGTTGCCAGGCTCCTCGATGACACCGCTGCCGCTCACCAGGCTCCATGAGCCGCTGGCCGTACTTGTTGCCGGTACGGCATCGAGCGTAGCGGTGGTGATATCCTGGCAGAACTGCTGGCTCGGGCCCGCATCCGCCGCAGGCACCGCGCTGTCGAACACGGTGATGGAGACCGCATCGGAGGTGAGGCCGCATTCGCCGTTATCCACCGTCCAGCGGAAAATGTTCTCCCCGAGGCCCAGGCCTGTGATGGCCGTGAAGGGGTCGGCTGCATCGACGATGGTGCCTTGGCCGCTCACGAGGCTCCAGCTGCCGGTGGCCGGCGCCGTGGCCGAGCTGGCCAGCATGGTCACGGGGCCGTCGATCGGCGTGCAATAGCTCTGGTCTGGGCCAGCCGCTGCCGCAGGGGCCTGGCCGTCGAACACCTGTATGGTCACCTGATCGGTGGTGATTCCGCAGGGCCCATTGTCCACCACCCACTGCAGCACGATGGTCCCCACGCCGAGACCGCTCAGGGTGGCATTGGGATCGTTCGGGTCGCTCAGCGTGCCGGTGCCGCTCACGAACACCCACGTGCCGGTGGCCGGGAAGGTGACCGCGCTGCCGCTGAGCCCGGTGCTGGTGACGGGCGTGCACAGCTGCTTGTCGGGTCCCGCATTGGCTGCAGGCTGACTGGCATCGAACACGGTGATGGTCACCTCGTCCGAACTGCCCTCGCAGGGGCCGTTGCTGATGGTCCCCCGGAAGGTGTTGGTGCCCACCGAGAGCCCGCTCACCGTGGTGGTGGGGCTTGCATCATCCGCGAAGGAGCCGGCGCCGGCGATCACCGTCCACTGGCCCGTGCCAGGGAAGGTGACTGCGTTGGCCGCCAGGGCGGTGCTCGTCGCAGGGGTGCACAGCTCCTGGTCGGGGCCGGCATCGGCGGCGGGCTGGTCGCCATCGAAGATGAAGACGCTGATCTGGTCGCTGCTGGTTCCGCATGCGCCATTATCGATGGTCCATTCGAAGACATGCTCACCCACACCGAGGCCGAACACCGCCGTGTTGGGGTCGTTGGGGTCTGCGAGCGTACCGGTGCCGCTGATGGAGACCCAGGTGCCGACCGCCGGGAACACGGGATCGTTGGCGATCAGCACAGCGCTGTTCGTGGGCGTGCACCAGTTGATGTCGTTGCCGGCTTGAGCAGGGGCCGCTTCGCCATCGAAGATGTCCACCTGCACGGTATCGCGGCTCGGCGGTCCGAATCCGCACTGGCCGTTGTAGATCTCCCAGACGAACTGGTAGGATCCCACGCCGAGGCCGGTGATCACAGTGGCCGGGTCATTCGGGCTGACGATGACTGCGGGTGCGCCGAGCACCTGCGTCCAGGTGCCTACGCCCGGCGTCTCCGGCACATTGCCCGCCATCGCGGTCTGGTCCACCGGTGTGCAGAGCTCCTGGTCGGGCCCGGCATCCGCCAAGGGCGCTGACGGATTGTACACGCGCACGCTCACCGTATCCGTGAGCACGCCGTTGTTGGGGCAGGGGTCCCATTCCAGCGTCCACACGAAGGTGTTCACGCCCTGTGAGAGCCCGGTGATCTGGGTGTTCGGATCGTTGGGGTCGGCGATGATGCCGGTGCCGGCGATCAGCGTCCACGTGCCCTCTGCCGGTGCGGGTGGCTGCTCGCCCTGAAGGTTGATCGCGGTGATGGGGAGGCAGGTCTCCAGATCGGGGCCCGCGTTTGCCGCTGCGGTGGTGTCATCGTAGAGCACGATGGTCACTTGGTCGAGGCTGCTGCCGCAAGGCCCGTTGTACACCTCCCATTGATAGGTGTTCACGCCGATGGCGATCTGCTCAATGAGCGTGAGCGGATCGTTGGGGTTCACCGGGTTCCCTGCTCCGGCAAGCACGCTCCATGTGCCTTGGGCCGGGAAGATGAGCGCGCTGCCCGCCATGAACACGCTGTCCTGCGGCACGCACAGCTCCTGATCGAGGCCGGCATCGGCCGGGGGATTGGTTGGGTCGAAGACGAAGATGCTCACCTCATCATCGGTGGTGACGCACGTACCGCTCGCGATGGTCCATCGGAAGATGTTCTCGCCCACGGCCAGGTTGGTGACGGAGGTGATCGGCGATGACGGGTCGGCGATATCGCCCTGGCCGGCTGCCAGCGTCCATGTGCCCACTGCGGCGCCCACAGGTGCATTGCCCGTGATCGTCACGCTGTTGTCGGGGAAGCAGAGCTCCTGGTCGGCTCCTGCATCCGCAGGCGGCGCCTGCGCATCGAAGAGGATGATCGTGACCTGGTCGCTGGTGAGGCTGTTCGCGCAGGAGCCGTTGTAGACCTCCCATTGGAACACGTTCACGCCGAGGCCGAGGTTGGTGATCTCGGTATTCGGATCGTTCAGGTCGGCGATGTCGCCGCTCCCGCTCACCACTGTCCACGTTCCCACCGCGGGGAAGGTGATGGCACTGCCCGCCATGGTGGCGCTGGTCCCCGGCGTGCACCCCTGCTGGTCCGCACCCGCCTCCTCATCCGGATTGTTCGCATCGTAGACACGGATGGTGACGATGTCGGTGGTGAGGCTCGGGTCGCACGGGCCGTTGCTCACGGTCCACTGGAAGATGTGCTCACCCACCGTCAGCCCGGTTACGGCGCTCGCCGGGTCGTTCGGGTCGAGGATGCTTCCGGTACCGCTCACAAGCGTCCACGTCCCGATGGCGGGAGCGATGATGGCGCTGCCCTGCAGGTTGGTGGCCGCAGCAGCGCCGGTGGGCGTGCAGAGCTCCTGATCGGGCCCGGCATCCGCCACCGGGTTGTTCTCATCGTACAGCGAGATCACGGCCTGATCGCTGGTGATGCCGTTGGGGCAGGCGCCATTGTCCACCGTCCATTCCACCACGATCACGCCGACACCGAGGCCGGTGATGGTGGTGCTCGGACTGTTGGGGTCCGTCACGGTTCCTGTGCCTGACACCACGGTCCAGGTGCCTACGGCCGGGAAGGTCACCGGGCTGCCGTTGAGCTGTGCCGAGGTGCCCTCGCTCGTGCACAGGCTCTGGTCGTTGCCGGCATTCGCGTTCGGGTTATTGGCATCGAATACCTGCACGCTCACCGCATCCGTGGTGATGCCGTTGGCGCAAGGCCCGTTGGTCACCGTCCAGGAGAAGATGCTCTCGCCGATGGCCAGGTCGAAGACCACCGTGCTGGGGTCGTTCGGGTTGGCGATGGTGCCGGTGCCGCTCACCAGGGTCCACGTGCCCACGGCGGGGAAGGTCACGGGGCTGCCCTGCAAGGTGGTGGTGGTAACGTCCGCCGTGCACAGCTCCTGATCGGGACCCGCATCGGCAACGGCATTGTCGGCGTCGAAGACGAAGATGCTCACCAGGTCGCTGCTGCCGCTGGTCTCGCAGGGGCCGTTGTCCATGGTCCACATGAACACGTTCTCGCCCACGGCCAGGTTGGTCACCAGGGTGTTCGGGTCGTTGGGATCGGCGATGTCGCCCTGCCCGCTGATCAGGGTCCATGTGCCGAAGGCCGGCACGATGGGCGTATTGCCCTGCAGGTTGGTGCTGGTCTGCGGGGTGCAGAGCTCCTGATCGGTTCCGGCGCTGGCGCTCGGATTGTTCAGGTCGTAGAGGAAGATGGTCACCTCATCCTGCGTGAGGCCATTGGCGCAGGGCCCATTACTGACCGTCCAACGGAACACGTTGATACCCACGCCCAGGTCGGTGACGGTGGTGGTGGGCGAATCGGGGCTGGTGATGGTGCCCTGCCCGCTCACCAGCGTCCACTGGCCCGTGGCCGGGAAGATGGGGGCACTGCCGAAGAGCGTGGTGATGTTCGTGGGGGTGCACAGGTCCTGGTCCTGGCCGGCATCCGCAGCGGCGTTGTCGGCATCGAATACGAAGATGCTCACGCGATCCACGGTGGGCGCTGCGCAGGGCCCATTGAATACGGTCCACTCGAACACGTTCTCGCCTACAGCGAGGCCGGTGATGGCCGTGGCGGGCGATGACGGATCGGCGATGCTGCCCTGGCCGCTCACCAAGGTCCACTGGCCTGTCGCCGGGAAGATGAGGCCGCTGCCCGCCATCACGGTGCTGGTCTGCGGCGTGCACAGCTCCTGATCGGGACCAGCATCGGCCACCGGGTTGTTGGCATCGAACACGCGTACGCGCACCTCATCTTCGGTGGTGCCGCAAGGGCCGTTGGCGATGTTCCATTGGAACACATGCTCACCGACCGGGAGCCCGGTTACGGTCGTGGCCGGATCGCTCGGGTCCGTGATGGCGCCGAAGCCGCTGACCTGGAACCAGAAGCCCTCCGCCGGGAACGCTGCCGCGTTGCCCGAGAGCGTCACTTCGCTCGCCGGGGTGCAGATCTCGATGTCACCGCCGGCATCGGCCGCGGCCTGCTGGTCGTCGTACACGAAGATGCTCACCAGGTCGGTGGTGATGCCGTTGGCGCAGGGGCCGTTGCTCACCGTCCACCGGAAGATGTTCTCGCCCGTGCCCAGGCCGATCACGAGGCTCGTGGGGCTGGCCGGGTTGGTGATGGTGCCGCTGCCGCTCACCAGCGTCCACGTGCCGGTGGCCGGGCTGATCACATTGCTTCCCTGCAGCGAGGTGCTGGTGGCTGGCAGGCACAGCTGCTGGTCGTTGCCGGCATTCGCAACGGGGTTCAGGGCATTGAAGACGCGGATGGTGACCTCGTCCGAGGTGGTGGAGCACTGGCCATTGACGATGGTCCAGGCGTAGGTGTGGGTGCCCACGGGCAGACCGCTGATGGTCGTATTGGGGTCATTGGGGTCGGCCACCGTTCCGCCTGCGCCACCGGTGAGGGTCCAGGTGCCCACGGCAGGGCCGATGGGCGTGTTGGCCGCCATGCTCACGCTGCTCGCGGGCGTGCAGACATCGATATCCGCACCGGCATTGGCAGCGGGCGCTTCATCGTCGAACAGGAACACCGTCACCTGATCGGTGGTGATGGGGCTCGGGCAGGCGCCGTTGTTCACCTGCCACTGGAATACGTTGGCCCCGATGCTGAGGCCGCTGACCCCCGTGGTGGGCGAATTGGGGTTCGCGATGGTGCCGCTCCCGCTCACCAGCGTCCAGGTGCCGAGGGCGGGGAACACCGGCGTATTGCCCGTGAGCACGGTGCTGGTCGTGGGTGTGCACAACTGCTGGTCCGCACCGGCGGCAGCCGCGGGGCTATTCGGGTCGAAGACATAGATGTCGACCAGGTCGCTCGTGATGCCGCATGCGCCGTTGTTGATGCTCCAGCGCAGCGTGTTCAGGCCGATGCTCAGGCCCGTGACCGTCGCGGTGGGGCTGCTGGCATCGCTGATGCTGGCCGTGCCCGCCACCACGCTCCAGCTGGCCGTGGCCACGCCGGTGGGCGGATTCGCTGCCATCACCACGCTGCTCGACGTGCCGCATACGCTCTGGTCCGGGCCGGCCACCGCCGCTTGCGCATCGCCGTCGGCCAGCGTGATGGTCATGGTGCTGCTGGTGATTCCGTTCGGGCAATTGCCGTTGGTCACCGTCCAGGTGAACTCGCTCACGCCGACCTGAAGGCCCGTGATGGCGGAGGTGGGGCTGCTGGGGCTGACGATGGTGGCGGCCGGGCCGGCGCTCTGGCTCCAAACGCCCTGGGCGGGGAAGGTCACCGGACTGCCTTCCAGCACGGTGCTCGTCACCGGCGTGCAGAAGGATTGGTCGGGACCGGCCTCAGCGAGCGGGTTGTTCGGATCGTAGATGAAGATGCTCATCTGATCCGTGGTCACGCCCGAGCAAGGGCCGTTGCTCACCGTCCACTGGAAGATGTTCTGACCGACCTGCAAGCCGGTGATGGACGTGATGGGGCTCGACGGGTCGGTGATGGTACCGGTGCCGCTCACCAGGGTCCAGGTACCCGTGGCCGGGGAAATGATGGCGCTGCCGGCCATGGTGGCCGTGCCGTTGGTGGTGCAAAGCGACTGGTCCGGGCCGGCATCCGCGGCAGGCGTGCCGAAATCGAACACGCGCACGGTCACCTCATCGGCGGTGACGCCGGAAGGACAGGGCCCATTGTCCACCGACCAACTGAAGACATAGGTGCCCACCGCGAGATTCCCGATCTGCGTGGTGGGGCTGTTCGCATCCGCGATGGCCGCGCCCGGCGGACCGCTGACGATGCTCCAGGTGCCGATGGCGGGGAATGTGGCGTTGCTGGCCGCCATGATCACCGCATTCGGTGCCACGGGCACGCAGATCTCCTGGTCCGGACCGGCATTGGCCGGCGCATTGGCCGGGTCGTAGTTCAGGATGGTCACCTCATCCTGCGTGGTGCCGCAAGGGCCGTTGCTCACGGTCCAGCGCAGCGTCACGCTGCCTGTGACGAGGCCGGTGACCGCCGTCGTCGCGCTGTTCGCATTGGCAATCGTCGCGGTCCCGCTCACCACCGTCCAGATGCCCTGTGCGGGAGCGGCCACCGCGCTGGCGGCCATCACGGTGGAGCCGGCTCCGCAAAGGCTCTGGTCCGCACCCGCATCGGCCGCCGCCACCGCAGGGTCGAAGAGCGTCACCCGCACATCGTCGGTCGTCGCGCTGCCCGGGCAGGGTCCATTGGAGGTGGACCATCGGTAGATGTTCACGCCCAGCGCCATGCCAGTCACTGTGGTGGCCGGGTTGGTGGCATCGGCGAAGGTGCCGGCTCCGCTCACCACGGTCCAGGAGCCGCTGGCGGGTGCTGTCGGCGCATTGGCGGCCAAGGTCACGCTGGCTACCGGGGCGCAGAAGCTCTGGTCGGGCCCTGCATTGGCCGCCGGGGCGTTGCGGTCGAATACGCGGATCACCACCTGGTCATTGGCGGTGGGCGGAATGCACGGGCCATTGCTCACCGTCCAGCGCAGCGTATGCGTGCCAACCGCCAGGTTGGTCACCGTGGTGGTCGGGCTGGCGGGAGCGGTGATGACGGCGCCTGCGGGGCCGCTCACGATGGACCAGCTGCCCGTTGCAGGCAGGGCCACGGCCGATGCCGCCAGCGTTGCCGAGGCAAAGGAGCTGCCGGTAGCGGTGCAGACATCCTGGTCCGGGCCGGCGTTCGGTGCCGGCAATGCGGGATCGAAACGGGTGATGGTGACCTGCGAGCTGGTGACGCCATTGGCGCAGGGGCCATTGCTCAAGGTCCACCGGAACACGTTGGCGCCGAACGAGAGTCCGCTGACCCCCGTGGTGGGGCTCGTCGCATCCGTGAAGGTCCCCGTACCGCTTACCACGCTCCAGACCCCGGAGGCCGGAGCAAGAGGTGCGTTGCCCGCCAACGTGGTGGAACTGCTGCACACAGACTGGTTGGGGCCCGCATTCGCGGCGGGGCTCGCCGGGTTGAACACCACGATGCTCACCTCATCCTGCGTGGTGGGCGGAACGCAGGGTCCGTTGCTGATGGTCCAACGGAAGGTGTTCACCCCGATGCCCAATCCGCTGACAGCGGTGCTCGGGCTGCTCGCATTGGCGAAGGTGCCGGTGCCGGCGACCACCGTCCACGAGCCCGTGGCGGGCGCAATCGGTGCATTCCCCGCAAGCGTGGCGGAACTCGATGGCGCGCAGAGCTGCTGGTCGGGGCCTGCATTCGCCGTCGGCTGCGCATTGCTGAACACGAACACGGTCACTTGGTCGCTGGTCGGTGCGCCGCAAGGCCCATTGGTGATCGTCCAGCGGAACACGTTCGCTCCCACGCTGAGGCCGCTGACGGCCGTGGTGGGGCTGGCGGCATCGGCGAAGGTGCCAGTGCCGCTCACGAGCACCCATGCACCGCTTGCGGGCGCAGGCGCGCTGTTGGCCGCCAGCGTGGTACCGGTGCTGGGAAGGCAGATGCTCTGATCGGGGCCCGCGTTCGCCGCCGGCTGCGCGGGATTGAAGCTGGTGATCACCACATCGTCGCTGGTGGTGCCGCAGGTGCCGTAGTTCACGGTCCATCGGAACGTGTTTGCGCCGAGGCCCAGCCCGCTGACGCTCGTCGTCGGGCTGTTCGGGTTGGCGAAGGTGCCCGAGCCGCTCACCACGCTCCAAGTGCCCTGCACCGGCCAGGGAAGCTGCCCGGCCAGGGTGGCGGTGGTCCCGCAAACGCTCTGGTCGGGACCCGCATTCGCCGGGGTGAAGGGCGGCGTCACCTGCACGACGTAGCCGAAGTTGTTCACGCCGTTGAGCACGCACGCATTGTCGGCCACGTTCACCGCGAAGAGGTTGGGGCCGATATCGCTCGCGGTCGGAGTCCAGCAGAATGTGCCCACCGGCAGCGGTCCGCTGGTGGTGGTGAAGGTGGCCCCTGGAATGCCGTTGTTCCAGCTCATCGTCACCGTCTGGCCCGCATCGGCATCGCTGCTGTTCACGGTGAAGCAGAAGGGCACGCCGGCGCATACGCTATAGGTATAGGTGCCCGTGCCGTTCACGCCGCTCACCTGCGGCAGGTTGTTGGTGCAGGTGATGATCACGAACTGCACGTCGCGGATGTACTCGCCGATCTGCACCCCGTTGCGCCATTCGCGCACGCGCACCGTCACCACGCCCACCTGCTGGATGCTCGGCACGAAGGTGATGGTGCCCGTGACCGGGTCGATCTGCACACCGTTGGCGCCACCGGTGGTGACGAGCGGCTGCAGGAAGGAGTAGCCCGTGTTGTAAGGGATGGTGCTGCCGTTGCTGCCCAGGGCTGGCGCCAGCTCGAAGGAGAGCGAGTCGCCGTCGACATCGTTGAAGCCGTGGTTGTAGCTCACGCTCTGGCCCACGCAGGCGAAGGGCGTGGGATCATTCAGGTAGCGCGGCGAGTTGTTGCAGGCCGCAGCGGTCTGGTTGAGCCGTGCATAGAGATAGAGGTTGCGAGAGCCCGGGTTGTTGAGCGAGGTGATGGCGTTGTTCCGGCAGCAGAGGTCCCAGTCGATGATCCAGTCGCTCCCGCATGCGCCGTAGGCGCTCAGGTTCACCACGGCGCTGTAGCGGTAGCGCTCGATGCCGTACTGCCCCGAAGAGCTCAGGCAACGGTCCACTGAGGTCCCGCAGATCGGCGTCACCACGTCCACGCCGTCAAGGCTGAAGCAGGGGTTGAGCGTGGCGCCGCAGGCCGTGCTGCGCAGGCGGAACTGGCGTCCGTTGCTGCAGTTGGTCGGTGCCGCAACGCCGTTGCAGTCGCGGTAGAAGTTGAGCCGCACGCGGTAGATGCCGGTGCCGATGCACTCGTAGGTGAGCTCGCCGCCCATGGCGTGCGTAGCCCGCGCCTCGCCCTGCCAGAAGAGGAGGGCGGCCAGGGCGGCCATCAGGTGGAGCAGGAAGCGAGCGGGTGATTTCCCCGCGTGGCGCAGGGCGATCGGGAGGCGTCGTTGTGCCGTCATGTACCGGACTGCTTGAGTGGCCCTGCCGTAGGCGCCGTTGCGCTCGGAGCGGATTCCCGTCCCTGTGGATCGCCATCGGCCCGGCTCATCGGCTCAGGAATGACCGCCGATGCACCCGGCCACACTGCGATCCGCGCTTTCCGGTCAGGTGCCGGGCAAACCTATCCGCAGCCCATGCGCTCAGCGGATGGCGCCTTCCGCACTTGTCAACAGCGCCGTGTGGGCCGACCCGTGGAATGCTGCCTTGCAGGCAGCGGGCCCCTGGGTGCCGCTCATCGATGCGCTCGTCATCCTCGTCGAAGGAACGGCTGGTTTCGCTGATGTCGCGGTGCAGGCGCAGCGTGGGCTTCCACGGACCGCAATGGAGCATCCCCGCCGCCGCTCAACAGACCGCTGGTGATGATTCGCGACCCCTCGCCGATCTGCAAGCAAGCGCCTGCGATAGCTTTCGATAAACATCCGCCCTATGCGCCGCTCATTCGCCCTTATCACCCTGGTCGCCCTCATCGCCTCCTGCCGTCGCGAAGAGCCGGCGGCCCCGCAGGACTTCACGCAGGAAGGCCTCTTGGTGGAGAGCAGCCCTGCCCTGCCCGAACCTGCCGGGGATCCCTACACGCAGGAGGAGCTCGACCGCATCGTGATCCGCACCCTGGAGTCGCGCAACGATTTCCGATGGGAGTGGATGGACCTGCGCACGCTTTGGAGCGCCGTGCAGTACAATGACCACACCCTTGCCATCGGCTACCAGCCCGCAGGCGCCGTCGGGGTTGACGACCGCCTGCACGAGGTCGATATCCGCAGCGGAGCGTGGAAGGCGGTGCACGATGCGCTGCTGGCCCGCATCCTCGATGCGCTGAATGCCGACAGGAAGTCGGAACCCGTTACGCTCGACGACATCCTGGTGGAGGACGACCCCGTGCTGCCGATCCTCACCCTGCGCCTCACCGACAAGCGGGCGATCACCATGCTGGCCAACCTGCGCAACGTGCGCTACCTCGAGCCCTTGGACTACTTCCCGGAGGCCGGGCGCGATCAGCGGAGCACCAGCGGCTGCAATGCCAGCACCACGGCAGTGAACGCCGCCGACCTCACCACCATCACGCCGAATGCCCGCCTGCCGTGGAACTTCAACAACCACGGCATCCCCGCCGCATGGACCTCCGTCACGGGCGCAGGCATCACCGTGGGGATCATCGATGCGGGCATCAGCTCCGCGCAGCCGCTCATCGGCGCCGACTTCAACAACGGCGACAGCGATGCGGGGCGCACCATCACCACCGGCTACACCTACGGCGGCAGCGCCTTCAGCAGCTGCGCTCACGGCACCAGCATGAGCGGCCAGGCCGTTGGGCCGCGCAACGCCACGGGCGCCGCCACCGGCGTGGCCTACCGCAGCAGCCTGCGGTTCATCCGCGCCTGCCAGGACGTGGTGCTCGACCAGAGCGGCGAGCGTACCGGCGTGAAGAACGCGCTCGTCGCCCTCGGCGATGACCCTGCCGTGCGCGTCATCAGCATGAGCATCGGAACGCCCTTCAGCAGCAGCGTGCTCACCGATGGCGTCAACTACGCGTATGGCAAGGGCAAGATGCTCATGGCCGCGGCCGGCACGAGCTTCAGCTGGACAAGCTGGTGGGGCGTGATCTACCCTGCAGCGCTCCCGAAATGCGTGGCGGTGACCGGCGTGAAGGAGAGCGGAGCCAAATGCAGCAGCTGCCACGACGGCAGCCAGGTGGACCTCACGATCTGCATGGAGCGAAATGCGAGCAGCAGCCGCAACTCGCTCAGCCTGCCGCCCAGCGGCACCTCGCCCATCTACATCGGCGGCAGCAGCAGCGCCACCGCCACCGCAGCGGGCATAGCCGCGCTGGTGTGGAGCGCACGGCCCACCGCCACGCGTGAGCAGGTGCTGGGCTGCCTCACCTCCACCGCGCAGTTCGCGGCGGCACCGAGCGGCAGCAAGGGGTACGGCAACATCAACGCGGCGGCCGCGGTCAACTGCGCACTGGCACCCTAGGGCTCATCAAGCCGGGGGCGGGCGGGGCCCCCCGCCCGCCTCGCGGCCGCCGTTGCCCAGCCCATCGCCACCGTTGGCCGCACCGTCCGCCCCTTTCCAACTAAATCCTTGGCTATTCGACTAATACTTTAGTTATAATTGGGGCCATGGAACGCCTCACGCGCGCCGAGGAGACGGTGATGCACGCCCTCTGGAAGCTTGGCCCGTCCTTCGTGAAGGACCTGGTCAAGGCCATGCCCCGGCCGCGGCCGGCCGTCACCACCGTGAGCACCATCGTGCGCATCCTGGAGGAAAAGGGCTTCGTCGGGCATGAGGCCTTCGGCCGCAGCCACCGCTACCACGCCCTCGTGAGCCGCGAAGCCTACGGCAAGCGCGCAGCGCGACGGCTGCTGCACGACTACTTCGCCGGGTCGCCGCACGCCCTGCTCTCCTCCTTCATGGAGCGAGAGGACATCGGGGCGGAGGAGCTCGATGCGCTGCTACGCCTCATCAAGAAGCACCGCAAGCCATGACGCCCGCGATCCTCTGGTACCTGAAGGCCAATGCGGCGCTCGCGCTGCTGCTCGGCGCCTACTGGCTGGCGCTCCGATACGAGACCTGGCTTGCGGGCCGCAGGGCGTGGCTCCTCGGCGCGGCCATCTCCGCCCTCCTGCTGCCGCTCCTTCCGCCGTTCCCGCTTCCCGCCGCTACCGTCCTGCAGGACCTGCCCGTGCTACGCCTCGCCCCCGCCTTCGCGCAGAAGGCACCCGCCATCGATGCCGCTTCGCTGCTGGTGACGCTGCATGCGCTGGTGAGCGTCGCGCTGATCGCGCGCCTCGGCTGGCGCATCCGGAGGGCCACACGCGCGCTCGACCATGGCCTCGGCGGCGCCTCCTCCTTCTTCGGCAGGATCCACATTCCCGATGGCGCATCCGTCCGCGACCGCGCTGCGATGCTGGCCCACGAACGCGCCCATGCCGCGCTCGGCCACAGTTGCGATGTGGTCGCGCTCGAGCTCCTCGCCGCAGCCTGCTGGTCAAGCCCCCTCTGGCGCATCCTGCTGCGCGAACTCCGCCGCGTGCACGAGTACCAAGCCGATGCGATCGCTGCGCGGTCGACCGACCACTACCCCGAGCTGCTCCTCGCCAGCGCGCTCGGCGTTCCTTCCGAAGCGCTCCTCAACCGGTTCCGCACATCCAACCTCCAACACCGCATCCGCATGCTCCACAACAACCGCCCCCCGCGCAAAGCGCTGCCCAAACTGCTGATCGCCCTGCCCCTGGTGCCCCTCCTCGCGCTCCTCACCGGCACCAGCCGCATTCCTGCCGGCATCCCGCCGCCTTCGGCCGTCGTCCTCCAAGCCGACCGTCAGGCGGAATTCCCCGGCGGCATGGAGGCCCTCGTCAAGCACCTCAGCGCAGCCATCGCCTATCCGGAATCGGCCCGCAAGGACGGTGTGGAGGGCATGGTGCACATCGCCTTCACCGTGCAAGCCAGCGGACGCGTGGCCGGCGCCCATGTGAAGCACGGCGTGCGCGACGACCTCGATCGCGAAGCGGTGCGCGTGGTGAGCGCGATGCCCGAATGGAAGCCCGCACTCATCAATGGAAAGGCGGTGGATACCGAGCTCACCCTGCCCATCGCCTTCCGCTTGGGCGCCAAGCCGTAGGCGCCGACCAGCGCCCTGATCGCCGTCAGTGTCCGACCCTGAAGGGCGACCGACCTTTCTGGTATGAATCCGACGGCGGAGCCCCGGCGCATCCTGCATCCCACCAATCTTGAGGCCGCGGCGACCGGCGCCTTCGCGCATGCCTTGCGCCTGGCCGTCTCCGCCCGCGCCACGCTCACCCTGCTCCATGCCGGCGAGGAGGACGACCGCACGATGGGGGCCATGCCGCAGGTGCGTGAAACGCTGCGCACCTGGGGGCTGCTCCGCAGCGCCGATGGCGCACAGGAGCTGAAGGATCTCGGCCTCGGCGTGCGCAAGCTGCTCGCGAGCGGCGATCCCGTGCAGGCCTGCGCCGACTACCTCGAGGAGCACCGCTGCGACCTGGTGGTGCTGCACACGCATCAGCGCGAAGGCGGCGCAGCCTGGCTGGGCGGCCGTGTGGCCGAGCCCGTGGCACGCGAGGCGCAGCAGCCGGTACTGATCGTCCCCGGTGGCGCACAAGGCTTCGTGGACCCCGCTACGGGCGCCCTTCGGCTGCAGCGCATCCTGGTACCTATCGACAAGGCGCCCGCACCCGATGCGGCCGTGCTGCTGACCGCCTGGTTGCTGGAGACGCTCGCCGTGGAGGATGCCGAGGTGATGCTCCTCCATGCCGGCCGGGAGGACCGTGCCCCGCGCGTGCAGCCGCCCCAGCGCCCCGGATGGCAATGGCACCTGAACGTGCAGGAAGGAGAGGCCGTGGAGACCATCCTGCGCGTGGAGCGCGCGTGGCAACCGCACCTGGTGGTGATGACCACGCAGGGCCATGATGGCATCCTGGACGCCTTGCGCGGCAGCACCACCGAACGGGTGCTGCGCCAGATTCGCTGCCCCTTGCTGACCCGTACGCTCAAGCCGGATTGAACCCGGTACGGACATTGCTGTCCAACCCCTGAAACCCATTGCCATGAAGCCGCTGCTTCCCCTCCTGGCCCTGATCGGCGCCCTCGGCGCCCAGGCCGCGCCGCAAGCACCCGATAGCACGGGCCTTCCCGGCGACCAGTTCAGCCTCCGCGGCGCACTCGATGCCTTCAAGCGCTCCAAGGACCTGACTGAATTCGAGCAGGCGCTGAACACCTCCGACAACCAGGTGAACAACCTCGACCTGGACAGCAACGGAGAGGTGGACTACATCCACGTGCGCACCCATGCCGATGGCGATGCGCGCGTAATCGTGCTGCAGGCCGCTTTCGGCAAGGAGGACGTGCAGGACGTGGCGGCCATCGAACTGGAGCGGACGGGCGACGGGCAGGCGGTGGTGCAGATCCGCGGCGATGAGCTGCTCTATCCGGAAGCCACCATCATCGAGCCCGCCGAGGAGGTGAAGGAGGGCGGCCGCAAGGGCGGCGGGCCCTCCGCACCCGATGCGCAGATCACCGTTTGGGTGAACGTGTGGGGATGGCCCAGCGTGCAGTGGTGCTACGGTCCGTACTGGTACGACTGGGCGTCTCCTTGGTATTGGGGCTATTACCCGCCGTGGTGGAGGCCGTGGCGGCCGTGGGGCTGGAGCGTGTGGTGGGGCTTCCCACGGCCCTACTGGGGCTGGTACCATCACGTGCACTACTGCCGCGTGGAGCGCGCGCACAATGTGTACATGCACCGTCGCAGCGTATCGAGCACGGTGAGCAAGCGCCCTGATGTGGTGCGCCGCCCGGCCGCACCCGGGCAGCCGGATGGGAAGGACAGGGGCGTGCGCCCGGTGGAAATGGAGCGCGGTAAGCAGCCCGAGACCAAGCCGCAACGAGTACCGGAAACGAAGCCCAACCGTGTGCCCGAAACCAAGCCTGATCGCAAGCCTACCCGTCAGCCCCAGGTGAATCCCGAGCGGAAGCCGCGCGAGCGCGTTGCGCCCCCGCAGAAGCAGCCGCAGCGAACGCAGCCCGCACCGCAGCGGAACCCGCCCCAGAAGGCACCCGGCCGCCCCCCTGGCGGCAGGCGCTGAAGGCCGTAAGCCGTGAATGCAGGTGATGGCCGTGCCGCCCATCCGAGGCAGCACGGCCATCATCGTCCATGGGAGTCACTCCTGTGCCGCTGCGCGCAGGCGCTGCTCCAAGGCCTTGATCCGATTCAGCTCCGCTTCCAGCACCCGATCATCGGGCCGTTCGGTGCGCTGGTAGCGCTCCATGATCTCGAGCGTGCGCTGCAGCTTGATCAACTCCACGAGTTCCGTGGTCCGCGCCCGGATGGCATCGTATCGGCGGCCCGATTCGCGGGCATCGGCCACGGCCGCAGCATAGCGGGCCTCGCTCTGCCTGAGCCGGCCGCGCTGCTCATCGCGCTCCAAGCTGTCCGACAGCCGATCGGCATGCGCCAGGGCCGCTTCGTAGTACGCGCGGTTGTTGTCCTCGAATCGCTGGTGCGCCTCAATGCTGTCGGCATGCGTGCGATGCTGCCGATCCACATCACGGATCAAGGTGCGCAAGGCCGTGTCCCGCTCCAGCGCCTCGGCAAACAGCGCTTCCACCAGGTCATCCGCATAGCCGCGCCCCGAGAAGGAGCCCTTGATGTCCTGCACGATATGGCCTTCCTGCAATGCCGCAGGCACCTCCTGCTGCGCACGCTCACTCATCGGCGCGCTGCACCCGGCGATCGCCACCGCCATGAACACTGCTCCGGTCCGATGCATGGGCCCGAAGCTACAGCCAGCGCATTCGACCCGCTATGGGCGCTTCTTCTTTCCTGCGCCTTCCACGATGGCGGTCTTCTTGTGCGCCTTGGCGCTGCTCACGCTCATGAAGCGACCGGTGATCGCACTGCGACCGATGCCGGCGGCCTTCTTCGGGGCGGACTTCCGCACGGTCTTGCGCTGGGGGGCCTTCTTCGCCATGGTGCCAGGATTGGAACCGAAAGGTACCGCCGATGCGATCGCCCGCGCCTGACATCCGGCAGCTTCCCGCTCAGGCCTTCTTCGCCGGGCAGGTGCTGATGCCGAACGGCGCATACAGCGGACAGAAGCCGATCGCACTGGTGAGCAGGAAGACGGCGCCGAGTGCAAGCAGCACGATGCCCAGCGTACCGCTCACCGTTCCGGTGAAGTACAGCACGGCAAAGACGATGGCGGCGAGCGCGCGGATGAGACGGTCTGCGGAACCCATGTTCGGTTTCATGATGGCAGGGTGTTGGTTGTCGTTCCGTGAATCCGGTTCGCGATGCACTGGCATCGGCCATCGCAACGCGTTACCTTGGAACAAAAGTGGTGCTGGTTCTGCCCCGGTCCGGTGACCCTGGTCACCGTAGCCGTTCGTTCTCCTAATGCCCGATGAAGACGCACATCAGGCCTCAACGCGGCCGCCGTCGTTGCGTGACCTTGCACGCCTCACCAGCTTTGCTCCGACCTCCATGCGCCGGGCGGCAGACCCGGTTGCGCCCTTCCGCGAAACACTAACGCAGCAATGTCACATGGCCGATGAGGTCCTTCCGCGCCTGATAGGGGAGACGGTACCGAACCCGGTACACATACACCCCGTCCTGCGAAACCGTGCCTTGATAGGTGCCATCCCACTTCGCAAGCGGATCCTCCGTGGAATAGATCAGCTCGCCCCAGCGGTTGAACACCATCAGCAGGAACTCCTCGGGGTCGCAATCGCCCACCCAGCTCCAGGCGTCGTTCCGCTCATCGCTGTTCGGCGTGAAGGCGTTGGGGATGTACACGGCGCATGAGTCCGCGCAGTCCTGCAGGGTGATGGTCCGTTCCACGGTGACCGTTCCGCAGCTGAGCTGGGCGGTCATCGTCACCAGCAGCTCGCCCTCGACGGCCAGCATCACCTCTGGATTGATGCCCGTGGCGGAGCCCGCCGCCGCTCCGAACTCCCATTGCGCGCCCACGATGGCCGAATCCGCCACCGCCGTGAAGCGGGCGGGCTCCTGGATGCAGCGCGCGTCAGCCGTGAAGTCGGCGGTGCACAGGCATTCCACGTTGGTCACCCGGGCGGTGGCCTCATCCGTGCAGCCATTGGCATCCGTGATGCGCACCACGTAGTCACCGCTGTCCGCAACGGCAGTGGCGTCACCGACCTCCGCTCCATTGAGCATGTATGCGGCGGTCATGCCGACGGTGGGGAACACCGCGCTGAGGTCGACCGTTTGCCAGGGGCACAGCGCGAAGCTGAGGTCGCCACCGAGTTCCGGGTTGGCGTGCACGGTGTAGTTGACCACCGCCGTATCCGTGCAGTTGAAGCCATTGGTGACCACCAGCTGGTACGAGCCCGATGCGCTCACTGCGCTGGGATCGGCGACCGGAGTGCCGCCCCATGTCCATTCGGTGCTTAGGCCTGTGGTGCTGAAGAATGCCGTGAGATCCGTGGATGTGCCGGCGCATGTGCTCGTGCTCTGATCGCCCCCCAATGCCGGGGATGGGTCCAGTTGCAGGGTGACCATGGCCGTGGCGGTGCACCCGGCGGCATTGGTGACCGTGAGCGTGTAGGTGCCCGCTTCGGTGACGGCGGTCGGATCGGCCACCGGAGCACCGGCCAGGGTCCAGGCCGTGTTATCGGTTCCTGTGGCGTAGAGGCCGGTCAGGTCCACCGCAACCGCATCGCAGCCGGTCAACGATTGATCGGGACCCAGCACCGGAAGCGGCATCAATTCCACCGTGGTCTGTGCCGTGTCCGTGCAATTGTTGGCATCCACGGCCACCAGTGTGTATACGCCCGGCGTCATGACCGCAGTGGGGTCCGGCACCGGCAATCCGCCGAAGGTCCAACTGGTGGTGAGTCCCGCGGTTGGGTAGAAGCCTGTGAGGTCCAAGGGCTCATCCTCGCACGTGGAGTCGATCAGGTCCATGCCGAGCAACGGGCTCAGGAGCACGCTCACCACCACCAGGGCCGTATCGCCACAGCCGGCTGCGGTGGTGGCCACAAGCTGGTAGGTGCCGGCCTGCTGCACCGCAGTGGGGTTGGCGACTGGTGCGCCGATGAAGGTCCAGGCCGCGCTCATGCCATCCGTGGTGAAGAAGGCGCTGAGGTCCAGCGAGGTGTTGTTGCAGATGCTGGCCGCTTGGTCCGGGCCAAGTGCCGGCGGGGTCTCCACGGTCAGCGTCGCCACTGCCTCGTCGATGCAGCCATCCGGCGTAACCGCATTCACGGTGTAAGTGCCTGGCAGGCTCGCTGCGGTGGGTGCGCTGATGGGAGCGCCATTGAACGACCAGGTTGCACTGAGGCCTGCAAGCGTGAACAGCGAGGCGAGGTCGGCACTGCCGCCTGCGCAGATGGTCGCGGTCTGGTCCGGACCGAGCACGGGCGTGTCGGCCACGGACAAGGTGACCTGCGCCGTATCGCTGCAGCCGAAGTTCGTTGCGGCCACTTCATACACCCCCGGTGACGAAGCTGCCGCGGCCTCGATGCTGGAAATCGGTGCGCCATCGTGCGTCCATGTCGCGGTGGTGGCGCCGGCAAAGCTGAAGAGCGTGGTCAGATCCACCGGCCCCGCGCCGCTGCATTGCGTCACCGCTTGGTCGCCTCCGAGCGCGATGGACGGCGCGGCATACACCTCGTACGACCCATAATAGTAGCATTCCCCCCACCAGTCGTAGCCCTCGATGTAATAGGTGCCTGCAACGGCAACCGCATACGGATCCGGCACGCTGCCCGTCCAGGAGCTCACGATAAGGGTGACGCCCGAGCCTCCCCATGCGCTCTCGAAGCTGCTCAGCACATCCACCGTCTGCCCCGGGCAGATCGTGGCCTGCTGCCAGCCCATGTCGATCATGCAAGGCGGCGGCGGCGTGTTGAAGGCCATGGTGAAGCCGCCGCTGTTGGCGTTGCCATCGAACCAGCCCGGATTCCACCCCTCGCCATTCTGCGCGCCACCCGGCCCGGCATTGGGGCCGCCCGCACAAGCCGTATCGATCACCGTGATGACCCAGGTGCCATCGGCATCCTCCCCATCGAACACGCTGAAATCGCCGCCTTGCGGGGCCCACCAACCGGTGAAGGGGGCGCTGCCCGTGGTGATGTCGGAGCCGCCCGCGATGAAGTTGGTGCCCGTGTAGTTCTGGCCGCCCGCGCCGTTGAAAGCCGATAGCAGCAGGGTGGTGCCCTCCGGCGAGGTGAGGGTGATCTGCAGGTACTCCGGATGGTCGGTGGTGATGTTGACGCCCAGCGAATAGATGGAATAGACGCCCCAAGGGCTGGAGCCCCAGGGATAGAGGGTCCCGATCCCCGCCACATTCGCCGTGAAGGTGCTGGTGTCGCACGGCGGTATGGGACCGCTGGTGAAGGGAATGGTGAGGGGCTGCGCAACGCCCGGCAGGGCCAGGCCAAGCATCACCAGCGCTCCCCCGAGGATGGGAAGGATACGGGACCGGAGCCGGGACGGACGGGGCAGGAACACGTGGAAAGGTAGGCCTATACGGTTGACGCGGCCGCTTGAGGAACGTTGCCTCAGCCGATGGGCTGCGCATGCCATGGACCAGCGTGCGCCGATGATGGCCCCGCCCCTATCGGCGGAAGGGCGCGCGCAGCTCGAACGCGGCCGGCCTCACCTTGCGGATGAAGGGGCCCGCGAGCTGGTTGGTTACGCGGTTGCAGAGCTTCACGTGCACGCCCATGGCCACTGGCACCGCGCCCAGCCCGCTCTTGGCCTGTTCCGAGGTGCGGCCGTAGTTCACGCGGCGAAGGCCGCGCGAGATGGCCAGCTCCAGCAGGTCGACGAGCATGCGCAGGTAGATGGCGTGCTGCCGGTTGCGCGCGTAGTCGATGCCCACGAACTGCGCATCGAGGCAATCGCCGTTGACGAAGGCCGCGCTGAAGCCCACGAGCTCGCCATCGAGCCAATAGCCCCGCAGCACCATGGCGTCGCCGAAGCGCTCCTTCCAGCCGGCGTAGGCCTCCACCTTGAGGCGCCCGAAGATGTAGGGCGACTGCTCCAGCACGGCATCCAGCAGCTCCTGCATGCGCCCGGTGCTAGCGGCGATGGCACCTGCATCGAGATCCCGCACCTCCAGCGCCGATGAGCGCTCCAGGATGGAGCGCAGCCGTGTGCGCGCCTTGGCCGTGAGCGCCTGCTGATAGCCCTCCAGGTCCTTCCACGCCGGATCCACCGCGAGCACCATGTTCACGTCGGTGGCCAGCGCATGGTAGCCGCGGCCCTGCAGCAACCGGGCGGCCTCCTCATCCCCGGGCCAGTGCTCCTTGAACACGCGCACCGCCACGCGACGCTTCAGCCGCGCATCGGCCATCACCGCGGTCATCGCGCGGTCCAGCGCCTCCAGCTGCGCCGCGCGCGGCACACCGGCCACGAAGCACGCGCCGTGGTCGCCGCAATGGAACACGTTGCCGCAGACCAGGGCCCGCAGCTTCAGCTCGCGCCGCACGCGGGCCTTGAACAGGCCCATCCGGCACGCCGCTTCGCTCTGCTGGCCGCCGTTGTCCTCGAAATCGGCGAGCTGGAACACCGCCACGCCCACCGGGCCGCGCGCCGCATCGCGGAACAGCACATAACGGAATTCCATCGCGTCGCGCATGGCCTCCTCCAGCGCCTGGAGATAGCCATGGCTCAGGAAGATGGAGCCGTCGGCAGCCGCGGCATCCCAGGTTGCGGCACGAAACGAGGCGATGCGCTCCTTTACCTCCACCTGCACCGGTGCCCCGGCTTCGGCAGGGCCTGCCAGCGCGATGGCAATGCTGCGTGTGGTGGACCGCATCGGGGCGAAAGATCGGGGTTGAGGGCCGTGCGCCGCCGCAATCCGGCGATGCAGGCGCGGCCGTGGTGAACACCGCGCAGGCGTCCTGGGTTCGCGGACCGGGAGCCGAACGGATACTCGACACGGTTTCGCTTCGGGCGCATGCCTCGTCT
>ERZ761602.1123-NODE-1123-length-51238-cov-10.164000_pt1 | contig 51238 bp, 47 predicted proteins | sample MGYA00512165_ERZ761602 | MGnify/ENA primary metagenome ERZ761602 (study PRJEB28899, sample SAMN02445085) | bioreactor sludge metagenome | biome: EBPR sludge; isolation source: Thorneside wastewater treatment plant | place: Australia: Brisbane, Thorneside...
ACCCCCGAGCTGGGGTAGGATCAATGGATGTTCAGGTCTACCGATCAATCCTGTCTTCACGCCCGCGCCTCGGGCCCGCAGGTCGGCGATACACGGGGGGCGCCCCGGCGACGCGTGGGGTGATATCACGTTGGCCAGGTCAGCGCGGGGAGCTCCTCAAGCCGAGGCTTGGCGAGGGGCGGTCGCGCGATGTACCTGGCGAGGCCCTCCATGCCCTTGCCATCCGCACAGCGCCACCTTCAGCACGCCCGGCGCAGGGGCATCATGGCCAATCAGGCCGCCAAACATGTGCCGAAAGACCAGCACCTACAGCCCCATCACCTCGCGCAGACCCGCCTCGACCTCATCGAGCCGATCGCCTGGCAGATGCCCGATACGTTGGACCAGAACCCCCTTGTCGACGGTGAGGACCTGGGAGACGTTGACGACGGCGTCCTTGCGGAGCCCGGTGTCGCGCGCCTCCACCTTCACGTTCCCGGGGGCCGCCGCCAGGCGCAGGTTCGACGTGACCACGACGACGATGACCGTGGAGATCCGGCTGTCATTGAACGTGTCCGTCGAGATCACGACCACCGGGTGCCGGTAGCCCGGACCCGACCCGACGGGTTCGCCCAGGCCGGCCCACCAGACCTCGCCGCGCTTCACTCCTCCCACTCCGACGCGATGCGGGCCTGGGCGCGCGCAACACCGGCGGGGAGCGCCGAGGACTCCTCGGCGTAGAGTTCATCGAGCACCCGGCGCTTCGCCACTTCGTCGTGATCCTCCACGAAGGCGCGGATCGCGTTCGCGTACAGCTCGCTGCGAGAGATGTGAAGGCGCCGAGCGAGCTCGTCCGCCTTCTCAAACAGGGGATCGGGGATTGAGATCGCGGTCTTCATGTACGCGGTATAACCGCGGTAGGAACCGGCTGGACCAGCAGCGTCAGCAGATCCCGCGCCAGGACCGTGGGAGACCTCGTTCCCCCCGCCGCTTGCCGCTCGGCCTCCTGCAAGGCCGCCGCCAGCTTCGGCTCGCGAAACGCCTGCCGTATCCCCTCATCCAGCCGCTCCCACAGCCAGCGTACCCGCTGCGCGGCCCGCCGCTCCTCCCAGGTGCCGGCAGCGACGAGCGCAGCGCGGTGCTCTTCGATCGTGCTCCAGACCTCCCCGATGCCCGTAAGCTCCAGGCTGCTGGCCAGCAGCACCCGCGGTCGCCAGGGCTCGCCCCTGCGGTGCAGCAGATCGATGGCCCCCTCCAGGGTGCTGGCCGCCTGCCGGGCCGGCACGAGGTTGTCGCCGTCGGCCTTGTGCACGACCAGGGCGTCGGCCAGCTCCATCACGCCGCGCTTGATGCCCTGCAGATCATCGCCGGCCCCGGTCAGCATCAGCAGCAGGAAGAAGTCGGTCATGCCGGCGACGGCCAGCTCGGACTGGCCCACGCCGACGGTCTCGACCAGGACGACGTCGTAGCCGGCGGCCTCGCAGACCAGCATGGCCTCGCGGCTGCGGGCGGCCACCCCGCCCAGGGTCCCACCGGCGGGCGAGGGTCGGATGAAGGCCGAGGGGTGCATCGAGAGGCGGGCCATCCGGGTCTTGTCGCCCAGGATGCTGCCCCCGGTGCGGCTGCTGGAGGGGTCCACGGCCAGGACGGCGACCCGGTGGCCCCGCTCCACCAGCATCATGCCCAGCGCCTCGATGAAGCTGCTCTTGCCGACCCCGGGCACCCCTGTGATACCGACCCGCCAGGCCCGGCCGGTGTCCGGCAGCAGGGCCTCGATCAGCTCGCCGGCCCGCTGCTGGTGGTCGGGGTGGCGCGACTCGACCAGGGTGATGGCCCGGCCCAGCGAGGCACGATGGCCCGCGCGCACCCCGGCCAGCAGCTCGGGCAGCGCGATCACGGGCTCAGCAGCAGGTCGAGCAGCTCCAGCGCCGCGACCGGGATGACGGTGCCGGGCCCGAAGATGGCGACGGCGCCGGCCTGCTTGAGGGCCTCGTGGTCGTCTGGCGGGATGACGCCGCCGACGACGATGCGGATGTCGGGACGCCCCTCGGCCTCCAGCGCCCGACGCAGGGCCGGGACGAGGGCGAGATGACCCGCCGCCAGCGAGCTGACGCCGACGAGGTGGACATCGTTCTCGACCGCCTGCCGGGCGGTCTCTTCGGGGGTCTGGAAGAGGGGGCCGACGTCCACGTCGAAGCCCAGATCGGCGAAGGCGCTGGCGATCACCTTCTGTCCACGGTCGTGGCCGTCCTGGCCCATCTTGGCCACCAGGATGCGGGGCCGGCGGCCCATGGCGGCCTCGAACTCCGCGACCTTCTGTTCGATGCCTTCCACAGCGCCTCCCGAGTCGAGCAGCTGGGCCCGGTAGATGCCTCGCAGGGCCGAGGGCTGGGCCTGGTGCCGGCCGAAGACCCGCTCAAGGGCGAGGCTGATCTCCCCGACTGTGCAGCGAGCGCGGGCGGCCTGCACCGCCAGCTCCAGGAGGTTGTCGGTGCCCTCGGCGCCGCGGCTGAGCGCCGCCAGGGACTGCTCGACCGCGGCCTCGTCCCGCTCGGCGCGGTTCTGGGCGAGCCGGGCGAGCTGGGAGCGGCGCACGGCCTCGTTGTCCACGCGGAGCACCTGGATGGGCGGCTCTTGGGCCTGGCGGTAGCGGTTGACCCCCACGACGACCTGCTGGCCGGCGTCGATCCGGGCCTGGGTGCGGGCGGCGGCCTCCTCGATGCGGCGCTTGGGCAGGCCGCGCTCGATCGCCCTGGACATGCCGCCCAGCTCCTCCACCTCGGCGAGGTGGGACCGGGCCTGCTGCACCAGCTCGGCGGTGAGGCGCTCGACGACGAGCGAGCCCCCCCAGGGATCTACCGTGCGGCAGGTGTCGGTCTCACGCTGCAGGAAGAGCTGGGTGTCGCGGGCGACGCGGGCGCTCTCCTCGGAGGGCAGGGCCAGGGCCTCGTCGAAGCTGTTGGTGTGCAGGCTCTGGGTGTGGCCGTGGGTGGCGGCCATGGCCTCGACGCAGGTGCGGACGACGTTGTTGGGCAGATCCTGGGCGGTCAGCGACCAGCCCGAGGTCTGGCAGTGTGCCCGCAGCATGCTGGAGCGGGGGTCCTTGGGGGCGAAGGGCCGAAGCAGCTCGGCCCAGAGCAGCCGGCCGGCCCGCAGCTTGGCGACCTCGCGCAGGTAGTCCATGCCGACGGCCCAGAAGAAGCTGATGCGCGGCGCGAACTGGTCGATGTCCAGGCCGGCGGCGAGGCCGGTGCGCAGGTACTCCAGGCCGTCGGCCAGGGTGTAGGCCAGCTCCAGATCGGCGCTCGCCCCGGCCTCCTGCATATGGTAGCCCGAGACGCTGATGCTGTTGAAGCGGGGCATATGCTGGCTGGTCCAGGCGAAGATGTCGCCCACGATGCGCATGCTGGGGCCCGGCGGGTAGATGAAGGTGTTCCGAACCATGAACTCCTTCAGGATGTCGTTCTGGATGGTCCCGGTCAGCTGCTGGGGCCGGACGCCCTGCTCTTCGGCCGCCACGATGAACAGGGCCAGGATCGGCAGGACCGCACCGTTCATGGTCATCGAGACGCTCATGCGGTCCAGCGGGATCTCCTGGAAGAGCAGGCGCATGTCCAGGATGCTGTCGACGGCGACCCCGGCCATGCCGACGTCGCCGAGCACGCGGGGGTGGTCGCTGTCGTAGCCGCGGTGGGTGGCCAGATCGAAGGCGATGGAGAGGCCGGCCTGCCCGGCGGCGAGGGCACGGCGGTAGAAGGCGTTGCTCTCCTCGGCGGTGGAGAAGCCGGCGTACTGGCGGACGGTCCAGGGCCGCAGCAGGTACATGGTCGGGTACGGACCGCGCAGGTAGGGCGGGAAGCCGGGCAGGGAGTCGGCGGCCGCGTGTGGCAGCGGCGCAGGCTCTGTACGAGCGGCTCCCCACAGGGGGGCCCTCTGTTCGTGCAAGCGCTCCCAGGCCGCCTCCATCAACCCTACGGTCCGGCTCTCCAGGAAGTAGCTTCCGCCCGCGGCGTCGAGCTGCTGACCGAGCAGGGCCTCCTGGGCGAGGACGAGGGGCGTGTTGCGAGCGAGGCGCAGGGCCTGGGGCGAGTCCAGAACAGAGGGCAGCGCGGTGAAGGCGTCGGCGCCGGCGAGCAGCGCCGAGAAGGCCGAGGCGCTGATCCGCAGGGAGTTGGACCAGGGCTGGTCCGGGCGGAGCTCTCGGCGGGCGGGCAGGACGTGAACGAAGGCGCAGCCGCGAGGATCGTCGGCCGCGAGGCCGGAGAGCTCGGCGATGCGGCCCCAGAGTCCGCGCAAGGCGCGAATGGCGGCGATGCCCTCGAAGGACTCGCTGCCCAGGGCGAGGCGGAAGGCGATCCGGGCGAAGGCCTCTTCCCGGCCCAGCGGGCCCTCCAAGCGGCGCAGGGCGACGAGGCCCTCGTCCACGACCCGGGCGAGCTGCTCGGCGAGGCTGGCCCCGGCCTCGCTCCAGCGCTGGCCATCGGCGACGGCGAGGCGCAGCTCGGGGTGCTGGCCGGCGATGGCTTGGAGATCGGGGGCCTGTGGGTCGAGGCCCAGCACTCCCCTGCCCTGCACACCCTGCGCGGACAGAGCAGCCAGGGTGGACAGAGCCGCCGCTGCCGAGCCTGCTTGAAGGGAGAGCTCGCAGCGGTCCAGGGGGAGCAGCGCCGGGTCCAAAGCTCCGACGACATGAAGCCCGGTGGCGCCGCTGTCCAGCTCCTCCGCGGCGGCCTGCACGGAGGGCGACGGGCACCACGACCAGACCCGGGTCGGTGTCCCCCGGCCAGCCGCCCAGGGAACCGTTCGGCCCGGCAGATCCCGCCGGGTGTACAGAGGCTCGGTGCGGCGCCCCTCGGCGTCGACGTAGACGAGGCGCTGATCGAAGTCGGCCCCCTTCAGATCGCGCCGCACCTCGGCCAGCCAGTCTTCGCGGGTGGCCAGCCAGTCTTCGCCGGTGGGAGGGGCCATGGCCTACTCCAGCTCGACCAGGACGGTGCCGGCCTCGACCAGAGCCCCCGCCTCGACCATCATCCGCTTCACGACGGCGTCTCGCGGGGCCTTCAGCTCGTTCTCCATCTTCATGGCCTCGACCACGACCAGGGGCTGGCCCTTGTGCACCGCGTCGCCAGACTGTACGAGCAGACGCACCACCCGACCGGGCATGGCGGTCCGGACGGAGGCGGCCCCTCCGGCCTCGGCCAGCCGCAACGCCTTGCGGCGAGGGTCGACCACCTCGCACTGGTGCCGCAAGCCGAGCACCTCGACGTCGAAGCCCTCGTCCGTCCGCACGAGGCCGGCCTCCCAGACGTCGTCCTCGATCAGCAGCGAGAGCACGTCGGCGACCGGACGCGATGCATCGACCTGGAGCACCGGGCCGTCGTCGATGCGCAGCCCGTAGCGCAGGCCCTCGCCGCAGGAGGCGGGGCCGAGGCGGGCGACAGTGACGAGGCGGACCCGATCGCCAACGGTGATCTCGTAGCTGCCACGGACCTCGGCGCGGGCGAGATCGTCGGAGGTCAGGGTGCTCATCGGAAGCTCCAGCGCCAGCGGTCTGTCGAAGCGGGGTCGGCGTCCTGGCGGGTGAGCTGGTGGTCCCGCTCCAGGCTGGCGATGGCCGCGGCGACCGTGGCGAGCTGGTCGTTGCGGGCAGCGGCGGTCAGGTCGGCCATGCGCTGCGGGCTGAGGAAGCCGGTGTGGTACTGCCCCGCCAGGAAGTCGGGGTCGTTCATCAGGGATCGGAAGAAGGGGATGGAGGTGCGGATGCCGCGCACCCGGTACTCCAGCAGGGCCCGGCGGGTGCGGCGGATGCAGTCGTCACGATCCTGGCCCCAGACCACCAGCTTGGCCACCATCGGGTCGTAGTAGATGGGCACGGTGGCGCCCTGGTAGACGCCGGTGTCGACCCGGACCCAGGGGCCGCCGGGCTCGCGGTAGCCGGTGACCAGGCCCGGCGAGGGGCTCCAGTTGTCGCCGGCGTCCTCGGCGTAGACCCGGCACTCGATCGCGTGGCCGCGCATGACGAGGTCCTGCTGCGAGAACCACAGGGGCTCGCCCCCGGCGATGCGGAGCTGGGCCTGGACGAGGTCGATGCCGGTGATGGCCTCGGTGATCGGGTGCTCGACCTGCAGCCGGGTGTTCATCTCCAGGAAGTAGAAGCTGTCGTTGGCCGGGTCGTAGAGGAACTCGATGGTTCCGGCGCCGACGTAGCCCACGGCCTGGGCCGCCTGCACCGCGACGGCGGTCATCGCCTGCCGGGTGGCCTCGGGCAGCACCGGGCAGGGGGTCTCCTCGACCACCTTCTGGTTGCGGCGCTGGATCGAGCAGTCGCGCTCGAAGAGGTGGACGGTCGTGCCGTGGGCGTCGGCCAGGACCTGCACCTCGACGTGGCGAGGGTTGACCACCCGCTTCTCGATGTAGACGGCGTCGTCGCCGAAGCTGGAGAGGGCTTCTGACCGCGCGGCGGCGAAGGCGGAGTGCAGCTGATCGGGCGAGGCGACCTCGCGCATGCCCTTGCCGCCGCCGCCCGCGCTGGCCTTGAGCATGACCGGGTAGCCGATCTCGGCGGCCACGCGGCTCAGCTCGGCGGGATCGTCGATGCGCGCGGTCGTGCCCGGGACGACCGGGACCCCGGCCTCTTGCATCCGGCGGCGGCTCTCGGTCTTGCTGCCCATCGCCTCGATCGAGAACGGGGGCGGCCCCACCCAGATGAGCCCGGCGTCGAGCACCATCTGGGCGAAGCGGGCGTTCTCGGAGAGGAAACCGTAGCCGGGATGGATGGCGTCGGCCCCCGTCTGGAGCGCGACCTCGATGATGCGTTCGGCCTGGAGATAGCTCTGGGCCGAGGGGGCCGGCCCGATGCAGACGGCCTGGTAGGCCTGACGCACATGGAGGGCGTTGCGGTCGGCCTCGGAGAAGACGGCGACCGTGCGGATGTCGAGCTCGTGGCAGCCGCGGATGACGCGGACGGCGATCTCGCCGCGGTTGGCGATCAGGACTTTGCGGGGGAGTGGCATGGGGGCGGGATTAACGCGCCGCCCCCATGCTCGCCCTCAGCCCGCCCCCACCCGCGCCCTCAGGCGGAGGGGGTCGCTGCGGCCGCCGCCGCCGCCTCGCTGGCCTCCTGCTTCACCCGACGCGACTCCAGCTCGGCCTCCAGCTCGGCCTTGCGCAGGTCGAGGGCCTCCCGTCCCAGGGCGATGGCCAGCACATCCTCCATCCGCGAGCAGAAGTGGAAGGTCAGGTCTTCCTGGATCTCGGGCGGGATGTCCGGGAGGTCCTTGCGGTTCTTCTCGGGCAGGATGATGGTGCGGATCCCCGCGCGGTGGGCCGCCAGGACCTTCTCCTTGACGCCGCCCACCGGGAGCACGGCCCCGCGCAGGGTGGCCTCGCCCGTCATCGCCAACTGGTGGTCCACGCAGATGCCGGTCAGCAGGCTGACGATGGCGGTCAGCATGGTGACACCGGCGCTGGGCCCGTCCTTGGGCACGGCGCCCGTCGGGACGTGGACGTGGATGTCGAGCTTGTCGAAGATGTCCTCGTCGATGCCCAGATCCCGAGCCACGCTGCGGATGTAGCTGTTGGCGACGCCGACGGACTCCTTCATCACGTCGCCGAGCGAGCCGGTCAGCTTCATGTTGCCCTTGCCCTTCATCTTGGTGGCCTCGATGAAGAGGATGTCGCCGCCGGTCGGCGTCCAGGCGAGGCCGGTGGCCACGCCGGGGACGCTGGTCCGCTCGGCCACATCGCTGAAGAAGTGGATCGGTCCGCGGATCTCCTCGGCCTTCTCGGGGGTGATGGTGACCTGCCCCTCCTGCGCGCCGCTGGCGACCTCCTTGGCGACCCAGCGCATGATGGCAGCGATCTCGCGCTTGAGGCTGCGCACCCCCGCCTCGCGGGTGTAGCTCTCGATGACGAAGCGCACCGTGTCGTCGGGCAGGTCGACATAGTGGTCGCCGATGCCGTGCTCTTCGAGCTGCTCGGGGATGATGAAGTTGCGGGCGATCTTGAGCTTGTCCTCCATCGTGTAGCCGGGGATCTCGATCACCTCCATGCGGTCGCGCAGGGGCGGCGGGATGGGGCCCATCTGGTTGGCGGTGGCGATGAAGAGCACCTTGGACAGGTCGAAGGGCACGTCCAGGTAGTGGTCCATGAAGGTGTCGTTCTGCTCGGGGTCGAGCACCTCGAGCAGGGCGCTGCTGGGATCACCCCGGTAGTCCATGCCGAGCTTGTCGATCTCGTCCAGCACGAAGACCGGGTTGTTGCTGTTGGCCTTCTTGATGCCCTTGATGATCTTGCCCGGCAGGGAGCCGATGTAGGTCCGCCGGTGTCCGCGCACCTCGGCCTCGTCCCGCACGCCGCCCAGGCTGATGCGCACCATCTGGCGGCCGACGGCGCGGGCGACCGACTTGGCCAGCGAGGTCTTGCCGACACCCGGCGGGCCGACGAGGCAGAGGATCGGCCCCTTCATGTCCTGCTTGAGCTTGCGCACGGCGAGGTACTCGAGGATGCGCTTCTTGACCTTCTCGAGGTCGTAGTGGTCCTCGTTGAGGATCTCGCCGGCCTTCTGGATGTCCAGGACGTCCTTGGTGGAGCGGCTCCAGGGCAGCTCGATCAGCCAGTCCAGGTAGGTGCGGCTGACGGTGTACTCGGCCGCGCCCGGGCTCATCCGGCTCATGCGCTTGAGCTCCTTGAAGGCGGTCTTCTCGACTTCCTTGGGCATGCCGGCCTTCTTGATGCCCTTCTTGAGCTCTTCGAACTCCTCCTGCCGGTCGTCGACCTCGCCCAGCTCCTTCTGGATGGCCTTGAGCTGCTCGCGCAGGAAGTACTCCCGCTGCGCCTTGTCCATCTCGCCCTTGACCTCGGTCTGGATCTTGTTGGACAGCTCCAGGACCTGGATCTCCTTGTTGAGCAGGGCGATGACCTTGTCCATGCGGGCGCCGGTATCGAAGGTCTCCAGCAGGTCCTGCTGCTCTTCCACGCCGATGCCCAGGTTGCTGGAGACGATGTCGGCCAGCACGCCGGGGTTGTCGATCGAGCGGACCAGGAAGCTGGCCTCGGCCGGGATGGTCGGGGAGAGGTCGATGATGCGCTGGGCCAGCTCGCGCAGGTTGCCCATGCGGGCTTCCAGCTCTTCGGAGTGCTCTTGCGGTTCTTCGAAGACGTCGACCTCGGCGCGCAGGAAGTCGTCGCCGGGCAGCCAGCTGCGCACCTTGATGCGGGCCACGCCCTGGATGATGACCGAGAGCTTGTTGCCGGGGATCTTGACCGACTTGAGGATCTTCACCACCGAGCCGGTCTGGTAGAGCTCGCCGGAGGTGGGGTCCTCGTTCTTGACGTCGCGCTGGGCGAGGATGCCCAGGTACTTCTCGCCGGCGAGCGCGGACTCGACCGCCTGCAGCGACTTGTCCCGGCCGACGTTGATTGGGCGAGCCAGGACGGGGAAGATCACCGAGTTGCGGATGGCGAGGATCGGCAGTTCGAGGATGCTGGGAAGGCTGACGCCCTCGCGTTCGGAGCTATCGGCGGGCATCGTGACCTCGGTGGGAGCGGAGAGGGCCAGGGCGGCCAGGAGAATCGCCTAAGCCTTATTCGCGGGCGAGGAGGAGGCAACCGCTCCGACCGTCGCAGAGACGCCATCGGGCCAACCTTCGAGGATCGATCGGCGGTCGCCGTCCAGCGCAGGGGCGCCGCGGGCGGCCACCGGCCGGGCCCCGTCCAGGCTCCACGGGGCGGCCAGGGTCTTGACCGTCCGGCCGCCATGGGGGTGGTCGTGCTCGACGAGGGTGGCGTCGGCGAGGGCCTCGGGCACGCTGCGGACCGGGCCGACCGGCACCCCCGCGGCTTGCAGGCGCGCGACCCACGCCGAGGTCGACGCGCCCGCGAAGATCGGCTCCAGCAGGTCGTCGAGCGCCGCCCGATGCTGCACCCGGCCGGGGTTGCCGGCGAAGCGCGGGTCCGTGGCCAGCTCGGGTCGCTGCAGGGCCTGGGCGAGGGCCGCGAAGAGCGTGTCGTTTCCAACGGCGACCGCCATGTTGCCGTCGAGGGTCCGGTAGGTGCGCAGGGGGTGGACGGTGGGGTGGGCCTCGCCCGAGCGGCGCGGGGCCTGCCCCTCCTCGACCCAGGCGACGGCATGGTAGACCAGCAGCTCCAGCAGGCCGTCGAGCAGCGAGAGGTCGACCAGGCAGCCCCGGCCGGTGCGCTCGCGGTTGAGCAGGGCGGCCAGGATGGCCTGCACGGTGTTGAGGCCCCCGACCAGGTCGCCGATGGAGGCCCCGCACCGCACCGGCGGACCGTCGGGAGCCCCGGTCATGGCCGGGATGCCGGACATGGCCTGGATGACATTGTCGTAGCCCGGGCGAGGGTCGTCGGGCCCGAAGCCGGAGATCCGGCAGACGATCAGCCGCGGGTGCCGCTCGATCAGGCGCTGGGGGTCGAGGCCCAGGCGCTCCAGCACGCCGGGCCGGAAGTTGCTGACGAGGAGATCGGCTCCGGCGACGAGGGCGTGGAGGAGCTCCCGATCCTCGGCCCGACGCAGGTCCAGCACCAGGGAGCGCTTGCCGCGGTTGACGCTGAGGAAGTAGACCGACTCGGCGCCTCCCTCTCCCTGCACGAAGGGCGGACCGAAGGCCCGGGCCTCGTCCCCGCCCGGCGGCTCGATCTTGACGACATCGGCCCCCAGATCGGCCAGCCGCATCGTGGCGAAGGGGCCCGCCAGGACGCGGCTGAGGTCCACCACCCGCACCCCCTGCAGCGGAAGCGGGCTCATCGGGAGCCCGGCTTGCGGCGGGGGCGCTCGCCGGGGCCTTCGGGTCCGCTGGGCTCGCCAAGCTCGCCGCGGAGGCGGCCCCGCTCTCGCAAGCGGGACTCGTACTCGGGCATCTCGGTCTTGGGCCAGCTGCGCTCACCGAGGTCCAGCGCGGTGGGGACGAGCTCCTCGGGGATCTCCGCGCCGCCTTGCAGATCCCAGACGAGGTAGCGCTCCTCGGCCATCACCGGCGCGCCCAGGCGCTCGGAGAGGTTCTGCTGCACATAGAAGGGGGCACGGTCGACCACCGTCGGCGGCATGCGGCGGGCGAAGCTGCCCCGGGTGATCTCGCTGTCGACGAGCTGGCGATCCAGGACGACCCAGCGGAAGCCCTCGGCGCGGTACCGCTCGAGGTCCTGCCGGTCCAGCTCGTAGCTCTTGTCCGGGTCGCGGGTGACCCGCCGGAGGTAGGAGATGAAGGGGTCGCCAAGCCGCTTCTCGAAGCCCGGCGCGTAGAAGAGGGGGGCGTTCTCGGCCATGCCGCCGAAGGTGGGCTGCTGATGAACCGGCTGGAAGGCGATCGAGATCCGGGACATGCCGATGGGCAGCTCGATCAAGCCGCCGCCGTGCTGACCGATGACCTCGTAGATCTGCGGCGGGCTGAGATCGCGCGAGAGCAAGGGGAAGGCCAGGACGCGGTGCTGCTCGACCATGTGCAGGCCGATCAGCAGCAGCGGCAGGACGGCGGCGGGCAGGCGCGGCAGGTAGAGCGTCCGCCAGCCTTCGAGGCGGTCGACCATCATGCCGAGCAGGACGGTGGCGGCCAGCATGGCCACGCTGAGCAGCCGGACCGGAAACCAGAGGCGATCAAAGAAGGGCAGGTTCCGCCAGGCCCAGAGGTAGTGGGGCATGTCGATGCCCTCGCCCCCCGGGAGGCCCTCGCCCAGCGGGAGACGCGGTCCGAGCGCGAAGGCCATGCAGACCAGCAGCGCGAGGGTCCACCGCAGCCGGTCGCGGGCCAGGAGGACGGCCAGGGCGAGGCCGACGCTCCAGACGAGGTAGCCGAACATCGGCTGGCCCTGGGTCTCCATCAGCCAATAGCCGTGCAGGTGCTGTGAGACGTTGTTGGCGAGCTGCGCGGGCGCGTCCGAGCCCGCCGCGGCCTGCACCAGCCCCGGGACCGCCCCCTCGCCGGCGTGTCGGACCATGGCCAGCACGGCGGGCGAGACCACGGCGAGCGCCGAGAGGCCGGCGAGGCCCCAGCCCAGCAGCCGGGGGCCCCGACCGGAACGGCGGGCGAGATCGACCAGGGCCAGGGCGGCGAAGAAGAGGGCCAGGAAGTGGCCCATGAACCAGTAGGTCCAGGCTGCCAGGCCGGTGTAGAGGCCGGCCAGGAGCGGGTCGCGCCAGCGCCAGCCGTGGGGGGCCGCGCCGGGCAACCGGGCGTCCGGACCGACCCCGCCGATGTGGAGGAAGTGGTGCACGGCCAGCGGCACGAACCACAACATCGCCTGGGTGAAGCGCCCGGTGATGCACTCGAAGAGGATGTAGGGGCAGAGCAGCCACAGCAGGGTGCTGCTGATGCGGGCGGCGGCGCTCCGGAAGAGGTCCGCCGCCAGCGGACGAAAGCTGAGGGCGTTGCCAAACAACAGCAGCGCCACCCACCAGGGCTGGTAGTCGGGGAAGCCGAAGATGGCCTGCAGGGGCAGGGAGACCACGGCGTCGACGAAGTTGTTGCCGGTGTGCGCGAAGATGTCCTTTCCCAGGGGGTAGAACATCTTGTCGGTGAAGGACGGGTCGACCCCGTTGCGCGCGCACCAGTCGATCCACCAGTAGAACCAGAAGGTGCCGTACAGATCGACGCCGTCGCCGACGACCCGACCCCGAGGGAGGGCGGGCAGGACCGCGACGATGGCGACGGCCGCGTAGAGGAGCAGCTCGGCGGCCACGGCACGGGCCGACGGCGGGCCCGCAGGGACGTCTTCGGAGGTCGGGGAGGGGCTCATCGCGGCGGATGGTACTCAGGAACGGGGGGGCCGGGGCCATCCGGGGTTAACCACGCAGCCGCGGACCGTGGCATCATGCCCCGCCGGAGGTGCCGTGTACGGCCTGACCACCCTCGCCCAGATCCTGCACGACCTGGGAATGATGCTCTACGCCGGCCCGTTCGTGGCCTTCACCGTGCTGATCGCCCTCGGCAGGCACCTCCCCCACATGCAGCCTTGGGATGTGGTGCGCACCTACCGGGCCTGGGGCGCGGGGCTTGGGCTGGCCATGGGCGCCTGGGTCCTGGGCCTGCTCGCGCGTCACTACCTCGTGAGCGGCGGCTTCACCTGGGGTTGGCTGAACCTCTGGCAGGGCTTCACCCTGGCCTCGCACCTCGTCTTCCTGGCCCTGTGGATCTGGAATGTCCGGGTCGAGGTCTGGAGCTTGGAGCCCTTGCGCCGCCTCGACGAGAAGGGCCAGATCGCCGATCCGGTGGCCTACGCGGCCGCGACCGGTCGGCTGGTCCGGGACATGGCCTTCCAGTCGGCCCTGCTGATCGCCTACATCGTCCTCGAGGCGATCCTGACCGCCTGAGCGCCTACTTGAACCAGCCGCGCAGGTCCTTGAGCAGCGGCCGGCCCGTGAAGAAGAGGATGATCAGGTTCGCCAGGATGAAGGCCGCCCAGGTCATGGGCGTGAATTCGAACGGCGGCGGCTGGATCTGGGCGATGAGGCTCACGAGCGCCCCGGTAACCACCCGCGGTCGTGCTCGCCCGCGGTCGGCGCCGGCAGGGCGATCTCGACCTCGGCGCCCGGAAAGGGGGGCCGGACCCGGGCCTGGCTCCCCTCCCCCCGGATCATCCCACGGGCCCGGTGCAGCGGGTGGGTCAGCACCTCGGCCGGCTCGAGCACCGCGCTGACGCAGGCGTCGGCCAGCTCGGCCACCCAGAGGTCCCGCGGACGCTCGGCGAAGGCCCGCTCCAGGTCGGGGCGGTTGAGCGGCACCGACCGCCCCAGCACCGCGGCGAGGCCACGCTCCAGGGCGCTCTGGAAGGCCGGCTCCAACGCGGCCAGCGCGACGATGCCCCCGTCCTGGCAGCGATACAGCCCGTAGATCGGCACCGCGCCGGTCAGGGGCTCCTGGCCGGCAGCCGGGGCGGCGCCCAGGGCGGTCGCGGCGAGCTGAGGCGCCATCAGGGCCAACGCGCCGTCGGTGATGGAGAGGTCCAGCCACTGCCCCCGGCCGGTCCGGGTGCGCTGGAAGAGCGCCGCGACGATCGACAAGGCCGCCGTGAGGGCCCCACCGGCCAGGTCGGCGAGCTGAACGCCGGGCAGGTCGGGCAGGCCGTCGCGCCGCGTCGACAAGGACAACAGGCCGCAGAGGCCGGCGTAGCCGAGGTCATGGCCCGGATGATCGCGCATCGGACCGTCCTGACCGAAGCCCGAGAGGCTGCCCACGATGAGCCGCGGATGCGTGCGAACGAGCTCGTCCGGGGCGAGGCCGAGCCGGGCCATGACCCCCGGGCGAAAGCCCTCCAGGAGCACATCGGCCTGGCCGAGCAGCCCGTGCAGGGCCTGGCGGTCAGCGTCCAGGCGCAGGTCGAGCTGAATCGACTGCTTCCCGGCGTTCATGGCCTGGAACCAGGCCCCGTCGCCGCGCTCGGTGAAGGGGGGCACGGTGCGCATCCAGTCCCCGCCTCGCGGGTCCTCTACCCGAATGACCTCGGCGCCCAGCCCTTGCAGGTACCAGGTGCAGGCCGGCCCCGGCAGCAGCCGGGTCAGGTCGAGGATGCGGATCCCCGCCAGCGCGCGATCCACGCTCAGCCTTCCGAGGAGACGACGCCGTGGAGGCGGAGGGCGAGGCCGATGTCGCCGGTCAAGCCCAGGCGGCCCTTGAGGTAGGCGTCGCGCGGGTCGAGGCGGCCCTGGACCAGGGCGAGGAAGTCGGGCGCGGTGCAGGTGACGGTGCAGTCCTTGCTGCCCGTGCGCAGGGCGGAGAGCCGGGTGCCCTGGCCGGTCCGCTCGATCTGCCACTCGCCGCCGCCGGGGCCGATGACCTTGATCGCGACGACCACGTCCTCGGGCAGGGCCTTGGCGACTCGATTCAGCAGCCGACGACCGATGGTCTCTTCGAAAAAGGCCTGGACCTGCAGGTCCTCGGCCCTGTTGGGGTCGATGGGTTCAAGAGGTTCGGACACGACGCTCCCCGGTACACGACCCGACGTGGACCTTGTGGCAGGATAGCGACGGGTGCCCGCTACGTCAACGCGGCACCCGGGAGCCCCGATGGCCGGCAACAACGGCGATATTCCCCTTCCCCGCGCGATCTTCGTCGTCTCGGACGGCACCGGGGACACCGCCGAGAAGTTGGTCCGTGCCGGACTGCTCCAATTCAAGGAGGTCCTGGTCCATGTCCGGACCTTCCCCCAGGTCAACGACCGCGAGGCGCTCGCCCGCCTCTTCCGGGTCGCCGCCCGGGATCGCGCCATGGTCATCACCACCCTGGTCCGAGGCGATATGCGCCGCGCCGCCGTGGAGCTCTCGAAGGAGCACCGGGTGCGGACGGTCGACGCCATCGGCAGCCTGCTTGGCCAGCTGTCCGACTTCTTGGAGTCGGTGCCCGAAGGCGTGCCCGGACGGATGCACCAGGCGGACGACGCCTACTTCGAGCGGGTGGCGGCGGTGGAGTACACGGTCAAGGCCGACGACGGAAAGGAGCCGCGCCTGCTGCCCGAGGCCGACATCATCCTGGTGGGGGTGAGCCGGACCTCCAAGACCCCCTTGTCGGTCTTCCTGGCCCACAAGGGCTACAAGGTCAGCAATGTGCCGGTCGTCCTGGACCGGCCGATCGACGCCAAAGTGCACGATGTCGACCAGCGGCGCATCTACGCGCTCACCATCGACCCCTCCAGCCTCCAGCAGATCCGCCGCCAGCGCATGAAGACCATGCGAATGACCAGCCAGACCAACTACGGCGACATGGGCTACATCCTGGCCGAGCTCGCCTGGGCCGAGGAGCAGTTCCGGCGCAACCCCTCCTGGCCCGTCATCGACGTCACCAACAAGGCGGTGGAGGAGACCGCGGCCACCATCTTGAAGATCATGGGCGACCGCGGCCTTGGAACCGACCTCCGAGAGGTGGGTCAGCTCTGAGGGGCCTCGCCCCTCCAACCGAGCCGACGCGCCCGAAGCGCGCTACCCTGACTGCCTGCCTTCGCCTTCAACGCCACCTTCGCGAGCTGACCCGCCGTGATCGGACACATCCTCGACAAGTACAGGATCATCGAGAAGGTCGGGGAAGGTGGGATGGCGTCCGTGTACCGCGGGGAGCACCTGACCCTGGGCCGCGAGGTCGCGGTTAAGATCCTTCACCCCCACCTCTCGGACAAGCCGCGCAACCGCCAGCGCTTCACGCGTGAGGCGCGCGCGATCGAGAACCTCCGCCACGACAACATCCTGCGCATCGAAGACTACTCGGGAGAGGACGCGAAGGACTGCTACATCGTCACCGAGTTCGTCGACGGGTACACCCTGCAGAAGCTGCACGTCGAGCTGGGCGCCATCCCGAGCGAGGTGGTGGCCATCATCGGCATGCACCTCGCCGACGCCCTCCAGTATGCGCACGACCAGGGGATCATCCACCGGGACCTGAAGCCCGAGAACGTGATGATCCAGCGGGACGGCACCATCAAGCTGATGGACTTCGGCATCGCCCGCTTCCTGGACGAGATGCACCTGACGATGACGGGCGCGCTGGTCGGCTCGCCGGCCTACATGAGCCCCGAGCAGGCCATGGAGAAGGTGCTGGACAGCCGCTCGGACCTGTTCAGCCTGGGCACCCTGCTCTTCCACCTGGTGACCGGGCAGCTCCCCTTCGCGGGCAACAACCCCAGCATCGTGCTGCGAAACATCATCGAGGGCAACCGGCCGAGCGTCTCCGATGTGGCGCCCGAGGTGGCGGCCCCGCTGGCCGAGCTGATCCATGGCCTGCTCCAGATCGACCCGGACGACCGCCCGCGGTCCGCGGCCGAGGTCCGGGCCCGGCTGGCCCAGACCACCGCGGAGGCCGACATCGACCCCGAGGATCCCCGCTGGAGCCTGCAGGCCTGGGTGATCGACCCGGTGGGCTATCGCGAGCGGCTGGACGAGTGGCTGGACCAGGTGTTGCTTGCCAAGGGCAAGGAGCGCCTGGAGCACCGCGACCACCTGGGCGCCTTGCAGCTCTTCAACCGGCTGCTGACGATCGACGAGCGACGCGGCCGCCAGAACGACGAGGTCCTGGCCCTGGTCTCGGGGATGCATGTCTCGCGAGAGGCGCCTCGTCGAAACCGGAGCTGGTGGTTGGGGGGAGTCGGCCTGCTGGTCGGGGCCGCCCTGCTCAGCCTCTGGCTGCTACCCTCCGCGACGGAGACGCCCTCCTCGCAAGAGGGCCTCGCGCCCCTCGCGCCCACCTCTCCCGTCGAGCCGGAGCCGGTCGACGCCGCCGCCGAGCTGCTGACCCTGCCCCAGTCCGAGGTCGAGCTGGACGAGGCTCCGGCCAGCCCGGTCGAGGAGCCGGGTGAGGAGCCGGTCGACGCCGACGGGGCCGTCGCGCGGGCGCCGAGGGTCAGCTCCACACCGACGCCTAGGACTTTGCCTCGCCCGGGGCTCCCCATCCTTGGACCCGAGCAGCAGGCCGCCCGCGCGCAACGGCTGGCCGAGCAGGGCGGGTCGGCGACCCCCACGGACGCCGGCGCCTCCGGCAAGCTGACCGTCCACGTCCCCGAAAGCTGGGGCCACATCTACATCGACGGGACCTATATGGGACGGACCGGCCGGCTGCAGGACCCCATCTCGGTGGCGCCGGGAACACACACCTTGACGGTGAAGAACGACTTCGCGCTGCCGTACGAGCAGGCCTTCACCATCGGCGCCGGCGAGACCCTGGGCCTGTCGACCCCACCGCTGCGGCGGAGACCGGCGACGATCGTCCTCTCGGCCGAGATCGCCGACGACTGCGTGATCCGTCGTGACGGCGTCGAGGTCGGCCAGGCGGGGGCGATCGGCCGGCGAATGCTCCTCGAGGACCCCGACCAGACCGTACTCATCGAGATCGCCTGTCCGAGCGGGACCACCCGCCACCAGGTCGGGCCTCTGCTGGCGGCGGAGACGGTCCAGCTTCCATGAGGCGGTCGTCCACCCTGACGCAGATGTCGTGGCCTGGGGACCTCCGGGGGCGCTCCATCCTGCGACGCTGCGCTCGGAGGCTGCTCTCCATCGCATGGCCTGCCTCTTGCATGACCATCCTGCCCATGCTCAGCGGCTGCTACTTCTTCCTCCCCTTCATCGAGGTCACACAGAACGTGCCCCCCACCATCGACCTCAGCAGCCCGGCCGATGGCAGCGACCTCGTCTTCCGTGGAGAGCAGGAGACGGCCTTCGTCATCGCGCTGGACGAAGACGGCGACAGCCTGAGCTTCGTCTGGACCATCGAGGGGCACGGGGAGCAACCCTACGCGGTTCAGTTCCAGTCCGAGGGCCTCCAGGGAAGCCAGCTCACCCTGGTACGAGAGGCCGACTTCGACGACCGCGTCCTGAGCGTCAGCGTCTACGATCCCCAGGGGGACAGCGCGCGACGAAGCTGGACGATCGACGTCCCGGAGGGCAGCCAATGACCCGCCACCTCAGCCTCGCGGCAGCCCTGATGCTCGCGACCGCGGCGTGCACGCCGTCCGACAAGTCGATGCTCTCGGCCGACTCCGGAGCCTTCGAGGACGTCGCTGGCTCCGAGCTGCACCTGAACATCCATCCCAGCGACGCGACGCCCGATCTGCTCCCTCAGACCTACCTGCTCCCCCGATTCACCGACTGGCTGGACACCCAGGTCCAGGTCCGGCCTACCGTGCAGGTTCGAGGCACCGTTCGGGCCTTCGTTCCGACACCGTACCTGGTGGACCCGACCGTCCCCGGCGAGCAGGACGCGCCGATCGCCGCCAATGTCTCGATCTACCAGCAAGATGGCCTGGGCCAGGGGAGCGCCGCGACCGACGCCGACGGGGCGTTCACCATCTCCATCCCCGCCGGGCAGCTCTACCGGATGCTGGTGGTCCCCCAGGACACCGACCAGAGCCCCTTCCTGTTGGCCGACCTGCCAGCCGTGTTCGACAGCACCGATCTGGGTACCATCCAGGTGGAGCACGGGGTCCCGGTCTGGGGAAGTGTGCGGTACTCCGATGGAAGCGTGCCGACAGACATCCGGGTCACCCTGCAGGACGCGCAGGACGGATCAAAGGGCGCATCGGTCAGCCCCGACGAGCAGGGGTGGTTCATGTTGCGCGCCCTGCCGGGCAGCTACGACCTGGTGGTTGGCCCCGCCTCGGAGACGATGAACCCCACCCAGTTCACCATGATCGAGGTCGAGGCGGACAACACCGATGGCGTCCAGGTCGAGCTGAACCTCGGCCCCCCCGAGCGGTACCGCATCTCCGGCACGCTGGTGGACGCCGAGGGCGAGCGCCTGGGCGCGTCGAACGACTACCTCATCCGGATGTCCTCGGTCCGCCTGGACGAAGCGGCGGGCAGCTTCGTCTCGGAGACCCGGGTCGATCAGCACGGCGCCTTCAACCTGGACGTGATGAACGGCTCCTACACGCTCGAGGTCATCCCCGCCTACGAGGCCGGGCGCTCGCCGGTCATCCTGACCGTCGACGTCAGCGATCGGGACCAGTCTCTCGACGACATCGTGGTTCCCGGCCGCACCCTGTGGAGCGGGCAGGTCCTGGACGAGAGCGGCGCGCCGGTGCCAAGCGCGCTCGTCGTCGCCCAGGAGACGGGCTTCGACCGCTACACATACACAGCCACAGCCGGGAGCGATGGCGTGGTCGTGCTGGAGCTGCCCGAGACGGAGCTCGACCTGACCCTGACCCCTCCCGACGACAAGGCAGCGACCACCTTCTTGACCCTGAGGCCCGGGGAGGACGCCCCCGAGCTGATCCTGGACTCGGGCTTCCCGATCGCCGGGGTCCTGGAGCTGGACGGCGAGCCCGTACCGTTCGCGCTGATCGACATCACCACGGCCGACGGCGAGAAGGTCGCCACGACCCTCTCAAACGGCGACGGGGCCTTCTCGCTCAGGATTCAAAGCGACCTGCTTGAAGAACCCTGAACGAGAGGCCCCGAGTGCTCCGGCCTGAGAGAGAGCCCCTCAGGCCGGAACGAGGACTCAGCCGATGGCGCTGCCGAGCAGGGTGATCTCGGTGACCGAGCCCTGCCCCGAGGAGAGGGCGGCGCGGGCGGCGGCAGCGATGTCCGCGGCGACGACGACGTAGCCCTGTCCATCGATGACCACGCGGTAGCCGAAGCCACTCACGGCCGGGCTGCTGCTGGAGGCCACGGCGGCGACGACCGGATCGGCGTCTCCACCCGCGGAGCTGGCCGGCGCCCGATCCACGTCGGCCGCGGGGGCCGGAGCCGCCTTGACCGCCGGAGCCGCGGGCGGCGAGGCGACCGGAGCCGCCTTGACGGCCGGAGCCGCCTTGGCGGCCGGGGCCGCCTTGACCGCCGGAGCCGCCTTGGCGGCCGGAGCCGCCTTGGCGGCCGGAGCCGGCTTGGCAGCAGCGACCTCGCCCGAGGAGGAGGCCGAGGGGATGTCGTGACGCTTCCGGAAGTTCGTGACCGCGCTCACCGAGACGCCGGCCTTGGCGGCGATCTCACGATCGATGACCTTGCCGAGCAGGTGCCGGTAGGCTTCCAGGCGCGAGGTGCCCAGGCGCGGGGGGACCTTGGCGCCAGAGGCGGCCTTGGTCGCACCCTTGCGGTCGGCCTTGGCCGGAGCGGCCTTGGCGGCGGCCTTGTCAGACGCGGCCTTGTCAGACGCGGCCTTGTCCGCGGCGGCCTTGTCCGACGCAGCCTTCTCCGCGGCGGCGGCCTTGGCGGCGGCGGCCTTGTCCGCGGCGGCCTTGTCCGCAGCGGCCTTGTCCGCAGCGGCCTTCTCCGCGGCGGCGGCCTTGTCGGCAGCGGCCTTGGCAGCAGCGGCCTTCTTGTCCGCCTTCTTGTCGACGCCCTTCTTGGCGACGGGCTTCTTGTCGGCGACCTTCTTGTCGGCGGCGCGCTTCGCAGCGGCGGCCTTCTTCTCGGCGGCGGCGGCCTCGGCCGGCGTGAGGGTCTCGATCTCGGTCACGCGGGCCTTGGCGGCCTCGACCAGGGCGGGATCCCGGTTCGAGCGGGGGCCGGACGGCGCGGCGATCCGCTCGAAGCCCGCGCGCTTGAGGGCGTTGCTGATCGCGGCAGGAGCCGCACCGTAACGCTCCGCGAGCTCGCGAAGGGAGAGGACATCCTTGAGCTGGACCAACTCAGGCCACCAAGCGCGATCTTCTAGCTTCTTCATCCAGTGCTCCAGAGAACACGAACTCGTCGTGTGCAGTAGGTGTGGTTTGTCGCGTTGAGGTCGCCTGTCGCCCGCTGTGTCACGAACTCTGACAACCACCGCCGCCCGATGCGTAACACACATACCCGTGCGTTGCCAGCCAGTTCTCGGACAGACCCGCGTCATGTTCATGTCGGGTCTCTCTCCGCCTCTCTCCCATGCGGGCCGGGGCGGGGGTTTGCCGGCGCCGCCAGCGTCCGCTACCCTGCCCTCCCGATGCCGCCTCCACACACCCGCCCGCAGCTCCTCTCCCAGGCCCTGGCCTGCTTGCTGACTGCATTGCCGGGCCTGGCCGCCGCTCAGGAGCCCCTGCCCGGGGGCCCGTCCGCCGACGCCCCGCGCGCTCCGCCGCCAGCGGAAGCCCACGCCCCGGCCCCCAGCGTGGCCAGCGCAGACCGGCTCGACGCGGCCATCCGGGCCTACCAGTCCGGCCAGTACGATCTCGCGCTCTTCCTGCTGACGGCCATCCTGGCCGAGGACACGACCGACGCCACCGACCGTCAGCAGGCGCTGGTCTACCTCGCCGAGGTCTTCCTGGCCCAAGGCAACGAAGCGTCCGCCAGGGAGAGCTTCGAGGCCGCGCTGGAGCTGTTTCCAGGCCTCCAGCTGGACCCCTTCGAGCACCCTCCCGATGTCTGCGCCTTCTTCGAGGTGGTCAAGGCCACCTGGCGGCCGCGCGTCGTCCAGCCGACCATCACCCTCGACCTGCGTCCGCCCCCCACCTCGCCCTGGATGCCGCTGGGCATCGCTCAGCAGCGGCAGGGGCGGCCGGTTCCCGGGACCCTGATGGCGGTCGGACAGGGCCTCAGCTGTGGGTTGTCCGCGGGCATGTTCGCCTGGCTGGCCTTGGACCGGCGCTTCAGCGACGACCCCGGGGAGACGACCGGCGAGGGTGGGGCCATCTGGCGCCTGGAGACCCTCCGCTCGCGGCGCACCGTGCAGTGGCTGGCCACCGGGACCTGCCAGACGCTCTACGGTCTGGGGGTGCTGGACGCCGCCCTGGTGGAGCGCAAGCGCAGCCGGCAGTCGACCGACACCAGCCAGGGAGCCCGTCAACTTCCGTCACCCATGCTCCAGGTGAGCGGCCGTTTCTGAGCCTCGGCTTGAGCCGATCAGCAGGCAAGAGGCTATGCTCCCGCCCCGCCGGTGCGACACGCGCCACGCTCCCTGGAGCCCCCGATGTCCTTCCTGCGCTGTGTCGATCCCGTCCGAAGGACCACCGTCGACGTGCCGCTTCGCAAGCCGCTGATCTCCATCGGGCGCAAGGCCGGGAACGACGTGGTGCTGGAGGACCCGCTGATCGGACCCACCCACGCCAACCTGCTGCGACGCGGCGAGCAGGTCAGCCTGACCGTGGTCGATCGGGGCAACGAGGTCTACCTCAACGGCAAGCTGGTCCGGCAGGCCGAGCTCAGCCCCGGCGACCGCATCCTGATCGGACGGTACGAGCTGACCTTGCAGGCGGGTGAGCCCGAGGTGGCCCCTCCGCCGGCCCCCACCGCCACCAACGATCCTCTCCGGCACCTCGTCGAGTTCTCGTCCGAGCTGATGCGAGAGAACACCCCCGAGAACCTCTTCCGCAAGCTGCTCAACGCCGTGGTCGAGCTCACCCGGGCCGAGAAGGGCTTCGTCATCGTGCTCCAGGACGGCGAGCGCCACCTCGCTGCGGTCCACAACGTCGGTCCGGAGACCCTGGATCTGTCTCGCGTCAGCGACACCATCGTCGAGCAGGTCGTGCGCAATCGACAGCCGCTGATCGTCAGCGACGCCATGAGCGACCGCACCTTCGGGCGCAGCCGGAGCGTGGTCGACCTGAAGCTGTCCAGCGTGATGTGCGTGCCCCTGCTCTACCGCAACGACCTGCTGGGTCTGCTGTACCTGGGCAACGACGCCATCACCGGCCTCTTCACCGACACCGACCTCCAGATGCTCCAGATCTGGGCGACCCAGGCCTCCATGGTGGTGCACACCGCGCTCCTGCTCAACGAGCTGAAGTCGACCAACCGAAACCTCCGCGCCCAGCTCCGACGCAGCGCCCACGGTGAGATCGTCGGGACCAGCCCGCCGATGAAGGCCATCTTCAAGCTGATCAAGAAGGTCGCCCCGACCGACCTCTCCGTGCTGATCCTGGGCGAGACCGGCACCGGGAAGGAGCTGGTCGCGCAAGAGCTCCACCGGGGCAGCGACCGGGCCGGCAAGCCCTTCGTCTCGATCAACTGCGGTGCCATCCCCGAGAACCTCCTGGAGAGCGAGCTCTTCGGGCACAAGCGGGGTTCGTTCACGGGCGCGGTGGCAGACAAGATCGGCAAGTTCGAGGCCGCCAACACGGGCACTCTCTTCCTGGACGAGATCGGCGAGATGCCGATGAACCTCCAGGTCAAGCTGCTGCGGGTGCTCCAGGAGCGGATGATCGAGCGGGTGGGCGAGGTCAAGCCCCGGCCGGTGGACATTCGGGTCGTCGCAGCGACCAACAAGGACCTGGAGAAGGAGATCGCCGAGGGTCGGTTCCGGGAGGACCTGTTCTACCGGCTCAACGAGATCAGCCTGAGCTTGCCAGCCCTGCGCGAGCGGGGCGAGGACATCCACCAGCTCGCCCGGTATTTCCTGCAGCGCTACGCGGATCAGTACGACAGCCGGGTCCGGGGCTTCACCAACGAGGCCGTCGTGGCGATGATGAACTCCTACTGGCCCGGCAACGTCCGGCAGCTGGAGAACCGCGTCAAGAAGGCGGTGATCATGACCGACCGGGCGCTGATCAACGCCGAGGACATGGGCATCGACCCCAGCGCCCGCAAGCGCATCGAGGAGCTGGACGCGGCCACCGAGGACTTCAAGAAGCGCTACATCCGCGAGGCCCTCGAGCTCAACAACTGGAACAAGGCACAGACCGCCCGGGACCTGGGCGTCGACCCTCGGACCATCTTCCGCTACATCGAGAAGATGGAGGAATGACCGGCCTGCTGCTCCTGGCGCTCCTGCTGGGACCGGGGACGGCCCTGGCCGTCGGCGTGAACGCGCCCGGCGAGGCCCGAGACGACCTGGAGCGCCAGCTCGCGCGCCTGGACTCGGGCAGCCCGGCCAAGCGGCGGCTGGCCGTGCGCAGCCTGCGATCGATGGTGAAGGCGGAGGTGCGACGCTCGGCCGGACGCTCGGCCGACGACCTGGTGGTGGTCGAGGCGCGGATGATCCTCCAGGACCTGGATGTGCGCCTCTCACCCCGCTGCGCGCAGCTCTTGAGCGAGCCCGAGCTGACCCGACCCTGCGCCTCGATCCTCACCCGCCTGGAGTCGACCGGCGCGCTGCCGGCCCTGAGGCGCGCCTACGAAGCGGAAGACCGCCCCGGCGTGAAGCGTCACCTGCAGCGGGCGATAGACACCCTCCAGTCGTACCAGCGGGAGGAGGGGGAATGAGGACCATCGGGCTGACCGGGGGCATCGGCAGCGGAAAGTCCACAGTGGCCCGCTGGCTGGTCGAGCGTGGGATCCCCGTGATCGACGCCGACCAGGTGGCACGGGAGGTGGTGCTTCCGGGCAGCGAGGCCCTCGCCGCGATCGTGCAGCAGTTCGGCGCCGAGGTGCTGGCCGCCGATGGAGCGCTCGACCGCGCCCGGCTGGGCTCGATGGTGGTCGGCGACCCCTCGGCTCGGGCCCGCCTGGAGGCCATCACCCATCCCCGCATCCACGAGCGCATCCAGCGCCGGCTGGAGGCCCTCCGGGCCATGGGCCAGGAGGTCGCCGCGGTCGAGGCGGCCTTGATGGTCGAGACCGGCAGCTTCCAGATGTACGACGCCGTCCTGCTGGTCGACGCCGAAGACGAGACCCGCGCGCAGCGCATCGCCGCTCGCCAGGGCTGGGAGCTGGATCGGGCCCGCGCATGGGTCGCCTCCCAGCTCTCCGGCGCGCTGCGACGCAGCCGCCTGGAGCAGGCCTTCCAGGAAGGCGGCCCGCCCGTCGTGGTGGTCGCCAACGACTCCAGCGCCGACGAGCTTCACCGACGCCTGGAGCACGCCTGGGGCACCCTCCAGCGCGTGCTGGGCCTCAGAAGGTGATGATCGACTGCACAGGCACGTCGCCCAGGGCGGCGCGCCCGGGCAGGAAGCCCAGCTCGACCACGAAGCAGGCGGCCAGGACCTGACCGCCCAGCCGACGGACCAGGTCGCAGGTGGCCTTGGCGGTGCCGCCGGTGGCCAGCAGATCGTCGACGATCAGCACCCGGTCGCCAGGCTTGATGGCATCGGCGTGGATCTCCAGCATGGCGGTGCCGTACTCCAGGGAGTACTCGACGCTGACCCGGTCGTAGGGCAGCTTGCCCGGCTTGCGGGCCGGCACGAAGGCGGCGCTGAGCTCCATGGCCAGCGGCGCGCCGAAGAGGAAGCCGCGCGACTCCATGCCGACCACCACGTCGATGTGCTCGCCGGCGTAGCGCTCGGCGAACCAGTCGATCGTGCTGCGGAAGAGCTTGGGATCCGCCAGGATGGGCGTGATGTCCTTGAACAGGATGCCCGGCTTGGGGAAGTCGGGGATGTCACGGATGGTGGACTTGAGGCGGCTCTCGATGTCGGTCATGGCGGCTCCAGGAGGGTTTCGGGGGTTAGTGCAGGACGACCTTGAGCAGGACGAAGCCGCCGATCAGCAGGACGCTGAAGACGACCGTGAGCAGGTTGAACCAGCGATCGATGAAGGCGCGCATCGGCTCGCCGAAGGCGCGGAGCAGCCCGGCCACCAGGAAGAAGCGCGCGCTCCTGCCGATCAGCGAGGCGAAGAGGAAGGGGCCCAGCGAGATCTTGAAGACACCACCGGCGATGGTGATGATCTTGTAGGGGATGGGCGTGAACCCGGCGAGGAAGACGATCCAGAAGCCGTGGTCCTCGTACAGGCGGCCGACCTGGTCGTACTTGCCGGCGGCGCCGTAGAAGTCGATGATCGGCTTGCCCACCGTCTCGAAGGCGAAGGTGCCGATCGCGTAGCCGAAGAGCCCGCCCAGGACGCTGCCAGCCGAGCAGATGGCCGCGTAGCGGAGGGCCTTGTCGCGGGCGCCGAGACAGAGGGCCATCAGCAGGACGTCGGGCGGGATGGGGAAGAAGCTGGACTCGACGAAGGCGAGCACGAAGAGGGCCAGCCCGCCGTACTTGCTGTCGGCCCAGGTCAGGACCCAGTTGTAGACGCGACGCAGGAGGGTGAAGGGGTTCATCCAGCAGGCTCCGCGTCGAGCGGCCACGCGCCCAGGGCGGCGAGGCTGTCCCGGTGGGTGTGGTCCGGGTGCAAGGGGGTGAGGGTGGCGAACCCCAGGGCGAACAGGGCCCCGTCGGTCCCGTCGGCGGTGTCGAAGCCCATGGGGGCCCCTCCGACCCAGTAGTAGTCCCGCCCCCGTGGGTCCTGGGACTGGGCCACGAGGGGTCGGTACTCGCGGCGGCCCAGGCGAGCGACCCGTATGCCGGGCACCTCGGCCAGCGGGCGATCGGGGACATTGAGGTTGAGGAAGACACGGGGCGGCAGCGGGTTGGCCAGCAGCTGCACGGCGACCCGACGGGCGAGCTGGGCGGCCGTGTCGTAGTGGTGCTCGGGAGCCCGCGCGGCCTCGGTGTGGAGGCTGACCGCCAGCGAGGGAATGCCCATCAGGGCTGCTTCCTCAGCCGCCCCGACCGTGCCGGAGTAGTGCACGTCGTCGCCCAGGTTGCTGCCCCGGTTGACGCCCGAGACGACCAGCCCGGGACGCTCCGGACAGATGTGGTGGACGCCCAGGTAGACACAGTCCGCCGGCTGGCCGGTGCAGGAGTAGCGGTCCGGGCCGAAGCCCTGGACCCGCAGCGGCTCGTGCATGGTGAGGGCGTGGCTCTGGGCGCTGCGCTCCTGGGAGGGGGCCAGGACCACCACGCGCCCCAAGGGCGCCAGGGCCAGCGCCAGGGCGGCGAGGCCGGGCGCCTCGATTCCGTCGTCGTTGGTCACCAGGATCAGCATCGGGCCCCCCGCGTAACCGGTCGCCTGACGCCCGGGAGCGTCTGACTTCGTCGGGTCTGAAACGGGCAGCGACACGCTCGCTCTTGCGGCGATCCCTGGCCTCGTTACGCCCGCGCTTCGTCCCCGACCTCCCGGATCTGCAATGCGGCCTCGCTACAAGGATCTGTTCAACGCCCTCCGCGACCCCGATCCCACTCGAGCGGACAGCGCCTTCGACGCCATCCTCTTCGACCGGGGCGAGGCCATCCCCGACCTGATCGAGTGCTACCAGCAGTCGAAGAAGGACCCGCTGCTGCGCTTCTACGCCATCCAGCTCCTGGGCTTCACCGCCGACGAGCGCGCGGTCGAGGCGGTGATCGCGGCCCTCAGCGACGCCGAGCCCGAGGTGCGCGCCGAGGCCTGCCGGGCCCTGGAAGACCTGCGAGCCAAGGAGGCGATCCCCAAGCTCCAGGCCTGCACCCGAGACGAGAACAGCGAGGTCCGGCGCGCAGCGCGCGAGGCCCTCGAGCAATTCCACGCCCGCTGAGGGCCCCCCACAGCGAGAAGCCATGACCCCGCCCTCCCCTCCCCCACGCCTGCTCTCCGTCCTGGTCTTCACCAGCGGCATGTCGGTGATGGCCGTGGAGATGACCGGCCTGCGCCTGCTGGCCCCGTACTTCGGGACCTCCCTGGTCGTGACCACCGTGCTGATCGGCTCGATGATGGCCTTCCTCAGCCTGGGCTACTGGCTGGGCGGTCGCTGGGGTGATCGGCACCCCAGCCTGCGCCGGCTGGCCTCCGTCACCGCGGTGGCCTCCGGCTTCATCCTGGCCCTGCCGCTGATCAGCCAGCCGATCCTGCGCGGCGCCAGCGCCGTGCTGCGCCCCCTCGTCTCCGGCGAAGAGCTCTCCGATCCGGCGGTCGCCGTGGCCAGCCTGGTCGGCGGCCTGCTCGGCACCCTGGGGCTGCTGGCCATCCCGGTCACCCTGATGGGCACGGTCAGCCCCTGGGCCGTCCGGCTGGCGATGGTCCGGGTCGAAGACGCCGGGAAGCTCGCCGGGCGGCTGTACGCCCTGTCGACCTTCGGCAGCATCCTCGGCTCCTTCCTGCCCGCCCTGGTCCTGGTGCCTCTCTTTGGAGTGCGCCGCACCTTCCTCTTGATCGGCGCCCTCCTCCTGACCGTCAGCGCCCTGGGCCTCCTCTCCCGCGGCCGGGCGATCGCCGTCGGCGGCGCCTCCCTGGCCCTGCTCTTGATCCCCTCCGGCACCGTCCGCCCGATGGAGGGGCTGGTCTACGAGAGCGAGAGCATCTACCACTTCATCCAGGTGGTTCAGGAGCCCTACGGCAGCTGCCCGGACGCCTACCACCTGTACCTGAACGAGGGCGTCGGCGTCCACTCGGTGAAGTGCCCCAACCCCGAGCAGGAGATCCGCGGGGTCTGGACCTACATGGCGACGGCGCCCCTGTGGATGAAGGAGGTCCGGCCGGATCCCGAGGTGCTGATCATCGGCCTGGCTGGCGGGACCATCGCGCGCCAGTCCCTGGAGGCCTTCCCCCAGGCCAGGATCGTCGGCGTGGAGATCGACGCCGACGTGGTCGAGGCGGGCCTGAAGTACCTGGACAACGACGACCCGCGCATCCAGCCGGTCGTGATGGACGGCCGCATCTACATCCAGAGCACCAGCCGCCGCTTCGACGTGGTGCTGATGGACGCCTACCGCCAGCCCTACATCCCCTTCCACCTCGTCACCGAGGAATTCTTCCGCGAGGTCCACGAGCAGCTCAACGAGGGCGGGGTGCTGGCGGTCAACGTGGCCAGCGTCCGCGGCGTCTCCAAGGACCTGGCGGCGATGATCTACCGCACCATGAAGGAGGTCTTCGACACCGTCGTCTGGGTGCAGGCCACGACCTCCAACGACGTGATCTTCGCCATGAAGAGCCCGACGGACCCGCTGCTGGCGGCCAAGCGGCTGGAGCGCGGCTACGACACCGTGGCCTACGACCAGATCCGCACCCGCTACCGCAAGAAGATCATGGGCCCGGTACCCGGCTGGGAAGAGGCGCGGCTGCTCACCGACGACCAGGCCCCCGTCGAGATGGCCTGGGACCTGATGGCCCTGCAGTACGCCAGGTAGGCGCTCAGGCCGTCGGCTTCAGATTCGAAAGTACCTGCTCGACCAGCTCGAGCATCATGTCGACCTCAGCGTCGGTGATGCCGAAGTGGGGGGTGAAGCGCAGCGCGTTCTCGCCCCCGTGGATGACCCCGAGCCCGACGATCCGGCACTGCGTCTCGACGCCCATCGGCGCGACGACCGGGTACTGCGGGAAGAGCTCGGCGCAGAAGAGCAGGCCGGTGCCCTGCACCTCGCGGACGACCCCTGGCAGGCGCCGCTGGATGGCCTCGAGGCCCTGCAGGAAGCGGCGCCCCTGGCGCTGGATGTTCTCGCGCAGCTGGGGGGTGATCGAGTCCAACACCAGGCTGGCGATGTCCAGGGCCCGGGGGTTGGTGGTCATGGTGTTGCCGTAGATGCCGTTGACGTAGACCTGCGCCGCCCGCTCGCTGAGGCCGAGGACGGAGAGCGGGAACTGGCCGGCGTTGAGCGCCTTGGACCAGGTCTCGACGTCGGGGACCTCGGCGTCCTGGAAGCCGGGGTAGTCGATGATGGAGAGCACCCCGTGGGCCCGCAGGCCGGCCTGGATGCTGTCGACCACGACCAGCGAGCCCATGGCGCGGGCGAGGTGGACGGCCCGATCGTAGAAGGCGCGGGTGATGGCCCGCCCCGGAGCGCCTTCGCCCTGCACCGGCTCCATGTAGACGGCGTCGAAGAACCAGCCCTGCGCCTGGGCCTGCTCGAAGGCGGCGTCCAGGGCGGCGACGTCGTTCTGGGGCACCGTGACGAGGTCGCTGTGGTCGACGAAGCTGGCGAGGTGCTTCTCGTAGGCGTCGCGGCAGGAGTCGGAGATGCGGGCGGGCCCGTCCGTGCGGCCATGAAAGCCGCCGCGGACGGCCAGGGCCTTGATGGTCCGGCCCGGGTGCACACCCTGCGCGGCGGTCTGGCGCTGGGCGTTGACGTCGGCGAGGCGACGGGCCAGGGTCATGCTCTCGCTGCCGGAGTTCAGGCAGACGAAGCTGTGGAAGGAGGGGCCGCCCGCGCGGGTGTGACCCAGCTCGCGCCTCATCCGCGTGACGAAGGCCTGCTGGCTGAAGTTGGCGGTCATGACGTTGGCCATGACCTGCGGGCGGCCGAGCACATCGAGCACCGCCTGGGGGTTGTGCCCCATGCCCAGCATCCCGTAGCCCCCGCTGTCGTGGACGACGGCGCCGTGGGCGGTCACCACCCAGGGGCCCCGCGCGGACACCGCGACATAGGGGTTGACCGTCGTGTCCTTGTAGAAGTTGACGAAGCCCTCCTGGACCCGGCGAACCAGCTCGGCCTCGGAGAGGGCGAAGAGCTCGGGGTGCCGGGCGGCCAGCGCCTCGACCAGGGGGAGGGCCTCGGCGACGGCCTGGCCGAGCTTGGGGTCGAGCTCGGCGAAGCGCTCGACCAGGGAGTCCGAGAGGCCCAGCGTGGTCGGCTGGCGGGTCAAGCCGCGGATCTTCTGGAGGGTGGAAAGGACCGACATGGACAGGCTCCTCGCGCCCGAGGGCGCAGCACGGCGGCCCCCTCCCTAATACGCCCGAGGCGTCCAGGCCCGCCCCGCGCTGCGCGTTGCTCGGTCTGGTCGGTTGGGCTACCTCCCCTCCCCACCGCAGCCGCGCCACGGGCGCAGACCGGAGCGACGATGGCCTTCCAGGGTCTCGACTTCTACAATGTGGACCGTCACTTCAGCGACGAGGAGCGCATGGTTCGCGATCTCGTCCGCGGCTGGGTCGACGACAACATCATCCCCATCATCGAGGAGCACTGCCGCGCCGGCACCTTCCCGATGGAGCTGATCCCCCAGATCGGCGAGATGGGCCTGCTGGGCATGAACCTCGAAGGCTACGGCTGCGCGGGCATGAGCAACGTGGCCTACGGCCTCGCCTGCCAGGAGCTCGAGCGCGGCGACAGCGGGCTTCGCAGCTTCGTCTCGGTGCAGGGCTCGCTCTGCATGTTCCCGATCTGGAAGTACGGCAGCGAGGCGCAGAAGCAGCGCTACCTGCCCGATATGGCCAAGGGCAAGCTGATCGGCTGCTTCGGCCTGACCGAGCCCGACCACGGCAGCAACCCCGGCGGCATGGTCACCAAGGCGGTCGATGACGGCGACAGCTACGTGCTCAACGGCGCCAAGATGTGGATCACCAACGGCTCGCTGGCCGATCTCGCCATCGTCTGGGCCAAGCTGGTCCCGCCCGGTGGCACCCTGGCCGAGGCCCGCATCCACGGCTTCATCGTCGAGCGCGGCGACAAGGGCTTCAGCGCCCCGGTGATGAAGGGCAAGCACAGCCTGAAGGCCAGCATCACCAGCGAGCTGGTCTTCGAGGACGTGCGCATCCCCAAGGACCGCATCCTGCCCAACGTCAGCGGGCTGAAGGGGCCCTTCGGCTGCCTGAACAACGCCCGCTTCGGCATCGCCTGGGGCGCGCTCGGGGCGGCCATGGCCTGCTACGACAGCTCGCGGCAGTACGCCCTCTCCCGCATCCAGTTCGGCAAGCCCATCGCCAGCTTCCAGCTCGTCCAGAACAAGCTGGCCTGGATGCTGCGTGAGATCACCAAGGGCCAGCTCCTGGCCCTGCACCTGGGCCGGATGAAGGACGACGGCACCCTCATCCCCGAGCAGGTCAGCCTCGCCAAGATGAACAACGTCGACATCGCCCTGCAGATCGCCCGGGTGGCGCGGGACATCCACGGCGCCAACGGCATCCTGGACGAGTACCCGATCATGCGGCACGCCGCGAACCTGGAGAGCGTCTACACCTACGAGGGCACCCACGACATCCACAACCTCATCCTGGGCCGCTGGATCACCGGCATCGCGGCCTTCGAGTAGCGGTCGCCCATGGCGCAGGACCGCCGGACCACCCCGCCCGCCTTGCGGCTGCCCGGCCTGGTCTTCCTGCTGCTGATGGCCGGCTACCAGGCCCTGGCCTTTCGCTACGCGCTCTCGGACCCCCAGACCTGGCCGGACTGGCTCAAGGAGCACAGCTTCAGCCTGTGGCCGGCCACCTGGTCGATGTTCACGACCCGGGACCGCAGCCACACCCTGCTCGAGGCCCGGGCGCGCTACCCGGAGGGCTGGCAGGACGTCGATCTGAACGCCGTCTTCCCCTCGCGCTGGGAGAGCGGGCCCAGGTACATCCGCAAGCCCTTCTGGCGCTCGCGGACCTACAACAAGACGCTGGCCTGGTCGCTCTGCGGGCGGCTGGAGCGGCGCCCCCTGGCGGTGGAGATCACCAAGGTCGAGTGGCGCAAGACCCTGGGCCAGGTCGAGCAGCCCCGCAAGGACGAGGAGCGCACCCGGCTGATCGGCTGGGACTGCGAGGAGCGCCTGACGCTCCCCCAGGGCAGGCGCCTGTGAGCGCTCCCTCCTGGTCGGATCGACTGTACGCCCCCCAGTGGGCCGGGAGCTGGACGGCGACCCGCTACCTCTACGTGCTGGCGGGGCTGGCCACGCAGCTGCCGCGCCTGCCGATGATCGACGACGCCTACGCCCCCGTCGACATGATCTTCAGCAAGCCGCCCTTCCACCTCGCCGATCACCTGATCCTCAGCCCGACGGGCGGCCTGCTGGTCTGGGCGGCGGGCGTGGCGGGGCTGCTGATGCTGGCCTGGGGAGGCCGGCTGGCCCGCCCCGGGCTGCTGCTCTGGCTGGCGGCGAGCTGGTTGCTGCTGGCGGCGGAGGCCTTCAACATCAAGGCCTACGACCGGGTGATCACCTGGATCGGCCTGGGCCTGCTCTTCGGGCCGATCGGCGAGCGCGGCCTGACCGGCAAGTGGCGCAGCCCCTTCGGGCGCTGGGTGCTGATCCTCTTCTACATGGCGCTCTACGGCAGCACCGGCTGGCTGAAGGCCATGGAGGGCTCGCACTGGTGGAGCGGCGACGTCCTGGCCTGGCACCTCGTCGACCTGTGGTTCGGCGGCTCCCCGCTGGGCGCCTGGCTCAGCGGCCAGCGATGGCTGTACCTGCCGATGCAGTGGTTCACGGTCCTCTTCGAGGCCAGCTTCCCCCTGGCCATCCTGATCCGGCGGCTCAACCCGCTCTGGCTGGTGGCGGGCGCCCTGCTGCACCTGGGGATCTGGCTGACGATGAACGTCGGGCCCTTCTCGTATGTGGCCCTCTCGGCCTACCCGGTCCTGCTGCACCCCGAGGTGGCGCGCGGGCTCTGGGAGCGCTTCAGCCGCCGAGCGGGGAGCGACGCCAGCCCTGCTCGCTGAGGAGGAGCTGCCAGGAGGGCCAGAAGGTCGTGTCGGTCTCCAGGGTGATGACCTCGGTGCGGCCGTCCAGGTCCTCGGTCTTCAGCCGGACCGCGCCACCGTCGGGGATGCCGGCGATGGCCTCTTCGAAGCGGTCGAGGTCGGGCGTCGGCTTGCCGTTGACCTCCAGGATCCGTCGGGTGGGGCGGAGGCCGAACTGGGCGGCGGGGGAGCCGTACCAGAACCAGGCGACGTAGACCCCCTCGCCCGAGAGGCCTCGCTGGCTGGGCACGGCGTCGTGGACCTCGTGCAGCAGCGCGCCCGACCAGGAGAGCACCCGGCGCAGACCGTCGCTCTCGCGCAGGACGGTGCCGACCTGCAGGGTCTGCTCCTGCCCGGAGCGCGAGACCCGCACGAGGACGGAGGCCTCCTGGCTGGCCTCTTCGATGCGCCGCAAGGAGACGGCGGGGGCGCCGTTGACCTCCAGCAGCAGGTCGCCCTCGCGCAGCACGCCCAGGGCGGGGGCGTCCGCCCAGATGCGCCGCACCATGAAGGCCCGGCGGTCCACCCCGCCAGCCTCCTCCAGCAAGGCGGCCGAGGCGGCGCTCAGCCCCCGGCTGCGGGCGTCGACGAGGGCGACCTCTTCCAGGTCCACCCCCAGGGCCCGGTGCGTGGGCTGCTCGCCCAGGGAGAGCTGCGCGACCAGGGCGGCGAAGGTCTCGCTCTGGACCCCGCGGAAGTAGGCCGTGGGCTTGTCGCCCGAGAGGTCGACGAAGCTGGCCCAGAAGGCCCGCACCCGGCCGCGGCGGTCGGCGAGGACTCCGCCGCCGGCGCGCGCCGTGTCCCGGACCGTGACCGCGTCGAGGTTGCTCTCGCGGAAGAAGGGGGGGCTGGGAAGCGGCAGGCTGATCGGCTCGACCCGCTCGACCCGGGTGCGCTGGCTGGCGATGCTGGCTCGGCTGTTGAGGCCGATGTGCCAGACCCGGTCGCCCGCCTGCGCGGGGTCCACCCGCAAGCGGGCCGAGCGGACCGGCGTGTCGCCGATCAAGGCCGGGTCGTAGCGGACCAGGGCGAGGTTGTGCAGGGGGTGGACGTGCACGACCTCGGCGGGGACCTCGACCGAGCCGGCGACGGTGACCGTCGCGTCGCCCAGGGAGATGGGGACGGTGTCGCGGTCCACCAGCACCAGCCCCTGCTCGGCGTCGACGACCAGCCCGTTGCCGACGAAGCTGGTGCCGTAGGCACCTTCGACCCGGAAGGGGACCCGGAAGCTGACCGAGACGAGGCTCCGCGCGAGCTTGCGCTCCAGGCGGTGGCGGGCCCGCGGGAAGGAGGTCGAGACGGTGGTCGAGTCCGGCTCCGCCGTGGGCTCGGCCAGCTCCTCGCAGGGCCAGGTCCCGGTCGGGGCGTCCCAGGTGCAGCGCCGCATGGGGAACCAGCGGCGGTCCATCGTCATCACCCCGGTCCGCTCGGCCCGGGGCTCCCCCAGGTCGAACCAGCGCAGCGGCACCCGGGCGCCGTCGGGGATGGCGGCGAGGGCCTGCTGGGCGTCGTCCAGCGAGTAGATCGGGTCCTCACCGATCGCCGTGATGACCGCCCGCGCCCCCACCCCGGCGCTGTTGAGCATGTACCCGCCGGCCGCGACATAGGCGCCACCGACCATCACCGGACCCTGGCGGGCCTGCTGGTAGGACAGCTCGTTGAGCAGCACATCGCCGACCTCCAGGTAGCTGGAGGGCGTGATGGAGTGGAGGTCCTGGACCGAGAGGCTGAGCTTCTGCTCCTGTCCGCCGCGCTCGACCAGGACCTCGACCTCCTGCCCGACATGATCATCGAGGATCTCCTCCATCGCGACGAAGCCATGGATGGCCCGGCCCTGCACCGAGAGCAGGATGTCCCCCAGCTCCAGCACGTCCTGGCCGGGTCCGTAGGGGACGATGCCCTCGACCGCGAGCATCCCGGTGGCGTCGGGGCGAGCGGCGCGCTCGGCGGCCTCCGCCTGCGGGGAGAGGCCCAGCCGCCGCAGCTCGTCGAAGGGGCGGTGTACGAAGGTCGCTTGGACCGTGCCGCGGGTCACGGGCAGGCCCTGGCGGATCCGATCGACGGCGCGCACGACCCGATCCAAGGGGAGGAAATAGCTGCTGGCCGCGCCTCGACGCGCCCCGGCGTTCAGCGCGATGACATCTCCGGAGCGGTCGACCACCGGCGAGCCGGACGAGCCTCCCGAGGTGCCGCTGGCGGCCTGGAAGTAGAAGGTGTTGAAGTCGTTGTAGCGGAAGCGGCCATAGGTGGGGGCCTCGCGGTCCAGGCGCGCCAGGGTTCCCGCCAGGATGCTGATCTTCTCGCCGGCGTCGTTGCCGATGACCCGGATCTCGGCGCCAACCCGGGCCTTCTCAGGGGCGAGGCGGAGCTCGGAGAGGGCCATGAAGCGGACCTGCGCGGGATCGAACCGAAAGACGCCGAAGTCGTGCACGGGATCGCGGTAGACCGCGGTCAGCTCGATCTCCTCGTTGTTGAGGAAGACCGCCTTGGCCTTGACCGGACCGGGGCCGACGACGTGGCGGTTGGTCAGCACCAGGCCCCGCTCGGCGTCGATGATGAAGCCGGTGGCGACGCTGCCCCCGGCGCCCTCGGTGTCGAAGGCGCGGGTCGCGTTGACGCGGATGGACACCACGGCCGAGCTGACCCGCTCGACGGTCTGCTCCCAGTCGGTGGCCTCGCTGGTGGTCCTGGACGGGGCCTGAGCCTGCACAGGGTTCGAGGAGAGGAGGGCGAGGATGGGCAGCAGCAGCAGCACGATCAGGCTCATGGGCAGGGGGGTCTCGCGAAAAAATCCACGAGGGGGACAGCGTAGCGTGAATGAGCCGCCGGGGTGGCTCGTCGGTGGAGCGAGTCGCTGAGGGACTGGCCCTCACCCCGACTCCTCCCGCTCGCGCCCCCCGAGGTCATCATGCGCAGCATCCGCCACCTCCTCCTCCCCGTCCTGGCCCTCGGCCTCAGCGCCGCCGTCCCCGCCACCGCGGAAGCGGCTCCGGTGCGGGTGGTCGTCAGCGCCCCGGCGATGGCCGAGCGCATCTGGGTCCCCGGCCACTTCGAGGTCCGCCCCGGCGGGGTCGCCTGGGTCGCCGGCCACTACAAGGTGGTCCCCGCCCGCGTCGTGACGGTGCCGGGCCGCTGGGAGATGCGCGCCGGCCGCCGCGTCTGGGTGCCCGCCCCCCGGCGCTGAACGGCCCGGCTGACCTGAAGGTCGACGCCCCCGCGAGTGATCGCGGGGGCGTTTTCCTTTAGAAGGCCAGCGAGCTCCACAAGCGGACGGTGTCGTTGGGCACGGTCGCCCCCGCCATCTCCAGGCGCAGCACGTAGCCGCCCCCGACGCGGACCTTGTCGTCGAGCAGGTGACCCGTCAGGCCCGCGTTCAGCTCGGCGACGTCGCCGTTGTCCTTGGCCTGGGTGTCGTCGTCGAAGAGCGAGAAGCGTACCGCGGGCTCGACCGGACCGAAGCCGTAGCCGAGCTGGGCGAGGCCGCCGATCCGGCTGACGGGGGCCAGGACACCGGGCATGTCGATGTCCGAGCCGCGGGGGTCCAGCTTGGCGAAGCGGCCCTCGACCAGCAGGTGCAGGCCGGCCACCCGCAGGATCAGGTCTCCGCCCGCGCCCAGCGTCTGGGTGGCGACATCGGTGTCGTGGAAGAAGTCGGCGCCCGCGCCGAAGGTGAAGCCCTTCTCGTCGCCCCAGGTCGAGTAGGTCCCCGCCGGGCCGTGGGCCAGCTCGGCCCGCGCCGCGAAGAGCTTGCCGGTGTTGTCGTCACCGAAGATGTCGGCGTTGCCGTTGTAGGCGCCGCCGCGCAGCCGCACCCGGGTCGTGCCTCGGCTGCGCCAGTCGGCCCAGATCCCCGCGTCGCGCTCGGGCACCATCCACTCCGAGGACACCGCCCGCTCGGCCAGGGTCAGCTCCGACGAGCTCATCAGCTGCTCGCGCGAGACCGGGGGCTTGGCCACACCAGCGGAGAGCCAGAGATCCTCGACGGGCGCCCAGCCGATGAAGGCGTCGACCAGGCCGACCTCGTGCTGGCCGCTGCCCAAGGCGTCGAAGGGCGAGGAGACGCCCACCAGCACCGCGTACTGGAGCACCGTCGACTCGCCGCTGAGGCCCAGCCGCGCGCGCCGCAGCTTGAGGCCGGGATCGTCTTCGGGATCGCCGTAGCTGGCGGGGTCGGCCTGGGTGTCCTGGTCCATATCGTAGGCCGTGACCCAGGCCTGGACGAGGCCGGTCGGCTTCGGACGGGGGAGCGCCGATCCGTCCTGGGCCGACGCGCCAGAGACAAGAACGAGCAGAGGGAGGAAGAGAGAGGTCGACATCGGGCTCCTCGCGGTACCAACCGGGCGGCGGGGCGCTACTATAGCGCGCGATGACGAACCGACCTCTCCCCCTGCCTCTGCTGGCCCTGCTTGCCACCTCCTGCGCCACCGAGCAGCCCTGGGCGACGGCGCGTGTCGCCGCGGATCTCGACGAGACAATCGGCGGCCCCAAGGCCCTGGCGCGGGGCGGCGACATCATCCTGGAGAACGACCGGATCCGCGTCGCCATCCTGGGTCCTCGCCCCAGCTTCGGGCCCCACACCTCCGGCGGCAGCCTGGTGGACGCCGACCTGCGCCACACGGACCCCAGCTTCCTGAAGGGCAAGGGCAACGACCAGCTCGCCGAGCTCTTCCCGACCGTCAACCTGAACGTCGGCAAGGTGCACACCGAAGAAGGCACCGTGGCGATCGTCGCCGACGGAAGCGACGGAGGGGCCGCCATCGTCTGCGTCGAGGGCCCCTACGACGCCTTCCTGACCCTGCTCAACGGCCTCTGGCCGCTGGTCAACGGGCCCAAGTTCCGGATGCGCACCGACTACATCCTGGAGCCGGGCAGCCCCGCCGTGCTGATCCGCACCGTGGCCACGATCGGCGAGGCGACCTCCGGCTGCGAGGGCACGCTGAGCGAGGACATCCCCGCGGCGCCCGGCAGCGACGACAGCCTGCCCCTGATCGAGGTCGCCATGGAGACCGGCCTCGCCTTCGGCGACTTCTACCTGCAAGGCGGCAGCATCGACGTCTTCGCGGCCGATGTCGGCTTCGATGAAGAAGGCTACGTCTACGAGCAGTCCCTGGCAGGGGTCAACACCTTCCAGCAGCCCATCCCGGTCGACTTTGTCGCCGGCACGGGCGAGGGCATCTCCTACGGCCTGATGGCGACCGACGGCCGCCTCTTCGTGCCGATGTTCACCAGCAGCCAGACCATCGCCGTCGGCGCCGCCATCGCTGGCGACCCCGACCTCACCGGGCGCTTCCCCGAGGGCGCGGCCTACCGCTACGACCGCTGGTTCACGGTCGGACAGGGCGACGTCGGCAGCGTCGTCGACAACCTGCTCGAAGCGCAGGGCGCCCCCGTCGGGAGGGTTGAGGGCTTCGCGCGGGAGGCCGGCACGGGCGTCAGCCTCAGCGGCCTGCACGTCTTCGCCTACCGCCCCGGCGCGGCCCAGCCCTGGTCGCAGTGGTTGACCGATGTGGGCGAGGACTCCTCACCCGACGGCAGCTTCGGCGGCAGCCTCCCCCCCGGCGACTGGGAGCTGCTGGTCCACGGCGAGGGCCGGCCCGAGGGCCAGCGCGTGCCGGTCACCGTGGTCGAGGGCCAGACCCTCAACGTGGTGCTGGAGAGCCCCCAGCCGGGCAGCGTCAGCTTCACCGTCCGCGACGGCACCGGCCAGCTCGTGCCGGCCAAGGTCACCTTCCTCAACCTGGACGGCGTCGACGTACGCCGCCCCGACCTGGGCGACGACTACATCGGCGGCAAGCCCGGCTCGGTCTGGTTCAGCTCGACGGGCACCGGCCAGGTCGTCCTCCCGCACGGCACCTGGCAGGCCGTCGCCTCCCGCGGCATCGAGTACGAGATCGACTGGAGCGCCCCCTTCACGACCACCGGCGCCTCCCATGTCGACCTGGACCTGACCGTGGTGCAGAGCGTCGACACCACCGGCTGGATCTCCGCCGACTTCCACGTCCACGCCGTCAGCAGCTTCGACTCCGGCGTCAGCCTGGAGGGCCGGGTCACGACGATGGCCGCCGAAGGCGTCGAGTTCTTCACCAGCAACGACCACGACGCCGTCACCGACTACCGCCCGGTCGTCGAACACCTGGGCCTGGAGCACTTCGTCGGCACCGGGATCGGGCTGGAGGTCACGACCCTGGAGATCGGGCACTTCCTGGGCTTCCCCCTGCTGCACGACTACCTGGTCGAGGCCGGCGGCGCCTTCGACTGGACCGACCTGACGCCCGAGGAGATCGTCGAGGGCATCCGCCTGCTGGGCGACCCCAAGGCCGCCGAGCCGCCCGTCGTCTTCGTCGGGCACCCCCGCGACGGCATCCTCGGCTACTTCGACCAGTTCGGGCTGGACCACTACGAGTCCGAGGACGGCGGCCCCAAGATCTCCCCCAGCATCGCCGTCGCCCTCACCAACCCGCTGATCACCGCGGACAACTGGACCGAGGACTTCGACGCGCTGGAGATCCTCAACGCCAAGCGCTTCGAGCTGATCCGCACGCCGCTGACCAGCGAGCTTCAGGCCTACGGCGCCGACCCCGACAGCCTGCCGGTCTACCGCCTGATCGAGCGGACCATGGACGAACAGCAGGACCTGATCGACGGCGTCGAGACGCTCGGCGGTGGCGGCCACGAGGGCACCGTCGACGACTGGTTCAACCTGCTCAACCTGGGCTTCCGCTACACGGCGCTCGGCAACTCCGACACCCACGGCAAGACCAGCATCGAGTCGGGCTGCCCGCGCAACTTCGTGGTCTCCGACACCGACAGCCCCGGCTTCCTGCGGGCCGAGGACGTCGCCCAGGCCGTGCGCGAGGGCCGGGTCGTCGCCAGCTACGGCCCCTTCATCCGCTTCTCGATCGACGGCGAACAGAACGGTCCGGGCAGCACCGTGGTCAACGACGGCGAGATCGAGCTGTCGATCGAGGTGCAGAGCCCCTCCTGGTTCGACGTCGACCGGGTCGAGGTCTACGAGAACGGCGTGCTCATCTACGAGTTCGCCATCGAGACCCCCAACACCGACGTGATCAACTTCAGCGAGACCATCGCCCACCAGCCCGCCCAGGACGCCTGGTACGTCGTCATGGCCATGGGCCAGGGCGACCTCGCCCCGGTCTTCACCCCGGTCGACATCCCGCCCATCCAGCTCCAGGATGTCGTCACCGACGCGCTCTCCGGCGTGCCGGGCGTCAGCACCCTCCTCGAAGAGGCCTGGCCCATCCCGCGGGCCTTCCCCATCCACCCCTACGCCCTGACCAACCCCGTCTGGGTGGACCGCGACGGCGACGGCTTCGACGCCCCGGGCCTGCCCACCTGGCTCCAGGGTCCGGCCGACTGAGGCCCGCGATGGATCTGCTCGCGCTGCCCGCCCGATCGGCGCCCACCGTGGTCCTCGATCTGGAGACCACCGGGTTGCGCTGCGACACCGGCGACCGGGTCATCGAGATCGCGGCGACCCGCTACGACGCTGACGGGGAGCGCACCGTCCACTCCCTGATCGATCCGGGCTTCCCGGTGCCCCCCAACGGCCAGCTCATCCACGGCATCAGCGACGCCATGGTGGAGGGCCAGCCCTACTTCGGTCAGATCTGGCCCCAGGTCCAGAGGATGCTGGAGGGCGCCGTGCTGGTCGCCCACAACGCCGAGGCCGACCTCGCCTTCCTGCGGGCCGAGTGCGCCCGGGCTTCGCTGCCCCCGCCGGCTCCGGCCGTCGTGATCGACACCCTCCTCCTGGCTCGCTCGGTCTTCGGCCTCTTTCACTGCAGCCTGCCCGCCCTCGTCGAGCGCCTCGGCCTCGACCACCCCACGCCGCACCGGGCCATGCCCGATGTGCGGGCCGCCCGCGAGGTCTACCTCGCGATGCTGGGCGCCCTGGAGAGGGACCGCGAGCTGAGCGTCGGCGAGCTGATCGCCCTGGGACGAACCCTCGGCCGGGGCAGCCCCGAGCGCCTGGCGATCCTGGCCGCCTTGAGGCTGGCCTTCGCCGAGGGGCGCTCCGTCTGTATCGACTACACCAGCGCGGCCGGAGGTGCGCTCTCGACCCGGCGCACCATCACCATCACCCGGCTGCGGCCACCGTATGTGGAGGCCCACTGCCATCTGCGGGACGAGCCGCGGGTGTTCAAGCTCACACGCATCCGCGCGGTTCATTGAGGGGCGGCGCTTCGGGGAGGCGGGTGGCTTCGCCAGGCTCGACCGGATCGGACCGGGTTCATCGCACCAGGACTTGCTACTCTCGGGGAACGGGCGTACGCTACCTCAGCGAGGTGAGCATGTTGCCCCCCCCCCCAAGTCTGTCGTCGCGGTCCTGTTGATAGGGTTGCTCAGCCGCCCGCTTCACGCGAGTAGCGACGGAGTGGAGGGCGACGAGCCCGAGCGGGTCGACATGGGCGATGGCCGCTGGTCCTACGCCATCGCGGATGAGGATGTTCCGACTGAGGTGTTGGTCGAGGGGGCGCTGGTCTGGCGGTATACCGGTCAGGCGGTCTTCTCGGTAGAGGCAACGGAGCTTCCCGACTTCATCGAGTGGGTGGTTCCGGAATACTCGCTGGTCGGCATGGACGCGGACCCCGACGCCTACTTCGGGGTAGAACACGCCCAGCGCCTGGACGACCAGGGTCGGCTCTGGCTCCTCGACTCGGTCGATCACGAGGACGCGCGCGCCCGGCGATACTCCTACGAAGACCTGATCGCCGAGTCCTTTGGGCCCGAAGTGGGCGAGAGGGCCGAGACCGGCTGGCTCCGCAACCCGATGGCCGGGGAGACCTTGACCCTGTCGCCGTTGAGCTATTCGCGGTGGAACTGTCCCGATGCAGGCGACGATCCGTATGGAGTCGCCCACATCGTCAACCGGGACTCCTTCGAGTTGACCCCGGTCACGTCACCGATGCCGGAGCTGGACCGGCAGGTGCTGTTGCTGGCGGGAGAGGATGAGTCCTGTAGCGGTGTCATGATCTCGGACGAGTGGATGCTCACCAACGCACACTGCACGAACCCTCGATTCGACGGGAACGGTGGGTGGTTCAAGCAGACCTGGTGCACGATGGAGAACCTGGACGAGAAGACCGTGGGCGCAGTCCAGGCCACCTGCTCGCGCTGGAACGTGCTCATTCGTGCACCCGACTGGAATGTCGACACCCAGACACCGGCCAACCTGGACTACGCCTTGCTCAAGCTGGCCGACCCTCCGGACGTCGGATGGATGCCGATCAGCAACTTGTCGAATGTCGAGCTCTCGAGCAAGCAGCACCATCTTCGCGGATATCCCCGCAGCCTCACCGACTGCAGCGACACGGCCATCACCGACGACGCGTTGACCACGGTGGACACCTATACGTTTCCGGGGGGGCTCACCGTAGACCTGCAGGGGCGTGCCCTGAGGAAGGCCAGCGGCGACATGGTGGGTCTCACCTTGTCGGGGACCTTCGCCTTGTTCGAGACCTCGGTGGCCAAGGGAACCTCAGGTGGGCCGCACTTCTACCTGACCGCCCAACCAGTGGCGCGCTACCTCAGCGCGTTGAACGGATACCTGAGGGCCAGCGATTGCAGCGGCACCGCAAATCCCTATTCCTGTACCTCGGGCGGCGCGGGCGGCCCCAAGGGTCCAGCGTTTCGCGACTGGGTCATCGCCATCGCCCACTGACCGAGGAGGGAGTCGTGATAGCTACGTACGTGACATGGTTGGTGGTCGGGTTTGGCTGCAGGGCTCCGGACGAGGACGGGTCCGGTGGGGTGGACTCGGGAGAGCCACCGCTCTGTCGGGAGGTGATTACCGACTACGAATACGAGACCGCACCCGTGGGGCACTTCGGCACGGGATACCTGGCCGATTCGTACGAGTGGAATGCGGTGGACTGGACTAGCTCACTGCACGGGTCGGGTGTCTCCACCTTTTCGCGCGTATTCGGTGGAATCCGAGGAATGGGCCCGGTCGTGGTGGAGTGGGTGCCCGCGTGGACAGACGACGCCATCTGGCCCTGTCGCGAGGCCCGTGCGACACGGGTTTACATCACCTCCGAGGTCTGGGTCGACAGCACCGCGCTGCACGCCACGATGGAAGGGACCCTCGACCTCTTTGCCGACGAGCCCTACGCCTTACGGTGGGGCGAGGTCGCGCTCGAGCTCTCCGAGGAGTGGCAGGCCCTGGCCGACGCGGCGTTGTTGGAGCTGGACCCGACCGGCGCGGCGGTCTTGAGCCTCGATGTACAGGCGAAGTCCATCCTCCTGGCCGGCGAGTCCGGCGGGACCGTGCAGCCCTTCTGGGAGGGCAGCCTGTACCGCGAGGGGAAAAAATGGGCGAGACCGGCTCCCCCATGACCCCAGCGGTCATCGCGGAACGAACGTGGCCTCTGTCAGGGGCACCCACCACAGGCGCAGGGCCCGCACCCCGGCGCCGCGGTCGCTGAGGATCCACACCCGGCCACGTGCCTCGTCGCAGACGGGGTGCTCGTCCCAGGCCGGATCGCGGGTCAGCCAGTGGATCTGGCCCTCGTACACCAGGGCGATGTCGGATTGTCCGTCTCGTTCGATCACCTCCAGCGTGCCCCCCGCACAGGGCACCGCCGACGACAGCACCCAGCCGCCAGAGCCGCCCTGCCAGCGCACCGTCTCCCCACTCGCCACGGGCGCCCAGCGGTGGTCCCGGGTGTCTGCCGCAACGACCTCGGGCGCGGCCTCGGAGGGGTCCCAGCGATAGCCGACCCAGCCTCGTCCAGGCGTATCGGTTCGTTTGCCCAGCCCGCTGAACCAGAGCACGCCATCGGGAGAGAGGCGGAGCTCGGAGGCCGTCATCGGGAAGGCGGGGTGATCGAGAGGTCGGGCCTCGTCCCGCACCGGAGGCGGGGAGGAGGCACGGACCCCGACCGCGCCGGCGAGCAGCAGCACGGCCAGGAGCCCGAGCGGGTGCGCCCGCCGCCAGGGGATCAGCAGGCTCAGGCAGAGCAGCGCCGCCCAGGCCCGCGGCACGCCCACCAGCCAGGCGGCGTGCTCCGGCCAGGCGTTGGGGAGGGGCGTATGACACACAAACAGCGCCACCGCGGCCGGGGCGAGGGCTCGCAGGCTGGGGCGGCCGGGGGTGACCGCCGCCGCCCAGTAGACCGCCGGGATCAGAGTGAGCACATGGTAGCGGGAGAGCACCGGGGCAGCGACGAAGGCCGCCACCGAGGCGGCGCCGAGCAGGCGGGCACGAAGCTCGGGAGAGGCCTCTGCCCAGCGTCCGCTCGCGGCGAGCACGCTGCCGACGGTGAGGACGGGGAGGGCCGCAGGGACACCTCGGGCCAGGGCCATGCCCAGGGCGCTCTCCTCGACCCCCGGGTTGAGCCCGGGGTGAGGCAGGAAGGAGGCGCGCAACCCGGCGCCCAGCCCCTGGAGGTAGGGGCTCTAGGGATCCATGAACATGCCGCTGGCCGAGGCGGGGGCGATCTCCCGCACCCAGCGCAGGTTCAGATCCAGGCCCAGCAGGCCGAAGCTGGCGAGGCTCCCCAGGGCGAGCACCCCCACGAAGGCGGCCGAGGCCCGCCACTGTCTTCCCAGCAACAGCAGCGGCAGCAGCGGCCAGGCGAAGAGCTTCATCCCGGCGGCCAGCCCCCAGCAGGCTCCCGCCCCCGCGGTCCGACCTCGCACGATGAGCAAATAGCCGAGGGCCACCAGCAGCACCGCCGGCAGGTGGAACTGTCCCTGCTCGAGGTGGCTTCGCCAGGAGGGCCAGAAGGCCAGCATCAGGGCCAGCGCGGTCCACAGCGGCCGGCCGGCGCCGCGAGCCAGGACGAAGGCCAGCAGCAGGCCCATGACCCCCTGGAGGAGCTGCCAGGCCAGGGCGGCACCGTGCAGGCCGAGCGGCACCAGCGGCAGCGCGAAGAGCACCGTGGGAGGGGTGAGCACCGGGAAGCCCACCGGCTTGTCCGCCCAGCCCAGCCGCGTCGCCTGCTCACCGAACCAGCGGTAGTCGTACAGACGGGAGAGGTCCTGCCCCTCCAACCAGAGCGAGGCGGAGACGTGGTAGTTGGCGAAGTCGCCGGTGGGCGGGCCGACCCGCCAGACCAGGAGCAGCCAGACCAGGGCGAGGCCGAGGCTCAAGGCCGCGTCCGTTCTCATGACCCGACGCCGACTCACCCGTGGCAGACCGCCTCGATGTTGTAGCCGTCGGGGTCGAGCACGAAGGCGCCGTAGTAGCCGGGGTGGTAGTGCGGGCGCGGACCGGGGGCGCCGTTGTCGGTGGCGCCCGCGGCCAGGGCGGCGGCATGGAAGGCGTCCACCGTGGCGCGGTCGGCGGCGCGAAAGGCGATGTGGGTGGGGGCGATCACACCGTCCGCGGAGGGGCGCAGCCAGAGGTCGGGTTTGCCGTTCACGCCGAGGCCGCAGGTCGCCGGGAACTCCAGCACGGGGATCTGCTCGCGGGTCAGCTCCATGACCATCGTGTAGCCGAGGGGCGCCAGGGCCTGGAGGTAGAAGTCGCGGGAGCGGGCGTAGTCGCGGACGAGGAGGGTCAGGTGATCGATCACGGGCGACTCCGGGTGGTGCCCAGGAGCTATCCCTTGGGTTGAAGATCCCCCAGCGGGATCTTCAGGGTCGAACGGGTGGTCGTTCGGGGTCGAAGATCCCCGTGGGGGATCTTCGGCGCGGGGGCCCTGGGCCGCGCTCTTCGGGTCTCCGGGAACCTCAAGACGCCGGCCCCCCTCAGTGCCCGCCCTGCCCCTCCAGCCACCGCTCGGCCTCCAGCGCCGCCATGCAGCCCGTGCCCGCCGCGGTGATCGCCTGGCGCCAGTGCCGATCCTGCACATCGCCGCAGGCGAAGACCCCCGGCAGGTTCGTCCGCGTGGCCCCCGGCGCGGTCACCAGGTAGCCCTGCTCGTCGTGGTCCAGGGCGTGCACGAAGGGCCTGCTGTTGGGCGTGTGGCCGATCGCCAGGAAGAGGCCCTTGATCTGCGTCCAGTCGGCCACCTGGCCCGTGACGTAGTCCTGGACCCGGATGCCCTCGACCTGCTTCTCGCCCAGGACGTCGGCGACGCCGTGGTTCCAGTGGACCTGGATCTTGGGGTTGGCCAGGACCCGGTCCTGCATGATCTTGCTGGCGCGCAGCTTGTCGCGCCGCACCAGCAGGTGGACCTTGCTGGCGAAGCGGGTCAGGAAGCCGGCCTCTTCGGCGGCCGAGTCGCCGCCGCCGACGACGGCGATCTCCTGACCGCGGAAGAAGAAGCCGTCGCAGGTGGCGCAGGCGGAGACGCCGTGGCCGCGCAGGCGCAGCTCGTTGGGCAGGCCCAGGTAGCGGGCCGAGGCGCCGGTCGCGATGATGATGGTGCGGGCCTGGCCCTGGCCCTGCGAGGTGGTGAAGCGGTAGGGCCACTGCGAGAAGTCGACCGCGGTGCACTCGTCGAGCACGAAGCGGGTGCCGAAGCGCTCGACCTGCTTCTTCATGACCTCCATCAGCTCGGGGCCCATGATGCCGTTCTCGTGGCCGGGGAAGTTCTCGACCTCGGTGGTGGTCATGAGCTGCCCGCCGGGCTCGACGCCCTCGTAGACGATGGGCTCGAGGTTGGCACGGGCGGCGTACAGCGCCGCGGTCAGGCCGGCGGGGCCGGAGCCGAAGATGACGACGTTCTCGATGCGGGGGTCGGACATGGGAGCCTCGATGCGGTTGCGGGAGAGAAGGCGCAGGTCTTAATCGCGCGGAGAGGCGGGGGGAGAGGCCATGAGCAGGGAAGAGACCATCGCCGCGCAGATCCGCAGACGTTGCGCGGAGCTCGGCTTCCTCCGCACCCGCTTCTGCGCGGTCGAGGAGGGGCTGGACATCGGCCACTACGACGCCTTCCTGGCCCAGGGCCGGCAGGCGGGGATGGGCTGGATGGTCCGCGGCCGGGACCCTCGCCAGGATCCCGGGCTGCTGCTGCCCGGGGCGCGCGCCGCGGTCGTCCTGGGGGTCGACTACGCCTGGCCTCGCCCGCCCGACCCCGGCGGCCTGACCGGGATGGTGGCCCGCTACGCCTGGGGCCGCGACTACCACAACCTCGTCGGCAAGCGCCTGCGACGCCTCGCCCGCATCCTGCGCGAGGACCAGCCCGAGCTGGGCCTGTACTGGGGGGTCGACTCGCGCCCGATCCTGGAGCGGGCCTGGGCCGAGCGCGCCGGCCTCGGCTACATCGGCAAGAACTGCTGCATCATCCTGCCCGGCCAGGGCAGCTTCCTCTTCCTGGCGGTCTTCTTCGTCGACGTGGAGCTGCCGGCCGACCCGCCGCTGGCCGACGCCGCCCGCCACTGCGGCTCGTGCAGGCGCTGCCTGGACCTCTGCCCGACCGAGGCCTTCATCGACGCCCACCAGCTCGACGCCCGCCGCTGCATCTCCTACCTGACGATCGAGCACCGGGGCCCCATCCCCGAGGAGCTGCGGCCTGGCATGGGCCGCTGGGTCTTCGGCTGCGACCTCTGCCAGGAGGTCTGCCCCCACAACCACAACCCTCCGCTCTCGCCCGAGCTGGACCTCTCGCCCCGCCCGGGCCAGGCCTGGCTGGAGCTGGACCGGCTGCTGCTGGAGGAGGACGAGGTCGTCGAGCGCTGCTTCGAGGGCTCGCCCCTGCGCCGGCCCGGCGCCATTGGCCTCAAGCGCAACGCCGCCATCGTGCTCGGCAACATCGGCGACCCGGCCGCGGAGCGCTGCCTGCAGCACGCCCGCTCCCACGCCGACCCGGTGGTCTCGGAGGCGGCGAGCTGGGCCCTGGAGCGCCTCAGCCGATGAAGCTGGTCTCGAAGGCCAGGGCGCGGGCGCGCTCCAGCTCGTCGGCGTTGAGGATCTCGGCCTCGCGCAGCAGGCTGAACTCCCGCTGCAGGCTGGTCGAGCAGAGGTAGGTGCCGTCGGTGTTGACGGTGAAGCGGATGCCCCGCTCGACGAAGGAGCCGAGGATGAAGCGGAACTCCTCGAGGTGCCGCACGGCCCGGGTGTGCAGGTTGCTGGTCGGGCAGATCTCCAGCACGGTGCCGGTGTCGGCGAGGCGCTTCATGGCCTCGTCGTTGTAGGCGGCGCGGATGCCGTGCCCGATGCGGGCCGGCTTGAGCTGCTGGAGGACGGCGATGACGCCCTCGCCCGAGGTGGCCGGAGTCTCGCCGGTGTGCACCGTGGTCCCCAGCCCGGCCTCTCGCGCCCGGGCGAAGAGCCGGGCGTAGCGCCCGACCGAGTCCGACAGCTCCATCGGGTTCTGCTCGGTGCCGGCCAGGTCGATGCCCACCACGCCGCGCGGCATGTACATGATGGCCTTCTCGACCAGGATCTCGTTCAGCTCGGCGGTGAACTCCCGCGCCAGGCAGAAGATGATGCCCGCCTTGACCCCGTACTCCAGGCAGGCCCGGTCCATGCCCCGAATGGCGGCGTGGATGATGTGGTCCAGATCGCGGGCCCCGCCCTCGTTGCGCTTCATCGGGTTGAAGCGCAGCTCGATCTGCTCGACCCGGCTGCCGCGGTACTCCTTGCCGATGATCTCGTAGACGCTGCGCTCGATCGCCATCGGGCTGGACTGGATGCGCTCGGTCCACTCGTGCAGGATGCGCAGGTAGTCGTCCAGGCTGCGGTCCCGGCGCGGGTTGACCGTGATCAGGTCGACGAACTCCCAGTAGTCCCGCACCGGCAGCTTGAAGCCCTGCTGGTGGGCGATCGACCACAGGATGTGCGGCGCCACGCTTGAGCCGACGTGGATGTGCTGGTCACAGAGCCCCTGGGGCGCGGGCCCCAGGGCCGCCGCCATCGGGGCCCCCGGCGCCGTCATGTTCCGCGCACGCTGTCGTAGTCGAAGAGCGAGAACACCCGGACCCTGGCGCCCGAGCCCTCGACCCGGGCATGGCAGGCCAGCCGCCGCTTGGGATCCGGGGTCTTGTGCCACTTGTCCATCACCTTGCGCTCGCTGTCCGAGATGGCGGCGATGCCGGTGCCGTCCAGGACCTCGACCACGCACTGCCCGCACTGTCCGTCCGGGCAGCCGGTGGCGATGGGGCTGGGCAGGAACTGGCTGGCCATCGCCAGGGTGTAGCGGGCCTCGGTCTTGACCTTCTGTTCGCTGCCGTCGGGCAGGACGAAGACCAGCTCGTAGCTGGTCACGTCCGGCTTGGCGGCGTCGCCCATCAGGCCCTTGAGCCGCTTGCGGATTCCAAACGGGGTCATTCAGTCCTCCATCAGGGGGTTGCGGCGATCGGATCGCGGTTCGCTGTCCGCCAGCCCGGCGCGCTCCTTCTCCACCTTCTCCAGCGCGTCCACCAGGTAGTCGAAGGCGTCATCGACGCTGTCGCTGCGGTGGAAGAGCAACAGGTCCCGCTCGGAGATGGTGCCCCAGTCGACCATCGACTGGATGTCGGTCACCTGCCTCCAGTAGTCGGCGCCGTAGAGGATGGTAGGCAGCGGCTTCTTGATCTTGCCCGTCTGGCGCAGGGTCAGCATCTCGAAGAGCTCGTCCATCGTGCCGAAGCCGCCGGGAAAGACGATCAGGGACTTGGCCAGGTAGGCGAACCAGTACTTGCGCATGAAGAAGTAGTGGAACTCGAAGCCCAGGTCCGGGGAGACGTAGGGGTTGAGCTGCTCTTCGAAGGGAAGGGAGATGCCCAGGCCCACACTGCGACCGCCGGGCACGTCGGCGGCCCCGCGGTTGGCGGCCTCCATGATGCCCGGGCCGCCGCCGGTCGCGACCAGGTAGCGGGAGCTCTTGCGCTGCATGCTCCACTCGGTGATGCGGCGCGCCAGCTCGCGGGCCTCGTCGTAGTAGCGGGAGAGGCGCACCCGGCGGTTTGCCTGCTTGACCTGGTGGTCCAAGCGGCGACGCTCGTCCCCGTCCTTGGCGCCGCGCAGCTCGAGCTCGGCCGCCGAGAGCTCGGCGATGGCCCGCTCCTGGGGGACAGCCCGGGCCGACCCGTAGAAGACCAGCGTGTCCCGCACATTCTGCTCGCGGAAGCGCTGCTGCGGCTCTTCGTACTCGCAGAGCATCCGGATCGTGCGCGCCTTGGGCCCGTTGAGGAAGTCGAGGTTCTTGTAGGCCTTGGTGATCGGCGGCATCTGGAGAAGGTCCTGTTCGGCTGGGTCCTGCTGGGCGGAGTCCGGCTCCGACCAGCGCGTCTCGCCCGGTAATGCAGCGCAGCGGCGCGGTCACCTCAGGGAACGGCACCTTTTTTTCCGAGACCGGTAGCGCTCCTCCAGGCCCTCGGGGTCCAAGCACACGTCCGGGATGCACCCCCCGGGCGCCCTCTCACCCTCGGAGACGCAGATGACCACGACCCTTCGCCTGTTGACCTTCACCCTGCTGCCGACCCTCGGCGCCTGCGTCGTCTACGACGACACCTGCGGCAAGCTCGACGAGGACGGCCGCCCCCTCCCCGGCGGAGAGGACGAGCCCGGCGGCGACGAGCCCGGCGGCGACGAGCCCGGCGGCGACGAGCCCGGCGAGGGCTTCTGGCTCGACCCCGACGTCGCCCTGCCCGGCGAGGAGCTGATCGCTGGCCTGCACGCCGACCAGGCCTTCGACTGGAGCCAGGTGGTCGAGCTGCACTTCTACGGCCCCGTCCGCCCCTGCGTCTTCGAGGCCCGGGCCGACGAGCTGCTGATCACCCTGCTGGTCGACGCCGACGCCGAGCCGGGCGCGGTCGACCTGCTGCTGGAGCTCGACGATGGCGGCGCCATCTGGGTCGACGACGCCCTGACCGTCCTCGCGGACGGAGAGGAGCCCGTCGACGAGACCCCCGCCAGCCCCTGCGACTGATGTCCGCCTCCGGGCCGGCCCGCGCGATAGCCCGGGCCGGTCCCCTCCCC
>ERZ761602.1127-NODE-1127-length-51067-cov-4.857916_pt1 | contig 51067 bp, 32 predicted proteins | sample MGYA00512165_ERZ761602 | MGnify/ENA primary metagenome ERZ761602 (study PRJEB28899, sample SAMN02445085) | bioreactor sludge metagenome | biome: EBPR sludge; isolation source: Thorneside wastewater treatment plant | place: Australia: Brisbane, Thorneside...
GGCGTGGGCGCCGCGTGCGAAGGCGTGGGCGCCGCGTGCGAAGGCGTGGGCGCGGCGGGCGACGCGGGCGCTCCCGGCCACGAGGCGCTCGCAGTAGGCGCGGACCCAGCGGGCGTAGCGGGCGCCGTCGGGCCTCGAAACGCTGGCGCGCCCGGGGGCACGCTCGGCGCCATCATGGTGCCCGCGTGCGCGAGGGGCCCCGTCGCGTTTCGCTCACGCACCGCGTCGAGCGCGGCCCGCATCGAGGCGGCATCCGCGAAACGCGCGGACGGATCGCGTCGCAACGCGCGGTCCACGACCGCGGCGAGCTCCGCCGACACCAACGCGACCGACGCGAGCGGGGGCGGCGACTCGGTCGCCATCTTCACCACGAGGCCTTCGTAGCTCGGCGCATCGTACGGGAGCCGACCGCTGAGCATCTCGAAGAGCATCACGCCGACCGCGTAGAGATCCGCGCGCGCGTCCACCGCCGACGTGCCGTGCACGAACGTCTCGGGCGCCATGTACACGGGCGTGCCGAGCAACGCGCCGGTGCGCGTGAGGCGATCGCGATCGCCCGCTTTGCTGATGCCGAAGTCGACGACCTTCGGTCGCTCCAACGTCCCCTCGCGCGCGAGGAAGACGTTCGCCGGCTTGAGATCGCGGTGCACGATCCCGGCCGCGTGCGCGACGCCGAGCCCCTCGAGCACCGCGTCGATCACCGCGAGGGTCGTCGCGGGATCCATCGTGCCGAGGCGGTGCAGTCGCGTCGCGAGATCCTCGCCGGAGAGCAGCTCCATCGCGAGGAAGACCTCGCCGTCCGGCGTGATGCCGCAGTCGTGCACGCCGACCACGTTCGGATGGTGCAGGCGCGCGAGGATCTGCGCCTCGCGCAGAAAGCGCTCGCGGACGGAGTCGCTGCGCGCGAGCCCCGCGTGCAAGAGCTTGAGCGCGACGGGCCGATCCATCACGAGGTGACGCGCGCGGTACACGGCACCGAACCCGCCCGCGCCGAGCACCGCCTCGAGGCGGTACCGATCGATCGTCTGGCCGAGGCGAGCCTCCGCGACTGCGGCGTCCACGGCGCGAGCATAGCAGCGGCGCGCGGCGCGCTCGTGGGTTCGTGCTCCCGTCGAACGACGGCAGGCTCAGCGCAGCGCTTCCGCCCTCGCCTCTCGATCCGCACCGACCGCGAGCTCGAGCTCCTTGCCGAGCCGCGAGGCGCGCTCGTCCACGTCGTGCGCTCGATGTTGCTCCGCGAGCTCGGCCGCCAGCTCCGCCGCGGTGGCTTCGAGGCGATCGACCAGCGCCTCCGCGCGCGCACGCGCGACGTCCGCGTCTGCCCGCAACGACTCGCGGCGGGTGGCGGCTTCGCGTCCTTCGCCGTCGATGCGCGCCGCAGCACGAACCAGCTCCGTCGCGTGCGCGCGCACTTGCTCGAACGCGTCGTGCACCTCGCGTGATTGCGCGGCCACCGGAGAGAACGCAGGACCGAGGCGCGTGACCTCGCGATCCACGGCGCGCACCGCGCGCGCCGCGCGTCGCACCAAACGAGGCCACGCGTCCCGCGAGCGCGCGCGGCGCCAGGCGAGCGCGAAACCGAACGCGAGGGCCGCGCCCAGCGCGCCGAGCACGCCGAGCACGCCGAGCGGCACCCGCGAACCCCGCCCCTCGGGCGTCGGTGCAGCCGCCATCACGACGTCCCCGACCACCAACGCGGGCTCTCGAATCGCACAGACGGCGATCGCGCCGCGCAGATCCGCGAGCACCTCGCTGCGCGTCCGGAGCTGCGCCGCGCCGACGCGACCGATCGCGAACGCGACGAGATGCGGACCTCCGGCGGGCAGTCGAATGCGGTAGCCGTGCGTCGCGAGGTCTTCGTGGACGAGCTCGCTTCCCTCCGGCAACGCGACGAAAGGCCCCTCCGCGACGAAGGTGCGCCCGTCGCTGCGGCGCGCGAACGCGTCGAGCACCGCGCCGTCGTGGAGCGAGTCGATCGTCCCGCGGAGCTCGATCTCCCGCGCGTCGACGAGCACCGGCGTTCCATCGAGCGGGAGCGCGGTGCCGAGCGCGCCGGGCACGCAGAGCTCTTGCGCGTGCGCGACGGTGCCGAGCGACGACGCTGCTGCGAACAGCGCGACCGCGATCGCTCGCGCGCGCGTCATCGCATCCTCCGGTCGCCGTAGTAGCCCATCGCCATCGCGAGCATCTGGCGCGAGCCGTGGTCGACCAGCCCGCCACCGAGAACGCGCTCGTAGCGCGCCAAGAGCGTGGCGTCCGCCGCGAGCGCCGGGTCGCGCCACACGCGGCTGGCCGCTTCGAGCAGCTCGCGTCGCTCCGCGATCGCGCGACGTGCGCCGTCGGCGTCGCCGAGCTCGAGGGACTCCGCCGCGCGCTGCAGCGCCTCGCCCGCTTGGAACGCGAGGACCGTGCGCTTCACGCCGCGCACCACGCTCGCGTGCGCGCGCTCCGTATCGACGCGCTCGGCGCGCACCTCGCGCACTACACGATCGTTCTGACGGCGGACGAGGTCTTTGTAGTCGAGCGTGACCGTCGCGACCTCCGCCGCCCGCGTCCCTGCGGGGACCTCGAGCTCCATCAGGATCACGTGCTGGTCGCCGCGTCGAAACGTCGGCAGGTGCACGCGCAGCCCGCGCTCCTCTTCGCGCTGACGATCCGCGACGATCCCGAGCTCGCGCGCGATGCGTCGGTCGGTCGCCACCTCCGTCGCGCGCACCGCCGCGTGCTCGTCCTCGCTCAGCAGCCGTGAGCCATACACCTTCCGCGCGACCACGCCGTCGCCGAGCTCCACCCGGACTCGCAGCGCTTGCGCCACCGCCTGCACGCGCGCGCGCAGCTCGTCCTCCAGGATCGTCCGCACGTCCTCGGGGCGACGCACGAAGTGGTAGCTGCCGCTGCCTTCGCGCGCGATCGCGAGCATGGTCTGTTCGTCGAAGTCCGTGCCGAGGCCGATCGCGGTCGTGAGCGTGCCCGTCGCGTCGAAGTGCCGCCGCGCGATCGCGCCGAGCTCACGCGGCGAGGTCTGCCCGACCGTCGCTTGTCCGTCGCTCACGAGCAGCACCACGCCCATCGCCTCGCGGTCGGCCGCGTTCTGCGCGACACGCTCCAGCGCCGCCGAGATGTTCGTGCCTCCGCCCGGCTGCAGCGCTCGGATCGCGGCGTGCGCGCGCGCGCCATCGCCGCGACGCGCGGGCCCGAAGTCCACCGTCGCGTCGTCGGAGTAGCTCACGAGCGTGAAGGTGTCGGTGGGCGCGAGGTCGTCGACGATCGCGTGCGCAGCCGCGATGGCGTGGCTCCACTTGTCGCCGTGCATCGAGCCGCTGCGATCGAGCACGAGCCGCACGTCCATGCGCGGCCTCCGCGGCAGCTCGCCCTCGCGCCCCACGAGCGCGATCTGCAAGTGCACCCGATCGGTCTCGGTCGAGAGTCGTTCGCGCTCGAGCTCGGCGAACATCGCCATGCCCTCCGCGGCCGGCCGCGGGTACGGCAGCGGCTCGCGCTCCGCGAAGGCTTCGAGGCGGACGTGCCGACCGCCGACCATCACGCCGCGATCCATCAGATCTTCGAGCCGCGCGCGAACACCTTCACCGCCGACGAACGTCGACGCGAGCACACCGTTCTGAGGTAGCGCCGCCGCTGCGGCTGGGAGCGCGCGAGGCGTCGCCGTGACGCCGGGGTCGAACGCGCGCGCGGGCGAGGCCATCGAGGGCGCCTCGTTGGACGCGACGCGACGATTCGTCGGGCGCGCCGGGCGTGCCTGCAGACCTGCCGACACGTCTTCCGCTTCGCCTTCGCCACCGCCACCACGCCCCAACGTGGCGGGCGCGGCGCCGTACGCGGAGCCGCTCGACACGTCGAGGAGGTCGCCGATCTCTTCGAACGCAGCCTCGGGCGAGGGTGTCGTCGCGGTCGCGAGACGTGCCTGCTCGGGCTCCGCTGCGACCTCGACAGGCGATGCCGTGTGTGGCTCGGGCGCGCGCGCGTCCGTGCAGGCCCACGCCGACGCGAGGACGCACGTCGCCCACGCCGCCATCTTCCGATGCGGTTCCATCGTTCCTCCTCCGCGCGCCCTCCGCGCGCTCGGTGCATGACGCCCGGCGCGATCGATTCCTTGGCTCCCGTCGCGAGGCGCTCGACCCAGACCGCGTCACCCGACGGAGGTTCCCCCAAACGACGTGGCGCGGACGTGGCGCGGACGGGGAGCACGCTCGAGCTCCGTGGCTTCCTTCGCCTCGCGGAACGCGCTATCCACCGCGCCATGCAGTCGATCGTCACCACCACCTTCCGCGACGACGTCGCCGTGATCCAGATGGACGACGGGAAGGCGAACGCGCTCAGCCCCGCCATGCTCACCGGCCTCGCCGAGGGCCTCGAGCTCGCCACGAGCAAAGCGCGCGCGGTCGTGCTGACGGGGCGCGCTGGTCGCTTCAGCGCGGGGTTCGACCTGAAGATCATGACGAGCGGCCCCGAGGCGGCGCGTGCGTTGGTGACCGCGGGCTGCGAGACGGTGCTGCGGCTCTACGAGCACCCGCAGCCGGTCGTGGTCGCCGCGACCGGTCACGCGATCGCGGGCGGTGCCGTGCTGCTGCTCGCCGGAGACTTGCGGCTAGGCGCGAAGGGCCCTTACCAGGTCTGGCTCAACGAGGTCGCGATCGGCTTGCCGATGCCGCTGTTCGTGAGCGAGCTGGCCCGCGAGCGCCTCGCGCGCGAGCGATTCGTGCAGTCCACGTTGCTCGCGCGCCCATGCGATCCCGATCAAGCGGTCGCGACCGGCTTCCTCGACGCCGTCGTCGACGAAGCAGCCCTCTTGGACGAGGCTTGCGCGTCGGCGGCCAAGCTCGCCGAGCTCCCCGCCAAGGCCTATGCCGTCACGAAGCGGTCCTTGCGCGAGGTGCTGGTCAACGAGGTCCGCGCCACCTTGAACGACGATCTCGATCGCGTCTTCGCGGCCTTCGGTCGTTGACCGTCCGAGCCTCGTCCTCGCACGTGAGATCGCGCGCGATGCTCCAGCCGACGGCCTGGTGCGACGACTCGACGCGGCCCGGGTTCTTGCCCGCCGCCACGGTCGACCCCTACCATCCCGGACATGTCCGAACGCATCTCTCGTCGTGTCTTCCTCGCACGCGGCGTGGCCTTCGGCGCCGTCGCGGGCGCCGCTCTCACCGTCGGTTGCGGGGGCGAAGAAGCCCTCACGTGCACCGACGTCTCGGGGCTGACGCCCGCCGAGCAATCGGCGCGCACCGGCCTCGGCTACGTCGACGCCTCCCCGCACGGTGCGCAGAAGAACTGCCTCAACTGCAACTTCTACCAGGCTGGTGCCGCCAACGCGTGCGGCTCCTGCACGCTCGTGAAGGGTCCCATCCATCCGAGCGGCTACTGCAACAGCTGGGTCGCCAAGGCCTGAGGCCTCCGCACCTACCCGAGAGAAAGAGGCCCCGCGCGAACGCACGGTGCCTCTTCTCTTGGACTCGTTCGCGAACGTCGATTCGCGCACACGAAAAAGCCCCGCTCGCGCGGGGCTTTTTCAGTTCAGGGTCGCCGCGCGATCACTCGCAGGCGCCGAGCTCGGTCGCCGAGGCACCGACGCAGGTCTCACCCGAGCGGCAGTCCGCCGTCTCCGAGCAGCCCGGGAAGCAGACCTTCGCGTCACCCTCGGTGATCGCAGTGCAGCCGAGACCCGCCTGGCAGTCCGCCGCCGTCTCGCACCCCTGGAAGCAGAGCGAGATGGGGGCAGCGCCCGAACCGAGACCCACGCAGAGATTGCCCTCGCCACAGGAGTTCTCGCCGCCGCGACCCGGCGCGCCGCAGTCGATGACCGTGCAGTAGCCGTTCGGGAGGTCGTTGTCCGCGAACAGGCTCGTGAAGCAGTTGCCCTCGCCGAAGGGCGACCAGCACTCGGACGCGTCCTCACAGGTCGAACCGATGTTCTCCGTGGTGACGTCGTTGTTCTCCGCACCCGGGAGGCAGAAGCCGTTGTTGGTCTCCGCCGCCACGCCGCTCCAGAAGCAGATCTGGCCTTCGCCACAGCCACCCGTGTTGCCGAGCCAGGTCGACGGATCCTCCGGGTTCGAGCCCGCGCCAACCGTGCACGTGGGCATGCAGAGGTCGATGCCGAGGCGGCGGTTCACGCAGCTTCCGCCCGCCGCGCAGCCGTTGCCGGCCTCGTTGCAGCCACGCTTCGCGCAGAAGCCAGCTTCGCCCCAGAACGCTTCGTCCGCGGGGGTGCCGGGCGCGTCCGCGAAGCACGTGCCGTTCGCTTCGCAGTCCCAGTCCTGCTCGCAGGGGTCACCCGCGGAGGCGCCGGGTGCACCGGAGAACTCGCAGCGGAAGGTGTTCAGGTCGCACGCGATGTCCGATTCCGACTCCGGAACCCAGCGCAAGCGGTCGAAGTTCGTCGCGGTGCCGCCGCAGTCCGCCGGTCGCGCGGAGCAGTCGGCTGGCGCCTGGATGCCCGGGACGCCGTTGGTCTCCTCGCGGATGATGCGGCACTCCGCGTCTTCCGTGCAGCCGGGAAGGCAGACGTTCGCGCCAGCGAGGCAGTCGTAGCCGTCGCGGCACGTGCCGTTGTCGGCCGAGCTCGGCACGCCGCAGTCGGCGAAGCAGACGCCGAAGTTCTCCGCCGCCTCGAGGCAGCTCGCGCCCGGTCCGCACGGCTCGTCGCCCGCGTCCTCGGCGTCGAGGTCGCAGTCACGCACGATGCAGTAGCCGCCGAGGAACGACGAGGTCGTCAACCCCGACGCGATCTCCGCCGGCGCGCCTTCGATCGGATCGCCTGGACCACCCACGGTGTTCGTGCTCTCGTCGAGGCAGGCCTCGCCGGGGCCCGGGCAGCCACGCATCGCCGTGCAGCGCTCACCAATCGTGGTGGTCACCATACCGCCGTCGCGTCCCGCATCACCCCCGTCGGGGCGCGGCGTGTCCGAGTCGCCGCCGCCGTCGGGTATGATGATGGGACCGCCGTCCACACCCGAGTCCACACCGGGGCCGTCGTCGTCCCCACACCCGATTCCGGCGATCGCACAGAGCGCCGTCAAGCCAATCAGCCTCTTCATTCCGTCCTCCGCAACACACGAACCAAAAAAGCCGCCGAGCTCGCGCCCGCGGTCTGGAACCGGCGGACGCTAGTCGGCACGTTTCGGGCAGTCAAGCACAGCGCCCGAGCATCGTCAGGGGGTCGACCGCGTGAATCTCTCGCGACACCCTCAGCGCCCGAGGAGCCTACGCAGCGCGTCGAGATAATCCGTGCGCGCGATCACGCCGGCGTCGATCAGTGTGAGCACGAGCGCCTCCACGCGCTGCTCCACCGTCGCCTCGTCCTCCACGCGATGCACGGGCATCGTCGCGATCGCGTCCAACATCGCGCGATCCACGCGCTGCGTGGACTCCGTCGGGAGCTCGCGCGTCGCGGTGGCCGCCGCGGCTTGGCGCAGCGTCGCCTCTCGGTGCACCACCTTCGTGTCCCCGCGGTACGCCCGCTCGATCGCGCTCTGGATGCTCGAGAGGGTCGACACCATCGGATCGATCTCGAGCCCGGTCGCCCGCCGCACCGCTTCGAGCGCTTCGGGATCGAATGGGTCTGCGAAAGCCACGCGGAGACGATCGGCTTCGCGCGCGACCGGAACCACGAGGTGTCGGATCGCGACGCGCTTGGGCACGAGGCGCACCGAGTCGTCGTCGAGCTCGCCGTGCTCGACCGCGACGAGCACGGTGCCGAGCGCGCGGGCCGCGAGGTCCGCCACCACCTCTTCTTCCACGAGCCCGGCCCGGACGACTTCTTGAACGAAGGGCGCGCCACGCTGGATGGAGCGCCGAGCCACGTCGTCGATCTTTCGAGCGTCGACACCTTGCTCGATCAGGAGCTGCGCGAGGTCCACGACGAGAGGTTACTCGGTTTCCTTCGCCGTCGCCTTCCGTCGCACGAGATCCGGCCCGCGTGAGCTTCGGCCCGCGTGAGCTTCGGCCCGCGTGAGCTTCGGCCCGCGTGAGCTCCGGCGCGCCAGCTCCGGCCTGCATGAGGAGCTCACGCAAGATCGGTCCGCGAGATCACTCCGCGCGGGCGCGGCGAGTGTCACGTCTTGCTCGGATCGGGTTTGCCCGAGTCGGGCTTGCTCGGAGCGGGCTTGGGCGAAGGCACGTCCGGCGAAGGTGCGCCAGGGATGCGGTACTCCGGCGGAAGCGAGGGTCGCGGCTCGAAGACCGGCGTCGCCGGCGGCGGGGGCAGCGGCGATGCCGTCGTGATGCGCACCTCGGGCGCGACCGGAGGCGGCGCGGAAGGAAGCCTCGAGACGCGACGCAGGTCGCCGCGACGACGGCGCAGCAACTGGACCGACCGCCCGAGCACCTCGACGGTCTCGCCGCACGCGAACTCGCTGCCCACCGTGCTCGGCTCCGCGGTGTCGAGCGCCACCGTCCAGAGCCCCGCGCCGACCTCGGGCAACACGAAGTCGAGCGTCGCGTGGTGCCCGTTGAGGATCAGGTAGAACGAGTCGTCGAGGATCGGGCGACCGCGCTCGTCGACGCTGCCGATGCCTTCGCCGTTCAAGAACACCCCGAGCGAGCGCGCGTAGGCGACCTTCCAGTCGCTCTCCGTCATCTCGTGACCGTCGGGACGGAACCAGCCGATGTCCGAGAGCGCGGTGCCGCGGATGGAGCGGCCCTGAAACCAGTTTCGTCGCTGGAACACCGGATGCTCGGTGCGGAGTCGAATCAACTTGCGCGTGAACGCGAGCAGCGATTCGTCCGCGTGCTCCCAGTCGATCCAGGTCAGCTCGTTGTCTTGGCAGTACCCGTTGTTGTTGCCGCGCTGCGATCGCGCGAGCTCGTCGCCGTGCGAGAGCATCGGCACACCTTGCGAGAGCATGAGCGTCGCCAGGAAGTTTCGTTGTTGTCGCAGGCGCAGCGCGCGGACCTGCGGATCCATCGTCGGGCCCTCGACGCCGTGGTTCCACGAGCGGTTGTCGTCGGTGCCGTCGCGGTTGTCCTCGAGGTTCGCGTCGTTGTGCTTCCGGTCGTAGGCGACGAGGTCGGCGAGCGTGAAGCCGTCGTGGCAGGTGACGAAGTTGATGCTCGCGTTGGGTCGCCGCTCGCCCCCGTGGCCGTTCACGGGACCGTAGAGGTCCGAGCTACCGGTGAGGCGGTGCGCCAGCTCGGCGAGCGTCTGATCCCTTCCGCGCCAGAAGTCGCGCACGGTGTCGCGGTACTTCCCGTTCCACTCCGACCATTGAGCGGGAAAGTTACCGATTTGATATCCACCTTCCCCGAGATCCCAGGGCTCGGCGATGAGCTTCACGTTCTGAAGGACGGGATCTTGCTGAATGATCTGGAAGAAGGTCGAGAGACGATTCACCGAGTGGAGCTCGCGCGCCAGCACCGGCGCGAGATCGAAGCGGAACCCGTCGACGTGCATCTCCGTCACCCAATAACGGAGCGAGTCCATGATGAGCTGGATCACGTGCGGGTTTCGCATGTTGAGCGAGTTGCCCGTGCCGGTGAAGTCGACGTACTTCGTCGGATCCTTTGGGTCGATCCGGTAGTACGCCGCGTTGTCGATGCCGCGGAACGAGATCGGTGGCTCGTCCGGGGTGCCCTCGCCGGTGTGGTTGTAGACGACGTCGAGGATCACCTCGATGCCCGCTGCGTGGAGCGAGCGGACCATGTCCTTGAACTCCGAGACCTGGTGCCCGTCGCTTCCGCGCGCGGCGTACTCGCCGTGGGGCGCGAAGTAGCCGACCGACGCGTAGCCCCAGTAGTTGCGCAGCCCCTTTCGTCGCAGGAAACGCTCGTGCACGAACTCGTGCACCGGCAAGAGCTCGACCGCGGTGGCGCCGAGCGACTTGAGGTGCTCGATCGCCGCCGGGTGCGCGAGTCCCGCGTAGGTTCCACGCAGCTCGGCCGGGATCTCCGGGTGACGCTGCGTGAAGCCGCGCACGTGCACCTCGTAGATGACCGTGCGGTGCCACGGGACGTTCGGCGGGTGATCGCCCGACCAGTCGAACCACGGCGAGGTGACGAGCGACCACCGCCCACGCTCGATCGCCTTCGCGTAGGGATCCAGCAGCAGCTTCGTCGGATCGCAGCGATGCCCGCGCGCGGGATCCCACGGCCCATACACCCGAAAGCCGTAGCGTTGACCCGGCAGCGCGGCCTGCACGTAGCCGTGGAAGACGTGGCCCGAGCGCTCGGGGAGCACGAGCACCTGCTCGAGGCCCTCGCGGTCGATGAGGCAGAGCTCGACCTTCTCGGCGACCTCGGAGTACAGCGCAAAGTTGGTGCCGGCGCCGTCGAAGGTCGCGCCGAGCGGGGTCGCCTTGCCAGGCCAGATCTCGTAGGTCGTCACGGGAGCCTCGGAGTACCGCAAGCGGGTCGAGCACACCAGCGCTTCGACGTTCGGGGGCCCGGCGAGCTCAAGGCGAGAACATGAAGCCGAGCCCGACCGAGAGCTCACCACCGAGGCCCGAGTCCAGCCTCACGTTCACGTCGACGAACACCGGCCCGAAGAGGACCGCACCGCGGTACGCGAAGCCCCAGCGGCTGCGATCGGGATCGTCCCACCCGAAAGGCCAGTAGAGGAGCTCCACCTCGTTGAGGAAGGTGCCGAACTTGCTCTCGATGAGGCCGATCCCGAGGCTGACCGCGCCGGGCATGGTGAGCTCGCGGTTGCCGGTGATCTCGTCGCGATCGCCTTCGAGGTCGAAGCCCTGTCGGTAGCCGACGAAGAAGTAGCGGATGCCGTGGATCCAACCGGCCGGCTCCCACCAGCTCCGCGTCGTGGTGTGGCGGTAGGTCGTGCAGGTCGCGTAGCCGCACTCGGTCGAGTAGCGGGTGTTCGTCGAGGAACGCAGCCCGCCGGGATCGAACTCGTGGACGTCGAGGAAGTAGCCGACGCGCACGCCCGCCACGAAGGGGAAGGTTCCGCGCGTGCGGGGGCCGTAGCCGTCGAAGCGCCCTTGCACGTACAAGCCGCCCGAGCTGCCCGCCGTGAGCGTCCACGCCGCGTGGTAGGCCTGCGGGAAGCCGTCGCCCGGGACGCGCGAGTGACCCGCGAACGCGTAGCGCCAGCCGGCTTCGATCGTGGTGTTCACGGAGCGAGACTGGAGCTGCTGACCGAGCTGCTGCTGTGCGGCGGCGGGGGATGGCGTCGGGACGGAGAGCGCGAGCACGGCGAGCGCAACGAAGGTCGAGATCCGCATCCGGCCCAGGATGCCAATTCTCTCCCCAAAGGAAAACTCCGTTCACCTCAAATACGAACGAAGCAGATCCCTTGGATTTCGGTGACGCATGCGATAGTCACGCGGCGTGACGTGGCCCACCGCTGACGACCTCTACCTCTTCAACGAGGGCAACCACTTTCGCCTCTGGGAGATCCTCGGATCGCACCCCGAAGACGACGGCACGTACTTCGCGGTCTGGGCGCCGAGCGCGCGCGCGGTCAGCGTCGTCGGTGACTTCAACGCGTGGAACGACGCTTCGCACCCGCTGACCCCGCAGGGCAACTCCGGCATCTGGGCCGGCAAGATCCCGAACGTCGGGCGCGGCGCGATCTACAAGTACGCGATCCGCACGCAGACGGGTGAGAAGCTCGAGAAGGCCGACCCGGTCGCGATCCACCACGAGACGCCGCCCAAGACGGGCTCGATCGTGTGGCCGCGCGACTACGCGTGGGGCGACGCGCAGTGGATCGCGGAGCGCGAGAAGCGCCAGCATCGGAACGCTCCGATCAGCATCTACGAGGTGCATCTCGGCTCGTTCCGTCGCGTTCCGGAGGATCGAAACCGCTCGCTCTCTTACCGGGAGCTGGCGCCGCTGCTCGCGGATCATTGCGAGAAACACGGCTTCACGCACGTCGAGCTCTTGCCCGTCATGGAGCATCCCTTCGACGGAAGCTGGGGCTACCAGGTCACCGGGTATTTCGCGCCGACGAGCCGCTTCGGAACACCGCAAGACTTCATGGCGTTCGTCGATCACCTGCACCGGCGAAACATCGGCGTGATCGTCGACTGGGTACCCGCGCACTTCCCGACCGATGCACACGGGCTCGCGCGTTTCGACGGGACCGGGCTCTACGAGCACGAGGATCCGCGGAAAGGCTTCCACCCGGATTGGACGACCTACATCTTCAACTACGGGCGCCACGAGGTCCGCAGCTTCCTCATCAGCAGCGCCGCGTGTTGGGTCGATCTCTTCCACGTGGACGGCATCCGCGTCGACGGCGTCGCCTCGATGCTCTACCTCGATTATTCGCGCAAGCACGGAGAGTGGATTCCCAACGAGCACGGCGGCCGCGAGAACCTCGAAGCGATCCACTTCCTGAGGCGCTTCAACGAGCACCTCTACGGCGCCTATCCGGGTATCCAGACGTACGCCGAAGAGTCGACCGCGTGGCCGGGCGTCTCGCAGCCGAGCTACCTCGGGGGGCTCGGCTTCGGGATGAAGTGGGACATGGGCTGGATGCACGACACGCTCACGTACCTCGAGCGCGAGCCGGTGCATCGGAAGTGGCACCACGGCGAGATCACGTTTCGCGCGCTCTATCACTCGACCGAGAGCTACGTGCTGCCGCTGAGCCACGACGAGGTCGTGCACGGCAAGGGCTCGTTGCTCTCGAAGATGCCGGGCGACGAGTGGCAGCGCTTCGCGTGCCTGCGGCTGCTCTACGCGTATCAGTGGGCGGTCCCGGGCAAGAAGCTGCTCTTCATGGGTGGCGAGCTCGCGCAGGCGCGCGAGTGGAACCACGACTCGAGCCTCGACTGGCATCTGCAGAGCGCGCCGCTGCACGCCGGCATCGGGCGGCTCCTCGGGCGCTTGAACGATCTCTACCGCACCGAGCCCGCGCTCCACGAGCGTGACCTGCGGCCGGAGGACGAGCCGAAGGGCTTCGAGTGGGTGTGCGGCGACGACGCGGAGGGCAGCACCCTCGCCTTCCTGCGCCGCGCGGCGGACGGATCACCGCTCCTCGTGGTCTGCAACTTCACGCCCGTGGTCCGCGAGGGCTACGTGGTCGGCGTGCCGCTCGGCGGGCGCTGGGTGGAGCTCTTCAACGGCGACGCCGAGGAGTACGGCGGCGGCGGCATCGGCAACCTCGGCGCGGTGGAAGCGCGCGAGGTGAGCGCACACGGCCGACCGTTCTCGGTGGAGCTGAGGTTGCCGCCGCTGGCGTGCGTGTACTTGCGTCCGGGGTGAGCAGGCAGCGCAGACCCGTCTGGTTCGAGCGGCTGCTCCAGATCTCGTCATCCGTTCGTCGGGATGGCCGTCCGCTCCCGTCGGCAGCCGTTGCCCACGACGGAGCCTCGGACATCAAAGCAGACTCGAGATCGAGAAGCTGCAGCTACTCCAGTCCGTGGAGCTCAAGGTCGTCGTGGCGTGCACCACGGTCTCACACGAGGACCTTGCATAGTCCGTCGAGGAGTTCAGGCCCCCGTCACAGAGGTCGTCGCCTGCTCCGCCGGCCAGGTAGTCGTGGCCTCCAGACGACTGATCATCACCATAAATGTCATCGTCTCCACCGCGACTGCACATGTAGTCCGTGGCTCCGTCGGATGGATAAGCGAACGAGAATCCGCCAGCGTAGACCTCTTCGTTCGACACCAGTCGGTCACGCCATGCCGTACCCACCAGCACGTCTTGACCCGGTCCGCCCTCTGCGAAAACGCCGATGTCGAGGTCAGACTGAAGGGGACGAATCCACGTTCGCGTCCCCGGTCCGCTGGTGGGCCCCGTGCATTGGTGCGCAACGTCGATCTCCGCGAGCCGATCGTTGCCCGACCCGAGGGCAACGTGGATCATGGCGTTGGGACTGCTCGTGGTGTTTGCGGCAGGAATCGTCGTGACCACAGCAGTCGAGCTCGACACGCGCCGGTGGCAGGTCGCAACGTAGTCTTGCCAGATGACGGGCCAGCACGCCCACCCCGGTGACGTCGTCGTCGTGTAGCACACCTGCGTACCGTATTCTCCGAAGCCCACGTACACATCCTGTGTTTCGGAGGACAGGTTCAGATCTTGAGCACGTACAGGTGCCGCACCGACGAACGAGAGAATCGAGACTGACAGCAAGATGGACGAAGATGAATATCGCATGACACTCCTACCCGAAGGGCAACCCATGGCCCCTGGAATATGAGTCTAGGACGGCGACCTCACACGTAGCATCACCCAATCAGGTATTTCGACATACGCCCAATCCATCCCAAATCGCGGACAAGGAACGTCGCATCAGCAGTTCGTCTTGCGCCACATTCGACCTCCCGGCAACCCACCCTCCCCAAGCGTGGGGATACGCGAGTTCGAATGAAGACCCGCGCTCGCGTCACAGCCAGCGCAGCAGCTGATCCACCGTTCGAGGTTCGGGAGAGGCGCTGAAAAAGCGAAGCTCCGGGCGCAGTGGGACCGCCACGTAGACGGCCGGCTCACGGAGCACTCAAACGCGCCGCTCTAAGCGCAGAGCCGGAAGGCAGCGGTGTTACGACCCGTCGCCACTCTAGGTCCGACGCGTGCGGTACCGCGCGACAGCACCGTGTGGAGTACCATCGAAGTACTCGGCTGCGCGGAATGCGCTCGCGCGTCTTCGTCACGACGGGTTTCGAGAACGCCCCGGACCACGCGGCCGCCGCAACCCCGTCGTTGTCGTTGTCTTCGTTCGCGTCGGTTCCGCCGTTGTCCAGCGATCGAGGTGCCCGGTCGAATCGCGCGTTCGCGTCGTTGCAGCCGACGTTGCCCGCAGCGCAGCTCGTACCGGGCCGCGGTTGCGCCAGCCGGGCTCTCCGTCGAGGTAGGTGGTAGGCACGTGACCCCTCGTCGTCGACCCGCCGCACGAGCTCTTCGTGACCGGCGCGAATTGGTGCCGTGGCCCGCAAGCTCAGACGTCGCCGAGCTCGGCCAAGAACTGATCGACCTCCGACAGCGCCGGGTCTTCTTGTTTCGCCTTGCGCGCCCAGAGCAGCGCGCGTCGGCCCTCACCGCGCACGTGCGCGATCTTCGCCTGGAGCAAGAACGCCATCGCCTTGCTCATCGGGCCGTCGTTCTTCGCGAGCGTGACCGCGCGCAGCGCGCCGAGCGCGATCTCGTGCTCGCCGAGCTCGTAGCTGAGCCACGCGAGCTCGCTCGCGATCTCGACGTTGTTCTTGTCGCTCTCCATCGCGGCATTGAGCCACTGCATCTCGAGGTTGCGGTCGCCCGCCACCTGCGCGAGGCGCGACATCCGCTGTTGGAGCTCCGCGAGCTCGGGGCTGCGGCGGCGTGGGTGATTCTGGATGGAGGTCTCCAGGAGCTGGCCCGCTTCGGCGTAGTAGCCGCCTCCGATGTACGCATCCGCGAGGAGCACGATGGTCGCGTGATCGTCGGGCTTCGCGTCGACCGCGCGCTGGAGCATCGGCAACGCGCCGTCGGGATCGCCCACCTCCACGAGCACGCGGCCCGCGCGGCGGAAGAGCTCGAACGCTCGCTCGGGGTCCGCCATCGACGCTTCGTGCGCGAGCAAGGTCGCGAGCTCGCGTCCGGCACCGATCGTTTCGTAGAGCCCACGCAGACGCTCGATGACCCGCTCGTCGCGTGGTTGAACCGAGAACACGTGCTCCAGACCGTCGCGTGCGAGGCCGGGATTCTCGAGCGCCTCCGCGGCGTCGACGAGCAGCATCGCGGCCTCGACCTGCTCGCCGTGCTCGAGCACCCGCACGAGGGCGTCGCTCGTCGCGACGACCCCGCTCCAGTTCTGCAGGCGCAGGTCGATCGTCCGAAGGCGCAAGAGCGCCTCGCGATCCGTGGCTTCGCGTGCGCACCAATCCGCGAGCGCGTCGCGCGCGTCGTCGAGGTTGCGCGCCGCTTCGAGCACGTCCACGCGCCGCCAGAGCACCGCACGCTCGGCCTCCGCGTCGTGGCTCACCTCGGACTGGCGCTGCGCCAGCGTACGCGCGAGCGGCTCCGCGAGGTCCGCGGGCGCCACCGCGTACGCGGTCTCGAGATCGACGAGCGCCGCCACGGTGTCGCCCGAAGCCGCGCGGAGGCGCGCGCGCACGCCGAGCAGCTTCGCCCACGTCGCGTCCTGGGCCTCTTGTGCTTCGAGCGCCGCGCTCACTTCGCGTGCGGCACCTTCGAGATCACCCGCGCCTTCGAGCGCAGCGACGAGCTCGTCGAGCAGGTCCGGGCTGCCGGTCTGCGCGTAGGCGCGTCGCAGCGCGTCGATCGCGCCCTGGGTGTCGCCGAGCATCTCGCGACGAAGCCGCGCCGCCTCACGAAGCCGCGCGATCGCGCCGTCCGGATCGGAGCCCACGAGGCGCGTCGCTTCCATCCCGAGGAAGTCCGCCAGCGCAGCCCAGTCTTCGTTGGCGCGGTAGCGCGCTTCGAGCGACTCGCGCAGCCCCGTGTCCTCGGGGTTGCCGTGGTAGCCGAGCGCGAGCGCGCGCAGCGTGCCGTCGGGATCCTCGAGGGTCTCCCACTCCGCGTAGAGCTCGCGCGCGAGCCGCGACGCCGCGTCGCCCACCTCGATGCCGAGGAGCTTCTCGCGGACCTCCGCGCGCTCGCGCGGATCGTCGTCGGGACCGAGCATCGCGAGGTACGCCTCGATGACACCACGATCGGTCGGGACCCAGTCGAGCCCGCGTCGGTACACGTCGAGCGCGTCGTCGCGCCGCACCTTCTCGAGCAACGCACCGAGCTTGAGCGTGAGCTCCACGATCAATCCGAGATCTTGGTTGTCGCGCGCGACGTCGAGCTGCTGCTGGAGCAGCTCGACGAGATCCTCGTCGTAACCGCTCTTCTCGTAGAGACGCCCGAGCAGCTCCGCCGCCTCGGGATGCCCGGGCTCTTCGCCGAGGGCGTCCTTGAGCAGCTCGACCGCGTCGAACTCGCGACCCTCGAGGCTCATCAGGAAGCGGGCCTTCGCGAGGCGTGCTTCGTTCCGGAGCGCCGGATCGAGCAGTCCGTCGAGGAGCTGCGAGACGAGGTCGTTGAGGCCGTCCTCGTCGCCGCGCTGGAGCTGCACCGCGAGGAGCGGGCGCCAGAGCGACTCGTCGATCGGATCGACCTCGAGGAGCGCGCGGTAGGTCTCGGCCGCGACGTCGAGATCACCACCCTCGCCCGCCGCGACCGCCGCCAGCTCGCGCTGCATCGCGCGGCGCTCGTCGTCGTCGGTCGCGGTCTCGACCGCCTTCTGCATCCACGCGAGCGCGCCCGAGGGATCGTTCGCCTCGCGCCGCAGGTCGGCGAGCTGCCGCATCGCGTTGCGCGCCGCCGCGACGTCGTCCGCCGCGTTCGCGAGACCGAGCGCGCGTTGGAGCAGGACTTCCGCGCGCGCCGAAGCGCGCATGGCGAGCGCCTTGTCGGCCGCCTCGCGCACTTGGGCAAGCGTGGCGTCCTCGCGCTGCGCGCGGCGCTCGAGGAAGGTCAGCGCGAGCGTGTCGTCGCCCGAGTCGAGCGCGACCTCCGCGTAGAGCTTCATCGCCCCGTCGTGCGCGGCGTGACGTGCCACCACCGCGTCGAGCGCGGCGGCGAGCGACGCGTGGCGCGGATCGGCGTCGAACGCGCGGCGCGCGATCGCGACCGCGCCGTCGAGCTGCTCCGCGTCGCGTTGCGCCTCGCGGAGCAACACCTGCGCGAGCTGGTGCAGCGCCGACGTGCGCGCGGTCGAGGAGAGCTCCGGGAGCTCGACCAGCTTCGGGAGCACGCGCCGTTGCAACGCGTGGTCCTCCCGCGCCGCACCCACGCGGGCGAGCGCGATCCACGCCTCGGACGGGCTCGCGGCATTCGACTCCGCGCGGCTGTACGCGCTCGTGGCCTTCTCGAGGTCGTTCTCGTCCTGCTCCGCGATCTCGCCGAGGCGCATCCAGATCGTGGCTTGGAGCGCCGCGTCCTCGTCACGCTTGTGCACCTCGAGCAGGCGCGTGAGCGCGGTCGAGAGCTCGGTCACGCGACCGAGCGCGCGCGCGTCGCGCAGCGCGGCCTTCTGGAGCTCCACGCTCGACGCGTCGTGCGAGAGCGCCTGCAGGCGACGTTCGAACGCCTCCGCGGTGCGCTCGCTGCGCGCGAGCACCTGCGCCATCGCGCCGAGCACCGTCGACTTCGACGCCGGCTCGTCCGCGAGCTTCACGCGGCGCTCGAGGCCACGAAGCGCGAGATCGGGCTCGCCTCGCTCGACCAAGGCGTCGCGGAAGCGGAGCGCCTCGGCGTCGTTCTGGGCGGCCGCTTCGAGCGCGGACTCGAGGAGCTCCGCTGCCTGTTCGGCTTCGCCACGCGCGTTCGCGATCGCGTGGAGCTCGAAGAGCACCTCGCCGCTGCCGACGTCGACCTCCGCCGTCGGCCCACGACGGCGCACCGTCATGAGGAGCGCGCGGTAGGCCTTCTCCGCGCGATCGAGCTGACCGGCTTCGCGCGCGAGCCGCCCGAGGGCGTCGAGCATGCGCGGCTCCGCCATCGCCATCTTGGTCGCGAGGTCGAACTGTTCGAGCGCACCTTCGACGTCGCCTTGCGCCTTCGCCACCGTGCCGAGCTGGTAGTGCACGTCCGCGCGCTCGGGGGAGCGACGGCGGCCGAAGCCCTCGACGACCTCTTCGAGCAGCGTGCGCGCCTCCGCGAGCTCGCCGCCTTCGCGCAGGCCTTCCGCGAGCTGCAGCTTGATCGCGCGGTCTTCGGGCGAGAGCGCGAGGCCCTTGCGGAGCACCGGGATCGCGTCCGCCGGACGGTGCAGGACGTCCCGGTAGAGCGCGGCCGACTCGCGCACGAGATCGAGCGCGCGCTCCGGCTCCACGTGCTCGGCCGAAGCGGCGAGCGCGCGCGCGAGGGCGTCGTGATCGGAGAGCGTGCGGAGCTGGGCGACCAGGAGGTCGCGGAGGTCTTGGCGCGCCGGTGCGGCGTCGAGCGCGCCGTTCAGCACCTCGACCGCACGTTCGAGACGACCGGCCGACACGAGCTCGTGCGCGAGCTGCCCTGCGATGTCCGCGCGCTCGCTCGCGCTCGCCACCGCGAGGCGACGATCGAGCCAACGCGCCGCTGCAGCAGCTTCGCCCCGCGAGCGATGGATGCGCGCGAGGGCGTCGAGCGCGGGCACGTCGTCGGGCACCAACTCCACGACTTTGCGGAACGCGGTGACCGCGCGATCGAGGTCCGAGAGCTCGGCCTCCGCGAGCGCGGCCGCGCGACGCCAGAGCTGCGCCGCGCGCTCGCCTTCCAGCCGATCGGCCTGGCTCGCGAAGAGATCCGCGAGCTCGAGGTGCGCGCGACGCGCACCGAGCAGCCCCTCGAGCGCGACGAGGCTCGCCTCGTGACCCGGGCGCTCTTCCAGGTTCGCGCGCAGCGCCTCCATGCGGCCACCGCGCTCTTCGATCTCGGTGACGAGCGAAGCGATCTCGAGGCGGACCGCGACGCGACGCTCGGGATCGTTCGTGACCGTGAGCTCCTTCTGACGGAGCCCGAGCAGCTCCGCGCGCCGACCTTCGGCCGCGAGCAGATCACCGAGCCGACGCAGCGCCTCCGCGTCGTCGCGACCCTTCACCACGTCGCGGTAGAGCTCCATCGCGGTCGCGCGATCCCCACCGGCCTCCGCGCGGCGCGCGGCTTCCTTGCGCCAGGTCGCCGCGTCGACCGGATCCATCGGAAGACGCGCGACCTCCACGAGCAGCGGGACCACCTCGGCTTCGCGGCCTTCGGCGTCGTAGCGCGCGACGAGCGACTCCGCGGCCCAGGTCGCCGCCGCGTCCGCCGCGACGCTCCCGTTCGCGCTCGCGCCGCGACGCCACAGCCCCGCCGCGCGCTCGAAGAGGCGCTCCAAGATCGACGTCGCGAGCTCCGGCGCCGCCGTCGGCGCGAGCTTCGCGGCTTCGTGCAGCGAGTCCAGATCGTTCGGCGAGAGCTCCGCGAGGCGAAGCAACGTGGGCATCAACGCCGCAGGCTCGAGGTGACGCTGCGCGGCTGCGAGCCGAACGACGTGCGAAGGAGGCGCGAAGGGCGCATCGGCCGCGCCCGCGAGCGCGTGCGCGGTCTCCTCCCAGCGAGCCGTCAGCTCGGCGAGGGTGAGGAGTCGGTCCGCGTACTCTTCGCGCAGCGGGGCCGCGGCGAGCGCGCGCGCACACGCGTCGAACGCTCCCCCGAGATCTTCGAGCGCGTCCTGTCGGATCTCGCTCTCACGCGCCGCGAGCGTCGCGCGCCGCGCGCCTTCCGCACCCACCGAGGCGTTCGCGAAGGCGTCCGCGAGCTCGTCGGCCGCGCCCGCCGCTTCGGCGAGCCGCTCGACCTCCGCTTCGAGGCGAAGGTCGTCCGGTGCGAGCACGAACGCCCGCGCGATCGAACGCAACGCGGCGCCCGGGGCACGCGCCTCGCGCTCTTGGAGCTCCGCCGCTTCGCGAAGGAGACGCACGCGCGTCGCGACGTCCGACGCCGCGGCGAGGCGCGGCTCGAGCAGCGCGAGCCGCGGCTCCCACTCGCCCGTGCGCTCGTACGAGCGCGCGAGCGCTTCCACGGCGTCCGCCGCAACGCTCGCATCCTCGCAGAGCACCGCGAGGCCTTCGCGTGCGGCTTCGTGGGTCGGACTCGCCTCCAAGGCACGCCGGAAGCTCGCGAGCGCGCGCGTGGCGTCACCGAGGTACGTCGCGAAGACCGATCCTTGGCGCGCGCGGACGTCCGCGAGGTGCGCGTCCTCGCGCTGCGCCGTCCGATCGAGCACCGCGGCCATCTCTTCGTAGCGCTCCGTGCGCTCGAAGAGGGTCGTCAGCGCGTCCGCGACCTCCGCGTCCTCGCCGTACACCGCGCCGACCTCGGTCCACGTGGCGATCGCGTCTGCCGGCTGCGCGAGCCGCTCGCTCTGCACGCGCGCGATGCGCACGAGATCGGCGCGCTTCTGCCACGCGCTCGACGTGCTGCCTTCGCGACGCCGCAACGCCCGCACGAGCGCGCTCCAGCGCTCCTCGCGCTCGAGCAGATCCACGATCGCGCCGAGCGCCGCGGAGTCCGAGGGATCCTCCACGAGGCATCGCTCGTGGAGCGCGAGCGCGCGATCGGCGTCGCCCAGCGAAGCCGCGAGCTCCGCCGCCTGCGCGAGCGCCTGACGACGGCGGCTCGGGGTGTCTTCCAGGGTCGCGAGCCGATCGAGGGCTGCGAGCTGTTCTTGCGTGCGTCCGGTCGCGCCGAGCTGCTCGACGAGCAGCCGCGACGCGCTCATCGCGAGACCCGGCGCGACGTCGGGCTCGTCCGCGAGGAGCTGGAGCTGCGGGATCGCGGCCTGCGGCTCCCCCAGCATCACCAGCCGCTCGGCAGCTTCGAGGCGCAGCGGGGCGCGCTCGGCCACCGCTTCCACCGCGTCCGCCGAAGCCACGAGCAGGTCGACGAGCCGACGTGGGGTGCCTGCTTGGTCGGCGACCTCACGCGCGGCGACCAACGCCTCTTCGTCGTTCGGCGCGAGCACGAGCACCGCGCCGAGGTGCTCGAGCGCTTCGTCGAGCACACCCGCCGCGCGCAGGCGCTGTGCGGCGTCGCGGTGCAGGGTGATGCGCTCGCCGACGTCCGCGAGCTCGAGCGCGGTGTCGAGCGTCGCGATCACCGCCGTCGTCCGATCCTCCGCGTCGTAGCGCTCGCGCAACAGGCCGAGCGCTTCGCGACGGGCCTCCGCCGGGAGCTGCTGATCGCGCGCGATCTTCTCCAGCATCTGCAGCGCGGGCGCGGGATCGCCGCCCTCGTCGAGCATCGCGCGCAGCTCGGCGGTCGCTTCCTCCGCGCGAGCGAGTTTCTCGTAGAGGTGCTCCGCGATGCGGAGGCGCACCTCGCGGCGTTGCTTCGGCTGGCTCGGCAGCTGGTCTCGCCAGAGCGCGACGAGGTCCGCGTAGCGCTCCTGACGTTCGAGCAAACGCTCGAGGTTCGAGACGAGCTGCTTGTCGCCGCGGCGGAGCGGGAGGAGCTGCTGCAGGTAGCTCGCGGCGCGATCGGGAGCGCCCGCGAAGTCCTTCGCGGTCTGCGCCGCCTCGTCGAGGAGCGACGCGCGGCGATGCTCGTCGGCCGCAGACGCGATCTCGCGATCGTAGAGGGCGAGGAGCTCGTCCCAACGCTCGCCGACCGTGAACACCACCGTCAGCCGCTGGAAGGCCCACTCGCTCGCGCTCGGATCGATCGCGAGCACACGCTGCAACACCGCGACGAGGTTCGGGGAGTCCTCGCGGAACCACTCCTCGTGGAACTGCACCGCGCGTTGACCCACGAGGGCCGCGGTGTCGGGCGCGAGCTTCCGGTCGAGGATCTCGCGGTAGAGCGCGCCGACCTCGTCGGGTCGTTGAGACGCCGCCGCGAGCTCTTCGAGCTGGTCCCACGCGCCTTCGTCGCTCGCGTCTGCTCGCACGGCCGCCGCTGCCGTCGCGAAGACCTCGTCACCCTCGAGCATGCCCGCCTCCTGCTCGTCGCGATTCATGTGTGGACCCCGTTCCCGCCGAGGCTCGCGCGGCGGGCCGCGAGGATAACAACAAAGACTCCCCGCTTGGCGATGACGATCTTCCCGACGACGACGTTCGCGTGCGTGGTCGCAACGCGCTGGGTCGATCGACGACCGCGCCCGCACGACCGCGCCCGCGCGGTGCGGCTGCTCGCGCCCTCCCGACGTCCCGCCGAACCGAGGAGACGGACGGGTCGGCGTCAGCGCAAGACGAGCGCGCTACCGAGGACCGCCGCCTGTCCGCGGGAGACCACGTCGCCCTGCGCAGCCCAGAACATCATGTGGTCGCCGCCGGCGCCCATACACTCGGCGGCCAAGAGGAAGCCGTCTCCGTCCGTGTCCCGTTCGGGACCGCAGATCGGCGTGTCGTCGATCGGATCGAGCACCGTTCCGTCGAGCTCGCTGGTGTGGAAGAGCCCGAGGAAGTGCCCCGTCTCGTGGGCGATGACGCGGCCGAACGGCGGCGTGAGCGGCTCGGGATCGAGCACCGAGTCGACGCTGATCGCGATCCCGTTGGTGATCTCGCCCGGATGCATCCACGCGCCCGGGATGTCTCCCGCGATGCCGAGCGCGCCCGAGATGTCGCGCACGAGGAAGATGGGCAACGAGCCGCGACCCGCGCCGGCCGCGAGCGCGAAGAGCTCCTGCAGCTCACCCGGGGTTCCCTCGAGCCCGCTGTCCACGATCGCCAGCCGACCACGCAGGATCCCGGGGATCACGTGCTGGCGGATCTCGCCGAAACGGATGCGCGAGGGCGCGAGCGTGCGTTCGGCTTCTCGCAGCGCGCGCATCACGCGGGGAGACACGCTCCCGTCGGCCTCCGGGCGAAGCATGCCGCCGCCGACGTAGAAGAGATCGACGTCGAGCACCCGCCCCATGCCCGCCGAGCCGAGGATGCGCGTGCCCGACACGACTGCGCGACTCGGGAACACTGCGACCTCGACGGTGAGCGCGCCCGACACCGGACGCGAGCCGTTGGGCGTGAGCAGGGAGAACACGGAGCCGAAGCCCGCGACGGGGTTTGCGGGCGGCATGTTCCCCGGGAACACCGTGCCGATGTCGAAGAGGGTTCGCCCGTCCGCGGTGAGCAGGCGCTCGGTCTGCATCGCCACGTTCGGGTCGCTCGCGCGGAACACGTGCAGCGTGGGCGCGGAAGGTACGGGCGGCGGCGTGAGCGAGCCAGAGCCGGCGATCGTGGTCGCGGGGAGCGACTCGCTGCGCACCGCGTCGTGAAGCACGAGCGGCTGCACGCAGCCGTTCATCGGCTGCGCAGCAGAGAGGCTCGTGAGCGCGTAGACCGGGCGACACGCGTAGCCCGTCGTGCAGTCGGCGTCCGACACGCAGGGCGGCACGCACGTGCCCGCGAGCACGCAGAGCCCACGATCGCAGTCGGACGCCGCGTCGCAGAATTCGCCGTCGGAGGCGGCGGCGTCGAGCGCGCCGCAGACGAGCGGCACCGGCGCGAGATCCGCCGGCGCGCGGCGCGTGTCGCGACGACACCGGAGGTCGCCGCAGTCCGCGTCGCGTCGGCACGAGCCGGCCATCGTTCCGGAGTCCGGTCCCGCGTCGCGGCCCGCGTCGATCCCTGCGTCACGACCCGCGTCGACACCTCCATCACGCGGCGGTGGCGGCGGCCCTCCGTCGACGAGCGGGATGAACGCATCGCGCCCCGCGTCGCTCGGGCTCGGTGCGGGTACGCCGCTGCCTTCGAGCTCGGTTCGCGCGCCGCAACCGATCAGAAGCAGGGCCCACGCCGCCCGACGGATCGCGGGCGCGAAGTCGGCGGCCGACCTGGTCGACGAGTCGGCGGCTGACCCCGCCGACCTGGCCGAGAAGTTTCGATGGCTCACGGTTCCTCGTCGAGACGTTCGAGCAAGCGCCGCGCGCGCGCCGCGAGCGCGGCCGCCCCGGCGAAGTCGTCGACGCGTTGTAGGACACGGAGCACGCGGCGCACGCCGGCGGCGTCGGCATCCGTCAGCGCCTCTTCGAGCGCGCCTTCGAGCAGCGCTCCCGGATCGTCCGCCTCGGCGACCGCTTCGAGCAACGCGCGCAGCTCGTCGTCCGCGACCGAGACGAGCGTCACCGGAGGCGACGACTTCGGCAACTTCGGGAGGGACTTCGGCAACGGCGGCTCGGGGGGAAGTCGCACCGGTGGTCGCGCGCCGATGCGCGGCAGCCACGAGTCGAGGTGGCCTGCATCGCCTCCCTCTTCGCGAGGCGCCAGCACGAGCGCTTCGAGGGGATCCAACGCGTCGCTCGGAGCGTCGCCTTCTCGATCGTCCTCTCGTTCGAACGCATCGACCGAACGGAGATGGCGCGGCTTCGGTGGCTCGCTCGACTCGTCGAAAAGCCGATCGAGCGCCGCCGGATCGAGCTCGTCTTCGTCCAGCCCTCCCGCGAACGAGTCCGCGTCGAGCGCGTCGTCGCCCTCTTCGTCATCGACCAACGCGGAACCGGACGGCGAGAGCACCTGGCTGGTCTCCGGCGGCGAGAAGAGCACCATGCTCCGTTCGCCGTCCACGTCCGACTCCCATGGCTCGTCGTGCCGCGCGCGGCTCGGGGGTATCGACGAAGGTTGCGTCGACGACGGTGTCGACGAGGGAAGTATCGAGACCGCCGGCCTGTCGCTCGCTTCACGTTCGTGCAGCTCCAACGACGCCGGATCGTCGCCGAGCTCCGCGAGGAACGGGCGCGCGCGATCCGCGGCGCCACGCACGAGGTGGTGGCGCGCCGCCACGAGCAACGCCGCACGTCGTTCCGCACCACGCCGCGCGTCCGGTCGGAGCAAGCGCGCGTAGAGCTCCTCCGCCGCCACGACGTCCCCACGCTCGACCAACACCGCCGCGAGATCGCAGAGCACGTCCGGCGCATCCCCCGCGTCGGCGAGCGCTCGACGAAGCAGCGGCTCCGCGGCTGCCGGGCCTTCGATCCCGAAGAGGAGCTGCGCGGCCCGTCGTCGCCACTCGGCGGCGATCGCGGGATCGTCCGCGGCGACCGACTCTGCGGCGCGATCCCAGAGGCGCGCGGCCTCTGCGAGCTGACCACTCCGATGTGCGAGCGCAGCCCGCGCCGCGAGCACCCGCGCGCTCTCGGGCGCCAACGCGGCGGCGTCCTGCACGATGCGTTGAAGACGCCGCTCGACGACGGGATCTTCGTCGTCGACGTCGGGATCCGCGAAGGCGTCGAGCACCCCCATCGCGGCCGACACCGCGAGCTCCGCGCGGCTGCTGCGCGGGAGCGGCCCCGCGAGCGCGACGTCCGCGAGCCTCAGCGCGCCCACCACGCCGCGATCGGAGAGCCTCGCGATCCAGCGACGCCACGCGCGCTCGTCGTCCGGGAACGCCGAGAGCCCGAGCACGAGCAGCTCGATCAACGCGTCGGGGCTCAGCGCGTGCTCGAAGCGCTCCGCGATCGCGAGGGCTCCTTCGCCGGCGAGCCAACCACCGAGCCGTCGCTGCGCGACGCGCGCGCCGTCGAGGTCCGCCGCGTCGAGGCACGCTCGCAGCGCACCCGCGTCGCCGCTCGGTTCGGAGGCCTCGAAGACCGATCCGTCGCTCAGCGTGGGTCTCGGTCCGACCAGACGTTCGCCGACCTCGACGACGATCGCGTCCGTCGACGCGGCGAGACGCACTCCACAGCCGCGCTCGTCAGGCACGCGCCATCCGTGAGGAAGAAGGACCTCCGCGAGCAATGCGCGGATCGGTCGCTCGATCCGCAGCACGCCGCTCGTCGCATCGGCGCGGCCGCCCACCCGCTCCGCGAGCTTCGCCCAACGCTCCCACGCGCTGCGCGGCGAGCCACGGACCCACGCGAGCTCACGCGGGCTCGCGACCAAATCCACGCCATCGAACGCGAGCCCGACGTCGAACGCCAGCACCCCCGCATCGTCGCGATACGCCGCCCCCAGCGAGGTGTCGTCGTGCGACGGCGCCGCGCGATCCTCGACCCGCAGCGTGCGCCCCTCGTCGATCCACGACGCGAGCCGCGCCGGGCGCACGCGGAGCCGCAGCTCGATCACGCGCCCGCGGTGGTGACGAAAGCGCTTCGCGCCGCCGCGCAGATCGACCGGCCCGCGGAAGTCGAGCGCGATCACGAGGTGCTCGATCGTCACGCCGTCGATGCCGAGCGGACGCCCGAGGCTCAGGTGAACGCGCCCCCGCTCGAAGCGCAGATCGAAGCGCGGCCCCTCGGCCGTCGGCCGCACGAGCTCCACGCTCACGAACGCACCTCCGAGCTCCTCGCGATCATCGCGGCGCAGGGTAGCAGTCCGCAGAAACCGTCTTCGAGACTTTCCCGACCGCCCTCGCGTTTCCGATCGGAAGCGACTCACGTGTACCGGCGAGAACACCCCTCGCGTTTCCGTCGCAAGCGCCGGTCGCGTCGACGAACGGAGGTACGTGCTCCCGAGTGCGACGCCGCGCTATCGTCCCACGCGATGGATCGCGATCGCCTCGAGAGCTGGTTGCGTGGGCCACGCCGCACGTGGCGGTGGAACCGCGGAGACGCGACCCGCTACGCCGCGGTGGAGGCCACCTCGCGCGCGCTGCGTTGGTATCGTTGGTCGCACGAGCTCGAGGACGGGGGATCGAGCGACGAGCTGCACCAGACGCTCGCGGCATTCGTGGCCGCGGGTCCACCCTCCGGTTTCACCGACGCCCCCGCGGGGGTGCTCCGCGAGCTCCGGGAGTGGATCGATGCCCTCGCTTGAACGTCACCCGCGCGTCGACCTCCCGCCCGACACCTTCCTCCCGCTGCGACGCCGCGCCTGGCTCGCGCGCCACGGAGTCCGCGACCGCGCGCGCGAGATCGGCTTCGTGCGCACGCGCGATCATTGGCACCTCGCGCTCCATCGCTACGGCACCACGCCGAGCGCGCGACATCCGGTGCTCCTCGTGCACGGGCTCGCCGCGAACCGCTTCTCGTGGGACCTCGACGAAGAACGCTCCTTCGCGACCTGGCTCGCGTCCCGCGGCTTCGACGTCTTCGTGCTCGAGCTGCGCGGTCACGGCCGCAGCGAGAAGCCCGGCGCGCGCGCGCCGCTGCCGGATGAGCTCGATCGCCGCGGACGCCTCGGGGTCGGGGCGCCGAAGCGTTGGTGCTGGGACTTCGACACGTACGTCGATCTCGATCTCGACGCCGCGCTCGACGCGGTGCTCGCGTGGACCGGCGCGTCGGCCGTGCACGCGATTGGCCACAGCATGGGCGGCATCGCGCTCTCCGTCCTCGCGCACCGCGAAGACCCCCGCCTCCGCTCCGTCGCCACCGTCGCCTCCGCGCTCGACTACTCCGGCACCGAGAGCGTCTTCCACGCCGCGCGTCGCATGCTCTGGATGACCCGCATCGTGCCGGTGGTGCCGCTCGGTCCGATCGCCGCGACGCTCTCGCCGTTCGCGCTCGCGTTCCCGAACCCGATCGACGCGGTGAACGTGTGGCATCGCAACGTGGAGGTCGGACGTTATCGCCGCCTCGTCGCGCTCGGCTTCCATCCGATCCCGGGCGACGTGCTCGCCGATCTCGCCGCCTGCTTCGTTCGGCCCGGCATCCGCGACGGATCCGCGCCGGTCGCGATCGGTCTACCGAAGCACACCCCACTCACCGCGCTCGCGGGGAGTCGCGACGTGCAATGCACCCCCGTCGCCGCCGCGCGTCACGCGGGTGGGGCCTGCCGCGCGTTCGGACGCGAGCACGGCCACGCGGAAGACTTCGGCCACTTCGATCTGCTGATGGGCACCCACGCACCGAGCGCGGTGTGGCCGGAGCTGCAGGGGTGGCTGGAGAGCCACGACTGACGGAGGAACGCGCTCGCCTCGTGCGAGCAGGTAGCGGCCGGTCATGCATGCGCGCATCGCGTCGTTGGAGCGACATGCGCGCGCGCATCGCTTCATCGCGACGAGTGGACCGCGCGGCTCACTTCTTCGACGGCGGCAGCTTCAGCTCGTGCGACGTGATGTGGCTCCACGTGGGCACGAGCACGTTCGGCGCGACCGTCACGACGTGCAGGCGCAGCACCACCCGCGTCACGGTCGACGTGCGCGAGAAGTTGCCGCGCACGTTCTTCGGGTGCTCGAACACCGCCTCCGTCCCGGGCCGCGGGAACGGGTAGCTGATCTCGAAGGTGTCGCCGTCGCGATGCTGCCCACCCACCAGCCGGTACCCGACGAAGGGGTGCTTGAGATCCATTTCGTTGCTCGCGCGGTCCGCGACGCCCACGCAGATGAGCTGCGGGTCGAGGGTGTAGATGCGGTTCTGCGTCCAGATCTCGAGCGTCTGCGGCGGCTGCGTCATGCGTGGCGCCGAGCCGTGCTGATGCACGACCTCGACCTCGACGAGCGGCGTGGAGTCGTGGATCGACGGGCTGCGCACGGTCCCGGGAGGAAGGTAGAGCTCACCGCTCTCGTCCGGTCCTCGCGGCGCGTCGGTCGCGGAAGGCTCGACGACCGTCGCGTCGTCGCCCCAGTCGGATTCGCGCGGCGGCTCGTCGATGCCGGGCGTCGCGTACCCCTGGTAGGTCTTCTGCGCCTTCCGCTTCTTCTGCTCCTCCTCGTCGTCGGCCATCGCCGGGATGCTACTTCCCCCGGCGCGCGCTGCGAAGCCGGTTCGAGCGGGGACGACGACGGCGCTTCCTCACGCTCGACACCGGAGGGCGCGTGGTAAGCACGCCGCCATGACGCAGAGGCTCGAAGGCAAGGTCGCGATCGTCACCGGCGCAAGCCGTGGCATCGGAGAGGCGATCGCGGTGGCGATGGCGCAGGAAGGCGCGAAGGTCGTGCTCGCGGCGCGCAAGCTGGAGGCGCTGCAAGCGGTCGCCGAGCGGCTCGGCGATTCGGCCCTCGCGGTCCCCTGCCACACCGGAAAAGAAGAAGACGTCCAAGCGCTGATGCGCGCGACCCTCGAACGTTTCGGCCACGTCGACATCCTCGTCAACAACGCGGCGACCAATCCCTATTTCGGCCCGATGATGAACGTCGAATGGGGCGCCTGGGACAAGACCTTCGAGGTGAACCTCAAAGGTTATTTCTCGTGTGCGCGCGCGGTCGCCAAGCACCTCCTCGACCGCAAGGCGCCCGGCAGCCTCGTGAACGTCACCAGCGTGCTCGGTCAGATGGCCGCGCCGCTGCAGGGCGTCTACGGCATGACGAAGGCGGCCGTCATCTCGATGACGCAGACCCTCGCGGCGGAGCTCGGCCCGCGCGGCATCCGCGTGAACGCCATCGCGCCCGGCCTGGTGGAGACGCGCTTCGCCTCCGCGCTCACCTCGAACGCGGAGATCTCGAAGATGGTGATCGATCGGACCGCCCTCAAGCGTTTCGCCCAGCCGGACGACATCGCGGGCGCGGCCGTCTTCCTCGCCAGCGACGAGAGCCGCTACGTCACCGGCCAGACCCTCGCGGTCGACGGCGGCTGGACCATCACCTGAGCGGCGGTCGCGACGCTCAGGTGTCTCGAGCTCGGTGTCTCGAGCTCGGTGTCTCGAGGTCGGGATTCGACGTTCGGGGGGTCGCGCCGAACCGAGCACGCCACGTCCTCCGGCAATCGAAGGTGCGCTCGTCGCGTTCCGAGTCTCCTCGAACACCGCCGCAGCTGACTTCTCGACCGAGTCGGCGGGGCAACCACCGACTTCTCTTCACCGCTTCATCCCTTTCGAACCTCCTCCTTTCTTCGCTTTGATCGCGCCGGCCGCGCCCGAGAATCCACCATGACGCTTCGCCCCATCGAGCTCGCGACCTCCTGGACCCTCGACGATCTGCACGATCTCGCGCACCGCCGCGCGCGGCTCGTCTTCGGTCCCGCCGCGCGCGCTCGCGTGGACGCCGCGCACGCCTTCGTGCGCCGCTTGGCCGAAGAAGGCGACGGCGCACCGAACGTCTACGGCGTGAACACCGGCTTCGGCGCGCTCGCCGAGACGCGCATCTCCGCGGCCGACATCCGCGCGCTGCAGCACAACCTCCTGCGCAGCCACGCCTGCGGCGTCGGTCCGGATCTGCCGTGGCCCGCGGTGCGCGCGATGATCGCCCTGCGCGCCCAGGTGCTCGCGCTCGGCCACAGCGGCGTCCGCAGCGCACTCGTCGAGCAGCTCGTCGCGCTCCTCGACCACGACGTCCGCCCCCGCATCCCCGCGCAGGGCTCGGTCGGGGCCTCGGGCGACCTCGCGCCCCTCGCTCACCTCGCGCTCGTGCTCACGGGCGAAGGCGAAGCCGACGTGGACGTCGACGGCGTGACCCGCCGCCTCCCGGGCGACGCGGCGCTCGCTGTGGTCGGCCTCAGGCCGCTGGCGCTCGAAGCGAAGGAAGGCCTCGCGCTCATCAACGGCACCCAGCTCATGCTCGCGGTCGGCGGCCTCGCGGTCGTGGAGGCCGAGCGCCTGTGCACCACGGCGGACGTGACGGGCGCGATGAGCCTCGAAGCCCTGCAAGGCAGCGGGCGACCCTTCGATCCCCGCATCCAGTCGGTGCGCCCGCACCCCGGCCAAGCCGCGAGCGCGGGCAACCTCCGCGCGCTGCTCACCGAGAGCGAGATCATGGCCTCGCACCGCGACTGCAAGAAGGTGCAGGACCCCTACTCGCTCCGCTGCATGCCGCAGGTCCACGGCGCCTCGCGCGACGTGCTCGTCTTCGCGCGCCAGGTGCTCGAGCGCGAGCTGATCGCGGCGACCGACAATCCGCTCATCTTCGTGGGCGACGACGGACACGCGGACGTGATCAGTGGAGGAAACTTCCACGGCCAGCCGCTCGCGCTCGTGCTGGATGCCGCCGCGATGGCCACCGCGGAGCTCGCGAACATCGCCGAACGTCGCCTCGAACAATTGGTGAACCCGGCGCTCTCCAGCGGCCTTCCGCCCTTCCTCGGCCCGCGCACCGGCCTCGACTCCGGCTTCATGATGGCCCAGGTCACGGCGGCCGCGTTGGTCAGCGAGAACAAGGTCCTCTGCCATCCTTCGAGCGTCGACTCGATCCCGTCGTCGGCTGGCAAGGAAGACCACGTCTCGATGGGCAGCATCGGCGCCCGCAAGCTCGCGCAGATCGTCGACCACGTCGGCAAGGTGCTCGGCATCGAAGCCCTCGTCGCCGCGCAAGGCCTCGACCACCGCGCCCCCCTGCGCCCCGCGCTCGGCGTGGCCGCCGCCCACGCCGCGGTGCGCGCGCTCGTCCCGACCTTGGTCGCCGACCGCATGCTCCAACCCGACATGCTCGCCTGCGAGCAGTTGGTGACGAGCGGCACGTTGCGGCAAGCCGCAGAGAAGGCCGTCGGCCCGCTGGCGTGAGGGCCACGCCGAGCCTCCGTGGTCGTCGACGTGGTCGTCGACGTAGTCGTCGACGTGGTCGTCGACGTGGTCGTTGACGTGAGCGGCGACGTGAGCGGCGACGTGAGCGGCGACGTGCCCGGCGACGGGCCCGGCGACGTGCCCGGCGACGTACCCGGCGACGTGCCCGGCGACGTACCCGGCGACGTGCCCGGCGACGTGCCTGGCGACGTGAGCGGTGCGCAGTGGGCGAGGGTCCTCGTCGCACAAACCGCTCGCTTCCCGCCCAGTTCCACCCGTTGCCCCACCGCGCCTTCCCGGGTACCTCTTCGGGTCATGCGCGTCGTCGTCACCAGCCTCGCGGTCGCTCTCCTCGCGGGATGCCCCAGCGATCCCATCGATTGTCGAGACCTCGGCCGCGTCGCAGGCCCAGCCGACAACTGCGTTTGTCCCGAGCCGCTCGTCCCGGTTCCAGCGGATCATCCGGACTATCCGGGCTGCGAATGTCCGGCCGGCACGATCCCGAGCGGCGACACGTGTGTGCTCCCCGACGGAGGTCCCGACGACGCCGGCACCGACGCAGGCCCGATGCCCGAAGAAGACGGCTGCGTCCCCGTCACGCTCCATCGCGACGCGGACGGCGACGGCCGCGGCGATCCGGACGTCACCACCACCGGCTGCCCCGGCCTGGCCGGACACGTCGAGAACGCCGACGACTGCGACGATGCGTGCGACGTTTGTTGGGACGGCGCGACCGAGACGTGCGACGAGTCGGACAACGACTGCGATGGGTTCGTGGATGAGGGGGTGCGGGAACTGTCCGCTGGCGTGCCGCTCTCCGCGACCATTTCCATGTCCCACCTCGCCGTCGAGAGCCTCGATGATGGAGGGGCCTTGGTGTTCTTCGTCGATGACAGCCTCGGTGTCGGCGACGGCGTGGTGCGCGCGGTCGTGGTCAGCCGCACCGGAACGTGGGGAACAACGAGTCTGGTCGCGCCAAGCATCGCGGGTGCAGCAACGAGCCTCGGAAGCGCACGCAACGGCTCACGCATCGTCGTGTCTTTCCAAGTCGGTCGCGACATTCACGCGCGCGTGTACTCGAGTGCGGATGGGAACGTTCTCTCGCCAGTCCGCACGCTCAACGAGGATCCAGCGACGAACGTCAGAGTCACGTCCTTCGGCGGAGGCTTTCTCTTCGCCTGGGAGCAGGCGAATCAGTTGGCATTCCAATTTCGCCTCGCAGAGATCGGCAACTCACGCGATTCCGCGCAGGTCATCACGACGTTCTCCGAGGACGAACCGCTCCGACCCACGACCTGGGCCGAGGCTGGACCGGAGCGGTGGCTCGTCTTCAAGGACGGAGGCCTCTTCGGTGTGCGGTTCGCTTCCAGCGATCCTGCAGACCCAACGCCCTTGTCGATAAGCCCGATCGAAGCCAACGAGTTCCTGGGTGCCGCAGAAGGACGCCCAGGCGAGGTCCTCTTGCATGGGTTCACCACCGATACCGCGGTGCTTGCGAGCTTTGGACTTTCCGACGCGACGTTGTCGACGATCGACTCCGGCGCATACCTCTTCTCGATGCCCGCGTACTGGAACGCGACGACGTTGTTGGCGCGTCGCCTCGCTCCGGGGACGCTCGAACGGTCATTGCGGCTCTACGAGCAAACCGCCGCTGGCTGGGCCTCGGTCAGCCTCGACGAGACCCCAGGCGGCACAGGTCCGGCTGCGACGGCTGACCTCGTCGTCTACTCGACGATTGACGCCGCAGACATCGAGAGGCTCGTCGTTCGCCGGCGCGGTTGTGCTCTCTGACCCGCGCCTGACGACCGCTGCCCCCCTGACAACCGCTTCGCCGAACCCGCCTCCCCCTAGACCGTCGTTGTCCGTTCGCAGGTAATACCTGTACGCTGTGCAACGTTGCGGCACCCGTGCGGGGTGCTTGGGGTGTGTGCTTGCCTGGGAGCGGGATCATGACGGCTTGGCGTCCGCGAGAGCGGGCGTCGTGGAGTTTTCTCTACGGCGTCCTGTCGTTTGGCTTGATCGCGTGCGGCGGTGGCGGCTGCGGAGGGTGCGGTGACGGCTGCGGCGTCGCCCCCATCCCGGGCGGCTTCCCCATCGAGCAGCGAGTCCCCAACTCGGCTCAGGTCCGACTGACCGACGAAGGCATTGCGTTCCTCGAAAGCAACTCCGACGCACTGGTCGGCCTGGCCCTGCCCGATGGTCTGGAGTTCGACGTTCCGCGGACGATGGGCTCGACCACCGGGGTCAGCTACGACATCTGCCCCGCGTCCGACTGCAAGGTGCGCGGAGAGGTCGATTCTCTCGACCTGGAGAGTGTTCCTACTGACACCCTCACCGCTCAGATCCGCGTTCGCCTCGACAGCCGAGATTCGGCCGGCGCGCGACGACACATTCCGGCGACACTGCGTCCGATCGGCATTCCCCTGAACTGCCGGATCGATCTCGACACATCACGTGGCTCACGTCCGTACGTCGGGCTCACCGCACGCATCGCCCTCCGGGAGGAAACCGAGGCCGCTCGGCGTGGCTACACCAAGGTCGTCGTCGAGGAAGCCGTGCTGACGCCCGGCGAAGACATTGAAGACGCCGACGTGGAGATCTCTGGCTGCTCGGGATTCGCGTGGCTCATCAACTTGTTCAAGGGAACGCTGATCGGAACACTGCAGGACCAAGTCAGCAGCATCCTTCAGGACACGATCGACGAGCAACTCTGCACCCGCCAAGGCGAGTACGGCTGCCCCACTGGCACCTTCGCCGTCCCGGCTGGCGACGACCCCGAAGCGGTCTGCCGCTACGCGGCGAGCGGCGACGCGGCCTGCGTCCCGATGCTGCTCGGCACCGACGGCCAGGGTGACCTCGGCGCCGCCTTCCTCGGCTCCGTCTCGCCCGGCACCCACGCGCCCGGACAGTTCCTGCTCGCGGCGGGCGGGGACGGTGAAGCCGTCAACGAGGGCATGAGCGTGTTCATGTACGGCGGGTTCCTCGGGACCAGCCGCGACTTCGCCACCGTCTACCCGCACAACCCGTGCGTGCCGGTGATCGAGCCGCCCGCCATCCCGACCATCCCGCGCGCGGCGGTCTTCCGTGCGAACACCGTCGAAGGCCTCGCCTCCGATCCGCACGTCGGCATCGGCCTCTCGGAGGACTTCCTCAACCACGCGGGCTACGGCGCGTTCGATGCGGGTCTGCTCTGCATCGGCGCGGGCACGAGCCTCTCGCAGCAGCTCAGCTCGGGTCTGTTCTCACTGCTCGTTCCCTCGCTGAACCGGCTGACCTTCCCGGAGAGCTCCGTGCCGCTCGCGGTGATGTTGCGCCCGCAACGTCCGCCCACCTTCGAGATCGGGGCCGGCACCGAGGACGAGCCGCTGCTCACGGTGTTGCTCGACGATCTCCAGGTCGACTTCTACGTCTGGAGCAACGAGCGCTACGTGCGCTTCATGACCTATCAGGCGGATCTCTCGCTCGGGATCAACCTCGCGGTCATGGACGGCGAGATCGTCCCGAACGTGGTGGGTCTGACCGCGACCGAGTCGACCGTGACCAACTTCGAGGATCTCCTCGACGAGGATCCGGAGCGGCTCGCGGGCGTGATCCAGAGCGTGCTCGAGACCTTCGCGGGCATGGCCTTCGGCGACCTCGGCGGCTTCGCGCTGCCCGAGCTGATGGGCCTCGAGCTGCAGGTCCAAGAGGGTGGCGTGCGTGGGGTCGCGGAGGGTGAGTCCGAGTTCCTCGGAATCTTCGCGAACCTCGCGGTCGCCGGTGCGGAGGCGTTCAGCGCCCCCGTCGACACCCGGCTCGCCCTCGGCGCGCTCGAGCTCGACCACCGCAGCATGACCCTCGAGCACTGGGGCGACGGCGCGCTGCCGCGGCTTCACGTCGACCTCTCGGCCGAGGGGCCGTCGGGCGCGGAGCTCGAGTACAGCGTGCGGCTCGACGGCATGGCGTGGTCCGCGTGGACGCGCGATCCGCACGTCGTCATCGAGGACGCCGCGCTCCGCTTCCAGGCGCGTCACGTGGTCGAGGCCCGCGCGCGGGTCGTCGGCGAGCGCGACAGCGTCGACCTCTCGCCCGCGGTCGAGCAGGTGCTCGTCGACATCACGGCGCCGGACCTGGAGCTCGTGACGGAGGCCGAGGGCACCCGCATCGCGGCGTGGGACGTGCTCGCCGAGCACCTCGACTACCGCTGGCGTCTCGTCGGTGATTCGTCGTGGAGCGAGTGGGAGCGCCTCGGCGATCGCACGATCCTCCCCGTCCTCGGCGACGTGGAGGTCGAGGTCCGCGACGAGGCGGAGAACGTCGCGTCGGCGTCCTCGGGGCTCATCCGCGGCGTCGGCAACCCGAACGCCGAGGGTGGCTGCGGCTCCTGCGCGGTCGACAGCCCGACGGGCGGCGCGAAGGGCACCTTCGTGGCGTTCCTCGCGGTGCTCGGCGCGATGCTCGCGCGTCGTCGGCAGGAACGCCGGAAGGAACCGCGCCGCGGGCGCTCCTTTCGCGCGATGACGGGTCGGAGCTTCCTCCTCTTCACGCTCCCCGTGCTCCTCGCGGTCACGGGCTGCGACTGCGGCGGGAAGAATCCCCCGGCCGATCTCGACGGTGGCGTGCCGGACGACGGTGAGGTCCCGACGGACGGCGGCATGCTGCGTCCCCTCGAGCCCGGACTGATGGCGATGCACCTCGACATGACCGCGCTCACCGACGGCACGCTGGTGCTCAGCGGTTACAGCCCAGGCGCCCTTCCCTCCACGCGCTACGGCGATCTCGTCGTCGGCTCGTGGAACGGCACCAGCGTGAGCTGGGAGATCGTGGACGGCGTGCCCGACGTCGCGCCGACGCGGGATCCCGCGAGCTGGCGTGGCGGCATCGTGGACGAGGGCGACGACGTCGGCCTCTACACTTCGATCGTCAACGACGGCGGCACGCTGGTCATCGCGTACCACGACCGCACCAACGGCGCGCTCAAGGTCGCGAGCGGCACCCTGGGCGGCGAGTGGTCGGTCACCGAGGTCGATGGCGACGGCGCGCAGGGCTACACCTCGCTCGTCCGCACGAGCAGCGGCTGGGCGGTCAGCTACCTCGCGATCACGCCGCCCGCGATGTTGCCGGGTCGCCCGATCTCGCAGGTGCGCGTGGCCACCGCGTCGTCACCTGGCGGTCCGTGGACGGTCGCCGAGGTGACGGGGGGACCGATCGCGTGTCGCCCGCAGTTCTGCGGCAGCGCGGACTGCCTCGCGACCGGCGAGTGCACGAACGACGCGGGTGAGGCCGAGGTGTTGCCCGATCCGTACGTGGAGGATCTCCCGCCCGCGATCGGTCTGCACACCTCGCTCGCCGCGACCTCGAGCGGTCTCGCGCTCGTCTACTACTCGCGCGCGGAGGGCAACCTCTACGGCGTGAGCTTCGAAGGTGGCGCGTGGGGCACGCCCTTCTTGATCGACGGCTACGGCGTCGGCGATCCGAACACGGGCGACTGCGGTCTGCACGCCAGCCTCGCGGTGGACGCCGCGGGCGTGTGGCACGTGGCGTACGTGGACGGCGCGGAGGAAGCGCTGAAGTACGCGCGCATCGAGGGCATGGCGATCACGCGCGAGATCGTCGACGACGGCGAGACCGAAGGCTCGACCGACGGCCGCCACGTGGTGGGCGACGACGCGGACATCGCAGTCACTGCGAGCGGCGAGGTGCGCATCGCGTACCAAGACGCGACGCGGCAAGACGCGCGCTTCGCCCGCAAGGCGAGCGGTGGTGCGTGGGCGGTGACGGTGATCGACGAGAACGACAGCACCGGCTACTTCACCACGCAGTACCTCGCGGGCAGCGCGAGCTCGGTGGCGTTCTGGTTCCGCCAGGAGGCCTCGACCGCGCGCTCGAACGGCATCCGCGTCGAGACGGTCGAGTGAAGCGCGCGTCGAGAGACGTGACGTGACGAAGAAGGCCGCGCCCGAGGGTGCGGCCTTCTTCGTTGGAGCTCTCGGTCGGACCGGACTCGGACTCGTTCGTAGCTCGTCGGGCGCGGGCGCGGAGCCGATGATCTCGTTCGTCGTCTTCGTTCGCGAGTCGCCGAGCTCGGTGCCGGGGGCGGGGCTCGAACCCGCACGTGTTGCCACGGGCGATTTTAAGTCGCCTGCGTCTGCCTGTTCCGCCACCCCGGCGGGGAGCGCGCGCAGCGTAGCGTGCCCGCGGCGATCCGTCCGCATCCGGCGTGTCCGAGTCGGTGTCCGAGACGCTGTCCGAGTCGGTGTCCGAGACGCTCCGAGTCGGAGTGTCCGAGTCCCCAAATCGAAAGAGCCGCCCGGGGGCGGCTCGAGATCGAGACGAGCGGAGCGCTCAGGCGGCCTTGGTCGCTGGCGTCTCGTCGACGAACTTCTGCCGCTCGTTGCCCACGAGCGAGAGGAGCTGCTGACGATCGACGAGGCCCGCGTCGAGGAGCGCGCGCATGTACCCGTCGGCGTAGCCGTGGGCGCGCGCGAGCTTCGCGTACGCCGCGCCGTCGAAGCGCGCCTTGAGAACGTCACGCAGCAAGTCGCGGAGCGTATCGAGAAGCTGGTCCTGATTCATCGCCTCGTCCTCCCGCCGGCCCGCGACCGTTTCGCCCTGCGCGCGCCGACCTCCCCATTTCGCTCGGAGGAGGTCCGACCGTCAAAAAATCCGCGGAGCGCGTTCGCGACGCGCGAGCACACACCGTTCGAGGCGAGCGATGCAGTATCGTCCGCGCCGATGATGACCCGCGACTCTGCGCCCAACATGGCTGTGTTCTGCGACTTCGAGAACGTCGCCCTCGGCGTCCGCGACGCCCGCTACGACGAGTTCGACATCGACCTCGTCCTCGAACGCATCCTCGACAAGGGCAAGGTCGTCGTGAAGCGCGCGTACGCCGACTGGGACCGCTACAAGAGCGCGAAGCGCGCAATGCACGAAGCGTCGTTCGAGCTCATCGAGATCCCTCACGTCAGCTACAGCGGGAAGAACAGCGCCGACATCCGCCTCGTCGTCGACGCGCTCGACCTCTGCCACACCAAGCAGCACGTCGACATCTTCGTGATCGTCAGCGGCGACAGCGACTTCTCCCCGCTCGTCTCGAAGCTCCGCGAGAACGACAAGCTGGTGATCGGCCTCGGCGTGAAGAACTCGTCGAGCGATCTGCTCATCGAGAACTGCGACGAGTTCATCTTCTACGACGACCTCGTCCGCAACCGACGGAAGGCCGCGCACAAACCCCAAGCTCGGCGCAAGCCCGAGCGCGCGGAGCGCGAGCGACCGGAGAAGGCCGCGGAGAAGAGCGCGGAGAGAATCGCCGACAAAGTCGGCGAAAAGGCGGCTGAGAAGCCGGTTGAGAAGCTGCTCGACAAGACCGCGGACAAGACCGTCGACAAGACGAAGGCGCCGCCCACCGACAAGCCCAAGCGCGCGGCCGACTCCAGCGGCGACCCCGCCGAAGCGCACGCGATCGTCCTCGACGTCGTCGAGTCGCTCTTCGAGGATCGCGACGGGAACCTGTGGGGCTCCATGGTCAAACAGGTGTTGAAGCGGAAGCGCCCTCAGTTCAGCGAGAGCTACTACGGCTACCGGACCTTCAACCAGCTCCTCGAGGACATGGCCAAGGCGGAGCTCCTCGAGGTCGAGAAGGAAGAGAAGTCCGGCAACTACGTGATCCTGGGCTTCGGCGCGAAGGCCTGACGCCGCACCGTGACGGCGTCGGCTCGGCCGGCGACGGCCTTCGCGACTCCGCTCAGCCAGCGACGCTCAGCCAGCGACGCTCAGCCAGCGACGCTCAGCCTGCGACGGTCTCCACGAACGCACCCTTCGTGAGCGTCTGATGCACGGGGCATTTGTTCGCGATCTCCAGCAGGCGCGCGCGCTGCTCGTCGTCGAGCGCGCCTTCGAGCTTCACCACCCGCGTGATGCGGTCCACCGGCGACTGGCCGACCACCCGCTCGTGACGCAGGTGCACCTCGACCGCTTCGAGCGGCCACGCCTTCCGCTTCGCGTACATCGCGAGCGTCATCGACGTACAACACCCGAGCGCCGAGAGGAGGTACTCGAACGGGTTCGGCCCGGTGTCGGTTCCCCCGAGCTCGACGGGCTCGTCTCCGACCAGCTTCCACTCGCGCACCGCGATGGTGTTGGCCAGCCCTCGCGCGTCCCCGCGCACCGTGGCCTCGACGACGTGTTTGCTGCTCATGATGTCCCTCGTTCGGTTGCGTTCGGTTGGCGGTGGGTGAGCTCGGGTGAGGCCGATCATCCGTCGCCGCATCCCGATCTCGAGATGTCCACGACCGCGGACACCCAAGGTCCGCATGCAGCATGAGCGCACGGGGCTGATGTCGGCAGGCGGAGCGTGAGCGAACCCCGTCCCCTTTCGTCGGGCAAACGGCGGACACCTCTGCTATGCGTCCCGCCGGATCGGATCGGACCCGCGGTCAAGCCGGTCCCACTGGTCCAGGCATGCCCATGCGACACCTCCTCGTCTTCCTCCTCGCGCTGACGGCCGCCACCGCCTTCGCGCAACCAGCTCGGCGCGCCGCGCGACGCCCCGCCGCCAACGCCGACGCTCCCGCGGCGCCGCGCGTGACGATGGCCGACCTCGAGTCGATCCTCACGCGCCTGCGAAGCAACGACGCCGACCAGGTGCGCGAAGCCATCGAGCTGCTCACCATCCTCGACGCGCCGGAGGTGGTCCCTCCGCTCGCCGAGCTCATCCGCGCGGGTCAGTCCGACGTGATCACGGATCGCGCGATCGGTGCGCTCGAGCAGGTCGCCGAGCCCGCCGCGATCGAGGTGCTCACCGAGCTGGTCAACCACCGTCGCGCCGGCGCACGACGCCGCGCCTACGCCGCGCTGGCCGCCATCGACGACCCGCGCGTGCGCCCGCTGCTCGAGCGCGGCCTGCGCGACAGCGACCGCAGCGTGCGCGGCGCGGCAGCCCTCGCGCTCGGCGAGACCGGCGCGAAGGCCAGCCTCGACCTGCTCTTCCGCGCCTTCGAGCGCAACGTCGTCGAGGCCGCGATCGCCATCGGCAAGCTCGGCGACGCCGCCGCGGTCGAGCGCTACCACGCGTTCCTCGGACAAGAGCCGCTCGGCGTGATGCTCACCGGCTACGACGCATTCCTGCGTCGCGCGGATGTCCCGCTCGCGACGAAGAAGGCGATCGTGGAGCGGCTCGGCGAGGGCGCCGGCCTCGCGGTGCGGCGCTTCCTGCAGGACTACCTCGCGAGCTTCCCGGAACGCACACGCGACCGCGGCGTTCGCGAGCTGCAGCAGCTCGTGGAGCAGACGATCGCGCGCATCCCGGAGTCGGGCGCCGGTGTTCGAGTGGGAGGTGGCGCGTGAGCCGTTTCGTCTTCGTCGCCGCGCTGATGGCGCTCGCGGGCTGCGCGACCGTCACGCAGCTCCCCGCCTTCAGCTACCAGCTCCCCGACAACCGCGAGACGGATGTCGCGCAGGTGATGGCCACGCTCCCGGGTGCGCGCGAGAGCCGCCCCGAGAACCCGAGCGGCGAACCGCTCGTCGTCGCCTCGTTGCACGAAGAGACCGCGCTCGTCGCGCTCTCGCTCGACGGCACCGAGCGATGGCGCGCCGAGGTCACCGCGATGACGCGGCCCGAGGTGCTCGGCGATCTCGTGGTGACCAGCGATCGCGAGGGCCTCGTCGCGCTCGACGCCGCGGACGGTCGTGTGCTCTGGCGTGCACCGATCGAAGGCCTCGCGTACGTCGGCTCGACCCGGTCGGGCAGCACGCTCGTGTACGTCGCGAGCGTCGGCGCCGGCGGTGGCGCGACGCGCGTGGGTCGCGTGCGGGCGGTGGACGCGCGCAGCGGCCGCGACCTCTGGGAGCACGAGATCTCGGGCACCCTCGGTCACCCGCAGGCCCGTGGGTCGTGGGTGTTCGTGCCCTGGGATCGTCAGAACGTCGCGATCCTCGAGCTCGGCACCGGCGTCGAGAAGGCGCGCCTCCGCTCCACCGACGACATCGTCGCGTGGGTTCGTGATCTGCCGAGCGGGCTCTTCTACGGTGGCCCCGGCATCTACCGCTTCGACGCGCGCTCCGCGTCGGGCACGAAAGCCGGCTCGACGTACCTTCCGCCGCTGTTGCCGGAGGCCCCGCGCGAGCCGCTCGTCGCGGACGACGGCTTCTTCCCGACCCCCGGCACGCGGTCGGCCCGTGGACGCATCCGCCTCTACGCGACGCCCGAGGCGCGCGGCGAAGCGCTCGGCCTGCTCGGCGACCGCTTCTACTTCGTCTACTACCGCTACGTCTTCGGCTACGACGCGGAGCGCAACCTCCAGTGGGCGCGCATGCTCGACGAGGACGTCATCGCCGCCGAAGCGCTCGCGTCGGGTCTCTTCGTGGTCGGTGAGCGCGGCGGATTGCGGGTGCTCGATCCCGCGACCGGGAGCGACGTGTGGACGGGCGGCGGTGAGCGCGCGCTCGCGAGCGCGGGCCTCGACGTGCGGGGCTTCGCGCCGACCGGATCGCCCGCGCCGCGCGAGCTCGCGACGAGCCTCGCGGAGATCGCGGGCGACCCGGACAACCGCCTCGTTCCCGCGCGTGCGTTTGCGGTGGAGCAGCTCGGCCGAATCGAGGACCCCGCGGTGTCGTCGGTGCTCCTCGATCTCTACGCGCAGCGCAGCGTGCCGAGCGCGCTCCGCGAGACGATCACCGAGGTGCTTCGTCGACGCACCGTCGGCACCGAGCACCTCGTGGCCGCGCTGCAGCAACGCTACGACTACCTCGACGAGCGCCCGGTCCCGCCGCTGGAGCTTCTCGTGCCCGCGCTGCTCGAGCAGCGCAAGACGGACGCGGTCGCGGGCCTGGTCGCGCACATGCTCGATCACGAGACGCCGATGGGCGTGCTCCCGCTCGTCGTGCGTGCGGTCGTCGAGCTCGGTGACGCGAGCGTGGTGCCCGCGCTGCGGAGCTTCCTCGTGCTCTACCACGCGGACTCGACCTTCTCGGGTCAGGCGGACGCGCTCGCGGTCGCGGCGGAGGGCATCTACCGGCACGGCGGCGACGAAGGCCGCGCGATGCTGACCGCGCTGGCGGGCGACGGTCGGAGCCTCGAGGGCGTGAGCACGAGCATCCGCGAGCTCTTCGATCGCGAAGCGCGTGATGCCGAAGCGCGGGCGCGGGCGGCGGCGGAAGCCGAGGCGGCGGCAGCGGAAGCGGCGGCGCGCGCGGAGCGGGCGGGCCGACCGGCGCGCCTGACGCAGGCGCAGATCAACGCGGTGTTCGCGGAGCGCGCGGACGCCTTGCGCGCGTGCTTCCAGCAGGAGCTCGAGCACGACCCGCAGTTCTCGCAGCTCCGCGTGGTCTTCATCTTGGAGAACACCGGCGTGGCGACGGACGTGCAGTACTCGCCGCCGAGCGAGACGCTGACGAGCTGCTTGCGTCCCGTGGTGGACGCGCTGCGCTTCCCGCAGTTCCAGCAGCGCCGACAGCGCGGTAGCTTCACGGTCACGCTGCGTGGCGAGACCGTCGCGACGCCGACGACGCCGAACGATCGCTTCTGGTGGTCGCGCGCGGAGCGGCAAGCTGGTCAAGGCGAGATCGGTCGTCCGTGGTGGGAAGTTCGGCAGGCGCCGCGCGTGGCTCCGACGCAGCCCGGGCAGCCGAATCAACCCACGCAGCCGAACCAGCCGACACAGCCGAATCAGCCGTGGTGGCTGGAAGGTGGCGAGGCGGGTGGAGGTCAAGCTCCTCCAGGCGGAAGCCCGACGCCGCCTGCCGGTGGCGCGCCGCCGAGTGAGACGCCGCCGCCTTCGCCCGAGGGTGGAGGGTCACCCTGGTGGTTGCCGAGCGAGTGAGCGCGGCTCCTCGAGCCGTGAGCCCGGAGCGCTCGACGACCGAGCTCGACGGCTGAGCTCGCAGACCGAGTCCGACGACGGACGAAGAAGACCGCGGCAGCTCCGCGGTCTTCTTCGTTCACGCCGTGCGGTCTTCTTCGTTCACGCCACGCAATCGGCCAACGCGCGGTCGAGCTCCGCGAAGCGCCACTCGAAGCCGAGCGCCCGCAGCCGCTCCGGCACCACCTTCGCGCTCGCGAGGAGCGCCTCGTCCGCGAGCTCGCTCCCGAACGCGAGCTTCGCCGCGAAGCGCGGCACCGGAAGGAACGTCGGTCGATGGAGCGCGCGGCCGAGCGCCTTCGTGAACTCCGCGTTCGTCACCGCGCCCGTCACCGCGTTGAACGCGCCCACGATCGTCGCGTCGTCGATCGCGCGCACCAACATCGCGACCACGTCGTCGAGGTGCACCCAGCTCATGTACTGCCGCCCGTCGCCGAGCACGCCACCCACGCCGAGCTTGAAGGGCAGCGCCATCTTCGCGAGCGCGCCTCCGTCGCGCGCGAGCACGATGCCGATGCGGGGATGCACCACGCGCGCACCGGCTGCGCGCGCCTCGTCGGCCGCCGCCTCCCACGCGACGCAGACCTCCGCGAGGAAGCCGCTCCCCGGCGGCGCCTGCTCGGTCAGCGCTTCGTCGCCGCGGTCGCCGTAGATCCCGATCGCCGACGCGCTGATCAACGCGGGTCGCGTGCCGAGCGCCGCGACCGCGCGCGCGACGGCGTGCGTTCCATCGACGCGGCTGTCTCGGATGCTCCGCTTGCGCGCGTCCGTCCACCGTCCGTCCGCGATGTTCTCGCCCGCGAGGTGCACGATCGCGTCCACGCCCGTGAGGCCCGCGACGTCGACCTCACGCGTGCTCGGGCTCCAGCGCACTTCGCCCGGGCCACGCGCCTCGCGCCGCACCAGCCGCAGCACGACGTCGCCCCGCGCCTCCAGCGCTTTCGCGAGCGCCGTCCCGACCAAGCCCGAGCTCCCCGTGATCGCGATCTTCATCGTGCGTTCGTGGGGCCGTCGGGGTCGCCGGTCCACCCGCCGCCGACCGGCGTCCGGAGGCTCCCGCACGCCGCGCGAACCCCGCGGGCGACTTTCGCGGCAACCTGCTAGGGTCGCGCCCGATGCACGTGCTCTTCGTCACCACCGAGGTCGCGCCTTACCTCGGACGAACCGCCGCCGCCGAGGTGTGCGGCGCGTTGCCCAAGGGACTCCGTTCGCTCGGCCACTCCGTCTCGGTGCTCGCGCCGCTCCACCGATCGATCGATCCGGCCGCGAGCTCGCTCGCGCGGCGCCTCTCGAAGATCGAGGTCGAGGTCGACGGCGCTCGCTACGCGTGTGAGATGTACACCGGTCGCACCGTCTCCGGCGTCGACCTCATCTTCCTCGGCCACGAAGAGCTCTTCCGCAACGCGGACGACTTCGAGGGCGAAGGCTTCGCGAAGCGGCTCGGCGTGTTCGCGCGCGCCGCGGCCCACGTGGTGATGGAGGGCAAGCTCCGCTTCGACGTCGTGCACGGCCACGACCTCGCCGGCGCGCTCACGCTCGCGCACCTCGCCGCGAAGGAGAGCCCGCTCCCGCGCGTCCTCGGCCTGCATCGCGGGCCCAGCCATTTGCCGACGCTCAGCCCCGAGACCGCGAGCACGCTGGGCGTGGAAGGCTCCGCGCTCGAAGCCGGCCTCGACGCTGCGGTGCGCACCGTCGTCGCCTCCGAGACCTTCGCGGGCACCCTGCGCGGTCGCTTCCCGCGCGCGACGGTGTCCGCGGTGCCGAGCGGCATCGACGCCGCGATCTGGAACCCGCTCACCGACGCGCACCTTCCGTCGCGCTTCGATCCGGTCGACGCGCGCGGCAAGGCGCGCTGCAAGGAGACGCTCCAGCGCGAGCTCGGTCTCCCGGTCCGCGCGGACGTCCCGCTGATCGTGGCGGAGCCCGACGCCACGGGCGGCGGCACCCTCTCGCGCCTCGTGAAGATCACCTCCGAGCTGCTCCGCAACGACGTGCAGGTCGTGGTGCTCCTCGGGGACGCGCACACGGATCTCGTGGCGGCGTTCGAGGAGCTCGCGTCGCGTTGGCCCGATCGCATCCAGGTGCGCGCGCGCCACGACGAGCCGCTTCGCCATCGCGTGCTCGGCGCGGCCGACCTCGCCGCGATCGCGCCCGACGACGCTCCCGCCGGCGGCGCCGTGATGCGCGCCCACCGCTACGGTGTCGCGCCCGTCGCGCGCAGTGTGGGAGCGTTGGCCGACCTCGTGGTCGACTGCGACGCGCGCCTCACCACCGGCACTGGCTTCCTCTTCGAGGGCCACGATCCGGACGAGCTGCTCTCCGGTCTGCGTCGCGGCATCGCGGCGTTCACCGAGCGCGAAGCGTTCGGAAGGCTTCGCGAGCGCGTGATGCGCGTCGACCACAGTTGGGATCGCGCGGCCCGCCTCTACGAAGGCATCTACCGCGAGCTCACGACGCCGGCTTGAGGTCTCCGTCGCGCGGCGCGTCGTGACGGCATCGTCGCCGTGCTGCGCAACGTTCGAGTCGATCCGGATCGGACGTTCGAGGCGCCATGGCGGCGTTCGAGTCGCGACACTCCGAGCCGTTCGAGTCGGCGGCGTTCTAGGCGCGACGGGTTCATCTCGCTTTCGCCTAGGCGGACGTGCGCTGTGGCGTCTTCGGCAACGTCGCGTCCGACGGACGCACGTAGTCCGGCTCCAGGCTCGCCACCTCGTCGCGCCCCGTCGCCACGAAACGCGCGCGCCCTTCCCGCGCGACCCACGCCGCGTCCGGCATCGGCGCGGCCGGCAGGTCCAGACCGAGCGACGCGCTCGCCACGAGCAACCCGCTCAGCCGCGCGCGCGCGACCTCGGGGCGCGCGAGGAATGGCGCGTCGTCCGTTCCGTCGGCGGCTGACCCCGCCGACCCAGTGGATCCGTCGGCGGCTGACCCCGCCGACCCAGCGGAGCCGAACGCGTAGACCTCGCCGCGACCCGCGTCGATCATCACACCGTCGATCCTCCGACCCTCCGCGCTCGCCGCGCGTCGGACCGCGACCAGCGAGCTCACGCCGACGAGCGGCCGCCCGAGCGCGAACGCGATTCCCTTCGCGGTCGCCACGCCGACTCGCGTGCCCGTGAAGAGCCCGGGGCCCGTCCCGACCGCGACGAGCTCGATCGCGTCGCGCGTGATCCCCGCTTCCGTCAGCACCTCGTCGACCCACCCGAGCAGACCTTCTGCGGGCGGCGCTTCGACGTCACGACGGGCGAGCACGTGGTCGTCGTGACAGAGCGCGACGCTCACGACGCGGCTGGAGGTGTCGAAGGCGAGGACGATCATCGAGGAGCCTTGGCGTCGGAGGTCTGGACGATCGGAGCGGAGCGGCGCGGCTCGATTCGAGCGACGGCATCGACGATCGACGTCGGGGCGCGCCCACCGCGAGCGGCTCTTCCGGGCTCGTACTTGACCCCGCGAGCGCGGAACGCTACTGCCGCCCGGAGGCCGCCGCCACCCGATGCTGCATCTGCTCGAGCCCACCGACCCCCGCTGGGTGGAGGTCGTCGCCCAAGACCTTTCGGGGCTCCTCGCCGACCACGCGCACTGCGAGCTCAAGGCCGCGCAGAGCGCGCTCGCGATCGTGGGACGCTTCGGCGCCGACGCGCCCGAGCTCGTCGATCCGTTGACCACGCTCGCGCGCGAAGAGACGCAGCACTTCCGGCAGGTCCACGAGCACCTCGTCGCGCGCGGCGCGCCGCTCGGGAAGCCCGAGGTCGACGAGTACGTGAAGCACCTGCAGAAGGCCGCCCGCGTCGACCACGACGAAGCGCCCGCGCTCCTCGATCGTCTGCTCGTGTCGGCGCTGATCGAGGCGCGCTCGTGCGAGCGCTTCAAGCTCCTCGCCGAGCACCTGCCGGACACCGAGCTCGCCGACTTCTACCGCGCGCTCATGGTCGCGGAGGCGCGACACTTCACGCTCTTCCGCGGGCTCGCCGAGGCTCGCTACGGGATCGACGCGCGGACGCGTCTCGAACGCCTCGCCGCACGCGAAGCCTCGATCGCCCACCACCTCCCCCTCGGACCCACGGTGCACGGATGAGCGCGGACGCGCAGCCCAAGACGACCTCCGCCTCTCCTCGGGGAGGTGCCCGCGAGGAGTCGAGCTGGGAGAAGTTCAAGTCCAACGTCCGCACGATCGGGGGCGCGGTCCTCCTCGCGATCTTCATCCGCATCGTGCTCTTCGAGGCCTTCGAAATCGACGGGCCCTCGATGGAGCCGACGCTGCAGCACGGCGATCGTGTGGTGGTCGCGAAGATGCTCTACGGGCTCTTCCTCCCTTGGGCGAACGAAGCCGTGATGACCTGGGGCGCCCCGCACCTCGGCGACGTCGTGATCGTGAAGAGCCCCGCGGACGAGGTCGACATCGTCAAGCGTGTGGTCGGCGTGCCGGGCGACGTGATCGAGCTGCGCGCGGGCCTGCTCTACCGCAACGGCGAACCGGTGCCGCACACCGAGATCGGACACTGCGAGCGCGACGAGCAGAAGGACGAGTCGGTGAACTGCAAGGTCTACGAAGAGGAGATCGCGGGCGTCACCTACCACGTCAGCCAAGAGGCTTCGTACGAGGACGACATGCGCCCCGTCACCGTGCCGGATGGGCACGTCTTCGTGCGGGGCGATCATCGCGATCGATCGAACGACAGCACGAACCCGATGATCGGCCCGGTGCCCGTCAGCCGCATCAAGGGCAAGGCGCTCTTCATCTACCTGAGCTGCCACGACGAAGGCGGCGGGTTCCTCTGCGACACCTGGCGCTGGTCGCGCTTCTTCATGCCCGTGCAGTGAAGCGCGACGCGCACCCGCACGCGCACGCGACGCTCACGCACGCGAACGGCTTGACGCGACACCCGCAGCTCGAACGCGATGCGAAAGCGTCCAGCAGCGATCAACGCTTCGCGATCAGCGTGCCGAAGAAGACCGCGCCGAGCGAGAGGATGATCGTCGCGCCGCTCGGCACGTCGAGGTGGTAGCTCGCGAAGAGCCCGAAGGCCGCGCCGCCCGCGCCGAGCGCGATCGCGATCGCGGTCGCGCGACCGAGCGAGCGCACGAGCAGGTTCGCGGTCGCGGCGGGGAGCACCACGAAGCTGCTCACGAGCACCACGCCCACCGTCTGCACCGAGACCACGATCACCACCGCGGTGAGCGCGAGCAGCACGTAGTCCAGACGCGCCACCGGCACTCCCGAGAGCCGCGCGAGCTCCGGATCGAAGGTCGCGTACGCGAGCCGCCCCCAGAACGTGCCGAGGAAGATCGCCGCGACGAGCGAGGTCACGACCACCACGAGCAGATCCGTCGGCCCGATCGCGAGCAACGAGCCGAAGAGGATGCTCTCCACGTTCACGACCGGACGCGTGGGCTCGCGCAGCGAGAGCAGGAGCACACCGAGCGCGAACGAGACGCTGAAGAACACCCCCGTCGCGACGTCGCCGTGCAGCTTGCCGGTGCGGAGCAGGAACGCGATGCCGAGCGCGACCGCGACCGTGAAGGGCAGCGCGACCCACGTGGCGTGCTCGGTCTCGATCTCGAAGAGCAACCCGATCGCGATGCCGCCGAACGCCGCGTGCGCGAGCCCGTCGCCGATGAACGAGAGCCCACGCTGCACCACGAACACGCCGAGCGCGGCGCAGAGCCCGCCCACGAGCACGCCACACACGAGCGCGCGGACGAGGAACGCCTGGGAGAGCGGCTCGATCAGCGCGTCCACGTGCCCTCGTCGGTCGCGGCTTGGCGCGTGCTGCGCAGACGTGGATCGCCGATCGACACGAGCCCCGCGCGTCCGAAGAGCTCGGACGGAAGGCCACACGCGACGACGCGGCGATCGAGGTAGAGGACCCGGTGCGCCATGCGCGCGACGACCTCGGGGTGATGGCTCACGAGGATCGCCGCGAACGCCGCGTCGCAGGAGAGACGGTGCAGGAGCTCGACGATCTCGCGCCGGCCTTCGGTGTCGACGCCGGTCTCGGGCTCGTCGAGCACGAGCAGCTTCGGCTCGAGGACCAGCGCGCGCGCGAGGAAGACACGTTGCAGCTCGCCCCCCGAGAGCGCCGCGAGGGCCTTGCCGTAGAGCGTCGACGCCCCGACCGCGTCGAGCGCGCGCAGGGTGCGCTCGCGTTCGCCCACACGGATGCGCCACGGCCAACGACCACGGAGGTTCGCGACGATCAGCTCCTCCACGCGGGCCGGAAACCCCTTCGGGAGCACCTTGCGCTGCGGCACGTAGCCGATGGGGCCGCCGCGCACGATCACGCGACCCTCGGTCGGCACGAGCAGACCGAGCGCGATGCGCACGAGCGTGCTCTTCCCGGCGCCATTCGGCCCCACCACGCAGAGCACCTCGCCCGCGCGCGCCACGAACGACACGTCGTCGAGCACGACCTCGTCGCCGAAGCGATGGGTCACGTGCTCGGCCTCGAAGACCGGCTCCGAGGGCTCGTTCAACGGAGCGCCTCGTCGAGCACCTCGACCTCGTGCAGCAGCAGCGCCTCGTACGAGTCGCGCCCCTCGGTGCCGCCGAGCGGATCGAGCTCGTGGATCGTTCGCCCCGCCTCGCGCGCGACGATGCGCGCCGGGCGCGGATCGAGCTGCGGCTCGTAGAAGAGCGCCGCCGACTCCGCCGCCCGCAGCGCCCGCACGACCTCCTCCACGTAGCGCGGCGTCGGCTCGCGCCCCGGCAGCGGCTCCACCACCGCCACCACCCGCAGGCGGTAGCGATCTGCGAAGTAGCCGAAGGATCCGTGGAAGGTCACCACGTCGCGCCGACGCCAGCGCTGCGACGCGCCCTCGATCGCGGCGTGGAGCTCGCGCAGGCTGGCCTTCTCGGCTTCCCCTCGTGCGCGCAGCTCCGCCGCGCCTTCGGGATCGAGGGCGACCAGCGCCTCCACGATCGGATCGATCGCGCGCTCCATGCGAAGGGGATCCATCCAGAAGTGCGGATCGATCGCGCCGTGGTGGTGGTCGTGTCCGTCGTGCCCGTGGCTCTCGCCGATGATCCCGAGCTCGGCGGGCGTGAAGCGCCGCGGCTCGATCGAAGGCCCCAGCTCCACCGTGCGCACGTCGTCACCCGCCGCGCTGCGCACCACGCGCGTGAGCCAACCGTCGAGCTCGAGCCCCACCGCGAACGCGAGGTCGGTCTCGGCGAGGGCCGCGAGCTCGCGCGGCGTCGGCTCGTAGCTGTGCTCGGTGCGCCCCGGCGGCAACACGCAGAGCACCTCGAAACGATCGCCCGCGATGCGCCGCACGACGTCGAAGAGCGGGAAGATCGACACCGCGACCGTGGGCCGCGACGGCGTCGTCGACGAGCTCCCACACGCGCTCACCCCGATCGTGAGACACAGCGTGAGCCACGACGCAGCCCACCGACGCCACGACCCGCGTGGTCCGCTCGTGAGGCAGATGGGTTGCCGATGCGACACGGGTGCATCTAATCGCGCGCCTCGTCCGCGACGCAAGCCGACGCGAACGGAGCCGCGCAGCGCCGTCGGCGGCTGACCCCGCCGACTCCGCAGCGCCGCCGGCGGCTGACCCCGCCGACTC
>ERZ761602.1128-NODE-1128-length-51022-cov-4.685993_pt1 | contig 51022 bp, 40 predicted proteins | sample MGYA00512165_ERZ761602 | MGnify/ENA primary metagenome ERZ761602 (study PRJEB28899, sample SAMN02445085) | bioreactor sludge metagenome | biome: EBPR sludge; isolation source: Thorneside wastewater treatment plant | place: Australia: Brisbane, Thorneside...
GGTATGGTCCCGCGCTTTTCATCGAAGGGAAGCCCGGAGATTGGAATGCCGCGATATCCGACGCTGCGAAAGACAAGACCGCATGCGAGCGTTTCGAACTCACCGGTTCCGACGGCACGCACAGTGTGGGCTTGACCTTCGAGGCGATTGCGCTCGAGCGTCATCGATTGAACGCGGCCATCGCCGTTGAGCGCCACGGGGCTTTTCAAAAAGTGGAAAACAAACTTCCGCGCGCGGCCCGCCGAAGTCTTTTCGGAGAAGGCGCGGAGAATCGCGAGATTTTTCTGCGCATTCTGGTTTTCGCGATCATCGTGCTCTGCCTGGCTGGCGGGATCCAACGCGAGATCCTCGTGGCGCACAATCACATCGCAATCGGCGAGTTCGCTCAACTCACGCGCTTCGGGGGGTGTAAACTTCGCCTGAATGGGACCGCGACGGCCTATCAAGTGAATTTCCTTCACCTTGCTTTCGGCCAGGGCATCCAGCGCGTGCGCTGCGATGTCGGTGTCGCGCAGTTCATCCACGGTCTTGGCGAGAATACGGCTTACGTCCATTGCGACATTGCCCTGGCCGACAACGGCGACAACTTCCTGTGACAGATCGAACACGCGATCGCGGTAGTCTGGGTGTCCGTTGTACCAACCGACGAATTCCGTCGCGGTGTGACTTCCGGAAAGGTCTTCGCCGGGAATGCCGAGCCGGTTATCGCTTTCGGCGCCGCTGGCGATCAGGATTGCATCGTAGAACTGCTGCAATTCTTCGATTGTGATATCGCGGCCGATGGTGACGTTTCCGAAGAAGGCGCAGCGATCGTTAGCGGCGATCTTGTCGTAGACCTTCGTAACGCTCTTGATCTTCGGGTGGTCGGGTGCAACGCCGCCGCGCACAAGGCCAAAAGGCGTGGGCAGGCGATCGAAAATATCGACCTGCGTAACTGTTTCCGATTTTAGAAGTGCTTCCGCCGCATAGAAACCGCTCGGACCACTTCCCACAATCGCGACACGCAAAGGACGCTCCGCCGTGCCGATGCTACTCATGCGCTCTCCCACATTCCGGTCCCCAACACGCTGCGGGGAACCGCATCCCAAGTGCCCAAGTATCAGGAAGGAAAGCCAAAGATACGGGGCCACCGGGTACAAGTCAAGGGATTGCATGGTTTGCTGGCGCTGTGCAACTATTGGCCGCGACCGCGGCAAATCCCATACAAAAAGACGAGGAAGTAATTCGAGATGTCGACAGCAATCTTACGCGAGGCCGATTTGACGAACGCGACATGGTACGAGGGGTCGCGCTACAGCTACCCGATTCGCGGGGAGGACACGGCAGGCACGCTGGCATTTCTCGACGTATTGAAGCGCAAAGGCACCGAACCGCCACCCCACATTCATCACCGCGAACATGAAATGTTTGTGGTGATGGACGGCGACACCGCGTTTCATGCCGGGAGCGAGAGCACCGTTGGCAGGAAGGGGGCCTTTGCCTTTTTGCCGAGCGGGGTTCCGCATCGGTTCGCGTTGGAAAGCGATTGGGCCAAACTTGGCATTGCGCTGACGCCGAGCGGTTTCGAGAAATGCCTCTTGCCGTTCAGCAAGCCGGCTACGCACATGGGCGAGCCCCCATTGCCGGACGCGCCGCTGGACATCGCCGCGCTGATCGCCAGTTGCGCGGAGCATGAAATCGAATTCCTTCCGCCGGGGGCAGACCTGCGCACTGCGCCGTATACGCAACCGCAGGGGCTGCGGCCAATCGTTCGTCAAAGAAACGAGGGAGAATTGTTGAACGTACTCGGCATACCCGTGCATGTAAAAGTCTCGAAGGTTGAATCCGGCGGCGCGGTATCCGCATTCATGACGACGGATCTGCCGGGGTACGGGCCGCCCTTGCATATCCACCATAACGAAGACGAAACGTTCCTGGTCATGGAAGGCAATTACAAAGTCCGTGTGGGTGATACGATGCACGATGTCGGACCCGGACAGTTCACATTCTTTCCGAGGGGCGTGCCGCACGCGTATGTGAATGCGGGTGATGCGCCGGGAACCTTGCTGGTCGTCTGCACGCCCGGTGGTTTTGAAGAATATTTTCGCGCACTGGATGCGCTGGCACGAACCGGCGCACCGGCAGAGGCTGATGTGATTCGCGTATCAAAAGAGCACGGGCTTGATATCATCGGCCCACCGATTACCGTGTGACGTGCGCTTCGTTGCTCAAATCCGCCGCGCAGTGCGGCACCCGGACGAAATCCTCCCGGCTATTGTGTGCATGTTTACGCGTTTTCAGGTGAAGCGCGTCGTCCAGGATGGAAAAGTATTTCACGCGTATAAGGGCGCGCTTTATCCCGATACCATCACCCACGGCAATGCCGCCTCGCACGTTCTAGAGACGGCGAAGCAGTATTGTTGCGGCGCGGGCATCGATATCGGCGCGAACCAATGGCCTTTTCCAGGCGCAATCCCCATCGACGACAATTCCGGGGAGAATGCGTATGCGCTGGACCAGATCGCTGATGGCAGCCTTGATTATGTTTTCAGTTCACACTGCCTTGAACATCTTGCGCGTTGGCAGGACGCCCTTCGTCTCTGGATTGGCAAACTCAAGCCCGGCGGTATACTGTTCTTGTATCTGCCGCATGAATCGTGCGCGCTTTGGCGGCCCGGCGCGCCGTGGGTTGGCGGCGCGCACAAATGGTCGCCGACGTGGCAGGTCCTGGCACCGTTTCTCGAAAGCTGCGGAATGACGGTTGTCGATTACAATGCCGGCCGCGACGACTATTGGAGTTTTCACATCATTGCCCGACGCAGGCCGTAAACCGGCGCGCACGCGCGCATCGCGCAAGCAGGCGAAGTTAATCTCCGTCGTCATTCCCGCGTTTAACGAAGAACAGAATTTGCGGCACATTTACGAGCGCCTCGTAAAGGTGTTCGTTGAGCTTGATGAACGCCTGGAAGTCATATTTGTAGACGACGGCAGCAGCGACAACTCGCGCGCGCTGCTGACGCAGTTGCACGAAGAAGACCCGCGCGTGAAAGCAATTTTTCTCTCCAGAAACTTCGGGCAGTCGCCCGCGCTAAGCGCGGGCATAAAGGCCGCCACCGGCGACGCTGTCGTGGTGATGGACGCGGACGGACAAGACCCGCCCGAAGTTGTGCCTGCGATGATTGCCAAATGGAAACTCGGCTATGAAGTGATTGGTGGGCGACGCACGGATCGTCACGTTGATCCGTTGCTCAAGCGCGCCAGCGCGTTTGTGTGGTATCGGATCATGCGCCTGCTCGTGGGTTGGGATATGCCGGTCGATACCGGCGAGTTCCGATTGATCGACCGTCGGGTTGCCGATGTGTTCTGCGACTGCCCGCAATTGCACCGGCTGGTGCGCACGCTCACGTCATGGCCGGGATTCCGGCAGACAACAGTCGAGTATGCGCACGGAAAGCGCCATGCGGGAGTGACGAAATACACCCTGCGATCATGAGCATCACCGGGTTTTCTCTGGTGCCTTTGCGAATGGCGTTTGTCGTCGGCGCGCTTGTTATTTTTGGCGCGCTTGCCGCGGGCGGAATCATTCTGTGGAATGGATGGCGGGGGGGCGCGGTCGATCTGACTGCGCTCGCAATTGCGGGGTTGTGGCTTTTTGGCGGTGCGCAGTGCATTTTGCTGGGCATTGTCGGGGAGTATGTGGGCCGCACCTATATAGAAACGCAGCAGCGGCCGCTCTACGTGGTGCGCGATACGCTGGGTGTTGACGAACCGACGAAATAGTTCGGGCTGCGGCATACCCGCGAGATAGCCGCAGCCCAAACTGCGCGCACCAGGTTCACGAATAAATTCGCGATAGCGCTACGTTCAGACAGGCGCAGAATACACTTCACGCATTGGGTATATGTTAGTCGTTTTCTCCCACGCGGCGCGCGCGCGAGACCTTTGGGACAGTCGTTCTCACGGTTGGAAAGGTGAACTGCATTCGACCAAAAAAGTTTCGTCGAGAGTATCGGCGCGAATGCCCAGTCTTGTCAAGGCGAAGTCGTATCGGACGGGATCGTGCGGCGCGATCAAGCGAAACGCGGCGGTAATCTCGCGCGCGGTGCGTATGTCGGCGGCGCGGCGCTCGGTGATGCCCAGCTGCGTCGCGATGCGGTGGATATGCGTGTCCACCGGCATCAGCAGCAAACGCGGCGAAACAAGATTCCATCCACCAGGATCGACTGCATCCGCGCGCACCATCCATCGGAGGTACAAGTGCAAGCGCTTGCACGCGCTGCCCCGCAGGGGCTCAGGCACGAGATAGTTTTTCGTCCCCGCGCCATTCAATGTGACAACGAACATGCCGAGCGCATTGCATACGTCCACATCATCCGCATTTATGTAGTGGCCGAGACAGGCTCCAAGGCTGCCGTGTTTCTCCCGAATGCGCTTTGCTCCGATCAGCATTGCCGCTAATTCATGTCCCGTGACGTAACGATGGCGAAAGCCTTGAAATGATGACCGGATCGTTCGCGGGGATGCGGCAGCTAACCAGCGCGACGGCTGTGGCATTTGCGCGAGCACCAGTTCGATACTTCGAACAATCTGCTTCACATTGCCGAAAGCGAGGCTCGATGCAACAAGGCCTACGATTTCCCTATCGGACGGATCGGGATACTCGCGCAAGAATTGCAAGGGGTCCGGCGAGACATATTCCGGTCGGTTCCAGCGCAAATAGAGCCGTTCCAAATGCGGATGAAGTGCCTTCATTCGTGTCGCCAGCGAGCTCATATCCGGATCATATCCATTTTCGATACGCCGTTTCTCGCGCGGATGCCGGAAGATACACCCTTTTCGCGCGGACACGCACAACGATACAATGCGCTGGGCCTACACTTTGCTAAATGAAAGGACCTTTCAATGTCGAAGGAAACCGGCGGAGCCGTCGTCGTTACCGGCGCATCGACAGGCATTGGCGCAGCCTGCGCGCTTTACCTTGACCGCATAGGATTTCGGGTCTTCGCCGGGGTGCGAAAGGAAAGCGACGGCGAGGCGCTGCGAAGCAAGGCCTCGTCACGGCTGAGCACGCTTCTACTCGACGTCACCGATGGCGAGTCCATCGCGGCGGCACGCGACACTGTCGCCGAGGTTGTTGGAGACGATGGCCTGGCCGGTCTGGTAAATAACGCGGGCATCAGCGTAAATGCTCCGCTCGAATTCATTCCGCTGGACAAACTTCGGCTTCAACTCGAGGTGAATGTCGTTGGGCAGATTGCCGTGACGCAGGCGTTTCTCGAAATGCTGCGCGTGGCAAAAGGCCGGGTAGTCAACATCGGTTCGACCAGCGGACGACTTTCCATACCCATGGGCGGGCCCTATTGCGCGTCCAAGTTTGCCATGGAAGCATTGAGTGACTCGCTGCGCATGGAGCTTTTGCCCTGGGGAATCGAAGTCTCGCTGGTGCAGCCAGGGGCCATTGATACGCCAATCTGGGAGAAATCGCTGGCAGCCGGAGACGCGCTGCTCGAATCGCTTCCCGCGCGCATGATGGAACTCTATGAACCGCTCGTGGAGAAAATTAAGAAAGGAGCGAGCCAATCCGCCAAAGGCGCGGTCCCTGCCCAACATGTCGCCGACGCAGTAGCCCACGCGCTGACCGCGCACAAACCGAAGACCCGATACCTCGTCGGGAAAGATGCGCGCATTCAAATGCTGCTCACGTGGTTGCCAGACCGCTGGCGCGATTCGATAATTCTGAAAATGATCGACAAAGCAGTGTAAGCACGCGCTACGGACTCAATTCTGTTAGACATGCGCAACGCAGGTTGGGAATTTTGGATTGACAGAGGCGGCACGTTTACCGACGTGATTGTGCGGGAACCGGGCGGCGCGCTTCGCACAATCAAGGTTCTGAGCGAGAACCCTTCACAGTACGACGACGCGGCGGTGCACGTGATTCGTTCCGTGCTCCTGGAATCAAACACGATTCGGCCTGATGGCCGTATTCCGCCGGGAGTGGTGGAACAGGTCTTGATTGGTACCACCCTTGCGACGAATGCGCTGCTGGAACGCAGAGGCGCGCAAACCGGGCTGATCATCACGCGGGGTTTCCGCGATCTCCTCGAGATTGGATACCAGAACCGTCCGGACCTGTTTGCGCTCGAGATAGTTAAACCCAAATCGCTCGCGCATACGATTGCGGAAGTGAATGAGCGCGTTCTTGCGGACGGTAGCATTGATATGCCGCTTGATCCCGCGGATGCGCGCAAGGCAATTGAATCGATCCGAGAATCGGGAGCGGATTCGCTGGCGATTGTGTTGTTGCACAGCTACCTGAATCCGGAACATGAACTCGAGATTGAACGCATAGCCGGTGCGTTTGGGTTTCGGAATATCAGTTTGAGCCATCGCGTTGCCCGCGAGATCAAAGCGGTTCCCCGCGGATTCACTACGCTCGCCGATGCGTACCTCACGCCCGTGCTGCGCGACTACGTAACCAGACTTCGCAAGGAGCTCGGCCCGGATGTGCCGCTACGCTTCATGCAATCCGCCGGCGGTCTCGTGGATGCCGATAGTTTCTCGGGAAAAGACGCAATTCTCAGCGGCCCGGCCGGTGGCGTATCGGCGCTGCGCAACTTGCAGGAACGAACACCGTTCAAAAAACTCATTGGCTTTGACATGGGCGGTACATCGACGGACGTATCGCGCGTGGATGATGGGGCCGCGCTTGTATACGAGAAAGAAGTGGCTGGTGTGCGCGTGCGCGCGCCGATGTTTCGCATCGAAACCGTGGCCGCGGGAGGCGGAAGCATATGCGCGTTCGATGGACATCGCCTGGTGGTCGGTCCGCAAAGCGCGGGCGCTATCCCGGGCCCGGCGTGCTATCGCAACGGCGGCCCGGCAACAATAACCGATTGTAACCTTGTGCTGGGCCGCATTAAGGCGGAGCATTTTCCGGCATGCTTCGGACCCAACGCCAACGAACCGCTCGACCCTTTTGCTGCGCACAGTGCCTTGGAGCGCATCACCGACGCCGCAAATCATTCGGCGCCCCGTAAAATGTCTGTAAAGGAAGTCGCCGAAGGGTTTGTGCGTATCGCAACCGAAAACATGGCCCGGCCCATAAAGGCCATCAGCGCACAAGAGGGAATCGATGTACGCGAGTATGCGCTGGTCTGCTTCGGAGGCGCGGGAGCGCAGCACGCGTGTGCAGTTGCCGACGCGCTTGGCATCACGAAAGTTCTTGTGCACGAGTACGCCAGCGTTTTCAGCGCGTATGGAATTGGACTTGCAAACATCGAACAGAACGAAGTGGAGGCAGTCCTCCTGCCTTTGGATGAAAACGCGCCGACTCGACTCTTGGAATGCATGGATAGACTGCGGGCGCAGAACTCCCGATCCTTGATGAGACAGGGAATCGCGCCGGAGAGAATCGACCACGAAACAAGCATCGAACTTCGTTATGCGGGGACGGACGCGACGCTGACAATATCCTACAGCGCAACCGGGCTGCGCGACGCGTTCGAGCGGATGCATGAACGCACCCATGGCTACACGATGCCCGAACGCGGTGTCGAAATTCTGAATGTGCGTGTTCGGTCAAGCGGCTCTCGTCATGCCGATGCCGCCTCGTGGACGCGAACCGGTGAATCTGTGCGCGGCGGGATGTTGAACGAGCCACTTTCAGGACCAGCGTTGATTACAAGGCCCGACACGACCATCGTCATAGACCCAGGCTGGCGGGCAGAATCGATCCCAGTAAATCACGCGCATGTGGTGCGCTTGGTGCGCGAGGAGCAGCGTCCGTCGCTTACCTCGCTTGCAACGACGTGTGATCCCGTTTTGTTGGAGATCTTCAATAACCAGTTCATGAGCATTGCGGACGACATGGGCATCGCCCTCGAACGCACTGCGCATTCCGTGAACATCAAAGAGCGTCTGGATTTTTCCTGCGCCATTTTTGACTCTCTGGGGAGGCTTGTTGCGAACGCGCACCACATTCCCGTGCATCTGGGCGCCATGGGTGAATCGGTTGCCGCAATCCTCGCGGCGCACGGTGAATCGATGCGACCCGGCGACGTATATGCAACCAATGATCCGTATCGCGGCGGGTCTCATCTTCCCGATATTACGGTCGTTTCACCGATTTTTGATGATGCGGGCAATCGAATCTTCTGTGTGGCAAGTCGGGGCCATCACGCGGACATCGGCGGGATCGCGCCGGGATCCATGCCGCCCTTTTCAAAGACCCTCGAAGAAGAAGGGGTGGTGATACGCAATCAATTGATCGTGCGCGAGGGGAAATTCCGAGAGGCGGAAATTACCGGGCTGTTGCGTAGCGGAGCACACCCGGCGCGAAATGTACCGGAGCGGTTGTCCGATCTGCGGGCGCAGATCGCCGCGAACACCAAGGGCGCACAGCTACTCCATGAACTTTGCGCAAAGTATTCCGTGTCCGTCGTGCATGCTTATATGGAACACGTGCGCGCCAACGCCGCGGACTGTATGCGTGACGCAATCGCAGTGCTACCGGATGGCGAGCACTACTTCGAGGATACCCTCGATTGCGGCGCGCGCATCTGTTGCACGATTGCAATCGATCGCGATCAAGCACGAATCGATTTTAGTGGAACGGATCCCCAGCTCGATTCCAATCTAAATGCACCACCAGCGGTCACTACGGCCGCCGTGCTTTATGTATTCCGCACGTTGATTGCAAAGTCCATTCCGCTGAACAGCGGCTGCCTCGAACCCATACAGATTCACATCCCCGACGGATGCCTGCTGAAGCCAAAGTATCCGGCCGCGGTCGTGGGCGGCAATGTCGAGACTTCGCAACGCGTGTGCGACGTACTCTACGGCGCATTGGGTAAACTGGCCGCCGGACAGGGCACAATGAACAATTTCCTTTTTGGCACGGAGCACTTCGGGTATTACGAAACGATCTGCGGCGGCGCAGGCCCAGGAAGCGGCTTTCACGGCGCAAGCGCGGTGCATACTCACATGACAAACACCCGCATCACCGACCCCGAGGTACTGGAGCATCGGTATCCAGTGATCGTGCGTGAATTTTCCATCCGTGCCGGCTCCGGCGGGAGTGGACGATGGCATGGAGGCGATGGCGTGCGACGGTCCATCGAGTTCCGCGAACCCATGCATGTGTCGCTGCTGACTGAACGGCGCGAAACGCGGCCCTTCGGTCTCGCAGGCGGAGCGCCAGGCGCACCCGGTCGCAATTTGCTTACACGACACGGCCAGACCGAAACGCTCCCGGGCCATGCAGCGTTCGACGTGCACCCGGGAGACATCGTCACCATCGAAACGCCAGGGGGCGGGGGATATGGCGCATGGTGATTCGATTACGGGCGCGATTACCATTACGATTACGGAATCGGTGAACGCTTTGGGGGGTCCTTTAGATGCAGGCAGTGATCATGGCGGCGGGGCAGAGCATGCGGACGTATCCGTTGACGCTGACGCGTCCGAAGCCGCTGTTGAAAATTGCGAACAAGCCGATACTCGAACATCAGCTTGATACATTGCGCGGGTTGGTGGACGAAGTGGTGCTGATCGTCTGGTATCGCAAGGATATGATCGAGTCCCATTTCGGCGCGGCATACAATGGCCTGGCAATCAAATACGTCTATCAAACGGAGCAGCTCGGCACGGGCCATGCCATTTTGCAATGTAAGGACGTCATTCAGGGACCATTTCTCGCGATGAACGGCGATGACCTCTACGATGGCGCGGACCTGAAGCGGCTATTGGAAGTGGAGCAGGGCGCACTCGCCAAACATGTTGACGACCCGCGCCTATATGGCATTTTCGATGTGGATGCGACGGGCTGCGCCACGCGGATTGTCGAGAAGCCCGTGGATGTGTTCTCCCACCTTGCGAACGTGGGTGTCTACAAGTTTCAACCGGACATTTTCGACATACTGGCCAACACACCGAAATCCGAGCGCGGCGAGATCGAGATAACTTCGGCGGTGCAGACGCTCGCCGAGCGCGGCGCGTTTCGCGTCATTGAAATGGACGGATACTGGCTACCTATCGGGTATCCGTGGCACTTGCTGGCGGCGAATGAGTACTGGCTTGAAAATTTTCTTGAGCACCGGGTCGAGGGCGAGGTAAGCCCTCATGCCCACCTTAATGGGCGGGTGTATATCGCAACAGGCGCGGTGGTGCGCAGTGGCGCGGTGATCGATGGTCCGGTGTACATTGGCCCGGGCGCAACGGTGGGTCCGAACTGTTTCATCCGCCCATGCACAACGATAGGGAATAAGTGCAAAATTGGGCACGCGGTTGAGATTAAGAATTCCATTTTGTTTGATTATGCCGCGGTGCCGCACCTGAGTTATGTCGGCGATAGCGTCATAGGCGAACGCTCGAATCTCGGCGCCGGTACAATCACCGCGAATTTCCGCCACGACGGAAAAAACATTACTGCGATGGTCCGGGGTGCGCGCGTGGATTCGGGGCGCAGAAAATTTGGCGCAATCATTGGGGACGATGTGCACACGGGCATAAACACGGCGATTTACCCTGGCCGGATGCTCTGGCCCCATACCGTTACCTTTCCCGGCGAATCCATCCGAAAAGACGTAACGGAGGTTAGGCGGACGCCACAAACCTGACTGCTGGAGCGGGATTGCGAAATTTCGATTAAACTTTCATACTGGTCAGCGCGTCAAACGATGACAGATACACTGTAGAGCGGGAAATCCAATGGGAGTGGTGCATTCATGAAACATTTAGCAGTGGCGGCAATGGCAGTGGCATTCGCGCTCGGTTCGGCATTCGCCGAGACGGGCGAGGACGATGTCGTGGGAACCTGGTATACCGAGAACCAGGGTTCCAAAATTGAAATCGTGAAGGATGGCGATACCTACAGCGGGAAAATCGTCTGGCTGAAGGAACCCAATTACGAGTCCACGCACGCGGAGGCCGGCAAGCCCAAACGCGACAGCAACAATCCTGACGTGGCGAAGAAGAATGATCCGATCGTCGGCTTGAAGCTGTTGAATGGGTTCAAATGGGACGGCGCTGGCGCGTGGAGCGGTGGCACGATCTATAACCCTGAGGACGGCAAGACGTACAAGTGTGTGCTGAAGACACCGGTAAACAAGGACACGCTGGATGTGCGCGGTTATGTAGGCGTGCCGGCGTTCGGCAAGACCCAAACGTGGAAGCGTGCGCCGAAAGATGACGCGGAGAAAGCGGAAAGCGCGCCTGCCGTAAGCGACGAACAAAAGGCCGAATAAGACTCAATTCACGACACATGGGCGCATCACTTTTGTGATGCGCCCATGTGCTTTGATCACTTCTCGATCACAAACTGATCTTTCAGCTCGCCTTGCAGGTCGTGTGAAAGATATTCGAGGCGATTGCCATTGATATGAATCGTCTGGCTGTGTCCCGGCGCGGATACGACGTAGTAGGTGCCTTCGCTGGCTGATTCCACTTCCTTGCCGTCACGAATGGGTTTCGTTCGATTGTACCGGTGAGTATGGCCGGTAAACATCACGTCCAGGCGATATTTGTCGAAGAGTCCGCCCCAGATTTCGCGTTGAAGATCGTAGTCGTTCTGGTATCGGGCGGAACTTGTGTAGACGGGGAAGTGGTAAAACGCGAACTTCCACTTGGCGTCCGTTGTGGACAATTCTTTCTCCATCCACTTGCCGAGCGTCTCTATGGAAATGCCGATTGGCAACGACAGGAACAATGCGTTTGCGTATCGCACGGAATACGCGCGTTCGGTTGGAATACCATCAACTTGAATGTCCGGCAGGGCGAACTGTTTCAGGTAGGTTCCAGGGCCCAGGCCATCCTGATCGTCGTGATTGCCGATTGCGGGAAGCGTGGGGAAACGCGCCAGCGGCTCACCCATGTGGAAGAAAAACTTGTCCCAATCATCTCTGCGCAGGCCAAAGTCCACGAGATCGCCGGAGATCAACACGAATGACGGCTGAGGGTTCCGGCCATAGGCCGCCGCCAACGCTTTTCCAGCGATGTCTTTGTTGTGGGTGTCGGTCAGGAATGCGAACGAGAAGGTATCTGCGTTTTCCGGGGCAGTTGTAAACTCGTGCGTATTGCTCCATACGTCGCGGCCAGGATCGCCCACTTGGTATTCGTACGTGGTCCCGGGTTTCAGTCCGTCCAGCACGGCGGTAAAACGGTGTGACGTGCGATCATTTGCCAACATTCGATCGTCAATCTTCTCCATCGAAGCATTCACGACGCGGCGCGCTTCCGAACCTTTTTCGTTGAATCGCGCAGCGCCTGTTGTTACCGACAAATTGGTGCGCCATAACACCGCCTGCGTTGTCTTCGGGTCACCGTTCCAGGTCAAGGTAATCTGATCCGGTTTGTCCGTCGCCGGATAGGGTGTTTCGCGGAAACCGCCCCCGGTGAGGTGTGTCTCGCGGGCGCGACCGCGGAAGGTGGTGAGCAAATGGTGCCCGCGCAGGGCCTCCGGCACTTCCGTGAGCACGAGTTCCGTCCAATCGATATACGTCATCGAGCCCGGTTCCATCTTCAGCACTGGCGGATGCGCGGGTGACAGGTTCTTAATCTCGACGGTATCTCCGGGATTCTTGGGACCGACTGCAGCGAAGTAAGAGAAGCGATGACCATCGAACCCGTTCATTCCGAGACCGACGGGGCCCGCTTCAAACTCCTTTTGCCACACTGCATAGTTGTTTTGCTCGTTCTTCACGACGAGATCGGTCTTCTTGAACCCTTTTTCTTCCAGCCAGAAGGGAACATGGGCCTGGTCCATATGGCGCATAACGGACACAACGACAGGCACGTTTACGTCGAAGGTCCAGTACGCAGTTGCCAGCGCATCGCGATCTTCGGGTGTAATGTACGGTTCGAGCTTCTTTTCGTCGAGCGCCTGCAGTTCTGCCAGGTCCATCTTCTCGTACAGGCGCGTGACGATGGCGTCCATCGCGGCGTCGAGCCGCTGGTCCGCATTGGCTGCTATAGCCAGAACAACAAGAACAATCGCTACACGCATTGGGAATCGATTTGCGGTCATGGGGAAACTCCGTGACATGATGTTTCTTTACGCTGCAAGCCAAGCGAGATACTATCACGTCGAACGCTGGTTCGGCTGCGAGAACGCTGTGTGGATATGTTTGCTCGCAGGATACTCGCCCTGCGAAGGCCCATTCGAATCGCCAAATTTAATTCGCACTCTCTAGGTTCGTAAGCTCGAATGGGCTCGACGTATTCGATTGTTTGATCGAATGCGATTACGATTATGGCCGGGTGCATCAATTGATATGCGGGGGGACTGTGGTGGCGGCGAGGAAGAAAAAACCTGTGAAGCGGCGTGAACCCGCCAAGCTTGAGGGCGTGGGCGACATCCTGGCCTCGCTTACAAAGAAGACGCCTCTGGGCAAGCGCCTCAAGGAGGCGCAGATTTGGCAACAGTGGCCCAGCCTGGCAGGCCCGCGGCTCTGCACGCACGGTCATCCGGTCACTGTGAAAGATCGCACGCTCCACATCGAGGCCTACAGCCCCGTATGGGTCAACAAGTTCGCCTATCACAAGTGGGACATCATCGGCCGGGTCAACCGCATGGCGGGGCAAGAGCTGATATCGGAGATTTACGTGACGTTGGAACAAGACAAAGTCGAGAGCGAGGAGGGAAAGAAGTAGGAAATTGAATGGCCCGATCGGGCGAATTCGGCTGCGTAGGTCAGCCTGATCCGACGTTTTTCCGGCACATGGAAAACCGTTTTTTTTCCTTCAAAACCCCTGAAAAAATAATCGCAAAAACCCCTCTTTCCGGTTGTGCTTAACCCACCGATTTTGCTATACTTCGGGCCTAAGTGGGAGTACTCCAGAATGTCCGTTGAAAACGGTTTCGGCGAGGGGTCTGCCTCTACCCAAGAAGTGCCCAATCAAGACAAGGTAACCCCAATGGCTGGAAAGAGTTACGACGCAGGTTCCATTCAGGTTCTCGAAGGCCTTGCGGCCGTCCGCAAGCGCCCCGCGATGTACATCGGTGACACCGGTGCGCGCGGGCTTCATCACCTCGTGTATGAAGCCGTAGATAACAGCATCGACGAGGCCCTCGCAGGCTACTGCACAAAGGTCCACGTCAAGATTCATATCGACAACAGCATCTCGGTGATTGATGATGGCCGCGGTATCCCCGTGGACAAGCATCCGAAGTTCAAGAACAAGACGGCGCTTGAAGTTGTGCTCACGGTGCTGCACGCCGGCGGCAAGTTCGACAACGATTCGTACAAGGTCTCCGGCGGTCTTCACGGCGTCGGTATATCCTGCGTGAACGCGTTGTCCGAATGGCTGGAAGTCGAGGTAAAGCGCGACGGCCAGATCCATTTCATGTCGTTCAAGCGCGGCGACGCGACCGGCCCGATTGAAGTGCGCGGCAAAGCCAAGACCACGGGCACAACGGTAACGTTCAAGCCTGATCCCGAGATCTTCGAGGAAACCGTTTATAACGCATCGACGCTGTTGAGTCGCCTGCGCGAACTCGCGTTCCTGAACAAGAACGTGAAGATCATTTTCGAAGATGAGCGCACCGACGCCGAGCCGATTGTGATGCAGTACAAGGGCGGCATCTCCGAGTTTGTCGAATACCTCAACGAAAACAAGGAAACGCTCAGCCGCAAGCCCGTCTATCTGGAAGCCGAGAAAGATCGCGTGCAGGTGGAAGTGGCGATGCAGTATACGTCGCTTTACAACGAAGTGATCCTCAGCTTCGCGAACAACATCAATACGCACGAAGGCGGCACGCACCTCAGCGGATACAAGACGGCGTTGACGAAGGCGATTAACGACTACGCCAAGCGCAACAATTTATTGAAGAAGGCGGAGACGCAGATCTCCGGCGACGACGTGCGCGAAGGGTTGACTGCGGTCATTTCCGTCCGTATTCCCAATCCGCAGTTCGAAGGCCAGACGAAGATGAAGCTCGGCAACAGCGAAGTGCAGGGCATTGTGAATTCGCTGGTGTACGAAGGGCTGCAAACGCATTTCGAAGAAAACCCCACGATGGCAAACCGCATCGTGAACAAGTCGCTCGAAGCGGACCGCGTGCGCGAGGCCGCGCGCCGCGCGAAAGACCTTGCCCGCCGCAAAGGCGCGCTGGATTCCTTTGCGCTGCCCGGCAAACTCGCCGATTGCTCCGAGAAAGACCCGGCGCTTTGCGAGATATACATCGTCGAGGGTGACAGCGCGGGCGGTTCCGCGAAGCAGGGGCGCGATCGCAAGTTCCAGGCGATTCTTCCCATTCGCGGAAAGATTCTGAACGTCGAGAAAGCGCGGCCCGACAAAATGCTCAACAATGAAGAAATACGCGCGATTATCACCGCGCTGGGCACGGGCATTGGTCATGATGACTTCAAAATCGAAAAACTCCGCTACCATAAAGTGATCATCATGACAGACGCGGACGTGGACGGCGCGCACATTCGCACGTTGCTCCTTACGTTCTTCTACCGTCAAATGCCCGATCTGATTAAGCGCGGGCATTTGTTCATTGCGCAACCGCCCCTGTTCCTCGTGAAGAAAGGCAAGAAGACGCGCTACCTCAGCACGGAAGATGACATGGAGAAATTCCTGTTCGAGGCCGTGTTGGATTCCACCATCGTGACCGCGGAAGACGGCGGCGATAAGCGCGCGAAGCTGCAGTTCAAGACTTTGCTGCGCGGTTTGCAGGCGGCGCAGGAACGCGAGCGGATGTTCCACCGGTTACAGCGCGTATTCGGCGCGCCCCGCGAATCGGTCATCAAAGCGTTGGCGTTGCCGCGCGAGAAGCGGCTCGATCCCGGCAAGATATCCGCCACGGAACAGCGCGAACTCTTTGGAGACCTCGAAGTCATCAATTCTCGCGCAGAACAATTGGAACTCGTCGAGGGCAATGGCGGGTTGCCAAAAGGGAAACGCAAAGAGGGTCAGGTAGACATCGCGTTTTTCCTGAGCCACGACTTTTCCGTGCTCACCAGCCACGACGAACCGATCGCAGCGTTGGGTCGCGCGCCATTTCGCCTAGAAAACAATGACGGAGAGACGCTGTTTGAAACCGATGACCTGCTTGTCCTGCGCACGCACCTGCACGAGCTTGGCCGCAAAGGCATCGAAATCAAGCGATTCAAAGGCCTCGGCGAAATGAATCCGGAAGAATTGCACGCGACCACGATGTCGATCGAGAAGCGCACCGTGTTGCGCGTCGACGCGGAAGACGAAATGGCGGCAGACAAGATGTTTGTCACGCTCATGGGCGATATGGTCGAACCGCGCCGCGAATTCATCGAGAAGCATGCGCTCGACGTGCGGAATCTGGACGTTTAGTAGTGCGGTATCGCCATTAATTAATTTGATTAATCAAAGGCAATCAACCGGTTTGCTTCATGATAATCAGAATCGACGATCTGAATGGGTCTGAGATAGCCGCGTTTCTCAATGAGCATCTCATGGAAATGAAATCTATATCGCCTCCCGAGAGCGTGCATGCGCTTGACCTGGAGGCATTGCGTCGGCCGGAGATAACGTTCTGGACGGTGTGGGACGAGAACACGCTGGTTGGGTCCGGAGCGCTAAAAGAGCTAAACGTTGAACATGGCGAGATCAAGTCAATGCGGACGGCCGCGGCATTTAAGAAAAAAGGCGTCGCGTCCATGCTCTTGACGCATATTCTCGCCGAGGCTCGGAATCGCGGGTATCGCAGGCTTAGTCTTGAAACGGGGTCAATGCCGTTTTTCGAACCGGCTAGAATGCTCTACTCAAAATTTGGTTTTTCGATATGCGCGCCGTTCTCGAATTATCGCGAAGACGCGAACAGTATATTCATGACTATTGAGCTTTGAGACCGCACATATTATTTGCGCGATCGATTTTGCGATTTGTAGAGACAAAGGATGCTGGTGAATGCTAGAGAAAACTAACGAGAAAATACTGCCGATCGCGATTGAGCAGGAAATGAAGACCTCGTTCATGGACTATTCCATGAGCGTTATCGTGAGCCGCGCGTTGCCGGACGTGCGCGATGGTCTGAAACCCGTGCACCGGCGCATTCTGTATGCAATGCACGAGTTGGGCCTGGTGCATAACCGGGCGTACCGCAAATCGGCGTCGATCGTCGGTGAAACGATGGGTAACTACCACCCCCACGGCGATCAGGCCATTTACGACACGCTTGTTCGCATGGCGCAGCCTTGGTCGATGCGGTATCCGCTGATTGACGGTCAGGGTAACTTCGGATCCGTGGACGGCGACAGCCCAGCGGCGATGCGATATACCGAATCGCGCATGGCCGGTATCACGGCGCAGATGCTCGCGGATATCGAGAAACAGACCGTCGACGTGACGGACAACTACGACTCGCGCCTCAAAGAACCCACGGTGCTGCCGTCAGCGATTCCGAATCTCTTGGTAAACGGCTCGTATGGTATCGCGGTCGGCATGGCCACGAGCTGCCCGCCGCACAACATCACTGAAGTTTGCGATGCGGTGATTCACTACATCGACAATCCCGAGTGCAACACGAACGATCTCATGCGATTCGTGGAAGGGCCGGACTTCCCAACGGGCGGCATCATCTACGGGCGCGAGGGCCTGCCCGAGGCGTATCACACCGGCCGCGGCAAGATTACCGTGCGCGCGAAGGTGGTGTTTGAGCACGACAAGGCTTCCGGCAAGGACCGCATCATCGTTACGGAAATCCCGTATCAGGTGAACAAATCCCGTCTGATCGAAACCATCGCCGGGCTCGTGCGCGAGAAAACGGTTGAAGGCATCACCGACCTGCGCGATGAATCCGACCGCGACGGCATGCGCATTCTTATCGAGGTGCGGAAGGGCGACGAACCGCAGGTCATTCTCAATCAGCTCTACAAGCACACCCAGATGCAGGAGACGTTCAGCATTCTTATGCTGGCGCTGGTAAACAACCAGCCGCGCGTCCTGTCGCTGTATGAAGTCATTCATTACTACGTAAAGCACCGCGCGGAGATTGTGAAGCGGCGCACCGAGTTCGATCTGCGCAAAACCGAAGAACGCGCCCACATCGTCGAAGGCTTGCTGAAGGCGATCGACCATATCGATGAAGTCATCAAAATTATCCGCGCGTCGGAGACACCGGAATCCGCGCGCGACGCGTTGATTGCGCGATTCGACTTCACGCACATCCAGGCGAACGAAATCCTGGCGATGCGCCTGCGCCGATTGACGGGCCTCGAACGCGAAGAGCTTGAGAAGGAATATGCGGAACTGCTGAAGTTGATCGAGATGTATAAGCGCATCCTCTCGAGCGAGCGCACGATTCTCGCCGAAGTTCGCAAGGAACTGCTGGCGGTGAAAGAAAAGTACGGCGATGCGCGCCGGACGCAGATCCTCGGTGAACGCACCGAATTCAGCGTCGAAGACCTGATCGCTGATGAAGAGATGGTCGTGACGGTATCCAACATGGGGTACATCAAGCGCGTTCCGGTGGCGGCTTACCGCAAACAAAAGCGCGGCGGCAAAGGCATCACCGGCATGGACACGAAGGAAGAAGATTTTGTTTCTGACCTTTTCGTGGCGTCCGCGCACCAATACATGCTGTTCTTCACCAACAAGGGCCGCGTCTACTGGCGCAAAGTCCACGAACTCCCGAAGGCAAGCCGCACTGCGCGCGGTCGCGCGATTGTAAATGTGCTTGACCTGTCCGGCGACGAGATTGTGACCGCGTGCCTTCCCGTGCGTAACCTCGAGGAAGAGAACAAATACATCTTCATGGTCACCGCGATGGGCACCGTCAAAAAGACGGAACTAAAAGCGTTTAGCAACCCGCGCGCGACCGGCATTATCGCGATCAACCTCGAGAAGAGCGATACGCTTATCGATGTACAGATCACCTCGGGCGAAGACAACATCCTCATCGCCACATACCTCGGCATGTCAATCCGCTTCCCCGAGAAAGACGTGCGGCCCATGGGTCGCACCGCGGGCGGCGTGATTGGCATCCGTCTGGAAGAAGGCGACCGCGTCATCGGCGTATCCACTGCCGGCGACGACAAGACGGTCCTCAGCGTTGTCGAGAACGGTTATGGTAAGCGCACGCAAGTGGGCGAGTATCGCCTGCAGCACCGCGGCGGTTCCGGCATCATCAACATCAAGACGACGGAGCGCAATGGAAACGTCGTCGCGATGATGACTGTGGATGACAGCGATGACATCGTCGTGGTCAGCACTGACGGCATCGTGATGCGTTGTTCGGTGAAGGATATCCGCACCATCGGCCGCAACACGCAAGGCGTGAAGGTAATGACACCCGGAACGGGCGCGAAGGTAAGCGCCGTTGCGCGCGCCATCCCGGAAGAGAAGGCCGACGAAGCCGCCGAGGCGGCCGCACCCGAAGGCGCGGTGACAACGGACGACGCCGGGGACGAAGAAGAATAGGTATCGCCCGTTGACGATTACGAATGGCAGGCAGGAAGTAACTTGGACAAGGTTGAGTTGGAATGACTGTGCAATACCGAATTGAACGCGACACCATGGGCGAGATGCAGGTCCCTTCGGACCGTTATTACGGCTGTCAGACTGCGCGGTCGCTCGTGCACTTCGCGATCGGTACCGAGAAAATGCCACGTGAGCTGATTCGCGCGCTGGGCATTCTGAAAAAGGCCGCCGCGCTCACGAATCTCGACTTGGGCCTACTCAAGCCCGAGCTGTGCACAATCATCTGCGCGGCAGCGGACGAAGTCATCGACGGGAAACTCGACGAACACTTTCCGCTGTCCGTATGGCAGACGGGCAGTGGCACGCAGACGAACATGAACGCGAACGAAGTGATCTCGAACCGCGCCATCGAAATGGCCGGCGGCGAGATGGGCAGCAAGAAGCCCGTGCATCCCAATGACCACGTGAACATGTCGCAATCGTCGAACGATACCTTTCCCACGGGCATGAGCATCGCCGCTTGCGAACAGATTCACCACCTGCTGTTGCCAGCGCTGCGCACGCTGCGCGACACGCTGGCGAAGAAAGCGAAATCGTTCGATGGCATCATCAAGATTGGCCGCACGCACCTTATGGACGCGACACCGCTCACCCTGGGGCAGGAATTCTCGGGCTACGTGCAGCAGCTTACCAACGGCATTGAACGCGTCGAATCCACGATGCCGCGCCTGTATGAACTCGCGCTCGGCGGCACCGCTGTCGGCACGGGCCTGAACACGAAGAAGGGGTATGACGTGAAGGTCGCCGCGAAGATCGCGGAACTCACGGGCCTGCCGTTCGTCACCGCGCCGAACAAGTTTGAATCACTCGCCGCGCACGACGCCCTGGTTATGACGCACGGGGCATTGAAGACCGTCGCGTGCAGCCTCATGAAAATCGCGAACGACGTGCGCTGGCTCGCCAGCGGTCCGCGCTGCGGCCTCGGCGAGATTACCATCCCTGAAAATGAACCGGGATCCTCGATCATGCCGGGGAAAGTAAACCCGACACAGAGCGAGGCGATCACCATGATCGCCGCACAGGTGATTGGTAACGACGTTGCGGTAAACGTCGGCGGAGCATCCGGCAATTTCGAGCTGAACGTGTTCAAGCCGGTGATCATCTACAACGTCCTGCAATCCATCCGCCTTATCGCGGATGGCGCGCACTCTTTCAACGAACATTGCGCCGAAGGCATCGAGCCGGATAAAGCGCGCGTGGACGAACTACTTCATAAATCGCTGATGCTCGTCACCGCGCTGAACAGCAAGATCGGCTACGATAACGCCGCCAAAATCGCCAAAACAGCGCACAAGAACGGCACCACGCTCAAGGAAGAAGCAATTAACCTCGGCCTGCTCACCGCAGCCGAGTTCGATGCAACGGTCGACCCGTCGAAGATGATAGGGCCGTCGTAAGACCTCCGACAGGAAGCCTAAATACGTTGGACAGAAGCCGACATCGCCGAAAACTTAGCCCGCCAAAATCGGGTTATCGGTTATGTCGAGAACGCGTGATCAAGTCCGATGAGCACGAATCAGCAACAGTATAAGCCTGCCGATTATGCCGGCTGCTTTGGCTGCGCGATTACCGTAGTCTTCCTGCTGAGTTCGATTGGAACTATGTCCGCCTTCCTCCACCGCATGTTTGAGTATAACCCAACCGTTAGTCCTGAGTTTGAAGCTGCGCTCAGTCTGATCTTCTTGGTTATCGGGCTCGGCATATGCATTGCCTCTTGTGTCCCCTTCTTGGTGCCCTCAGACAAGCTAAGATCTGAAAAGTATAAGAATGCAATAAGCGATACCTTTGAGTTCGCAATACTCGCGCAGTTTATTCCTCCGGTTATCTCCGTAATAAATGGGCTAACTACAGGTGACCCCATGACTTCGATCATTCTCGGTTTGGTATCAATCTTTGCCCTAGTTTTTCAGTCGTCGCGTTTGGATTCGTTGCGCAGCATCAAACCAGAGTAGATAAGATAACAGCCAGAACGTACATTTATCGGGTCCACGCGCGAACGATCGCAAGGACAGTGCACGATAATGGCGCCACGCTCAAGAAAGAAGCAATTAACCTAGGCCTGCTCACCGCAGCCGAGTTTGATGCAACGGTTGACCCGTCGAAGATGATTGGGCCATCGTAGAAAATGCGGAGCTTGGCTTAGAGTAGAAGTTTCTCCAAAAAACGGGCAGAGAATTTCGATGGACACGATCCAGTCTCCAGCCGAACCAGCGGATAGTGGGCCGATTTTGGGTTGTACCTTGTCAGTGCTAATACTGTTGCTGGTCGTAACGTTTACGATTCTCGGAACTTTCTCCGCGTTATTGAACGGAATGTTCGAATACCACCCCTTCATCAGTCCGGAGTTCGAAACCAATCTCGCCTTCGTTATCCTAGTCACAGGAGCAGGCGTCAGTATTTTGACCTGTACACTATTTTGGATGCACAACCGTAGAACGGTTTCCATTTACAATCGGCGGGCAACTAACGATGCGGTAGCTTTTGCCCTGTTTGGGCAGCTAATCCCCACGTTCCTATCTTTCGTAAATGGAATTCTTACTGTCGAATTCTTGAATTCTTGGCTGCTCGGCACTATTTCCCTCACGGGCATTCTTCTTGTGCTTTATATCAGTTCGGATCGCCCGCAATCAAAACAATGAGCGTCTACAAGCCACTGGACGACATTTAACGGAAGCAGCTCTACGGCTTAAGACAACAACGAATCCACGGAGACAGTATGTCCGAGAAAAGAACGCAAACTCCCCTGGCACGCGCGCAAATTGTGGCCATTGGCATACTGATGTCCATGATTTCGATGGCCGCGTTGGGTGTTGTCTTTGCAATTGGGTTAATCGATTCGAATGCAGCCATTGAAGACGTTGCTACATCAAAGATTGTCGCAAACGTACTGCTTGCGGTTGGGTTCATCGCCTTGGGTCTTTCTTACGGCTTGCGCACCAAACTTGCTAAAAAAGACCAATTCACAAGCGTGGTCATCGGCATGGCGGTGGGTGAGTTTCCCGCGGTACTCGCGCTGGCGAACGGTCTCCTTACAGAAAACTACGTCGCTTCACTTGTGCTGGGGGTAACCGCTATTGCTTCGGCGCTCCTGCACTTTCCTCGCGCTTCGGAGTTTCGGTAGCAGAACTTTCCACTACGATTTTGCCGTGAGACTTCCTGGCAAGGTGGCTTTCGGTGAAATCAATCGCAATCTGAACCTCATTTGTCGCTTTCACGGACAAGTCGCCCTCAGCAATGAGCCCCCCGTCCGGTTGCTGAACGACAACGCGATACACACCCGCCGGCACGTTTGGAATTCTGAAGCCACCATCTTCATCGGTTACGGTAAACAGATCATGCTCGAAAACGTAGATCCACCCGACCATCCACGGGTGAATATCGCAAAGTAGTTGGATTGGTCGACCTTCCCGCTCGCGCTTAATCGCGTGCTCGTACTTTCCTTCCGCAGGGGTCATCACATTGAACAGATTCTCCACGGTCGTAGTAACGCTCCGAACATTGTGATTCGCGGGTTCCTCATTCGAAATGGAAACCACTTGACCCGCGCGAACCGCCACAACCCGTGGCACAAACTCGCCGTCAACTTGAGAGATACGTGCAGGGAGCGGCAGCTCTGTGGACGAAGGCGCGCTAACAGCGGCTTGCAGGAACACGACGGCCTGTGGAAGGCCGCTGTTCCTTCTACTCACTTCGAAAAGCGGTCGGTGCCGGCCATCGTTGTCGGCAAACGTGCGGGTCGGGATTGTTCCTGTGAATCGAACTATGCCCGCCACCGCTGAAAATTCATCCGCCGCAAACGCGGAGCACGACGCGCATAGGAATCCAATTCCAACAAGATGTCTTACACGAAGCGGCTTAAACATGCGATTGTGACTTTCATGGTAAGTCGAATGAGTTTACCAAAGTTTCCCGGAAAGACCGTGTTCAATACCGCTCCGGATGGTCTGTGCGGTATCATTTCGGTAGGCGACATTGAGCATGCAACCAAGCGAGGAAGGCCATGTCCGATCTTGAACGTTTGAGTATATCCCTTGAAAAGCCGCTGCAGGCGCGGCTCGAAAAGCTGGTGAAGGACTCGCACTACACCAACCGTTCGGAATTCATCCGCGATCTGATTCGGAACAAGATCGTCGAGCGGGAATGGGAACGCGACGAGGAAGCGCTGGGCACCGTGACCCTGCTCTACGACCACCACACGCGCGGTCTGAGCGATCGGCTGACGCATCTGCAGCACGATCACCATAGCAACATCCTCGCCACCACCCACGTGCATCTCACCCACGAACTCTGCGCGGAGATGATCATGATCAAAGGGAAGGCAAAACTCATCCGCGCCATGGCGGACGCAATGTCCGGCGAAAAAGGCGTGCTCCACGCCGCGCTATCGCTCAGTTCGATCGGAAAGAAATTTTCGTAAGCCTGTGTTGACTGCGGTAGCTTGCTACCGCTTTTCCTGAGCAAGCTTGCGCGCGGATTTCAAACCAATGGCGTTGCGAACTGTCTCGCAGTCAGCAAATCGTATTAGAAATCATCCCGGGCATTTAATTCGTCAATCGGAAACGACAAGATTGCTCTCAGAAATACAGGATTGGATTCCCGAAGAAAGTTTGCCTTTGAACACCATTCATGATTCGTGGCGCGGTCAATCACTTCGTGCTTGACGGGGTTTACATGCGTGTGGTACAGGCGTGCAAAATAGCTCCGCTCATGTGTGAGGCAAGTGTTGCGATACCGAATCATTCTCCCTTGTATCTTGTCTTCGGAATTTACGGCGCGCGCCGTAATTGAGTGCACTGCTTGCATCATCGATTTCAAAGACTCCGGATTCTCAAGTGCCTTTGCAACGAAGTGATAATGATTCTGAAGGACTGTCAACGCGTATAGGCGCCATGAATATTTGTCGGCCTGTCGTAGAAGTTCGTTTCGCAGTTAGGAGAACCTGCTAGGAGAGCTGAAGAATCGCTCTTTGTAGTAGGTGCCGCCTGTCACAAAATAGAGAGCGTTCGGAACAAATAGATGCGTCGGGCCATGCGCCCATTCCGTGTATTCAGTTTTCATGCAATACGAACCGATTCGTTGGCCCCTTCTCCGCGCATTTGGTTCAAGTTACGTCACTAGCTTCGAAACCGCGAGCTACCGCAATCCCACATGGTGGGTTTATGAATTTCAGCGACGCCGTGCGTGCTTTCGCGACTGGTTTCGGAGCAGGTGCCAGAGTTTTGGTTCGAGTGCGCGGGGGCCGGCCTCCAGGACTACGAAGGTCACATCATCGTGGGTGAATTCGGGGGCGCCCGTGTGTTGCGCCAGTAGTCCTTCCAGGTTGCGTGCGAGCACGTCGATTGGTTTGTCGCGCACCGTGTCCAGGGCCTCGGCGAGCCGTCCGCTGCCAAACAGTTCGTGATTGGCGTCTGCCGCTTCCAACACGCCATCGGAATAGACAAACAGGCGGTCGCCCTCTTGGAGTGTGCGCGTGCCTGTATCGAACGCGGCGGTATCAGACACGCCGAAGGGCACATTGCGCACGCCCTTTCCAACATTGTCGACTTCCAAGGGCAACCAGCGCGATTCGCCACGCGGCAGAATAAAGGCCGGCGGATGACCCGCGTAGCAGAAGCGAAGTTCCGCCTTCATCATGTCGTAGCTGAGGCAGACCGCGGTGGTGAGCGCTTCGAGTCCGAACAGGGACGCGCGCTCGTTCATCGTGTGAAATACGCGCGCGGGATCGTGCCGGCCCATGTTACGGCGCATGGTGCCGTGCAGCCATGCGCCCACCTGCGCGACCTGTTCGCCGTGGCCGGCGACATCCGCGAGGCACATGCGCGATATTACGCCTGCCGCGCAAGCGGAGGAGTAGTAGACGTCCCCGCCCTTCTTTCCGCCACAGGCGCGCGAGAACAGCACTCCGCGCAGCCCCGGCATCACCAATTCGGTGTACACGCTGCCGTTGCCGCCCCAGATTTCGCTGCAGATGAGTTCTTGTGTGGGCATGACGTCAGGTGAATTCGCGGCAGGGGCGAAACGATGTCTGAAACCGCGACGAAAGAGACCCAGCGACCGGAAAAACTACGCGAGCATCTTGTCTACCACCTTGCCCGCGACATCCGTCAACCGGAAATCGCGGCCTTGGTAGCGGTAGGTGAGTTGTTCGTGGTTCATGCCGAAGAGGTGCAAGAGCGTAGCGTGGAGATCGTTGATATGGATCGGATCTTTGGTAATGTTCCAGCCGATTTCATCGGTCTCGCCGATGACCTGTCCGCCTTTGATGCCGCCGCCAGCGCACCAGATGGTGAATGCGAAGGGATGGTGATCGCGGCCCGTGTTCGGCTTGCGGAAGCCCGCGCGGTTCTCGCCGAGCGGCGTGCGCCCAAACTCAGAAGCCCACACCACGAGCGTAGACTCGAACAGTCCGCGCTGCTTGAGATCTTTGATAAGCGCGGCGATCGGCTGGTCGCACATCATGCAGTTAAGCGGCAGCCGCTCGCTGATGCCTTCGTGGTGGTCCCAGGTCTCGTGGTAAATGCTGATGAAGCGCACCCCGCGCTCGACCATGCGCCGGGCCAGCAGGCAGTTGAACGCGTAGGTCTGAAACTCGTCCGGTCCGCCGCTACGATACTTTTTCCAATCCTCCGGCTCGCGCCGGTTGACGCCATAGGCTTCGATGGTCGCATCGCTTTCGTTGGAAATGTCGATCAGGTCCGGCGCTTCCGCCTGCATGCGCCCCGCGAGCTCGTACGACGCAATGCGCGAGAGAATTTCGGGATCGTTCACGTAGTCGTAGCGCATCTGGTTCAGATCGCGGATCGCGTTAAGGCCCAGGCGCTGGCAGTCGTGCGGCAACCCGCCCGGATTGCTCAGGTTGAGGATCGGATCGCCCTGGTTTCGCAACAAAACGCCTTGATAGGTGGAGGGCAAGAAACCGCTCGACCAATTCGAAGCACCACCGCTCGTGCCGCGGCCCGCGGTAAGCACGCAATACCCCGGGAGGTTGTTGCTCTCTGAACCCAGGCCGTAATTGATCCACGAACCCATCACGGGCCGGCCAAAAGTCTGCACGCCCGTATTCATCATCAACTGGCCGGGGTGGTGGTTGAACGCCTCCGTATGCATCGAGCGCACCCAGCAAATATCGTCCGCAACGGTGGAGAGGTGCGGCAACAGATCGCTAAGGTCGATGCCGCAATCGCCGTACTTTTTAAACTGCCGGTGCGTGCCTTTGAGCACCGCCGTATCTTTTTGGATAAACGCGAACCGGACATTCTCCGTCATTGAATCCGGCAGGGGCTGGCCATCAAGTTCGTTCAACTTGGGTTTTGGATCCCACAGGTCGAGCTGACTTGGCGCGCCAGCTTGGAAGAGGAATATGCAGGCCTTGGCCTTTGGCGCGAAGTGCGGCGGCTTCGGCGCGAGTGGATTCACGATCTGCGGCACTTCCGCCGCATGCGCCAGCACGCCGTCCTGCAGCAGCATGGACGTCAACGCCAAACCGCCAAGTCCGCTCGCCGCCGAGTTCAAAAACTCGCGGCGGGACTGCACGACACGCTCAATTCGCGGATCCATCGCTAAACCCTCAATTGACAACGGGTAACAGCTAAAACCATCACCTTACATGCTACTGCAAAGCAGAATTTGGCGCAAACCTACCCCATCGCGCTCATCATCACATGCGTCATGTAGCCGGAGCCGGGCAGATTCTGTCCGCCATCGGCGACAATGACGGTGCCGGTGAGGTAGGTGGAGAGCGGGCAGGTGATATAGGCGCAGAGGTTGCCGATATCCTCCACTGTGCCGAGGCGCTGCAGCGGGATGGCCTCAATCATTTTTTCGCGGCACCCTTCCGGCAACAGGCGCTTCACGCCTTCGGTGCCGTCGATGGGACCCGGGGCGACGCTGTTGCAGCGGATGCCGTACTTGCCCCATTCGAGCGCGAGATTTTTCATCAAGTTGTCGATGCCCGCCTTTGCCGCGCCAACATGACACTGCATCGCGTAAGGAAGGAAGGCCTGCCCCGCGGAAATGAAGATGATGCTGCCGCGCGTCTTTTGCAACTGCGGAAACGCCGCACGGCATGAATTGAACGAACCGAGGAGATCGATGTCGATCACCGACTTGAATCCGTTCGGACTCAGCACTTCCGCCGGGCATGGAAAATTGCCCGCCGCGCCGCAGATCAACACGTCCATCGGGCCAAGTGCTTCTTCGCTCTGCTTCATGGACGCCTCGAGTGCGCTGAAGTCGCGCACATCAGCGGCAACACCACACACTTTCGCGCCGAGGGCTTTCAATTCCCCCGCGGCCGCGTCGAGCTTTTCCTGCGTGCGCCCGCACAGGCCAATGTTCGCGCCGAGCATGGCGTAGGTCTTTGCGATGCCAAGATTGATGCCGCTTCCGCCCCCGGTGATGAATACGGTTTTACCCTTGAACAGATCTTTGGAAAATACATCGGTGATCTTCATTGTAGCGTCCCCAGATAAGTGGCCCAGTTAATCATGCATTGGAAAACGTGCACGAGCAGTATAGACAGAATGGTGCTCGCTTAAACAGGCATCGGACTTGAACCCAGGCGGGCCAGGGAAATGCCGGCGATTTACTTCAGGAAATACCGCCCGCGTATGGTATGGGTGTCGCCGTCTTCAACCGGCACCATGCGACTGTTCGGCGTGGTGAACCCAGGAACTTCCTTCCACTCGACAAAATGCTCGCCCACCAGCAGGTCCGTTACGGTGGCGCCGCGTTTCAGCCAAGGGCCGCCGTTTACGCGCCAGCGCGCCTTTTTCCGCGCGGCCTTCGGCTGAATCTTGCACGTGATCGAACCCGAACCATACTGCGCCTCAAGATCATAGTCTTGGTCCATCGTGATATAGGCGATATGGAAGTTCGAAAGCACTTCGCCATTCAACAACCATCGCGAGAAAGGCCTGCCGTTGTGAATCAACGGCGCGCGCACGATCGCTTCGTACGGTTCCTCTTCGCTGAATACGCGCTCATAGGGCGTCACGAATGGAAATATATCTTCGTTATCAAACTGAATGCCGACTTCAGGCGAGCTTGTTACGTTCAACGTCACCTGTGGCGGGCCATACACGGCGAGGTAGGTCAGCGAAGAATTCTCCATTGTATCTTCGATGACCGTACTCGTTGAATGAGAGCTGCCGTTAAGTTTCCATTCGATAAACGGGCGCTTCTGCCAAATCGCCGGCGCTTCCAGGCGATAGTCGAAGCGGTTCTCGATATTCGTGGAAAAACTGGTAGTTATACTCATCGAAGATCCGCCGTCGACAGAGAGCAGCATCTGAACTCCGGAGATCGGCGTAGATTGAACGTTGAATGGAGCGCCCGCCCATGCACTGCTCACCGCGAAAAGCAGAAGAAAAAAATGGATACAGGACCCAGCACGAACACGGTAACCCATTGCAGCACTCCCTCACATCGCAATCCCGCGACTCACACCAAACATCCGCCATAACGTCGCAGACGCCCCAACTCCCGGAACGAGCGAATTCTGCTCCACCATAGCACGGTACTATTCGACGGTAAAGATCGCCAAGCAGTGAACAGAACCCGCACTTTCCTGTTGTCAATTAACACCCGAATGCACGATTTGTTTCGTCGCGCTTTTTTAGCAGCGATTTGACAATAATTTACTTGGCTCGTCATTCGTGCGGCGGTTGGTTTACCATGCCGCTCTCATGAGCGAGTCATACCAAAACCAAGGTGCGACCCCTGTGCGCTTAGCGGGACTCGTCGCGGGCCTGGCCGCGTTTATTGTAGTTCTGCTTGGACCCACGCCGGACGGACTGCCGATTCTCGCGCAACGTGTTGCCGCAGTGGCCGTTCTCATGGGAATTTGGTGGGTAACGGAAGCCATTCCAATCGCGGCGGCATCCTTGCTTCCCTTGGTTCTGTTTCCGCTTCTGGGCATCTTGCCCGCCAAATCAACCTCAGCGTGTTACGGCGATTCCACCATTTTTCTGTTTGCCGGCGGTTTTTTCATCGCAATGGCGATGCAACAGTGGCGGCTCCACGAACGCCTTGCCTTGCACGTCATCAGCGTGACCGGCACGAACCCCCGCCGACTGGTGCTGGGATTCATGATCGCGTCCGCCGGGGTTTCGCTCTGGATCTCGAATGCGGCTACCACGATGATGATGATCCCCATCGCGCTCGCCGTGATTCAACAGCTCGAGCGCGAACGCCAGGCGCCTTGGGTCGCCGCATTTGGGACGACGGTCATGCTCGGGATTGCGAATGCGTCCAGCATCGGCGGCGTAGGCACCATAGTGGGTACGGCGCCAAACGTGATCTTCATCGGGCAAATGGCAAAACTGTTTCCCGACGCCCCGCGCATCACCTTTGGTCAGTGGATACTCTTTGGCATCCCCTTGGTCGTCATCTTTGTTCCGTTGGCGTGGTTCATCATGGTGCGTATCGTTTTTCGCCTCCCCAACGTCGCGGGAGACGAAGCCATCGGCCGCAAGGTCATCTCTGAAAAGCTCGCGGAGCTGGGGCCCATGCAACGCGGCGAGAAGATCGTCGCGACCGTCTTCGTTGCGACGGCCTTGGCCTGGGTGTTTCGCCAGGAAATACCCCTTGGCGCGGTCACGATTCCGGGATGGACCGGGCTTATCCCCACAGCAAACGGGGTGGAAGACGGCACTGTGGCGATCATGGGGGCGCTGCTGCTGTTCATGATCCCCGTGAGCCTGCGCGAAGGAAAATTTGCACTGGAATGGGAATGGGCAAAGCGTATCCCCTGGGGCACGTTGCTCCTGTTCGGCGGCGGTATGGCGCTGGCAGAAGGCTTTGAAGAATCTGGGCTTGCGCGGTGGGTTGGGGAACAACTGGGGGGCATCAAAGGACTGCATCCGATCCTGCTTGTGTTGGTCATCTGCACCGTAGCCATTGTGCTGACCGAATTCATGTCTAACACCGCGCTAACGATGCTCATGGTTCCCCTGCTGGCGGTGGCCGCGCCGAGCGTGCTTCACGTTAATCCGCTGTTTGTGCTCATACCCGCCACACTCAGCGCGTCACTCGGATTCATGATGCCCGCGGGCACGCCGCCGAATGCGCTCGTCTTCGGCACCGGCTACATCACCATCCCACAGATGATGCGGGCGGGCGTTCTGCTGAACCTTGTCGGAATCGTATTGGTCACCCTCCTCGCTTACTTTGTCATTGTTCCCGTCTTCGGAATAGACATCGGCGGTATTCCGGAATGGGTTCCGTAAGTGCTTGTTCAAAAACCTTTACGAAACGCGGGTCGCGCCCTATAATGCCGTTGCACCCGTTTTCGCACTTCAAACTTGGGAACAGCGAGATACCGGGGCTGAGAGGGAAGGACTCTGGCGACAACGGCAGCAGTAATCAATTCCAGCGCAGACAACCACTGACGATTCGATTACGGTGTTGGCGTGCTTTACGTGAACGCCGATGCGTATGTGCGTTTGGCCAGATCAGACGCAATAGTTGTTACGAACTCGGGCTATTGAGAGTTTAGGGGAGGGGTTGAACGGCCATGGCGGAAGAACAGCGTCAAGCACACCTGGGTGATGCGCTTGTCAAAAGCGACATTATTACGCGCGCGGAATTGGACGACGCAAAGGCGCGCGAGAAAGAATCTGGCGTTCCGTGGTATCGATCCTTGTTGCAGGTGGGTAAAGTCACTTACGACATGATCGATCAGGGATTGCGTACTGAAATTCATGTTCCGGGAATGGGCGGCGGATCCAAGTCGAAAGATCAGTCATCGCTCGGCAAAGCTTTGCTCGACATCAAGGCGATCACGCAATCACAATTGAACGAAGCTTTGGCGGAACAAAAGAGCACGGGGCGACTCCTCGGCGAAATACTGATGAGTCGCGGACTGGTTACGCGCCGAATCATCAATGTGGCGCTCGCGAAACAATCGGGCATGGAATTCAGCGAACTGGATGAAACGCCGAGCTATCAGAACGCGCTCGATGCGATTCCGGAAAGTTATGCGCTGAAGTATCAGATGATACCGATCCAGTTGGAAGGCGATCGGTTGACGTGCCTCATCAGCAAGCCGCAATTGCGCAACAGCATCGGCGATCTGGGCGTCTTGCTCGGCAAGCGCATGCATCCGATGATGACAACGTGCGACGACATCAAGGCCGAAATTCGCGCGCGGTATAAAGGCAAATCCATCGTTTCGGGCTCGCGCAAAACTGCCGCGCCCGAAGCGCCGACATTGACAGTGAAGAAAGACAAGGAACGCACTGATGCCGTCGCGAAAGGCGGCAAAAAGAAAGCAGCCAAGGAGGAGAAAGCAGCCGTGGCCACAGCGCAGGAACCAAAAGAAAAACGCCGCTTCGACGAGATAGCGAAAGAAGCGCAGGGCGCACCGGTCATCAAGCTGGTGTCGACAATAATTGAAGGCGCAATCAATTCGGGTGCAACAGACGTTCACATGGATCCGCAGGAACCGGAAATGCGCGTGCGGTACCGAATCGACGGCGTCCTGCACGACGTCATGAGCATTGCGCCGGACATCGAAGCCGCGGTGATATCCCGTATCAAGATCATGTCCGATCTCGACATCACCGAAACGCGCCATCCCCAGGACGGCCACATTCGCATCGATTCAAAAATGGGCGAATTCGACGTGCGCGTCGCAACCTTGCCGACGTATCTTGGCGAACGCGTTGTGCTGCGCCTGCTGGATCAGTCTTCGGTGCTCTCTGGTATCAAAGATCTTGGTCTTGAACCGGAAGATGAGAAAATTCTCACTCGGATGGTTTCCCAACCCTACGGCATGATTCTCGTGACGGGTCCGACCGGCAGCGGAAAGACTACGACGCTGTATGCGGCACTGAATCAGAAGAACGTGTTGACGGACAGTATCGTCACCATTGAAGATCCCGTCGAGTATCAGTTGTCGGGAATTAATCAGGTCCAAATAGATCCGGATATTGATGTGACCTTCGCGAGCACCTTACGCGCGTCGCTGCGGCAGGATATCGACGTGCTGCTTGTCGGCGAAATCCGCGATGCGGACACCGCCCGCATTGCCATTCGCGCGGCCATGACCGGACACCTCGTATTCAGCACCTTGCATACCAATGATGCGCCGGAAACGATTTCAACCCTGCGCAACATGCAGGTGCCGTCCTATCTCATTGCAAGTGCGCTTACGGCGATTGTCGCACAGCGCCTGGTCCGCAAGATTTGCCCGGATTGCAGAGAAGCCTTTGTGCCCGCGAAGCCTCTGTTGAAGTCCCTTCACCTGCCGGAAACCACGAAGAAACTGTATCGCGGCAAGGGCTGTGACTCCTGTTATCACACGGGAAACAAGGGCCGCACCGGTATTTTCGAGATTGTCGAGATTACCAATGAGGTCCGCAAGATGATTGCCGCCGATGCGGCGATTGAATCCATCACCAAGGCGGCCAAGCTAAAGACCATGGCGGACCGGTGCCGCCAAAAGGTAAAGGACGGAGTCGTCGCTCCGGAAGAATTCCTGCGCGTAATCCGCACGTAACAGTCACGTTAGAACTCCCGGGCCTCACTTCCGTGACGCCCGGGAGTTTTTTTGTCCGTCCGCATCACGCAATGCTCAGAATTTTAGGGTTTCGCACGGCGGATCGCTTGCAATTCCACCCACCCTCTGCTACATTGCCGCGCGGGGAATCCGCCTGGGACACAGCGGTTGTGAATAAGGTGTGGATAAGTGAATGTGTCCGGTCCCATCCAAACCTTTCCTCAACTGCCGCTACGAAGAGTAAATCCGTATCAATACGAGACTTCCGTACGGATTCGCGCCCGGGGATATGCGCTCTTGATTAGCGCTTAAGTTATTACATTTGAATATGATACCAACTATTTTCACCGTGGCAACATCCATCGTATTCTCGGAATCAGGCATTCACTATACTTTCGAGGTTTCGACGAGGGAAATACAGATTCTCCGCACGTAAGTCTATTAGATTGGCGTGTGGATAAATGTAAATATAGGCTCGGTGGAAGAAGTAAGGGATAAGACCCAAATTCCGGTGGAAAGTTGTTGGAAAAGGCTTTGGGTTATCCCCGAAATTGGTGCGCTATTCATCCTGTTTTACAGGAAAGATCGGGGTACGGGTGAATACCAGTAAACTGAAATACGATGCGTGCAGAAGTTATTCAGGTGAGATCCTTCGGCCAGTATTGATGAAGACGTGGCTTTCCACAGTTTCCACAATGTCTACTGTGACGGCTACTTTTCTTATATCTAAATAGATAAGAGTAAATACCCGAAAACTTTCACATACTTCTTGAAGTGGAGACGACCGAATGAAGATTCGCATTCCCCGGCAAGACCTCCTTGAAGCGGTCAATAAAGTAAAGACGGTGGTTTCGCCAAAATCGGCCTTACCCATCCTTTCTCATATTCTCATGGAAGCCGAGGAGAACGCGCTTAAACTCACTGCAACGGATCTCAAAGTCAGTATTGAGTGCACAGTTGACTGTACCGTCAAGGAAGCGGGCTCGCTTACCGTATCGTCGCAACGACTCTCGTCCATTCTCGCAGAACTTCCGGAAGGGGAGATATCTCTCGATTTGGCGGGCAATAGCGTAATCAATCTTGAATGCGGCAAGATCAAGACCAAACTATTCAGCATGAGCGCAGACGAGTTCCCGCCCGTCCGGACCTTTGAGGGAGTGGAACCACTCACGATTGAGCAAAAGGTCTTGAAAAAGATGTTTCAGAAGACCAGCTTTGCCATTTGCTCTGATCAGGCGCGATACAATCTCACTGGTTTGCTGTGTGAGATTGCGGACGGTAAATTTACTGCTGTAGCCACCGATGGACGCCGCATGAGCCTCTATTCCGAAAAGGAAGGGATTCCCCGCGGCGTAAACATTAAAGTGATTATTCCTGGAAAGATGATCACTGAGCTTGAGCGCCTTCTTGCTGAAAATGGGGAAGTGCTGGTCTATCTCGATGAAAGCCAAGCCGCGTTCCAGTTCGATTCGCTGCGCCTTGTTACAGCCCTGATCGAAGGCAATTTCCCGAATTACGACATGGTGATTCCCAAGAAGCACGACAAGGAAGGCGTAATCCCCACTGCCACGTTTATGGAAGCCATGCGTCGTACACGCACCATGACCAACGACAAGTTTAATTCCGTCCGCGTCACGGTCAGCGGAAACCAAATGAAATTGAACGTGGTGACGCCGGAAGTGGGTGAGTACGAGGAAGAGTTGGAGTGTGAGTTTGAAGGTGGCACCATCGATATCGCGTTCAACCCGGACTTCGTAATCGAGGTACTCCGACGTATCGACACGGAAAAACTCTCCCTGGTTCTGAAAGACGCATCCAGCCCGGGCCTTTTGAAGCCCTACGAAGAAAAGAGTTCACACCAGTACTTGAACGTCATCATGCCGATACGGATCTAACTTACTGCTGGCAGTGAGACATCGACCCACATCGGATACCCGGTATCTTTGATCCAAGGCGTTTTTCTGGAATACAACATCCCGAATTCACCCTGTGGATAACAATCGATCCAGTGAAGCCATGGAACCTTGTTCCACGTAATGATTGGACGAATCGTTCAGAGATGAATCATAAATTATCACCCGAAAGCATGCGGTAAACATATACTATCACTTGATTTAACGTTTAGATCCTTATATGGAAGTGATTTTATTGATTTTGAAAGTTAAAGAAACTGGCAAGTTTAGGGTGTCCTGAAAAGAGTGGAAAACTTGTTGATAGACGGGTTTTTGGTTACGAAATCCGGATTCAGCCAAGCTGGCAGATTCACTACGGTTTCGCCCAATGAATAGAATCTTGGCTTCCTTTTCCTATTGATTTTGCAACCACGGGATGGCAGCATATCGCGAATCTTCGCCTGCCGAAACTGGCGATGCGACGTGGAACTAACCACGGGGAATCGGCAGGGATTCTTCAATAAACGCCGTTCGCCTGGGCACTTTGGCACCGCTGGTGTGGCATGCCATGGAAGTACGATCGCAGGTAATACTGCTGACCCGGAGGCGGAAGAATGCGGCGCACTCCTCTCTATGATGAACATATTGCTTTGGGAGGCAAGGTAGTCGACTTTCACGGTTGGGCCTTGCCTGTGCAGTTCGCCGGAATTCTGGACGAACATCACCATACGCGATCCAAAGCAGCGCTATTCGATTGTTCGCACATGGGCGAGTTCATTGTGACAGGTCAGGATGCCGTGCAGGCATTCAGCGATCTCGTTTGTCTCGACCCTTTCAAAATCCCAATTGGCCGCGGAAAATATGGCGCCATTCTACAAGAAGACGGCGGTATCATCGATGATGTTATTGCATTCCGATTGGGTGAGTTTGATTTGTTTGTCGTGACGAATGCTGGGCCGCTGGATATCGTTTCTAAAAAGTTGTGCGCTGAACAGGCCAAGTTCGCATCTGATTCCGTATTGCGAGATGTTTCCAACGACACCGCGAAAATTGATATTCAGGGTCCCATCGCTCGAGATGTGCTTTTGTCCGAGATTCCGGAATGTGGATCATTGAAGTATTACCAGGCGCGTCGCGCTCAATGGAAGGGTATCGACATCGTATTGGCGCGGACCGGCTATACCGGCGAGATGGGTTTTGAATTATTTGTGCCGAATCGAATCGCTGTGGATCTCTGGCGTGCATTACTGGCATATCCAAACGTGAAGCCCGCGGGGCTCGGGGCGCGGGACACCTTGCGTACAGAAATGTGTTACGGATTGTCTGGACAGGATTTCGATACCTCGCGAACACCCTTGGAAGCTGCCATGGCATCGTTTATCGCGTGGGATAAAGATTTCGTTGGTAAACAGTCATTGGTTGCGCAACGCGATTCCGGAAACTATGCAGTCCTGACACCAATCAAGACGGCAGATCGTCGTGCCCCTCGACATGGATTCGATGTACAACATAACGGTTCCGTTGTAGGCGTTGTTACCAGTGGAACCTTTGGGCCCAGTGTGGGTCACGGCGTCGGCCTCGCTTATCTGCCGCAAGAACTTTTGCATCCAGGAACGAAACTTACCGCTGGACCAAAAGAACTCGAAATAGAAGTTACTTCCGTTCCCATATATACCGCCGGTACCTGCAGAAGCTAAGGAGCCCAGACCATGTATCCCGATGACTGTAAATACACCAAAGAACACGAATGGATTCGCGCAGAGGGGGGCTTGTATGCCGTGGGCATCACCAGCTTTGCCGCGGAACAACTTGGCGACGTAACCTACGTTGACTTGCCAAAGCCGGGTAAGCAAGTAAAGCAGGGCGAATCCACCGCCGCCGTCGAATCCGTTAAAGCTGCGAGTGACATATACGCGCCTGCGGGGGGCCGCGTCGTGGAAGTAAATACCGCGCTGGGAGATGCGCCTGAATTGGTCAATGAGGGACCATTCGAAGCAGGTTGGTTTTTTAAGCTCGAAGGGGTCGATGCCGCCGAACTTTCCAATTTGATGGATGCTAAAGCATACGCCGCATATGTGGAGGCGCAACACTAATGTCGTGGGCTCCAGCGACCGCCTCAGAGCGGGATGATATGCTTTCCGTCATCGGCGTAAAGACGATCGAAGATTTATTTACCTCCGTGCCGGCGCACCTGCGTCCGAAATCGTGGAACCTTCCTGCGGGGATCTCGGAAATGGCCGTGCGCGATGAGATGGCAAAGATCGCCGCGAAGAATGCCGCAGCACATACCAGTTTCCTCGGTGGAGGTGCATACGATCATTACATCCCCGCGGCGATTGATGCGCTCGTTTCGCGCGGAGAGTTTTATACCGCATACACGCCGTATCAACCTGAATGCGCGCAAGGAACCCTGCAAAGCATTTACGAATACCAATCCGCGATTTGTCGATTGACAGACATGGAATTCGCGAACGCTTCGCTGTATGACGGCGGAACGGCGGTCTTCGAGGCAACGACCATGTCCGTGCGTATCACAGGTCGCAGCAAGATTGTCGTTCATGATTCGCTTAGTCCCATATACCGCCGTATGCTTGACACGCACACTGCACACCTGCAACTGGATATAGTTACCGGGGACGATCCGACCGACGCCGCGTGCGTTATCGTTCAGAACCCAAGTTTTCTCGGTACGATTGCCGACTACACTGCGCTGGCGAAGCGTTGCCACGATGCCGGCGCGCTCTTGGTTATCTCCTTCTATCCGATTTCACTGGGACTCGTGAAGTCGCCAGGGGAAATGGGAGCGGATATCTGTATCGCAGAAGGACAGTGTCTCGGCGTTCCCCTTGCTTTCGGCGGTCCGTGGTTGGGAATTATGGCTACTCGAAAGGAACACGTTCGGAAGATGCCCGGCCGCATCGCCGCGGAAACTTCGGACGCGCAAGGCCGACGAGGATTCGTCCTCACGTTGCAGGCACGCGAACAGCACATACGCCGTGACAAAGCCATGTCCAACATTTGCTCGAATGAAGCGCTTTGCGCGCTTCGGGCGCTGATGTATATGTCGCTGATGGGCAAGGAAGGATTCCGGGACGTTGCGCGGCATTGTTATTCAAAAGCCGAGTACCTCAAGTCGAAGCTTACCTTCGCGACAGTATTGAACGAAGGTCCGACCTTTAATGAATTCGCGGTGCGCCTTCCAAAGAATGCGGAAACAGTGATTGCCGAGATGGCGAAACGCGGATATCTCGCGGGATTGCCTCTCTCTTCGCTCGACGCAGGTGCGGATACCGACTTGCTCATTGCCGTTACCGAACGCCGTTCACGCGCCGAACTCGACGCGTTTTCCGCAGCGTTGGAGGAAGTTTCATGCAATTAATCTACGAAAAATCCGTGCGCGGACGCCGTGCAATCACGCTCGATCCGCTCGATGTTCCCGAGGCTACGCTGCCGGCATCCGTCGCGCGTACCAAATCCGCGGAACTGCCGGAGTTGGCGGAGATCGATATAGTCCGTCATTTCACCAATCTTTCGCGGCGAAATTTCGGTGTCGACTCGCACTTCTATCCGCTAGGTTCCTGCACAATGAAGTACAACCCGAAGATTGCGGAAGTAGTCGCGGCCATGCCGGGCTTTGCCCACATTCACCCGCAACTTTCCACTTCGTCCGCGTATTGGCCTATTTGTCAGGGTGCCTTTGAACTTATCTATGAAACGGAGAAGTGGCTCGCCGAAATCGCGGGCATGAAAGAGACCTGTCTCCAACCCATCGCGGGCGCGCATGGCGAACTTGCGGGAACGCTGCTCATTGCAGCGTACCACCGGGAACGAGGCCAAACGCACAAAGATACGATACTCATCCCCGACTCAGCGCACGGAACGAATCCCGCAAGTGCCGCCATCGCGGGATTCAAAGTACTTGAAGTGCCTTCGCATGAAGATGGCACGATGCGGCTGGACAGCGTCAAAGCGGTGATGAACGAAAACATTGCCGGACTGATGATGACGTGCCCCAATACGCACGGACTTTTTGAACCGGCCGTGGGCGAAATCGCGGAGTACATGCACCAGCACGATGCACTGCTTTATTACGATGGCGCAAACCTGAACGCGATCATCGGCAAAGCGCGGCCTGGCGATCTCGGTTTCGACGTGATGCATTACAACCTGCACAAAACCTTTGCGACACCGCACGGCATGGGCGGTCCGGGTTCCGGGCCTGTCGGCGTTGGCGAGCGACTTGTTAAATATCTCCCGGGACCCCGTGTCGTGAAACAACAGGGCGGTTTCGCGCTTGAGATGCCGGAAAAATCGATTGGGCGATTGTCACAATTTTTCGGGAACTTCGGTATGGCGGTACGCGCATACGCGTACATGCGTCATCTCGGGAAGGACGGCCTCCGCGAAGTCGCGGAGAATGCCGTGCTCAATGCAAACTATATCTGGGCGCGTTTGAAGGATACCTATACGCCTGCATTCGACTTGCCCTTCATGCACGAGTGCATTTTCACGGCAGCGCCAGAGGCGAGAGATGGGGTCCGCGCGCTCGACATCGCGAAAGCCCTGCTCGACTATGGTTTCCACGCGCCGACCGTGTACTTCCCGCTGACGGTGAAGGAAAGCATCATGATTGAGCCAACGGAAACGGAATCGCGCGAAACGTTGGATTCGTTCTGCGATGCCATGCTCGAAATCGCTCAGACGATCAAGTCGAACCCCGACGCCCTGCACGACGCGCCGATAACGACACCGGTTGGCCGTTTGGACGAGGTAAAGGCCGCTCGGCAGTTGAATTGTGCGTGTCTGTGACAACTTATTGACTATCGGTGTTCCGTACCGCTTCTGACTTTTACATCTCGTTTGTCTGCAGCGTGCCACCGTAGAACGATGGACTGGCAGATGTACTCGAGCACAAGAGCGAAGAGAAACATCCAAACCAACAGGTTCTTGTAGTCGTGATTGGCAACTGAGCCTATCTTGTTCGGTATGTCGAAGAAGAAAGCAACTATTTTCCAGGAAACAGTTGTCCCGAGCAGAGAAGCCACCTCGACTACGTAGAAGGCAAAGACTAGAATGCGCAAGAATAAAAGAGAGGAAGACGCTTTGCACGAAGCTTACGAGAAGGGATCGTTGGTTTCAGCTAAACCCTCAAAAGCAGTGCTGCGGAAATTCAAAAAGTCGGTCCAAGCCACTTTTGTTATGGAGAAGCGCTCGGGCATGATTAGAAAGTAAAGAATTGTCGCGTTCCCACGGTGTTGTTAAACAAAGCATTTGCCTTTCAAGGAGGTTGGCCCGAATGTCAGAATCAGACGTATCAAGAAGGACCGCCCTGGCGACGACGGTAATTGGCGCCGCTATGGGTCTTGTCGCAACGCGGGCCAATGCCAACGAACCCGTAGTACCCCTGAAGGGCCGGCTCAAACAATCCGTATGCAAGTGGTGCTACAAGGACATTTCGCTCGAAGACCTGTGCAAGGCATCCGTCGAAATCGGACTTAAGTCAATCGATCTATTGAGCGTTGACGAACTGCCGGTTGTGAAGCAGCATGGTCTTGTGTGCGCGATGGTAAATGGCCCGGGGCCCATTCGCGACGGATGGAATGAAGTGTCGCGTCACGACGAGCTCGTGAAGAAGTCGGAAGAAATTCTGCCAGTCGTTGCGGAGTATGGTTATCCGAACATGATCGTGTTCAGCGGCGATCGCCGCGGCATGAGCGATGCCGACGGCATCAAGAATTGTGCGAAAGGCCTCAAGCGCATTACGCCGCTGGCCGAGAAGCTGGGTGTCACTATTTGCATGGAACTGCTCAACAGTAAACGCGATCACAAAGACTACATGTGCGACCATACCGCGTGGGGCGTCGCGCTCGCAAACGAAGTTGGTTCCGATCGCTTCAAGTTGCTCTATGACATCTACCACATGCAGATCATGGAGGGCGACGTGATCGCGACGATTCGCGAGTTCAAGGATTACATCGGCCACTACCACACGGGCGGCGTGCCTGGCCGGCACGAAATCGACGAGACGCAGGAACTGCAATACAAGACAATCTGCCAGGCAATCGTTGACACTGGATTCGAGGGTTATCTCGCGCAGGAATTCATACCCGAGCGAGATCCCCTTACCTCATTGGCGCAGGCCGCGCGAATCTGTGACGTGTGATTCGTTACCAATTATACGCGCGCAACACCGAGTCGCCCTGAACGATCACATATTCGGAATTGGAATCGCCGTCGAGTTCGCAAAGCGTACGATTGCCAATAGCAGGCCAACTTGTTGATTGCAAAGAGGATTCGTCAAGTTCAACTCGTTGGCCGTTTTCGGTTGTGATCGCAATTACGGAGGCATCTTCAAGCACGACGACAACAACCTCGCCGTGGACTGGCGTTTGAAGTGTATCGGATGGCGTGCCGTCAATAGCTCCAGGCAGTGTTTCCTCCCATACGACGTTGCCATGAGGGTCGATAAGCGAGATGCGATCGCGTTTCTTTCCGCCTACAACAATAAGATCATTCCTCGAATCGCCGTTTCGATCAGCGCGAACGATTCGGTAAACAGGCCCTTCCACGCTGGCTGTCCATAATTGGTTGCCGTCCGAGCGAAATGCTACGACCGCTCCATTCTCCATACCCACAACAATTTCTTCGCCCCGCTTCGGATTCAAATTAGCGAATAGCGGTGGCGCAGTCGGTTCGGAAGGCAATTGCCTATGCCAGAGCCTTTCCCCAGATTCGTCCAGCAGAACCAACGAATCACCATTTACAGACCCAACTATGGTTTTCTTGTTCCAGTAGCGCCCAGTCACCGGCCAGAAAAGAAAGCCATGGTTGGGAGCTTCCCAAAGCACGCCATTCAAGGCACTCACGCACATCATGTCACCGTTCGCCGTGTTGCCTATCAGTTCCTCGATTCCATCCCGATCGAAATCTACCGCCGTCCAGCGACTCTCCAGTTTTGTGAACGTGTTGAGCCGCCAGAATGGGGCATCCATCGCCTCAATGCTGAAGGTCCGGGACACTGGTGTCATGCCTGTCGCGGCGTAGACAAGACGAATCGATACAGACTCGTTTGGACGCGTATTCGTCCGGAGCGACGCCCGTGATTCGAGAGTTTCCCCCGGAGCGAGCGATGCGGACACAGTGTCAGGTTGTATGGACGCGCGACCCAATGGCACTGCGGCAAGAGAGCCGGATAGGGTCGCCCCGGTATGGTTTATCCAACCAAAGCGCACGGGTGTGGTGGAATTGCCTGAGACGATTGGGACTTCCGGTTCGAACCAGAGCGCTGCGGGCGTGACCCAGTCGCGCAGTGGTAGGTGCTCAATGAGCATCGGGACTTCGCTGGGTTCAATTCGTGCCATTCCGTTCGATGCCGCGACAACGCTTCTTTCGCCGTTCAGAAGATTGACGACCGAAACGGAGGCATCGCTCGTAGCGAAATCAAGAGGTTTATCAGAACCTTCCAATATCGCAACACTCGCGCCTTGCTCGTCACGATAGACATAGGCAAGTGTGTCCCCGACAAGTAACGAGCCAACTCGCGACGGAGAGGTTAACTCTGTGGGTATCGGCGCAAACTGCGGCGAAGCAGGATTGCACCATACCGCCTGCTGCGATGTGGCCATCGCGCGCAGCGCGCTAGTGCCGCTCGTCAGTAGCGGAACGACTGTGCAATGTCGCGCGATCGCGTCCCATGTGCTATCGCGAAACTGATCCCGAACTTGCGCGAGGTATTGTTGCGAATCAACATCTGCTTCAGCGAGAAGATAGATAGGGTTCAGCGAATCATGCGCCACGGTTTCGACAAAGCCACCAAAACACTCCAACCATAGGGGTGAATCTTCACTCGGCATGACGAGACACAGTTCGAGCGATGGCGTCGTCCTTCGCAATTCCCGACCTACGGCCTCGCCCAACGCGCGCGCGCCCGCGGCGAGGGTGAACATCGAGACTCCGTCATACTTTCCCGAATCCAGTGTCTCTTGATGTTCCAGCAAAAGTAAGACGAGCCCGCCCAACTTATTGTCATGGGTGCTCTGGGCCACGCGCATGATCGCATCAACGGCGTTTGCCCGCGCCTGTGGATCTGTCAACAGCAAGGCGTCCGATGCAATCTCTGCAGGCACAAACACCGTTTCGATTCCATGCGCCTGTTGCGCGGCGCGCAACACTGCAAAATCTTTCGCGCGGTGTTTCAGAATCAACTTATCGGGAGAGTGGAGCAGATAGCGCGCCATGACAGACGCGTCCAGAAGATCCGACTCGGTTATGAGTGCGAGAATCTGGACCTTGGGAAACAAGGGCGGCGCCGACTCACCCTCAAATGTCAGAGTGAGCAGCGCCGCCAGAAATATGATGTTACGCCATCCGGACTTCTGCATGACCCCAATAGTACTTGCCGAAGTATTGATGCGTAAAATGAGACAGATTCAATTTTTAGGAGGACGCGCTCACCCGCCCCAACGGGTCGCGTCCATGAATCGGGCGCCGTGTGGATTACGGGCGCGAAACGTTCACGGCCTGAAGGCCTTTCGGACTCTCCAACAGTTCAAACTCGACTTCTTCTCCTTCGCGCAACGTGCGAAACCCCTCCATCTTGATCGCACTGTGATGCACAAACACGTCCGGGCTGTCGTCACGCGTGATGAAACCATAGCCCTTTTGGTCATTAAACCACTTCACGCGCCCCTTGAGATGTCCGTTACCACTCATACAACTATTCCCTCTCACTAATGGAACACTACACCCACACAGTAAATCCAGACGAAAGCGACGGCGCTTTCGGTCCCTCCACGGATTTACCCTGCAAATTCTAGAATATCCCGAAATGCGGAATCTGTCAATCCCTCGTATCTGAAAGAAGACAAGGAAGCGGCGGAAGGCCGGGGTACTACTTGCGCTTGAGGAGGCTAGTGATGAAGTTGAGGATTTTCGAGACTAGAGAATCTGGTGGCTGGTGTGTCGGTTCCACTGGAATTGGCGTCGCATCTCCGCCGGAAACGGGCAGCGGGGTCTGCTGTTGGACGAGTTCCTCTTCCGAACCAGGGATGGCCACGCCGGTGGAAGACTTGTACAACTGTGCGAGGGCCTGCCGAAACTCCCGGGCATCCTGGTACCGCGCAGTGGGGTCCTTGGCCATCGCCTTTGCCACGAAGGAATTTGCCTCCGTCGAAAGTTCGGGCACCAGATCGGTGATTTTTATGTCGCCTTTTGGCAATTGGCCCGTCAGCAATTCGTAGAACATGACGCCGAGCGAGTAGATGTCCGCCCGCTTGTCGACTTCCGCGGCGCTCATGCGCTGCTCCGGGGCCATGTACTGTTGCTTGCCCAAGCTCACGCCAATCATTGTGAACTGCGATTCCACGTTCGTCAGCTTGGCCAATCCGAAGTCCAACAGCTTGATGTTGCCGTTTGCCAGCACCATGACGTTGTCTGGCGACAAGTCGCGATGCACGGCATACTGGTGGGCATGTTCAAGGGCGTGACAGAGCAGGCTGAGAATGCGCACCACGGATCCCAACCCCAGCTTGCCCTTTTTCTTCATCCACTTGTAGAGGCTGGTACCGTCGACGTATTCCATCGTGTAATACAGCATCGAACCAACTTGCTGCGCATCGAAAATCCTTACGATACAAGGGTGGTCCAGTTGCCGGACCGCGCTGACTTCGCGCACAAAGCGTTTCACCGCATGGCTACTCGACAGGTACTGGGGCAGGAGCGTCTTCAACGCCATGGGCTGCTGCATTTCTCTGTCCCACACGAGGTAAACCATTCCCATCCCGCCGCGGCCCAGCATCTTCTGCACTTCGTACCGATTCACGATAACATCGCCAGGCTTGAACCCGGCCGTAAGCTTCTTGAGGGTTTCTTTGTCTGGATGGGTGGTGGCATGGCTCGGATGGCTAGGCAGGCCCGATGAGCCAGTGGTTTCAGGCTTGGATTGGTCGCTCACAGTCCCCACCCCTTTGAGCCGCGTGTGCGTACGCTGCGCATTCTAGCACAAGAGGAAGAGAATAGGTGAGAATCGCTCACTAAGGTTCGGGCGTAATGCTGGAATTCGAAACGCGGCCTGCGAAATCACTCGCCCTGCGGGGTTCTCAGTCTGCCAATGCGTGTCCGGCGCGTGCTGCTACTTCCCCGTATGGCCGAATCCACCTTCGCCCCGAACGGTCTCGTCCAGTGTGTCGGCGATGGACCACTCCACCCGCGTGACCGGAGCGACGACCATCTGCGCGATACGGTCTCCCCGCTGGATTACAAAGGGCTCTTGTCCGAGGTTTGCCATGATGATGCGAATCTCGCCGCGGTAGTCCGCGTCGATAGTCCCCGGGGTATTGAGCAGGGAGATTCCGTGCTTCAACGCGAGGCCGCTACGCGGACGAATCTGTGCTTCATACCCTTCCGGCAGGGCGATTCGGAGGCCCGTGGGAATTAGGGCGCGCTCTCCGGGTTGCAAGGTTTGCGGAACGGTAACGGAAGCCCGCAGGTCCATGCCTGCCGCGTGCTCCGTTTCGTAAGCAGGAAGCGGGATATCGTCGCAGTTGGGCTCGCGCAGAATTTGTACGGTCACGGTACGGCTCACAGCGGCACTTCCTCCAGAATTACGCCATCGATTGGCCCGAGTGACACCAGCGCGCACTGATCCGCGGTGTAGCGGTCGCACGCCAACTCCTGGATTTGCTCGGCAGTCACGGATTCGACACCGGCGATAATTTCATCCACGGTGATAATGCGCCCGTGATACATATACGATTTCGCCATGCGCGTCATGCGATTAAACGTGCTCTCGAGTGTCATCAAAACACTGCCCTTAAGCTGTTCGCGGTTCAACTCGAGTTCCTGTTGCGGGAGCGGTTCCTCGCGCATTTTCCGGATTTCCGCGAATGCCAACTCATACGTCTTCTTGAGGTTTTCCGGCGCGACAGCTGCGTAGACACCCATCGAGCCGGTCCGCCAGTACGTCGAATTGTATCCGTAGATGGAGTAAGCCAGGCCTTCCTGCTCGCGAATCGATTCAAACAACCGCGATGTAGATCCGCCGCCGAGCGCATTCGACAACATGTTGTACACAAACCTGCGCGGGTCGTGCACGCCCGGGCCGGGAAACGCGAAACACAGATGGTTCTGTGTGATATCGCTGTCGAGTTGCTGGATGCCCGCGGTGAACGCCGGCGCGCCGTCCGGTTGTTTCGCGCCGCCGGGTTCCAGCGCGCCAAACTCGCGCTCAATCTGCGCAAGCACGATTTCCGGGTCAAACGATCCCGCGACCGAAACAATCAGATTGTCCGGGCGATACCAATGCCGGTAGTACGCGCGCACATCGTCGATGGTCATGCCAGACATTGTCTCTTTGGTGCCCGTTATCGGCATGCCGAGCGCGTGCGATGGCCAGACATTCTTGGTCAGCACGTCATGGACATGGTCCTCGGGAACATCGTCAATGCTCGCGATCTCTTCGAGAATGACATTGCGCTCTTTCTCGAAATCGAACAGCTGCGAGTCCTTCAGAATATCCGCGAGAATCTCAATGGCCGTGCCGACGTGTTCGCCCAGCATCTTCGCGTAAAGACAGGTGTAATCACGCGAGGTAAATGCATTGAGGTGGCCGCCTTTCGATTCGATGGCCTCCATCAACTGTCGGGCAGAGCGCGTGCTGGTGCCTTTGAAGAACAGGTGTTCGAGAAAATGCGATACACCCGCCAGCGCCGGTTCTTCGTTTGCGGAGCCTGTGGCGATCCAGATTCCAGTGGACGCCGTGCGCAGATAGGGCAACGGTTCCAACAACACGGTTAGCCCGTTCGGAAGTTTGTGGATGGATGAAGTGTCGACGGTTATCGAGGGTGCTATAGCCATAAGAGCGTCTGCGCAATGTCCTTGTTGTGTGCCGCTGCCAGATTCGAAAGATCGGATTGTAGCGAGGCCCGTCCGGCACACCATTTTCGCGGGGTAACCCGGCCGCCGCGGAACTTGTTCGTGATAACACACACGGCGCTGGGGGTGCCAGCGCCGTGTGTGAAGCAAGCTTACTAGTAGCGGTCGCGTCCACCGCCGCCACGGCCGCCGCGATCGCCGCCACGGCCACCGCCGCCGCCACCGCCACGACCTCCACGGTCGCCGCCACGACCGCCGCGATCACCGCGGTCGCCACGCTCTTCACGCGGCCGGCGCTGCGCATAGTCTTCGTCGCTGATCAGACCAAGCTCACGATCCGCTTCCACCTTCGACAGGTTGACGCGGCCCATCTTGTCGATCTCGATCACTTTCACGTTCACGTCGTCACCGACATCAACGACGTCAGTAACTTCGTTCACGCGGCCCACAGCCAGTTCGGAGATATGTACGAGGCCTTCCTTGCCGCCCATGACCGCGACGAATGCGCCGAACGGCATAATGCGCGTGACCTTGCCTGCGTACACCTGGCCGACTTCCGGCTCGGCAGTGATGCTCTGAATCCACTTGATAGCGGCTTGGGCGGATTCGTTGTCCACCGCGGCAACGTTGACCGTGCCGTCGTCCTGGATTTCGATTTCCGCGCCGGAGGTGCGCTGAATCTCCCGAATGACTTTGCCGCCCGGTCCGATGACTTCGCGGATTTTGTCGACGGGAATGTGAATGGTGATGATTCGCGGCGCGTACTGCGACATTTCTCTGCGCGATTCCGCCAGACACTCGCGCATCTTCTCGAGGATATGAAGACGGCCTTCGCGTGCCTGATGCAGCGCCTTGGACATTACCTCGCGCGGCACGCCCATCACCTTGCAGTCCATCTGGAATGCGGTGATGCCGTTTGCCGTCCCGCACACCTTAAAGTCCATATCGCCGAGGTGATCTTCCGCGCCGAGGATGTCGCTGAGGACGGCAACGCGGTCGCCCTCTTTAATCATGCCCATCGCGATACCCGCGACCGGGGCCTTGATCGGCACGCCGGCGTCCATCAGAGCAAGCGTCGCGCCACAGGCCGACGCCATCGAGCTGGAGCCGTTGCTTTCCGTCACGTCCGACACGACGCGAATCGTGTAGGGGAACGGCGATTCGTCACCGTCAATCGGGATGATGCTCTCGACCGCACGCTCCGCCAACTTGCCGTGGCCAATCTCGCGACGGCCAGGGCCGCTGATGCGGCGCACTTCGCCGACAGACCAGCTCGGGAAATTGTAGTGCAGCATGAAGCGCTTGAACTCTTCGCCGGACAACTCGTCCGTGCGCTGTTCGTCGCGGCTGGTGCCGAGCGTTGCCGTCACAATCGCCTGCGTTTCGCCTCGGGTAAACAGGCATGAGCCGTGCACGCGCGGAAGAATGCCGACTTCAATCGAGATCGGGCGGATGGTTTTCGTATCGCGACCATCGAGGCGAACGCCATCGGTCAACACCTGTTCGCGCATCATTTTTTTCTCGAGCGAACTGAACACGCCGCCGATCATCGCTTCGCGTTGAAGATACACTTCTTCGCCATACTTCGCTTTTAGATCGTCGAGCATCTCTTTTTTCAACGCAGCAAGACCTTCGGCGCGTTCCTGTTTCTGCTGCGGGGCAAGCAGGTTCTTGAGCTTGGTCGCCGCGACGCCTTCGACATCCGCGACGATGGTCTCGTCCTGCTTCGGGGGTTCGTAAGTCATCTTCTCGACGCCAACGCGCTTGCGGAAGGCTTCGATAGCATCGCAGATCTGTTTGATGTAGCCGTGTCCGAATTCCAGCGCTTCGAGCATCTTCTCTTCCGAGAGTTGCTTTGCGGCGCCTTCCACCATCGTGATGGCATCCTTGGTGCCCGCGATCACGAGGTCGAGCTCGCTGTCTATCATCGAAGACATTGCGGGATTGACGACAAGTTCACCGTCGATAAGGCCGACGCGCACCGCGCCGATCGGTCCGTCAAACGGCACCTTCGAAATGTGCAACGAAGCAGACGCGCCGATGATGCTGAGCACGTCCGGGTTGTTCTCGTTGTCGGTCGAGAAGACCGTCGAGAAGACCTGCACTTCGTTGTAGAAGCCTTTTGGAAACAAAGGGCGCAGCGGACGATCCGTCAGGCGGCACACGAGCACTTCGCGCTCGCTCGGACGCCCTTCACGCCGGAAAAAGTTTCCGGGAATGCGGCCAGCCGCGAAGCTTTTCTCGCGGTAGTCCACCGTCAGCGGGAAGAAATCCTGCCCTTCTCTAAGTTCGGTCGCGACACAAATCGCCGAAAGCACCATGGTTTCCCCGCAGGTAACCATGACGGCGCCTTGCGCCTGCTTTGCGATTCTGCCGGTTTCCAGGATGATCTCCGTGGAACCGACAGGAATTGAGAGACGTTCTACCATACTGTTTTCTTTTCTCCGTTTTGGATGTGGTGGAACACCTCTCAAAGCGCTCCACGCCGTTCTTATTTATTTCTACTTTCGTTAAACGTGTTTTCAGACGCGCCACTGTTTCAGCGCACAACTCTTAACTCGTTCCCAGGCTCGTGCCTGGAAACGCGCTCTTGCAAAGCTCCGCTCGGCGCACGGGAAGCAAAGCTTCCACCCCGCCGACGCAGCGACTACTTGCGCAATCCGAGGCTCTTCACCAATGCGCGATAGCGCTCGACGTTCTGCTCGCGCACGTAGTTCAAGAGGTTGCGGCGGCGACCCACCAGCTTCAGCAACCCGCGACGGCCCGCGAAATCCTTCGCATGCGTCTTAAAGTGCTCGGTAAGGTCGTTGATGCGGGCCGTGAGCAGCGCGATCTGCACTTCCGCCGATCCCGTGTCGCCCTCGTGCTTCGCATTCGTTTTGATGATTTCGGTCTTGCGGTCTTTCGTCAATGTCGACATGATTCACCTTGTCCTTTCGGTTCGCCCGGCCCCAGTGCGGCATCGGTGAGTTTGCTCGACCGAGCGCCGGGTAGGTACTTCACAATTCGCGAAAACCATTTTCGCGAAGAAAACGCGGAAACAATTCGTCAAACTGCCACAGGCAGTAATTCGTCAATCTGGTATGTTGCCTTCCCCTTTTTCAGGAATTCGGCGACGTTTACCTTCAATCCCTGTCCGAAATCGTATCGGTTATACAAATACACGACCCCATTCGTAAGGTCGTAAACATTAGAGTATAGCGTGCCGCCGTATCGCTTGTCTTGCTCCGAATACGTTTTCGGCACCGCAACCGACTGCAGAATCCCCTTGAAACCTTCGACTGTGGCAGGGCCCGCTTTGACGGCATCCCGCATCTTCGTAAAGCGGGAACAGGGATAATTGCCCAGTTCCGGCTTTGTCACGGAGAAATTGGTCACCCCGATGGCTTTCTTGTCTGTTTCTTTGCGAATGACCTTCATTTCACCGTCGATCAGCTCGATAACCGCCGCATCGCCAGCCGCATCCGCTATCAGCAGATGCCCGCCATCCAGCAGTGTCAGCCGGTACTTGCCCAGCCACGTAATCGTCTCTTCAACTGTCGCGCATTCCGCCAGCATTCGGTCGCCCATATTCTTCGGCGGTACGGGCTTGTTCTTTTCTCGCGGTGGCGGACCCTTGGGCGTCACAGCCGCGTCAAAAAACAGACCTTTGTCGTTCATTCCGCCCTGGGCGAAGTCATAACGGCGATTCTGATCAAACCCAAAAGTGACGCGCCCGTGTTCGCCTTTTTTGCCCGGCGTCACCCACATCTTCGCGTTTACATCGAGATAAAAGTCTTCGTTGTTGCCCGCGAGCACGATTCCATCACCCTCGGCCATGAAAATCGTGCAGGCATTCGACAACGGCACCAAGCCCATTCCTAGCAAAAGAAAAACAGATACGAATCGTAAGAGCATTTACTTGTCGGTCAACGCCGCGAGGCCCGGCAACACTTTGCCCTCGAGCATTTCGAGAGAAGCGCCACCGCCTGTCGAGACGTGCGACATCTTGTCCGCAAGGCCGTATTGAACGACCGCGGCCGCAGTGTCGCCGCCGCCGATCACGCTGATGATGTTCGGGGAAGATGCCAGCAGGTCCGCAATGGTGCGCGTGCCCACGCCAAACTTCTCGAACTCGAACACGCCGAGCGGACCATTCCACACGACAGTTTTGGATCGCTTGATGGCTTCACTGAACAGCGCAACAGTCTTAGGCCCGATGTCGAGGCCTTCCCATCCCGCTTCGATCTCGCCCAAGCCGACAACTTTCGAATTTGCGTCTGCCGCGAACTTATCCGCTACGACAGTGTCAATCGGGAGCAGGAGTTCAACGCCCTTT
>ERZ761602.1130-NODE-1130-length-50987-cov-6.397844_pt1 | contig 50987 bp, 43 predicted proteins | sample MGYA00512165_ERZ761602 | MGnify/ENA primary metagenome ERZ761602 (study PRJEB28899, sample SAMN02445085) | bioreactor sludge metagenome | biome: EBPR sludge; isolation source: Thorneside wastewater treatment plant | place: Australia: Brisbane, Thorneside...
CGTCACCGTGCCGCTGCCGACGCGCACCCCGCCGCCATCCCCGGCCGTGCCGCCGCCGCCATAATCGGCGGTGTTGCCCGTGAGCGTGACGTTGGTCAGCGCCACCGTCGGGCTGCTGCTGGTGACCAGCCCGCCGCCGTTCTGCTCAGCGCGGTTGCCGCTGATGGTGACGTTGGTCAGGGTGGCCGTCCCACCTTTGAGCCACAGCCCGCCGCCGGCGTCGTAGTTGGCGGTGTTGCTCAGGACGGACGAGTGGGTGAGCGTGAGCGTGCCGGTGGAGTAGATGCCGGCGCCGCCGTTGCTGGTGGTGTTGCTCACGATGGCGCTGTAGCTCAGCGTCACGGTGCCGGCCTGGTTGTACAGCCCGCCGCCGGACGCCGTCCCGCCGCCGCCGCGCAGGGTCACGCCCGTGAGGGTCACGGTCGTGGTCAGGACGTGCAGGATCCGGTCGCTCCAGCCGGTGTTGCCCAGGATCGTCACCTGGTCGGCGCCCGGGCCGGTGATGGTCAGCGGCGCGGTGACGTCGAGAAGGCGGCTGAGTTCCTGCATCGCTCGGGGCACTTCTCCCCAAGGCCAGCACCCGGGAGACTAGGCAATTCTTTCAGCTGGTGATGGACGAAGCGTTCGTGCGAAACAAGAAGATCGTAGCCGCCCGGCCGAAGCCGAATGACTACGATCTCTTGTTTTACTGCGGACCCGACGGGATTCGAACCCGCGGTCTCGGCCTTGACAGGGCCGCGTGTTGGGCCAGCTACACCACGGGTCCAGTAGCCGCGAGAATATACCATAGCGCGCAGGGAGCGTCAATACCTTTTTTCACAAAGCCCGCTTAACGCAGTGCCGCCCGCAGCGCCGCCGCCACTTTGTCCACATCGGCGGCCGTGACCCAGGCGTGGGTCACCAGGCGCACGCGCGGCGCATACCCATCGATCAAAATGCCCTGCGTGCGCAGGGCCTCGGTGAGAGCCTGCGGCGACAGGCGCGCGGCGCCGGTCAGGCGGACGTAGACCATGTTGGTGGCAGCTGTCCCAGGTTCAAGCTCGAGGCCCGACACCTCCCGCAACCCCTCGGCCAGGCGCCGGGCGTTGGCGTGATCGTCCTCCAGCCGTTCGATCATTTGCTCCAGCGCCACCAGGCCGGCCGCCGCCAGCACGCCCGCCTGGCGCAGGCCGCCGCCCACCATCTTGCGGTAGCGGCGCGCCTCGGCGATGAAGTCGGCCGGGCCGCACAGCAGCGAGCCGACCGGCGCGCTCAGGCCCTTGGACAGGCAGAACATCACCGAGTCGGCTGGCCCAGCCAGGGCGGCAGCCGGGACGCCCTGCGCCACCGCCGCGTTGAAGAGGCGCGCCCCGTCCAGGTGGAACTTGAGGCCGTGGCGCAGGGCCAGGGCGGCCACCTGCTGCGTGTACGCGGCCGTGAGCGGCACGCCACCGCAGATATTCTGAGTGTTCTCCAGGCAGATCAGGCGCGTGCGCGGATGGTGGACGTCTTCGTCGCGGATGGCGGCCTCGATGTCGGCCAGCGCCAGGGTGCCGTCCGGCTGGTTGCGGACCACGGCCGCCGCGAGCCCGCCCAGCGCCGCCATCCCGCCGACTTCGTTCAGGTAGATGTGGCTCTGGTCGCCGACGATCACGTCGGCTCCGCGCCCGCAGTGTGTCAGCAGCGCCACCAGGTTGCCCATGGTGCCGGAGGCCACAAACAGCCCGGCCGCCTGGCCGGTGAGCGCGGCGGCGCGCTCCTGCAGCCGGTGGACGGTCGGGTCGTCGTCAAAAACGTCGTCGCCGACCTCGGCCTGGGCCATGGCGGCGCGCATGGCCGGGGTGGGGTGGGTGACGGTATCGCTGCGTAGGTCGATCAGGCCATTCTCGAAGCTCATGGCGTGGGAGTTCCCAGGGCTTGGCGGAGATAGTCGACTAGGCTGGGGGCGGCGGCCACCAGGGCGCCGGCGACCAGGGTGTAGTAGAGCACCTGCCACAGACAGCCGGCGCAGCCCAGGCCGAGGCCCCAGCCGGCGCGCCGTGCGGCCACGCGGTCCGGCGAACGCCGGTCACGCCAGCCCGTCAGGAAGGCCAGCGCCGCGAACGGCAGGCCGAGCAAGGTGGTGATGAAGAACGGCGTGACCGACAGGAACAGCCACAAGCCGCCGGCGATCAGGCTGAGGGTGGCCCAGAAGCGCCCGGGCCGGGCGGCCGCCGTCGGGCCGCCGGGCGGGGGCGGGGCGCGGTCGTCCATCGCCGCGCCGTGCTCGCTCAGTATTTCCGGACCAGCGCCTTGTAGCTGTCCGGCTCGCGGTTCTGCAGCGTCTGGAATTCCTCGCGCCGCTGGCGGACCTCGCCCAGGTCGATGCGGGCCACGCAGTAGCCTTCAGCCGGCTCGTTGGTCTTGGGGTCCACCTCGCCGGCCAGCGTCGCATAAACCTGGCCGCGCGGACCGACGATGGTCGTGTCGCCGAAGAACGAGTAGGTGACGTCATCGCCCACGCGGTTGGCCGCCGCCACGAACAGCGCGTTCTCGTACGCGCGCGCCAGGACGTAGGTGCGCCACTCGTCGCGGTGCGGCTTCTCCCAGTTGGCGCACACCACCAGCAGCTCGGCGCCGTCCAGCGCCAGCGCGCGCGCCGCCTCCGGGAAGGCCAGGTCGTAGCCGGAGAGCAGGGCCACCTGGCCGAACGTGCACTCGAAGACCGGGTACTTGTAGCCGGCCCGGAACGCCATGCGCTCCTCGCCCTTCAGATGCACCTTGTGATAGTCGCCCACCAATTCGCCGTCCGGACCGATCAGGACGACCGAGTTGAAGATGATCGATTCGACCTTCTCTTTGGATGGCAGGCCAAAGGCGATGTGCACGCCGAATTCCTGGGCGCGCTGGGCGATGACGTTGACCGACGGGCCGGGCACACGCTGGGCCAGGTCGGTGAAGCGCACGCCCAGTTCGTAACCGGTGGTGATCAGCTCGGGGAAGACGATCAGGTCGACTTTCTGTTGACCCGCGATCTTGGCCACCAGGTCGGACATCTTGGCCAGGTTTTCTTCCACTTCGCCCAGCTTGGGCTTCATCTGGACAGTGGCGACGGTCACTTCGCGCATGGGCTCTCCTTGGCGTCAAATGCACACTGCCCTTGCGGGCCGGGCACACTCCACATTGCATTGGGCACGGTCAGTACTGGCGCGCCCATTTTATCATTTCCGGAGGTTTTCGAGCGTCTGTTCTAGTTCCAGCGGGAGGGCTGCCGTGAAGGTGCGGCGTTCGCCCGAGCTGGGCAAGGTCAGCGTCAGGCGGGCGGCGTGCAGCCATTGCCGGCTGACCGGCAGCGACGGCTGGCGGCGGCCGTAGACGGTGTCGCCGACGATCGGGCACTGCAGGTAGGCCAGGTGCAGGCGGATCTGGTGCGTGCGGCCCGTCAGCAGCCGGCATTCCAGCAGCGCATGCGTGGGCGCCGCGCTGCCGCCGGCGTGGAATTTCTCCAGCCCGGCATACTCGGTGACGGCGGCGCGGCCCTGGCGGAGCGGCACAATGGCCATGCGCTTGCGGTCGCGCGGGTCCCGGCCGATGGCGGCTTCGATCCGGCCGGCGTCGGTCGGCGGAAGACCGTCCACCAGGGCCAGGTAACGCTTGTCCACCTCGCGGTCGTGGAACTGCTGCTGTAGCGCGCGGTGGGCCGCATCGTTCTTGGCGACCACGATCAGCCCGGACGTGTCCTTGTCCAGCCGGTGCACGATGCCGGGCCGCTGCTCATCGCCGACGCCCTCGAGCTCGGGATCGTGCCCCAGGACGGCGTTCACGAGCGTGCCGCTGGCGTGGCCGGCGGCCGGGTGGACGACCATGCCGGCCGGCTTGTCGATGATCAACAGGTCGGCGTCCTCGTAGACGATGCTCAGCGGGATGGCCTCCGCCGCATGGCTGGCCGGCGGCGCGGCCGGCAGCTGGACACTGACCAGGCCAGCCCGCTCCAGCCGCTGGTTGGCGCGCGCCATGAGGCGGCCGTCGACGCTGACGCGGCCGGTCGTGATCAGGCGCTGGACCTGCGTGCGCGACAGTTCCGGCAGGGCGGCGGCAATCAATTTGTCGAGCCGTTCGCCGACGGTGGCGGCGGTGAAGGTGAGAGTCTGTTCGGTCACAGCAGGGACCGGCCGAGCGGCCGGCGGCGCAGGCGGGTGCAGGGGCGCGTCCGCTCCTGGACCCACGCGGCGGTGCTAAGAGGATTGGTCGGCGGCGCCGACGTCCACGGGCCCGCGCGCCGCGCCGTCAGCGGGCGCGGTCGGCGTCTGGTCCGGGTGCCGGGCCTCGCCCCACATCAACAGGACCAGCACGATCACGCCCAGCGTGATGCTCAGGTCGGCGACGTTGAAGATGGGTGTGCTCAACACGCTGAGCACGTTAATGTAATCCGTGACCGGGCCGTTGACCAGCCGGTCCACCAGGTTCCCGAGCGCGCCGCCCAGCTGCAGCCCGAGCGCGATGCGCAGGCCCCACTGGCCCTGGCTGGGCAGGCGCGCCGCGTAGTAGCTGATGATGATCGAGACGATGATGGCCACAATCATGAAGAACGTGCCGCCGGCCTGGAACATGCCAAACGCGGCGCCCGTGTTCTCGATGTGCAGCAGGCGGAAGTACGGGTCCAGCCCCGGCGCCAGGCTCAGCACCTCGCCCACCGGGATCGCGCGGCGCACGAGATACTTGGCGTATTGGTCGAGCAGAATTACCAGCCCGGCGATCCAGAATACCAGCGACTGAGTGACAAGCCTTTTCCACATGATGATTGGCAGCTCCCTATCTGTCCGGGGGACGATTGTACCTTAGCGACCATTGATCAGCAATTACGGCCGCCGGCCAGGCCTCCGCAGCCCGCGGCCAATCCGACCGAGAGCCGCTATCCCGCCCGAACCGCGTTGAGGCGCGCCGGCGCCGGCCACGAAGCCCCGCTGCCTCTGGCTGACTTAAACTTTCCGGGGATTTCGTTGACACAGCCTCAGCCCGGGAGTAGAATGCCGGCGAATGTTAACGGTGAAAGGCTTATGAAGAACGACAGCCCGGACCTAGATTCGAGTACTCCGCCCACTCTCCCCGCCACCTAGAGCCTGGCTGGTCCGGCGCGCCTCCGCGGCTGCGCCTCGTCCCCGGTCGACTCCGGGCGGCGAGGCGCAATTCGTTTAAGGAGGTCGCTCATGGACCAGATGGTCATCGATACCGCCCTGGAGCGCGTGCGCGCGGCTCTGGAAGCCGGCAAGGTGGAAGACGCCATTGCCGCTCTGGCGGACCTGCACCCGGCCGACCGCGCCGAGGCCTTCTCCGACCTGAAACGCGACGACCAAGAAGAAATCCTGCCCCGGCTGGACCCGGAGGACGCGGCCGAGCTGCTCGAAGAGCTCGAGGACGAGGAAGCCGCCGAAGCCGCCGCCTCGCTGCCCACGGCCGCCCTGGCCGATGTGCTGGACGAGATGGAGCCGGACGCCGCGGCCGATATCCTGGGCGACTTGCCGCCGGAACAGGCCAGCGCCGCTCTGGCCGAGATGGACGCCGAACAGGCGGACGACGTGCGGCCCCTGCTGGCGCACGCCGACGACACTGCCGGCGGCCTGATGACGCCGGACTTTTTCGCTTTGCGCCGCCAGATGACGGCGGGCATGGCCATCGATTTCCTGCGCAGCGCCGAGCTGGACCGCGAGACGCCGTACTATCTGTACGTCGTCGACCGCAATGACCACCTGATCGGGGTAGTCGGCCTGCGCGACCTGATCCAGTCTGCGCCGGACACGCTGATCGAAGCGATCATGAACCGCGACGTGCGCAGCGTGCCGGTCGGGACCGATCAGGAAGAGGTCGCCCAGTTGATGAAGAAATACGCTTGGCTGGCCGTGCCGGTGGTGGATGCCGACGGCAAGCTGGCCGGCGTAATCCGGCACGACGACATGGTCCACGTCATGGAAGAGGAGGCCACCGAGGACCTGTACCGCCTGGCCAACGTCTCCGACGGTGACCTGACGCCGTGGAGTCCCCTGCGCATGTCGGTCAGCCGGCGGCTGCCGTGGTTGTACGTGAACCTGTTCACGGCCTTCCTGGCCGCCTGGGTGGTGAGCCTGTTCGAGGCCACTATCGCGCGGGTGGCGGTGCTGGCGGTCTTTCAGGGGATCGTGGCCGGGCAGGGCGGCAACGCCGGCACGCAGACGCTGGCCATCATGGTGCGCGGCATCGCCCTCGGTGAGATCGAACTGCGCGACGCGGCGCCGGTGCTCCTGCGCGAAGCCGGCATCGGCCTGATGCACGGTATGGCAGTGGGGGTGGCCGTGGCCCTCGGGGCCTGGCTGTGGAAGGGCATTCCGGTCCTGGGCCTGGTGATCGGCCTGGCGATGATGGGAAACATGGTCGCCGCCGGCCTGGCCGGGACGCTGGTGCCGCTGACGCTGAAGGCCTTTAAGCTGGACCCGGCCCTGGCCTCGGCGGTGCTGGTGACCACCGTCACCGATTGCGTGGGCTTCGGGCTGTTCCTCGGCCTGGCGACGTATTTCCTGCCGTACTTAACTGTTTGAGGCCGGGCCGTCGCCGCTCTGGCCACCCTGTTCGGGTTTCTTCTCGGCGTTGGCGTCACCGCCCAGGCCTTTGCGGAACTCGCGGATGGCGCTGCCCATTTCTTTGCCGATCTGGCCGATCCGGCCGACGCCAAAGAGCAGGACGACGATGACCAGGATGATGATCAGTTCGGACCCGGCCGGTAGTCGAAAAGGCATGGTCGCAACTCCTCTAGGTTGAAAGGGGCTTGGACTGCGATACGTTGACGCTTCTATTCTAGCAGATGGACCCTCGGTCCTGGTCCGGGCCGGGACGGCTGGCCGCCTCGGTGAATTGTCAGGTTACGGTCAGCGGCGGTGGCGCCCGGGCGGTAGAATTATTGGACGGCCCGGCCCGGTTGGCTGATGCCGCCAATAGATCGAGTTTTGGGGAGTAGCCGGCCCATCCCCGGATGGGCTGATCAGCCGTCATCCCGGAGCAATTCCCGGCTGATCAACTTGACCCTCAAGGTGGCGAGACCAACACAGGCACTGGCTGTGTGGTCTCGTTTTGTTTTCCCTGGCCGTGTGCCCGGATAGAGGAGAGATCCCATGACCCAAGCTTGGCATACGCTCGCGCCCACCGAGGCCGCCGCGGCCCTGGGCGCCAACCCTCAACACGGGCTGAGCGCCGCCGAAGCGGCGGCCCGCCTGGCCCAGCACGGCGCCAATGAACTGGTAGAACGCGGAGCTAAAAGCCCGTGGCGCATCCTGTGGGAGCAGTTTACGGCCGTGATGGTGTTGATCTTGATCGCGGCGGCCGCGCTCTCGCTGGTGCTCGGCAAATTCCTGGAGGCCGGCGCCATCCTGGCCATCGTCGTCCTGTTCGGCCTGCTCGGTTTCTTTCAAGAGTACCGCGCCGAGCGCGCCATCGCCGCCCTCAAGAAACTGGCCGTGCCCACCGTGCGCGTCCGGCGCGACGGCCAGTTGGTGGAACTCTCGGCGCGCGCGCTGGTGCCCGGTGACGTGGTGCTGCTGGAGGCCGGCAACGTTGTCCCGGCCGACCTGCGGCTGCTGGAGGCCGTCAACCTGCGCATTCAGGAGGCGGCCCTGACCGGCGAGTCGGAGCCGGTGGAGAAGACCGCCGCCGGCCTGACGCGCCCGGACCTGCCGCTGGGCGACCGCGTCAACCTGGCCTACCTGGGCACGCTGGTGACCTACGGCCGCGGCGAAGCCGTGGTGGTGGCCACCGGCATGCAGACGGAGTTGGGCCGGATTGCGGCGCTCATCCAGGCCGTAAAGTCTGAGCTGACGCCGCTGCAGCAAAAGCTGGACGGGGTCGGCAAGCTGCTGGCCGCCGGCGGCGTGGCCGTGGCGCTGCTGATCATGCTCATCGGCCTGCTGGGCGGCGAGAGCTGGCAGGACATGCTCCTGACCGCGATCAGCGTGGCCGTGGCCGTTATCCCGGAGGGGCTGCCGGCGGTGGTGACGTTCACGCTGGCCCTGGGCGCGCAGCGGATGCTTAAGCGCAACGCCCTGATCCGCAAGCTGCCGGCCGTGGAGACGCTCGGCTCGGTCACCGTGATCTGCTCGGACAAGACCGGCACGCTCACCGAGAACCGCATGACGGTCACCGTCATCGACGTGGCCGGCCATCGCCTTGACCTGGACGAGACGCTGCGCGGCGGCCACCCGACGCTCACCGACCAGGACCCGGATTTCACGCCGGAGGCCCTGCAGCCGACGCCGATCGGGCTGGTGCTGGTGGGCGGCGCGCTGTGCAATGACGCGGTGCTGCGTCCGGACCCGGAGGTCGGCCGCTTCGTCACGCTGGGCGACCCGACCGAGGGCGCGCTGCTGATCGTGGCCGCGCGGGCCGGCTTCACCAAGGACGACCTGCAGCAGCGCCTGCCGCGCGTCGGCGAACTGCCGTTCGATTCGGATCGCAAGCGCATGACCACCGTGCACCAACTCCCGGCCGCGCCGGACGGCCACGCCGCCTTCGCGGCGCTGACTGGCCTGGCGACGCCCTACGTGGCTTTCACCAAAGGCGCCGTGGACGGGCTGCTGGAGGTGACCACGGCTGTGTGGGCCAATGGGCAGGCCGCGCCGCTGGACGCCGCCTGGCGCGAACGCATCCTGGCCGCCAATGAAATGCTCGCGCGCAACGGCATGCGCGTGCTCGGGGTGGCGCTGCGGCCGGTGGACGCGCCCACGCCCACGTTCGAGACCGAGCGCAACCTGATCTTCGCCGGCATGGTCGGCATCATCGACCCGCCGCGGGCCGAGGTGAAGGAGGCCGTGGCGCGCTGCGCGACCGCCGGGATCCGGCCGGTGATGATCACGGGCGACCATCCCTTGACGGCGGCCGCCATCGCGCGCGATCTGGGCCTGGCCAGCCAGGGCGCGCTCACCGGCGCCGAACTGGCGGCTATGGACGACGCCCGGTTGGCCGAGGCGGTGCGGACTGTGTCGGTCTTTGCGCGCGTCTCGCCCGAGCATAAACTCCGCATCGTCGAGGCCCTGCAGAAGCAGGGCCACATCGTGGCGATGACCGGTGACGGTGTCAACGACGCGCCGGCGCTGAAGCAGGCCAACATCGGTGTGGCCATGGGCATCACCGGCACCGACGTCTCCAAAGAAGCCGCTGACATGGTCCTGCGCGATGACAATTTCGCCACCATCGTCGCCGCGGTGGAAGAGGGCCGCGTCATCTACGACAACCTGCGCCGCTTCGTCAAGTTCGCCGTGGCCGGTAACATCGGCAAGGTCGGCGTGATGCTGCTGTGGCCGGTGCCGTTTGTGCTGTTGGGCCGGCCGCTGACCGAGGCGGTGGCGCTGCTCCCGCTGCAGCTGCTCTGGCTCAACCTGATGACCGACGGGCTATTGGGCCTGAGCCTGGGCGTGGAGCCGGCCGAGAAGGACGTCATGCGGCGGCCGCCGCATTCGCCTCAGGCCGGCATCTTCAGCGGCGGGATGGGCGGACAGGTGATCTGGACCGGCGCGCTGATCGGGCTGATCGCCATGGGTGTGGGCTTCGCTTACCATGAGCTCAATCCGGCCGGCCCTTGGCAGACGGTGCTGTTCACCACGCTGGCCTTCCTGCAGGTCTTCCAGGCCCTGGCCACGCGCTCCAATCGCGAGTCGCTCTTCACGATCGGTCTGTTCAGCAACCGGGTGATGACGGGCGTCAGCGCGCTGGTGGTGGGCCTGCAGATCCTGGTGCTGTATCTGCCGTTTGTGTCGACGACGTTGCTGCGCGTGCAGCCGCTGGGGCCGGCCGATCTGCTGGTCTGCCTGGCCGCCGGGGCCGCGCTGCTGGCCGCCTCCGAGATGGAGAAGTGGTGGCTGCGGCGCAGGGCCGGCCGCTGAACGGCCGATGTCAGCGATGTCAGCCAGTCAGCGGCCCCCCGGCCGTTGGCGCCGTGCAAAGTAGTGTAGAATCGCCCCGGGCTTGCGCTGACACGGTAGAGCGCGGCACCACTTAACAGGGACCAGGGTATGTCCGACGTTATCCCCGAGAAAAACGAAGACGAAGGCTCGCTGTTTGACCGGGCGATGCGCAAGGCCCAGGAAGCCGGCGCGGCTGTCCCGTCGAAGTCGGAGGGGCTGGAGCAGGCGGCCATGGCCGGCCTCGGGGCGGCCGGGCTGGCCCAATCCGTGAAAGATGCCACGTCGCCGGGCGGCGCCAGTTACCGGACGGTTCGCGCGCCGGCGGCCACACTGACGACGTTCCTGGACGCGCTCCAAGCCCTGGGCGACCATGACACGCGCCCGCAGGTGAACCGCCGCGGCCAGGACCAGGCCACCCTGCTGTTCGAGCAGCTCCTGCCCACCGGCCACTGGGTGACGGCCCAGACGATCACGTTGATCCAATCCGGCGACACCGTGACGGTGTCGGTCAGCGCTGCCAATTTGGCCGCGCTGGGCGGCGCGGCCGGCCAGGTGGGCGGCACCGCCCTGAACACGCTCGGCAAGGTGCTCACCGGCAATGTGCTCGGCGGGCTGAGCGACGCGGCGCGCAGTGTGGGCCGGCTGGCCGAGTCAGCTGAGAATATCGCGTTGAGCGGCAAGATCCGCTCGACCATCCACCGCATCGGCAGCGCCCTGGACGACGAGTGGCGTCTGGCCGAGCGTGAGCGGCAAGCGCGCGCCGAGGCGGCGCAGCGCCTCAACCTGTGCCAATTCTGCGGCGCGCCCTATCCGGCGCCGGACGCGGTCCAATGTGCCGTCTGCGGGGCGCCGCGCAACCAGGGGACGGCCGCGGGCTGAGCGGCCCGCGTCTCAAGCGGCAATCGGCGATGGCCGCCGGCAGACCGCCGGCGGCTGTCTGATTTTGAGGGAGGTGTTCATGTCTGACGGGAAGATGCTCCAGATCATGCCGGCGCAAGGGTGGGTGGCGCGGTTTGCCGATGGTGAGGGTGAGTTCGTGTCGCCGCTGGTGGGCTGGGCCCTGGTGCAGGCCGGCACGGGCACGGCCGTGGTGGGGTTGGTGGCCGGCGACAAGGACGTGGTGATGTGCAACGAGGACGAGGACTTCCTGGGCTACGCCTACGTCCCGGATGTGCTCGAAGAGACCTGGTTCGACGCCGATGACGACGACGATCTGGATGATGATTTCGGCGATGACGAAGATGAAGGGGGGCCGCCCTCGGCGGCCCCCAAGCGGTCGTCGACGCGCCTGAACTGACGGCGCGCGCTGCTGCCAGGGAATATGCGGCCGGGCGGGGACGCCGTCTCTGGGTTGTGGGCGGACCGCCAGCGCCGGCGGGACTCCAGCGAGCGCCTTCCCGGTCAGCGCGTTCAGGCGGCCGAGGCGCCTGGCGGCGGCAATGGTTGCGCTGGGCCTGCCCGCCCCCGCCGCCCTGCGCACCCTAGTCCCTCAAAGCTCCACCCCGACGGCTGAGCGGCAAGCGCCGCGGGCAGTTTGGCCGTGACGCGGCCGGGCCGGCGTCCTCAACCCGCCGGCCGGCGCCTCAGAAGTCGCGCAGCTTCCACTCTCCGTCGATCATCGTGCCCAGCACGCGCGTGTCCTTGATCGCCATGGGATCGCACGTGAACGGATCGCGGTCGACGACGATCAGATCGGCCAGTTTTCCAACAACCAGGCTGCCGACGCGGTGCTCCAGGTAGCCCGCGTAGGCGGCGCCGAGCGTGAAGGCGCGCAGCGCCTCTTCCACGGTCAGGCGCTGCTCCGGGTGCCAGCCTTCCGGGCCGGGCGTGCCGTCGGCGCGGCGCCGCGTGACGGCGGCGTGCAGGCCCAGGAACGGGTTGAGGCTCTCCACGGGCGCGTCACTGCCGAAGGCCAGGGTGGCGCCCGCATCCAGCTGCGTGCGCCAGGCATAGGCGCCGGCGCTGCGCCGGCCCCAGTAACGGTCGGCCATGGGCATGTCGCTGGTGGCATGGATTGGCTGCATGGACGCGACCACGTTGAGCTGCCCCAGCCGGGCGTAATCGTCCGGGTGCAGGCTTTGGACGTGCTCGCAGCGATGGCGCAGGGCGGGGCGCGTCTCGCCGCGGCCGGCTTCCTCGGCGCGCAGGCGGGCGTAGACGTTCAGCAGGTCGTGATTGGCGCGGTCGCCGATGGCGTGCGTCGTCATGGCCAGCCCGTGCGCGGCCGCCCGGGACGCCTGCTCGTAGAACTCCTCGGGATCGGTGACGGTGAGCCCGTAGTTGTCTGGCTCGCCCTCGTAGGGCTCGATCATGCGCGCCGTGCGCGGCCCGAGGGCCCCATCCAGAAAGACCTTCACGTTGCCCAGCCGCAGCCAGTCGTCGCCGAAGCCCGAGCGCAGCCCCAGGGCCACAGCGTGCTCCAGGTAAGCGACGCGGATCGTCTTGACCACGCGCAGGCCGAGCTGGCCGCGCTCCCGCAGGATCTGCCAGGCCGCCAGGCTGCGGCGGCCGTCGAAATCGTGGACGCCGGTCAGCCCGTAGCGCCAGGCCTGCTCCATGGCCGGCCGCATGGCGTCGGCCAGGGCGGCTTCCGTCGGCGGCGGGATATTGGCGTCCAGCAAGCTCATGGCGGTCTCCAGCAGCAAGCCCGATGGCTCGCCCTGCGCGGTCAACCGGATCTCGCCGCCCTCCGGCGCGCGTGTGGCGGCCGTGATCCCGGCCAGGCGCAGGGCCAGCGTGTTGGCCCAGCCGGCATGGCCGGATTTGGCGCGCAGATAGACCGGGTGCTCCGGCGCCACGCGGTCCAGGTCCTGCGCGGTCGGGAAGCCGCCCCACAGGTTCTGGTTCCAGCCGTAGCCCGTGATCCAGGTCCCGGCCGGCGCCGTGTGGGTCCGGGCGGCCACGCGCTCCAAACACTCGGCCAGCGTGTCGGTCTCGGCCGCCACCGCCTGCAGGCCCAGGCTGTACCACTCGAAGTGCATGTGCGCGTCGATCAGGCCGGGCAGGACGGTGCGGCCGCCCAGGTCCAGCGTCGGCGCGAAGGGCAGCACGGCGCGGGCTTCGGCTTCCGAGCCGACGGCGACCAGCGTGTTGTCCCGCACAGCGAGGGCTTGCGCGTGCGGCCGGCGCGGGTCTAGGGTGTGGGCATGGAGATTGCGCAGGATGAGAGTCGTCATGGTTTGTGCCCGGTGCGAGAAGGGTTTTGGCCGGCGGCTCGGCCATGATATTATTCGGGCGCGTTGTGAAAAAACGGCGGTCCGCCGCCCCGAGTTCGCCCTCATCATATCGGCAAGGTCCCCACAAGGGAAGGGCGCCTGACCCCCAGCACGGACCACGGTTAGGCGCGCCCCAATTCCATGAGTAACGGATGGCGTTCTCTGCCTGTCAGACTGCGCCAGCCGGCGTGGCGAACTTTGCGCGCCCGGCTGATTGTGCCGTATGTCCTGCTGACGCTGCTCGTCGCTGTCGTTGGGACCTACATCGCGACGCGCCTGGCCGCCAGCGATGCCCGGGAACGCTTTAACAATCAGCTGTATGAGGCGGCCCGGGTGGCCGCCGACGGCGTCGCGCGCCGGGAGCGCGCCCAATTGGCCGATCTGCGTCTGATGGTCTTCGCCGACGGAGTGCCCGAGGCGCTGCGCGCCGGCGATGCCGTCACCCTGCAGGCGCGGCTGTTTCCGTTCGTGCTCAACAACAATGTCCAGGCGGTGACGGCCCTGGACCGGGACGGGCGCGAGCGCCTGACCCTGGTTCGGCGTCTGGACGGCGGGGAGGGGTATCTCGCCACACAGGGCGCGGACTTCGCCGGGTTCACGCCGGCCGCGCGCGCCCTGCGCGGCGAAACCGACGCCGAAGGTGACAAGTTCGTGGGTTTCCTGACCTTGCAGCAGGGCCCGTACCTGTTCACGGCCGCGCCGGTGCGGCTGCCCGGCGAGGCGGGCGCCCCCAGCGGGGCCTTGTTGGTGGGCAGCAATCTGGTCAGCTTGCTGGCCGACCTGCGCAGCCAGGCCTATCTCACCCTGTTGGACTTGGAAGGGCGGCTGGTGGCGACCACATTTGCCGAGCCGGAAGAAGGCTACCAGGCCCTGGAGCTAACCGCAGCCGCGCGCGCGGCCGGCGACGGGGCGCCGACACGCAGCCTGCTCCTGAACGGCCGCGGCTTCCAGGCCGTGGACTCGCCGCTGGTCGTGCGCGGCCAGGTGGTGGGCTGGCTCAGCGCCGCACTGCCGGCCGATTACGTGATCCAGGCCGAGACGACCAGCCGCAACCTGATCGCCGCGATCTTCGCGCTGCTCACGCTGGCCGTGATCATCCTCGGCTACCTGCTGGCCCAAGGCATTGCCTGGCCGCTGCTGCGCCTGCGTGACCGGGCGCAGGCCGTGGCCGCTGGCGATCTGCAGCAATCCACCGGCATCTCGCGTCCGGACGAGATCGGCGACCTGGCCGGGGCTTTCGACGTGATGACGCAGCGCCTGCACGAGCGCACCCAGGAGGCCGAGCGGCTGTACGCGGAGGCCAACCGCCGCAACCAGGAACTGGCCCAGGCGATGGCGCAGCTGCGCGCCGCCCAGCAGCAGCTGATCCAGTCCGAAAAGCTCTCGGCGGTCGGCCAGCTGACGGCCGGCATTGTCCACGACGTCAAGAACCCGCTGGCGATCATCCGCGGCCTGGCTGAGCTGATGGAGGACGACCCCGACCTCGACGAGGCCAATCGCACCAACCTGGCGATCATCCGCGAGAACGTCAAACGCGCCAGCCGGATCGTCAGCGATCTGATGACCTTTGCCCGCCAGTCGGAAGTTGAAGTGTTGGAGGGCGACCTGCGCGCCACCGTGGAGACCGTCTTGCGTCTGACCAACTATATGGCGCGCGAAGCGCGCGTCGACGTCCACCCAGAGTTGCCCGCCACGGCCGTGATCGCCACCTATGACCCGCGCCTGCTGGAACAGGTGCTGGTCAACCTGATCCAGAACGCGATCCAGGCCATGCCGCAGGGCGGCCGCCTGACCGTGCGCGTGGCCCAGACCGGCGAGACCGCCACGGTGGCGGTGCAGGACACCGGCACCGGGATCGCGCCTGAGGTTCTGGGTCGGATCTTCGACCCCTTCTTCACCACGAAACCGGCCGGCCAGGGCACGGGCCTGGGCCTGTCGGTCAGCTATGGCATTGTGGCGCGGCACGGCGGCCAGATCGAGGTGGACAGCGCGCCCGGCCAGGGCGCCACGTTCACCATCCGGCTGCCGCTGCAGCCGCCGCCGGCCGGACCCAATGGGGGACAGGCATGAGCCGCGAACGCGTGCTGCTGGTGGACGACGACCTTGACCTGTTGGCGGTGATGAACGCCCACCTCACCCGTCAGGGCTTTGTGGTGCAGGCCCTGTCTGACCCGCGCGCCGCCCTGGAGTGTCTCGGCCAGGCCGAGCCTTTCGCCGTGCTGGTGACCGACCTGGACATGGCGGCCATGCACGGCCTGGAGCTGCTGCGTTCTGCCCGCGGCCGCGACCCGCGCCTGGAGGTGATCGTCGTCACCGGCAACGGGACGCTGGACGTGGCCGTCAAGGCCATGCGCCACGACGGCGCTTACGATTTCCTCATCAAGCCCTTTGAGACCCTCAACGTGCTCTCGCTGGCGGTGGCGCGCGCGGCCGGGCATCGGCAGCTGCTCATCGAGCGGGCCGCGCTCAGCGAGCGCCTCAACGCGCTCCTGACGCATACCGGCGACGCCATCTTGTCGGCCGATGACCGCGAACAGTTGGTGGTGGTCAACCCGGCGGCGGCGCGCCTGCTCGGCCGGGATGACCTGGTGGGCCGGCCGGCCGCCGAGAGCCTGCCGAAGCCGCTGGCCAGCCTGCTGGTTAACTGGCGGGCGCTGGGACAGAGCCAGCTGCAAACGGTGGAAATCGCCGGCCCCAGCCAGGCTCAGTGGCTGGTGAACCTGGCGCCGATACCGGGCCAGGGCTGGGTGATGATTCTCCGGGACGTGACGCTGCTGGAGCGGCTGGATGACGCGCGCTTTCAGCTGTTGAGCGAGGCCGCCACCCGCCTGCAGGTGCCCCTGGCCCAGGCCATCGGCAACATGGCGGAGCTGGACGCGCTGGTGGGCGTCAAAGACCCGCGCGCCGCCGGCATCATCTTCCGCCAGACCGGCCTGTGGGAACGTATCCAGCGCTGGATGATCGACCTGCTCGAGCTGGTGCGGGTGGAGTCCGGCACCGGCCTGCGCTCGGTGGAGATTGAGGTCGAACCGCGCCTGCGCGAAATCCTCGCCAACGCCCATGAGCGCGTCATCCGCGAGAAGCGCCTGCGTCTCAAGCTGGCGGTGGCCGCGGACCTGCCCCGCCCGCGCCTGGACCCCACGCTGGTGCGTGTCCTGGTGCAGGGCCTGGTCGGCTGGGCCGCGCAACGCAGCGACACGGGCGGCGAAGTGAGCCTGTCCGCGTCCGCGCAGGGCGGCCAGCTGGTGCTCGAGATCGTCGACAGCGGCCCGGCGCTGGACGACACGGACCTGACGCGCCTGTTCGCGCGGTCGGGCGGCGGCGCGGACGGCTCTGGTCTGGAGCTGGCCCTGGTGAAATCCGCGGCGGCCCGGCTGGGCGGCCAGGTCTGGGCGCGGCGGCAACCGGCTGGCGGCGCCATCACCGTTCTGCTGCCGCTTGCGCCACCGCTGGCCGATCCCGATGATCTATGAGCGAGTCTGGGGCACCGCGCCGCCGTCTCGGCCTGCTCCCCTGGCTGCTGCTGACGCCGCTGGTGTTTCTGGCCCTGTTCTGCGTCGGACAGCTGGCCCTGGTGGATATCGGGCCGGCGGCCACGCCCGTGCTGGGGTCGCAATTGCGCGCGGATTATCGCCCCTGGGCGACGATGGTGGTGCCGGCCATCAACCCGGCCATCCTCGCCGACATCTTGCGTGAGCGCGGTTACACTGGCCGGGTCGCGGATCTCGTGGTGCCGGGTGAGGTCTGGACGACACCGGCCGTCGCCGCCGCGCCTCCGCCGACCGTGACCGCCGTCGCCTCAGCCGGTGAGGCCACGCCGTTACCGGCGCCCGGCGTCACCGTGATCGCCGCGGTCAGCGCCACGACCACAGCCGCGGCTCCGGGTACGGAAAGCCCGACGCGCACAGCGACCGTCATTGCCCTGGCCACAGTCACGCCGACGGCGACGCCTAGCTTGCCTAGGCCGGCGAGCACGCCGACCCGGCGCGGCCCGGTGCCGCCCGCACCCACCGTGACGGCCTCCGCTACCGCCGCGCCCGCCCCGACCGACACTGCGCCTCCGCCGCCGCCCGCCACCGCCACGGCGCCACCCCCGCCGGCCTCACCCACGCCAACGCTGATCGTCTCGCCGCCGCCGAGCGCGTCCTCCACGCCGCCGTCGGCGGCGCTCAGCGGGCGCGTGTTCGAGGACGTCGACTACGCTGGCGGGCCAGGGACGGCGTTCGGGGCCGGCGACAGTGCGCTCGCCAACGTCCAGGTGGAGCTGTACTCGGCGCAAGGCGCCCTGCTGGCGACGGCGGTGACCGACGGCGCCGGCGTTTACACGTGGACGGTGCCGACCGGCCGCAGTTATTTCGTGCGCGTGGTCTCGGCCTCCGTCGGCGACGCGGACACGCCGCCCGCCGCCGGCCTGAACTTCGCCACGAGCGTGGCGGCCGAACAGACCTTTGAGAGTATTGGCCTGGCCGGCAACGGCGGCGCCGGCGCCCTGGGCGGCGAGGACCCCGCGGTTAGCGACTTCAGCACCGCGGCTGGCGCGGGGCCGGGGGATACGCGCGTGGCCGTGAATGTCGCCGGGACGTCCGTGACGGGCGTGGATTTTGGCTTCGCCTACAACCTGATCGTCAACGGCAATGACCTCGGCCAGGGCTCACTGCGCCAGTTTCTGCTCAACGCCAACGCCCTGGCCGGGCCCGACCAGGCGCAATTCAACCTGCCCACCAGCGACCCGGCTTATGGGTCGCCGTATCCGGGCGCTTTTGCCTTGCGGCCGCTGTCGGCGCTGCCGGCCCTCACCGACGGCGGCACGAGCCTGGATGGCGCCACCCAGGAGGCCAATCGCGGCGACCAGCGCCTGGGTCTCCCGGACCTCGTCCTGGATGGCAGCCTGGCGGGTTCGAACGCGTCGGGCCTGGTGCTGCAAGGGGGCGGCAGCCGCGTGCAGAGCCTGGAGGTGCGCAACTTCAGCCAGGGTCAGGGCGTGGGGATCGTGATCGATGGCGCCGACGACAGCGTCATCACCGGCAACACCCTGACCGCCAACGGCAACTTGAGCGGCGACGTGGGCGCGCTGCGCGTGCTGGGGCAGGCGGAGCGCAACCAGATTTCGGGCAACCGCTTCCTGGGCAATGGCAGTGACGGTTTGGAATTCGCCGTGGGCTCGGAGGCCAGCGCCTTCAACGTCATCAGCGGCAACACCTTCGCCGACCACGGCGACGACGGCCTGGTCCTGCGCGGCGCCTTTCAGCTGGTCAGCCTGAATACCATCACCAACAACGGCGTCGGCAACCCGCTGGGCTGCGGCATCGAAATCATGGGCCTAACGGACAGTGTCCTGACCGCCAACACCGTCACCGGCAACGGCGGGCGCGGCGGCGTCTGCCTCATCGGCTCTGACTCCACCGCCAACACCGTCGGGCCGGCCAACACGATCACGGGCAACGCCGGCCCGGGGATTGGCGTGGCGCCGGCGGGCAGCCTGGCCAACCGCTTCACGGGCAATGCCATCGCCGGTAACGCCGGATTGGGGATCGACCTGGGCAACGACGGCGTGACCGCGAACGACGGCGCGGATGGCGACACCGGCCCGAACGCTCTGCTCAACTTCCCGGTGCTGTACACGGCCACGCTGGATGGCCCGAACGCCGTCATCGTCACGGGTGAAGCCCGGCCGAACGCGGCCGTGGAGTTCTTTGTGGCGTTACCGGATCCGAGCGGTCACGGCGAGGGAGCTGTCTATCTGGCGACGGCCACGGTGACGAGCGGGGTGGCCGGCACGGTAGACGGCACGGCCTGGCAATTCAGCGCGCGGCTGACATTTGCGCCCGGCACGCTGGCGTCCGGCGGCCTGGTGACGGCCACCGCCACCGACGGCCAGGGGAACACGGCGGAGTTTGCGCTCAACGTCGCGGTGCCGTAGGGCCTGTCAGTCCGGCGCCGTCACAGGCGGCGGTACAGGAACCAAAAGTCTTCCGGCGGGAAGGCGGCTTCCAGGGCCGCGTCCCAGACGAACGGCCCGGCCGTGGATTGGGCGCGCAGGGCGGCGTCGAGCGGCGCCAGGCGCTGGGCGTCCGGGTGGTCGGCCAGCGCGGGAAAATGCCGGAGCAACAGCGTCAGGATGGCGCGCTGCGCGGCCTCGGTGGCATAGCGGCCGCTGCGCTCACTCAGATACGTGCCCCACAGGTGGACGCGGGTGTGCAGCTCGCCGGCCGCTTTGCGCTCGGCGTTGGACGTCCAGCGGGCCAGCACGGCGTCGGCGGCCGCATTGAGCGGGGCGGCCGCTTGAGCGTACGTGGGGCTGGCCGCGAGGCGCGCGCGGGTGAGGCAGTAACTGCCCAGGCTCAGCTTGGGGAAATCGCGGGAACCGCCGAGCGGCCAGAAGGCCACGTCGGAGAGCAGATACTCAGACAGCGCCTCGGTCATGGCTTGCAGAGCGGCCAGATCACGGTCGAAGGACATCGCGGGAACCTTTGAGGGCGGCGGCCAGAGGAGCGGCCGCGCCGGGAACTACCCGCCACTTTACCGCAGATCGCGGGTTTGGGACATCCAGCCTATGCCGTCCATCAGTGCCGCCCGCTGGCGCGCCTACCGCGCGGAAACATACCGGCTCAAGCCCGGCCGCCGCTTGACCACGCCCGACGCCGCGGTGCGCTTCGTCAACGAGCGCGGCTTTGTGTACTTCTGGCCCATCAAGGGCGTGGAGTTGCCCAGCCTGTGGGCGGCCGTGGCCGGCGACCGGCCCGTGGCGGACGCGCACGACGATCCGGGCCACGTCACCTGGGGTTGGAAGGACCGCCTGCTCGGCCAGCGGCGCTGGTTCTACGCCAAACTGCTGCGCGGCAAGGCCACGCTGGTCTCGCTCCCAACTCTGCCCTACTTCTACGCTCTGTCCGAAAACTACGGCGCCTATCAGCACGACTACGAGGAGCTCTACGCGGCCGGGCGCCTGACCCAGGAGGCCAAGGCCGTCTACGAAGCGCTGCTGGCCAAGGGCGCGCTGGACACGCTCGCCCTGCGGCGCGAGGCGCGCCTGGCCAGCCAGGACAGCACCACGCGCTTTGAGCGGGCCCTGGTGGACCTGCAGAGCGGCCTGTTCATCCAACCCATCGGTGTGGCCGAGGTGGGCGCCTGGCGCTACGCCTTCATCTACGATATCGTGGCCCGCCACCATCCCGACCTCCCCGCGCGGGCCGGGGCGCTCAAGCGCAGTGACGCCCGCGCCCACCTGGCCGGCCTGTACTTGCGCTCGGTGGGGGCGGCGACGGTGGCGCAGCTGCGCCGCTTGTTTCGCTGGACGCCGGAGGAGGCGCGCCGGACGGCCGAACGCCTGGTGGAGACGCGCCGGGCCGTCGCGGTGACCGAGGTGGCCGGCGTCACCGGTGACTGGCTGACTGTGCCGGCCCTGCTGCGGCGGCGCTGAAGGCGCCTACTGGAAGAGCGGATAGGCCAGGGCGTACAGCACGCTGGCGATCCCACACGTGGCCAGCATCACGGGCAGGCCGCGTTTCAGCCACAGCGCCGAGGTGATCGGGGCGCGCGTCCGCTCGGACAGGGTCGCCACGACGATATTGGCGGTCGAGCCGATCAGGGTGCCATTCCCCCCAAACCCGGCCCCGAAGGCCAGCGCCCACCATAGCGGCCGGGTCGCCAACCCGGCCTCGCCCAGGCTCTCGATGACGGGCAGCATCGCGATCGTAATCGGGACGTTGTCCACCACGGCCGACAGCGCGGCGACCACCCACAACAGCAAAACCCCCATCACTACCGGCGGCAGCCCCCGCAGTTGAGCGATGGCCCGCGCGATCGCGTCGAGGACGCCGGCCGCCTCCAGCCCGCCCACCATCACGAACAGGGCCGCGAAGAAGATCAGCACGCTCCACTCGACGCGCTTGAGCAGGCTGTGAATGTCCGGGCGCACCCAGGCCAGGGCGGCCGCGGCCGCGCTCAAGGCGATCAGGGCCGGTTCCACCTCCAACCAGCTGTGGGCGAAGAAGAGCGCGATGGCGGCTCCCAGCACAATCAGGGTTTTGCGCGCCGTCGGCCAGTCTTCCAGCGTTTGGGCGGGGTTGAGTTGCAGGACGGCGTCGGCGCCGGCCGGGTGAGGCGGCAGGTCCGCCCGGAACAGGTGGCGCAAGAGCGCCAGCGCCGCCAGCCAGGCGACCACGACGACCGGCAAGGTGTGGGTGAGAAAGTCGTTGAAGGTCAGGCCGGACGCGGACGCGATCAGGACGTTGGGCGGATCGCCGATCAGGGTGGCGACGCCGCCGGTATTGGAGAGCAGGGCTTCGGCAATCAGCAGCGGGGCCGGGCTGAGGCCGACGATCTCGCAGATCAGGATCGTCACCGGCGCGATCAGCACGACGGTGGTGACGTTGTCCAGGAACATGGACAGGACGGTGGTGACGCCGCCCAGCAGCACCAGCAGGCGCACCGGACGCCCGCCGGAGAGGCGGCCGGCCCACACCGCCAGGAACTGGAAGAAGCCGGTCGGTTCCAGCATGGCCACCAGCAGCATCATGCCCAGCAGCAGCCCGAGGGTGTTGAAGTCGGTGGCGGCGATGGCGTCCGCCTCGGCGTAGAAGCCGAGCAGCCGGCCCACTGCCACCATCAGCGCCGCGCCGCCGATGGCGACGATGGTGCGGTTGACCTTCTCGGAGAAGATCAGCCATAAGCTGACGCCGAAGATCGAACTGGCCAGGAGGCCGGGGATCACGGGACACCGCCCGTGGGCAGGCGCCAGCCGTGCAGGATGGCGGCGGCGACGTCGACGCGCGAGGCGATGCCGGCCAGCCGGCCAGCCGTGTCGACGACCGGCAGGTCGTGCAGGTCACGCTGGCGCATGAGGGCGTAAGCGCGCTGCAGACCGCAGGTCTCCAGGACGGTGGTGGCGGGGCGCATCACGGCGGTGACCGGCCGGCGCAGGGCCTCCGGCTCAGGCTGGGCGGCTTCGACCGCGCCAAAGTCGTGGACGAAGTCGACGTCGTCCACCAGGCGGATGAAGGCCGGCAACGCCAGGCTCAGCAGGTCATGCAGGTCCAGCACCCCGGCCAGGTGCCGCTGCTCGTCCACCACCGGCAGCAGACCGATGTGACGTTGGACCAGCAGGGCAACCGCCTCGGCCACGCTGGCGGTCTGGGGGATGGCGACGACCTCACGTTTCATGCAATCGGCGATCTTCACGGCGCGGCCTCCTGGGCGGCGTAGGCGACGGCTGTCAGGGTGTGACCGTCTCGATCTGCTCGATCTGGGCCGGCTCCCGCGCGTAGATGACGGGGTCGCCTTGATACCACTCGATTAATCCGGTGACCCGCACCGTCTGACCCACGGCGTAGAGCGTCTCCGGCGCCGGTCCAAAGCGCGCCCAGTCTTCCTGGCGGATGCGGATCTTGAAAGCGCCCTGGTGCGGGTTCTGGAAGCCGAGATAGACCGCCTGGCCGTTGTTGAACACGAAGCGCAAGGTGCCGACAACGGTGCGGACCTGGCCCGCGTTGGCGCGGGCGGCCGTGTGGGCGATGACTTCCGGCGCGGCGCTCGGCTGGCGGGTGGGCTCCGGAGGCGCCGGCTCGGCCGCCGGGGTGTCAGGCGCGGCCTGCGCGCCGGTGCCGGGCCCCAGCGCCACAACTGTGCCATCCGTGCTCACGTAGTAGAGCGAGCCGCGGCTGATGACCCAGGCGGCGTACTCGTTCCAATACTGATCATAGACGGCGCCCTGCTTCCAGTAGATGTAGAAGCCGGCCGGCCAGGTGCGGGTGTTGGCCAGGCCGCGGCTGCAGTAGTGAGTGGCGCTGAAACCGGTGCCGCACAGGTCGGTGTCTTGGGAAGTGGTGAGGTGCGGCAGATCACTGGTGCTGATCGGGTTGGCGCCAGTGCCCTTGGCGGCCGAGCGGTCGGTGATCAGGTGCGCCAGGCCGGCCTCCCAATGGGCGGCGAAGAGCTGGTCGCCCGCCATCGACAGGTTGGTCTGCTCATCCGTCGGGAAGAACGTGTTGCGGATGAAACGCACATAGCCGGCCTGATAGCCGCTGACCGTGGTGCTGTCCAAGAGCAATTCGCCTAGATGTGAATCCCAGCGGCCGTCGCACGGCGAGCCCCCGCACGGCGAGCCGCGCATGACGACATAGGCCACTTCCTTCCCATCGGCCAGCCGCTTAACGACGGGTTGCGGGCCCATGGGCAGGTAACCGCCGTCGCCGAAGCCGCCGTGCCCGACGTTGGCCACGAACGGCACGGCGCCATCGTCCAGGTCCAGGGCGAAGACAGCCTGGTAGGCCGGCTGGGCCTGCAAGTTGTTGCGCATCGTGGCGTTGTCACCGGGCCAGGGGTTCCACCGCCACAGGGCCTGCCAGTCCAGCCGCAGCTTGATCAGGACGTAGCCGTGGACCTCGGCGATCACGGGCCAGCCGTTGGCGGCCTCGGCCAGGGTGGTGCTGGCGTCGCCGGGGTTGCCGCCGGTGCGCGGCGTGGGTTTGACGCGCCAGCTGCGCGCGCCGCTGGCGTTATCGATGGCGTGGACGTACAGGTCGCTGCTGATGGCCACGACCCGGTTGCGCGACGGCGAGTACGCCGGGGGCGTGTGCAGCGGTGCCCCGGCGTCGTAAGACCACAGCTGCGCCAAGTTGGTCTTGCTGAGCGCGTAGACGCGGTTGCCCATGGCGAAGAGGACCCGGTCGGCGATCACGGCCGGAGGCAACGGCAGCGTGCTTGAGCTGCCAGTGGCAAACTGGCCCAGGGTGTTGCCGCTGGCGGCGTCCAGTTTGTAGAGTGTCCCGTTGGAAGAGACGACGAAGACCGCGGCCGTGTCGAGGTCATACGCCGGCGTGGAATTGAGGTTGCCGCCCGGGGAGCGGTTCCAGTTGACGGCCCCGGTGGCGTCGTCCAGCGCGTACACACCCCGGCTGCCGGCCGCGATGTAGACCTGGCCGCCGCCCGTCACGGGCTGGCTGTTGCGCGGCAGCTTGAACTTGCCGCTGCTCACCCCGCCTGACGCCGTCGGCCCGTTCCAGGCCCAGCGCCAGCGCCAGGGTGTCGCCACCACCTGCTGCGAGTAGCTGGTGTGTTGGGCGTCGTGGGCGTGCTGGGACCATTCTCCGGCGGCGTCCGGATAGAAGAGGCGCATGGCGAGCGGCAGGAAGGTGCGGACGGCCGGGGTGCTGGTGGCCTGCGGCAGTGAGCGGGACGGATTCGGCGTGAAGGCCGCGCCTACCCCGAGGCTGAACAGGGCGGCGACTAACAAGACTGCGAAGCGGGGGAGACGGTGCCAGTGGGCATCGGCCGGCATGGGTCATGACTCCTGGCTAAGGGCATGGCGGATGGCACGGCCCGACCGGGCCGCTGAAGCGGAGGCCATTATCGCACACTGGCCGGGGGCGGGCCGGCGTTAGGCGGGCGCGCCGCGCGCGTAGACGCGCACGTAATCCACTAGCATTGTCGCCGGGAAGATGCTGTCCGAGGCCGGGTCGCCGTCGAAGTGCCCGCCCACCGCCAGGTTGAGGATCAGGTAAAAGGGTTGGTCAAACACCCACGGGCCGTGGGCCAGCACGGCGCTTTTCGGGAGGGTGTAGTGGAGCACCTCGTCGACGTAGAAGCGCAACTCGGCCGGCTCCCACTCCAAAGCGAACACGTGCAGAGAGTCAGCGAAGGTTCCGTCAGTCAGGGTGAAGGCGTGGACCAGCGGGGTATCTCTGAAGTAGCCTGGCCCGTGCACGGCCGAACTCATAGCCTTGGGCTGGCTGCCACGATATTCCATGATGTCGATTTCGCCGCACTCTGGCCAGGGTACGGCCGGTGGTCCGGCGCCCAGCAGCCAAAAGGCCGGCCACAGGCCCTGGCCCGGCGGCAGCTGGAGGCGGGCCTCGATCCGGCCGTACTGCGGCTGCAGCTTGGCCTTGGTCTTGATCTTGCCGGACGTGTAACGGCAGGGGCCGTAGTAGCACACCTGGCCGGGCGGCGCTACCCGGGCCGTGATCGCCAGGCGGCCGTTGCCGGTCAGGGCGACGTTGTCGGCGCTGTCGCTGTAAGCCTGCTTCTCCTGGTTGCCCCAGCCGCAGTTGCCGGCGGCGCAGCCATCGCCGAGGTCGTGGCTCCAGGTGGCGGGGTGCGGCGCGGCGCCGGCTGGTCCGTCGAAGTCATCACTCCACACCAGCACCCAGCCTGCCGGCGCTGAGGGCTTGGGCTCACTTGGGCTCGTCGTCAGAGTCATAGGCGAAATGAGTAGTTCCTGGAGCGCCGCCCCGCGGGTCGCCGGCGGCGGCTGTCCGGCGCGCCCGGCCGTTACTGCTCCACGCGGTTGCGGCCATTCTGTTTGGCGCGGTACAGTGCGGCGTCGGCCCGGCGCAAGAGATCGTCAAAACCGGTTTCCGTGTCGGCCACGGTGGCGATGCCGATGCTCAGGGTGACCGGATACCCCACCAGCGCCCGGATTGAGTCCGAGCACTCGAGCTGCTGCCGCAGCCGTTCCCCGAGGTGGTAGGCGAGCGCCTCAGTGGTCTCGGGCAGCAACAGGGCAAACTCTTCGCCGCCCAGCCGACCGAGCCGGTCAGTGTTGCGCTTCTCGGCCAGCGCCAGCCGCCCGAACTCCGCCAGCACCTGGTCGCCGATCTGGTGGCCATGATAGTCGTTGACGCGCTTGAAGAAGTCCAGGTCCATTACGGCGACGGAGAAGGGCCGGCCGTAGCGCCTGAAGCGCCGATACTCCTCCGACGCCAGCGCCAGGAGCTTGCGGCGGTTGAGCGCCCCGGTCAGGGAGTCCGTCTCGGCCAGCACCGTCAGTTCGGCGTTGAGGCGGTCGGCCTCGCGCATGGCGCTGTACTGGCGGCGGCGGTAGTTGTTGCTGCGGGTCGAGGTCAGAAAGCCGACCAGGTTGGCGATCAGCAGGACGAAGACGGCGGCCACAACGAAGAGCGGGGCGCTTTCGGCGACCAGCGTCACCAGGCTGGCCAACGACACCAGCGAAAACACCAGCGCCGCACCAGCCCGGTAGATCAGGCCGTTGGGCAGCGCCAGATAGATGAGGAACACGTACATCACGTGCAGCAGGTAACGCCCCAGGTAGGTCGGCGGGCGGGTGGCGTCGACCAGGACCGTGAACAGCAGCGTGACGATGGTCCAGACGAAGGTGAGTTGGTCGTACAGGCCCGGCCGGGTGACCCGCCGCAGGCTGTAGGCGAACAGCAGCGTCAGCAGGCCGAAGAACCCGCGCAGGGCCAGCAGGCCGAAAAAGAGCGGCTGTGGATAGAAGAGCCAGTAGTCGGACGGGACGAAGACGATAGTGGAGGCCAGGACGATCTGACTGACGATGATGGCCTGGGCCGTATCCGCGGACAGGTAGTGCTGCCGGTAGTCGTTCTCCAGCGTCGGCAGGGGTGGCTCAAAACGGTTCAACAGCGAGGACAGCAAATCCATAGGGTGACGACTGGCCGGGTTGACACGCTGCTGGGGGTGATTCTACAGCAGAGCCAGCTCAGGTTGGCTGCCCGGCCCGATTTAACCGCCAGTTCACACATCTTCGCCCGTAGTTTACGGACAGGCTTGATCGGCTTAATTAGCCTGTCAACGGGGCCGAGTGCAGGCGGGGACCGGCGGATAGCTCGCCGGATATCCTCCATCAGTCACGCGGGAGAGTGAGGACATAGGCATGATCGTTCTCCGACAAAAGCTTACCCAGTTCTGGGAGTCTCGCGTTCAGGGGTTGCTCCAGTCGCTGCGGGCGCGGCTCGTCGGCGCATTTCTGGTGGTAGCCGTGGTGCCGTTGGCCATCACCGCCTGGCTGGCCTTCACCCTGGCCCAGTCGCAGCTGGAGACCCAGGTGACGCACCAGATGGTGGCGTTGCGGGATGTCAAGGCTACCCAGATTGAGCGGTACTTTGACGACCGCCTCAAGGATGCCCGCGCTCTGGCGGCGAGTCCCACGACCGCGGACGGGACGCAGGCGCTCTGCAGCGGCTGCCACGTCGACGCCGTTGCTTCCCGCGTGGACGAGGCTGACGCTTTCGAGCTCTACCGCGGCTGGTACCTTGGCAAGCCGGGCCGCCTCTTCGGCGAGGGCGACAGCGCCTATGGCGAGGCGCATGAGCTCTACCATCCGCTCTTTCAGGAGTTTCTGGCCAACTATGGCTATACCGATATTTACCTGGTGGACGTTCACCACGGCAAAGTAATCTACTCGGTCCGCAAGGCGGATGAGTTTGGCACGCACCTGTCCGACGGACCCTATGCGGCGACCAACCTGGGGGACGCGTTCCGGCAGGTCAAGGCGGCCGGCGCCGGCTCCACGACGATCCTGCGCGACTTTGCCTGGTACGAGCCGGCTGGCGGCCCGGCGGCGTTTGTGGCCGCGCCGGTGCTGTGGCAGGGCGACCTGCTCGCCGTCTTGGTGCTGCAGCTGCCGATCAACCAGATCAACGCCATCATGCAGGAGCGGTCGGGTATGGGCCACACCGGCGAGACCTACCTGGTCGGCGCGGATGGGCTGATGCGTTCCGACTCAGCCCTGGCGACCACGTCCACGATCCTGCGCCAGGCCGTGACGACGCGCGCCGTGGAGCAAGTGGCGGCCGGCCTGACGGGCACCCTGACTGAAGCGGGCTACCGGGGGCGGCCAGTCTTGTCGGCCTACACACCGTTGTCGGTGCCGGGCCTGCAGTGGGGGCTGGTGGCTGAGATGGAGACCGCCGAAGCCTTCGCCGGCGCCAAGGCGCTGGGTCAGCAGAACCTCCTGTTGCTGGCGATCACCGTCGTCATTGTCGTCCTGGTGGCCCTGGCCGTGGTCGCTCTGGTGGTTCGGCCATTGCGGACCCTCACCGAAGTAGCCCGCGCCGTCACGGACGAGGACCTGCCGCGTTTGGAGCGTGAAATGGAGCGCCTGGCCGAAGGCGACCTGACGGGCCGGTTGACGTTCGTCGGCCGCCCGCTGGTGATCCGGTCACAGGACGAGGTCGGCCAACTTGCCGCCGCCTTTACGGCCATGGTGGGCCGCCTGCACTCTGTCGGCGAGGCGTTTGACCGGGTGTCCGCCAACCTGCGCGCGTTGGTGGGCCAGGTGGTGGAAAAGGCCGCCTATGTCGATGCGGCCTCGGCGCAATTGGCCCGGACCGCGGCGGAGGCCCGCCAGGCGACGACGCAGATCGGCACCACGATCCATCAGATGGCGCAGGGCACCCAGCAGCAGGTGGCGGCGATTACGCAGACGGCGGCCTCGCTGGAGCACATGCGGCGCGCGATCGACGGTGTCGCGCACGGCGCGCACGATCAGGCCGCCGCGGTCGGCCGGGCGACGGCGCTGGCAGCCGACATCACCAGCGCCGTGCAGACGGTGGCCACCCGCGCCCAGGGCGGCGCTGCCGGCGGCGAGCGCGCCGCCGAGACCGCCCAGGCGGGCGCCGGCATCGTTCATGGCACTATGGTCGGGATGCAGAGCGCCCAGGACCGGGTGCATGCCTCGGCCGCCAAGGTGCGCGAGATGGGCGCGCGGTCCGACCAGATCGGCGCGATTGTCGAGACCATTGACGAGATCGCGGCGCAGACGAATCTGCTGGCGTTGAACGCGGCTATCGAGGCGGCCCGCGCCGGCGCGCACGGCAAGGGCTTCGCGGTCGTGGCGGATGAGGTCCGCAAACTCGCCGAGAAATCGGCGGCCGCGACGCGCGAGATCGCCGGGCTGATCAAGGGGATTCAACAGGGAGTGAACGAGGCCATCCTGGCGATGGAGGCGGGCACCCGCGAGGTGGAGACCGGCGCGAACCGGGCCGCCGCCGGCGAACAGGCCCTGGCCGAAATCCTGACGACGGTCCAGGCCGTCAACCAGCACACGGCGCAGATAGCCGCGGCGGCGCAGGCGATGGCCGCCGACGGACGGGGATTGGACCAGGCCATGGCGGCCGTCGGGTCAGTGGTGGAGGCCAATACCGCCGCGACGGAGGCCATGGCCGCGGAAGCGCGCGCCGTGACGCAGGCTGTCGAGAGTATCGCCAGTGTCAGCGAACAGAACAGCGCCTCCGCCGAAGAGGTGTCGGCGGCTACGGAGACGATGAACGGCCAGGTGCAGGCCGTGGTCGCCAGCGCCCAGTCGTTGGCGGAGATGGCCCAGACGCTGCGGGCCGTGGTCGGCCGCTTTCAGTTGACGGCGGACGCGGCCGGCGATACCCCGGCGCCGCCCGCGCCGCCCATGCCGGCTGTGTCGGCTGGGTCAGCCGTCAGCGCGCCGCAGGAGCCGCAGCCCGCACTGGCCTAGGGCCGCGCCAGGCCCGTGGGAACAGCCATTCCACGCCACGACCGGAGTTCCGGTCGTGGCGTTTTCGTCTCAAGCCCTCACGGGTAACGCCCGGCCAGCATGAAGCGGATGTCGGCGGCGATGTCCTCGCCGACGGTGCCGTGCGGGTACACCACCCGCACCCGGCCCTGCTGATCGAGGGCCGTAATGGTGGCGGTGTGGTTGACCAGGTACTGGGTCGCCTCCGAACCGGGCACGCTCTCGTAGAAGATGCCGAAGGGCGTGGACGCCGCCGCGACCTCATCCGGCGTTCCGCTCACCCCCAGGAAACGTTCGTCGTAACGGCGGACGTGCTCGGCAATGATATCGGGCGTGTCACGCTCCGGGTCGACGCTGACCATGATCACCTGGACGGCGTCGGCTTGGTTCCCCAGCGCCGTCAGGGTGTGCTTGAGTTCGGTCAGCGTCACCGGGCAGACATCCGGGCAGAAACGGTAGCCGAAGAACAGCAGCACGATCTTGCCGCGGTAATCGCTCAGGCGGACGCGCTGGCCGCCGGCCGTGCTCAATTCGAATTCGCTGGGGGCGGCGTCGGCGGCCAGGACAATGCCGTGAAAGGTCGGCGGCATCACCCAGCGCACGATCAGGGCGGCGGCGCCGACCAGGACGAGGCCTGCGATCAGGCCGAGGGCGAGGAAGCGTAAACGGGCCATGGGAATACCTAGCCCAGGCCGGGGCAGCCCGCCCCGGCCTGGGCATGAAAGCGGCTGGGCCCCCTCAACCCGGCCGAACGGTGCCGGGGCTTACGGTTCGCGGACCACGGCTTCGAGCGAGACGGTGCCGGCCTTCTCAAACGTCAGCGTGAGCTTGACCTTGTCGCCGACCTTCAGGTCGCGGTTCAGGCCGATCAGCATCACGTGGAAGCTGCCGGGCTTGAGTTCAGCCTGGCCGTTGGCCGGGATGTCGATGCCGTCAACCTGGAACATCTCCATCACGTTGTTTTCCATTTTCACGTTGTGGAGTTCCACGGCGCCGGCCACGTCGGACTCGGCCTGGATGAGCTTGTCGGCTTCAGAGCCGGTATTGTTGATGACCATATACGCGGCGCTGTTGGTGCCGGCCATGTGCATGCCAGAGCCCATCTCCGAGCCCGGTTCGGGCGTGGACATCTCCATGGCCGCGGCGGTCGGTGTGGCCATGGAGCCGGCGTCGCTGGACATCAGGCTGGCGGCGCGGGCCCAGAGGCCGGTGATGCGCAGGTTGCCGACGCTGACGCCGTCGGTGGCAGCCGGGGTGGCCGGCGCGCACGCCGCCAGGATCAGGCCGAGCCCCAAGAGCGGGGCGATGAAACGGTAACGCATGGGTAAGACTCCTCAGTCTCGAGAGTTAGGATAAGTGGTTAAGCAGTGTGCGAGCAGTTCAGAGGTGCCCGCCCGCCGACGGCGCTGGTTGCCCGTGGACCAAGACCACCTTGCGTAGGGCGGTGCTGGTCCGTCCCGCCGGAGGGGACAAGGCCCAAGCAGTGTCCGCCGGGCTGGCACAACGCCGCGTGAATGTCTCACGCGTCAGGCCTGGCCGGCCGCGCCGCAAACTACGCCGACGGTCAGGCTGGTTTAGACGGCGAGGGTCGCGCCGCGGGGCGGCCGCAGTTGGGTGGGGGGATGCCAGCCGCTGACGACCAGACGCCCATCCGCCAGGATCAGTTTGAGCGCGGCGTCGGCCAGCAACGCCAGCAGCGCAGTCGCAGTCAGGGCCGCCTGCGGCAGCGCCGGCGCTGACACCGTGACGAAGGACTCGCGCTGCTGGTTGTGATCGTGATGCGTATGGCCGGCTTCCTCGTCGGCGGCCGCCAGGATCGACGGGTCGGCCACCATCCAGTAGGGACACAAACCCGGCTGGGCCAGGCAGAGGTAGGCTGCCAGGAACAGCACCGCGAGTGTATCAAAGCCGTGCAACAATCGACGCATGACGGTCCACATTGTACAACCAACTCGGCGGCGAAATTGGTGCAAGGTGGTGGGATTTTGCCGGCCGGCCAGGCGGCGGGTCGAACTGAATCGACGGCTCAAACGTATAGACGAATAGAGGGTTGCCCGTATACTGGAAGCGCGGGCTCTTGCCCCAGAAAGGATCGTCAATGTCGTTTGAGGCGCGCCGCATACCCGTCATCGTCAACCCGGCTTCCGGGCCAGATCTGCCGGTATTGAAGCTGCTGAACCGAGCCTTTAAGGCGGCCGCTCGCGATTGGGAACTGCTGGTGACCAAACAAGCGGGCGATGCGCACCATTTGGCCCGCCAGCTGCGCGAAGCCGAAGAGCCGCTCATCGCCGTTTACGGCGGCGACGGCACGCTCAAGGAAGTGGCCGCCGCCCTGGCCGGCAGCGCCGTGGCGCTCGCCATCCTGCCGGGCGGCACCGGCAACGCCCTGGCCACGGATCTGGGTCTCTCGTGGGAACTCGGCGCGGCGGTTGCCCTGGCCTGCCGCCCGCGGCCTGCCCTCCGGGCCGTCGACCTGGGTCAGTTGGGTGAGCACGTTTTCGTGCTGCGCGCCAGTTTGGGATTGGAGACCGAGCTCCTGCGCAGCACCGACCGCGCGCTCAAGGACCAGTTGGGCCAGCTGGCCTACACGCTGACGGCCCTGCAGAAACTCGGGACGATCACGCCGACGCGTTACCGCTTGACCATAGACGGGCGCGTGATCGGGACCGAGGGCGTGCAGTGCACGATCGCCAATTCCGCCCAGATGGGTGTGACGGGGCTGGCGCTGGCGCAGGGCGTTAGCGTCAGCGACGGACTGCTGGACGTCATCGTCTTGAGCGGCGTCGACCTTCCGGCGCTGGCCGCCATCGCCACCAGCAACTTCCTGGGCCAGGACCTCGGCGTGGAGGTCCAACATTGGCAGGGGCGGCATATTCAAGTTGAGGCCGACCCGCCGCAGGCCGTGGCCTTCGGCGGAGACCTCATCGCCCAGACTCCGGTCACGGTCCAGGTCTTGCCGGCGGCGCTGCGCGTGGTTGTGCCGGCCTGACCGGCCGGGAAGTCCGCGATCCAAAAGCAGCGGCCACCCACCCGGTGGCCGCTGCGGTCTGCCTCGGTCAGGTTAGCGGTCAGCGCGCCAGGTTTTCGAACACCCCGGCCGCGCCCATCCCGCCGCCGATGCACATCGTCACCAAGCCGTAGCGCGCGCCGCGCCGCTGCATCTCGTTGAGCAGGGTCACGGTGAGCTTGGCGCCGCTGCAGCCGAGCGGATGGCCGAGCGCGATCGCGCCGCCGTTGACGTTGACCTTCTCGAGGTCGATCCCCAGTGTCTTGACGACGGCCAGGGCCTGCGCCGCGAAGGCCTCGTTCAGCTCGATCAGGTCGATCTGGTCCAGTGCCAGCCCGGCCAGCTTGAGCGCCTTGGGGATGGCCACCGTCGGGCCGATGCCCATGACTTCCGGCTTGACGCCGCCGACGGCGAAGGACAGGAAGCGCGCCAGCGGTTTGAGCCCCAGCGCCTGCGCGCGCTCGGCGCTCATGACCACCACGGCGGCGGCGCCGTCGCTGGTCTGTGACGAGTTGCCGGCGGTCACGGTGCCGGTGGTGGCGAAGGCCGGCTTGAGCTTGGCCAGCGCTTCGGGCGTGGTGTCGCGCCGGACGCCCTCGTCCACGGCGAATGTGAACTGGCGCGTCTGCGCCTGACCGCTTTCGCCGACCTCGGTCACGCGGACCTCCAGCGGCGCGATCTCGGTCTGGAACTTGCCGGCGTCCTGCGCGGCCGCGGCGTTGCGGTGCGAGCGCAGCGCGAAGGCGTCTTGCTCGGCCCGGCTGACATCGTATTGCCGGGCGACCTCCTCGGCCGTCAGCCCCATGGGCATGTAGACCTCGGGGTTGATCTCGGCCAGGGCCGGGTTGGGCGAGAAGTTGAAGCCCGTCATCGGCACCTGGCTCATGCTCTCGGCGCCGCCGGCCACCAGCACCTCGGCCATGCCAGACATGATCTGCTGGGCGGCCAGGGCGATGGTCTGCAGGCCGGACGAGCAGAAGCGGTTGACGGTCTGGCCGGCCACGGTGGTCGGCAGGCCGGCCCGCACGGCCGCGATGCGGCCCAGGTTCAGACCCTGGCTGGCCTCGGGGATGGCGCAGCCCAGGATCACGTCTTCGATCTCGGCCGGGTCCAGGCCCGGCGCGCGCGCGACGGCGGCCTGGATGACGGCCGCGGCCATATCGTCTGGGCGCGTCGTGCGCAGCGCGCCGCGCGGGGCCTTGCCGACGGCGGTCCGAGCGCCGCTTACGATAACTGCATCACGCATGGTCATCTCTCCTCGTTGAGACGACGGACGACCGGCGACCGACGACGGTCCGTAGTCCGTGGTCTGGCGTCGGTCGTCAATTCCGCAGCGGTTTCCCGGACTTCAGGATGCTCATGATCCGCTCCTGCGTCTTGGGCTGCTGCAGCAGCCACAACGCTGCCTCGCGCTCCAGGTCCAGGAGGTAATCCTCGGTCACCCAGGCGGGGCTGGACAGGTCGCCGCCGCACAGCACGTGGGCCAGCCGGCCGGCGATCACGGCGTCGTACTCGCTGATGTAGCCGCCCCAGCGGAACTGCTGGATGGCCAGCTGCATTGCGGCCTTGCCGCGCTGGCCGAGGGCGTAGATCGACTTGGCTTTCCGATCGGGCGGCGTGTAGCCCTGCTCGGCCAGATCCAGCGCCACCTGCTTGGCGACGCCCAGGACGTGCTCGTCGTTGGCCACGATCAGGTCCTGGTCGCTCAGGAAGCCCAGTTGGCGCGCCTGCAGCGCGCTCTCGCTGACCTTGGCGAAGCCGATGGTCTCGAAGAGTTTCTGCAGGTAGGGCAGGGCGTCCACGCGCTCGTCGGCGGCCAGGTGCGGTGAGACGTTGCGGCGCAGCATCTCTTTGCAGCCGCCCCAGCCCGGCACCAGGCCGACGCCGACTTCGATCAGACCCATGTAAGTCTCGGCGCTGGCGACCGCGCGGGCGCCGGTGAAGATGGTCTCGACGCCGCCGCCGAAGACGCGCTGGCGCGGCACGGTTACGATGGGTTTGGGCGCGAAGCGCAGGTCCATGAAGAACTGCTGCCCGTCGCGGGCGGCCTTGTCCAGCCCGGCCGGGTCGCTCAGAGCCATCAGGAACATGCCGATGTTGGCGCCCTGCGAGAAGTCGCGGCCCTGGTTGGCGATCACCATCGCCCGCCACTCGTCGCGCGCCAGCAGGTCCAGCCCGGCCCGGCCGATGTCGAACATGAAAGCGTCGATCGAGTTGGCCTTGGAATGGAACTCGAAGCCGAGCACGCCGTCGCCCAGATCGTGCAGGCTGGCCGAGGCGTTGCGCTTGAGCACGCGGCTGGTGCCGGTGTTCTCCTTGAGCAGCAGATTAAAGCGGTGGCGCTGGACGGGCGCATAGGCCGCGCGCGCCGGCAGATACACGTTCGTCAGGCGGCCGGCCTGGTACTGGTAGAAGGACGTGCCGCCCTGCGCCAGCAGCGTCTCCACCCAGGCCGGCACCGCGATGTCGCGCGCCTTCATCAGCGCCACGCCGTGCGCCAGGCCGATGGCGTCCCACATCTCAAACGGCCCCATTTCGGACCCGAAGCCGTGGCGCATGGCCAGATCCACGGCCTGCGGCGAGTCGGCGATCGCGGGGAGGCGGCGCGCGGCGTAGGCCAGCAGGGGCAGGGTGGTCTCGATGATGAAAGCGGCCCCGCGGTCGTCCTGCCACTTGGGGTTGTGGAAGATCTCGTGCAGGCGGGCCGGCAGCTCCAGTTCGCGCGTCTCGGCGAAGACGTCGAAGCGCGGCTTGGTGGGCGGCTGGTACTCCAGGGTCTGCAGGTTCAGCGCGTGGAACTCCTTGCCGCCGCCCTTGCGCACCTCTTTGTAGAAGCCCCCGCCGGTCTTGTTGCCCAGCCACTTGTTGGCCAGCATCTTCTGGACCGGCTCCGGCAGCTTGTACAGGTCGCGGCTTTCGTCGTCCGGGGCCAGCTCATACAGGTTGCCGGTGACGTGGGCGAGCACATCCAGGCCCACCAGATCGCTCAGGCGGAAAGTGCCGGTCTTGGGGTTGCCGATGATCGGCCCGGTCAGCACGTCCACCTCTTCCACCGTGTAGCCGTTGTCCAGCGCCGCGATCGTGCGGTACTGCATGGCGAAGACGCCGATGCGGTTGGCGATGAAATTGGGCGTGTCCTGGCAGACCACCACGGTCTTGCCCAGCCGGGTCTCGGCGAAGGCCGTCAGGCCCTCCACCACCTCTGGGGCCGTGTCAGCGGTGGGGATGATCTCCAATAGTTTCAGGTAACGCGGCGGGTTGAAGAAGTGTGTGCCCAGGAAGTGCCGGCGGAAGTCGTCGCTGCGGCCCTCGGCCATGGCCCGGATCGGGATGCCGGAGGTGTTGGACGAGATGATCGTCCCGGGCCGGCGCAGCGCATCCAGGCGCGCCATCAGCGCGCGTTTGGGCTCGAGCTGTTCGAGGATGACCTCCACCACCCAATCGGCGTCCTGGACGGCGGCCAGGTCGTCCTCGGTGTTGCCCAGGCGCACGCGCCGGGCGACCTCGGGCGTGAAGAGCGCGGCCGGGCGGGCCTTAAGCTGCCGCTCCCACAACGACTTGACGATCCCGTTGCGGTCGCCGTCCTGGGCCGGGATGTCCAGCAGGGTCACGTCCAGGCCGACATTGGCGCAGTGGGCGGCGATGCCGCCGCCCATCGTGCCGGCGCCGATGACGACCACCTTGTTGATTTTCATGAGGCTCTCCTCGTGCCGGCCGGGCCGGCGGATTAGGCGAAGGCCTGCAGGCCGGTGATGTCGCGGCCGACGACCAGCGTGTTGATCTCGTTGGTGCCTTCGTAGCTGTAGACGGCCTCCATGTCGGCGAAGTGCCGCATGATGTGCTGTTCCAGCAGGATGCCGTTGCCGCCCAGGATCTCGCGGCCCAGGGCCACCACGCGCCGGGCCTTAGCGGCGTTGTGCATCTTGGCCAGCGCGGCCTGGCCGTCGCTGAGTTGGCCGGCGCGGCCGAGCAGGCTCATGCGCCAGGTGAGCAGCTTCATGGCCTCCAGCTCGGACAGCATCTCCACGAGCTTGGCCTGGATGAGTTGAAAGCCCGCGATCGGGCGCCCGAACTGGCTGCGCTGTTTGGCGTAGGCGAGCGCCAGCTCGTAGGCCGCCTGGGCGTGTCCCACGGCGCCCCAGGCCACGCCGGCGCGCGTGGTCTTGAGCACGTTGGCCACATCCTTGAAGGACCGGCAGTTGGCCAGCTTGTTGGCGACCGGCACCCGCACATCCTGCAGGACGATATCGGCGTTGGGCACGCCGCGCAGGGCGGCCTTGTGCAGGATCTTGGTGGCCGTGAAGCCGGGCGTGTCCTTCTCCACCACGAACCCGCTGACCTGGCCGGTCTGATCGTCCTGGGCCCAGACCACGATCAAATCCGCGAAGGTCGCGCCGCCGATCCAGCGCTTGGCGCCGTTGAGGACGTAGTGATCGCCGTCGCGCCGGGCGGTTGTCTGGATGTGGGCGGCGTCCGAGCCGATCAGCGGCTCGGTCAGGCCGAAGGAGCAGAAGTGCTCCAGGGCGGCCAGCTTGGGCAGCCAGCGCTGGCGCTGCTCGTCCGAGCCGCACAGGTAAATGCTCATCATGCCCAGGCCGCTGGTGACGCCGAAGATCGTGGCCACCGAGCCGTCGCCGCGCGCCAGTTCATATTGCACCAGCCCGGCGGCCAGCTCAGACAGGCCCGGCGCGCCGTAGCCCTGGATGGTGCCCCCGCAGATGTGCAGGTCGGCCAGTTTGCGCAGGATCGGCAGCGGCGTCTCGTCCCGCTCCCAGTAGTCGTTGATGACGGGCGTGATCTCGGCGTCGACGAAAGCGCGCACGCGGGCGCGCACCTCGCGCTCGGCGTCGGTCAGGAGGTCGTCGAAGGCGAAGTAATCGAGCGCCTTGTCGACGGGCGGTTTCAGCGGCAGATGCGCGCCGCCGTTGTGGCCTTTGGCTTGAGGATCATCCGGAGAAGTGGCATGCGGGCGCTTGAACTTGAGCATCGGCGATTTTCTCCCAACAGCAGTCGATAGTTGAAAACTAGACTGACCCGGCTGTGCGCCAGGCGCTTAGCAAGTCCTCGACGGCGCGGGCCGCCAACGCGGCCGCGCGTCGCTTGCCGCCCGGCACCTGACTCGTCAGGGCCAGCGACGCGATCCCGTGCAGCGTGGACCAGACGATCTGGACGGCATCATCCAGGTTGCGGATGGCGACCTTTTCGGCGCGCGCCCAGAGCTCCAGGGCTCGGTGGGCCTCCGCCCGCAAGGCCTGGGCCTCGGCGTGGTAGGTGCCGGTCTCCAGGCGCACGCCGCTCAGCCCGTACATGACTTCGTAGAGTTCGCGGTGCTGCCAGGCGAAGTTGCAGTAGGCCAGGGCAATGCGGCGCGCGCCCTCGGCCGGGTCGGCGGCGCGGGTGTGGGCGGCCCGTAAGATTTCCAGCATCTGCAGATGGCCCAGCCGGCTGAGCTCCTCCAGGATGGCGGCTTTGTTCTTGAAATGCTCGTACAGGGTGGGCAGGCTGTAGTCGATCTTTTCGGCGACCTTGCGCGTGGTCACGGCCGGCCAGCCGTCTTGCCGGGCGATGGCCAGCGCGGCGTCCAGGATGGCCTGACGCAGTTGGAGGCGGGCGCGCTCACGCCGCGTGAGGGGCGGGGGATTATCTATCACCGTTAGATTTTATAACAATGATTGGAGAGCTTGTCAACTCTGAGTTGGCTGGCCGCCGGCGCGGGCGGCGCTTGGGCCTGAGGGCCGGTCCGCCGGTTGCGGCTTTCGGCCAACCGCCTTATACTGCTGCTCGAGCTCCGTTTTTTCGATAAATGCCTGTAACCCGGGTTGGCCCGGTGAGCCTAACCGAGCAACTCCACCCCAGCTCCGCCGACGCAGACGATGTCGCCGACCACCCTGGTTGAGACTCTGATCCGGCGTGTGCCGCTCTTTGCGACGCTGCCGGCGAGCGAGATTGAGCGCCTGGCCGCCACCCTGCAGCCTCTCGAGCTGCCGCCGGGCCGGGTGCTCTTTCGTGAGGGCGAGCACGGCGACCGCTTTTACATCGTCCTGGCCGGCGAGATTGACATCGTCAAGGACCTGGACACCGACGACGAGCGCCTGCTCAACGTGCGCGGGCCGGGCGAGTACGTGGGCGAGATGAGCCTGGTGAACCGCGACGGGCTGCGCACGGCCAGCGTCCGCACGCGCTCGGCGGCCCAGGTGCTGGAGATGACGCGCGTCGATTTTGACGCCCTGCTCACTCGCCAGCCCAGCCTGGCCTATGAGATGGTGCGCGTGCTGAGCCTGCGCCTCAACCAGGCCCACCTCGCCGCCACCCGCGACCTGCATGACAAGAATCGCCAGCTGACCGAGGCCTATGAGGCCTTGCAGTCCGCGCAAGCCCAGATCATCGCCAAGGAAAAGCTGGAGCACGAACTGCACGTGGCGCGCGAGGTGCAGGCCGGCCTGCTGCCCCGGGTGACACCGCGTCTGCCCGGCTGGGAATTCGCCGTGCATTGGCATCCGGCGCAGGAGGTCAGCGGCGACTTCTACGATTTCGTGCCGGTGCCGGCGACCGCCGGCGCCGCGCCGGGGCTGGGGCTGCTGATCGCCGACGTCTCCGGCAAGGGCATGCCGGCGGCCTTGTTCATGGCCATGGCGCGCAGCCTGCTGCGGGCCAGCATCGCCGGGACACGGTCGCCGGCGGAGTGCATCACCCAGGCCAATCGGCTGATCAACGCCGATACCGGGCCGGGGATGTTCGTGACGCTGTTTTACGGCCAGCTGGACCCGGCCAGCGGCGAACTGAGGTACGTGAACGCCGGCCACAACCCGCCGTGCTGGTATCAGGCGCGCGCCGACGCCTGGGCCGAGCTGACCCGCACCGGCATGGCGCTGGGGCTGTTTGGCGTCCACACGCTGGGGCAGCGCGCCGTGCCGTTGGCGGCCGGGGATTTCGTCTGCCTGTACACTGACGGCGTGACGGACGCCGCAAATGCGCGCGGCGACCGCTTCGGGGTGGAGGCGCTGCGCGCGGTTTTGCAGGCCCATCGCCAGGACACCGCGGCCGAGATCGTCGCCGCCGTCGTCCAGGCGCTGGCGCACTTCCGCGGCGACCAGCCGCTCTTCGACGATATCGCCCTGCTGGTGGTGCGCCGCACTCCAGCCGGCCCATCCACCCCACCCGCCGTCTGACCGGCCGTGCGTGGAGCTTCTGAGGAGACGCCATGGAGATCGCTTTGTCGCAGCATCAGGGCCGCGTGCCGGTGACCGTCATGCAGCTGACGGGCGACCTGGATGCCAACACCTACGAGCAGCTGGAGCTGCAGGCGCGCCAGGCCGTGGCGGCCGGCACAGCCGACCTGGTGCTGGATCTCTCGGGCGTCCCCTACGTGAGCACCGCCGGGATCCGCGCGATCAACAACGTCTTCAATCTGCTGCGGACGGATGCGCCGGACGAGAGCGACGAAGCCATCCAGCGCGGCCTGGAGGAGGGCACGTTTCGCTCGCCGCATCTCAAGCTGCTCAACCCCACCGCGCGCGTCGTGGATGTCCTGAACATGGCCGGGCTGGATATGTTCCTCGAGATCCATACCGACCTGGACACGGCCTTGCGCTCGTTCTGAGCCGGAAGCGTGGCCGCGTCTGCCGCCAACGGCTGAGGCCGAAGCTGTGACCCAGCCGGATTTTACGGGCGCCCGGCATTACGCGCTGACCCGGCTGGAGCGGGAGCTGGCGCCGGACCTGGCCTACCACGGGCTGCGCCACACCCAGGCCGACGTCCTGCCGGCGGTCGCGCGGCTGGCCGAGCGGGAGGGCGTCACAGGCGAGGCCCGCGAACTCCTGGAGACGGCGGCGGCCTTTCACGACCTGGGGTTTATCGAGCAGTACGCCCAGCACGAAGCCGCCAGTGTGCGGCTGGCGAGCGAGGCGTTGCCCGGCTTCGGCTTTTCAGCGGCCCAGGTGGGCCTGGTCGTCGGCATGATCTGGGCGACGCGCCTGCCGCAGACGCCGCGCACGCCGCTGGAGGCGCTCCTGGCGGACGCCGACCTGGACGTGCTTGGGCGGACCGACTTCTGGGAGCTGAACCAGGCGCTGCGCCAGGAGTTGACAGCCCGCGGCCGCGTCATCAAGGACACGGTCTGGTATACGGCCCAGTTGCGTTTCCTGCGCGGCCATCGTTACTTCACGGCCGCCGCGCGCGAGCTGCGCGACGAGCACAAACGCCACAACGTCGGGCTGCTGGCCTCCAGACTGGCCCAGGCGCATGGCCTGCTGCGTCAGACTGGCCCGCTGGGAGAAGCGCGGCCCTGAGGGTGGTGGCGCGGTGCCTTGGGGACATCGGGGCCGCCCGCGGCTAAAACAAAGACATGCAAAGCACGGGCTCACTTGCCGCGGCCGCCCCAGGTCTTGTATACTCGCCAGAAGCGGTCGTATTTCCCCAGCCCGACGCCGGTCGGCTCGGTCAACTGAGAGGTCTGTGGCACTGCTGCGCGTTGACGCGGAACTCGCCCACCTGGCCCAGGTGCGACAGTTCGTCGAGACAGCGGCCCTGGCGCTGGGGGCGCCGGCGGACATCGCCGATGCGCTCGTCCTGGCTGTGGATGAGTGCGCCACCAATGTGATTGAGCACGGCTACGGCGGCCGGGGCGGGCAGTTGGAAGTGGAAATCAGACGAGATGGCCGGGCCGTCGACGCCGTTCTGATTGTGGTGTTGCGCGACAACGCGCCGCTCTTTGACCCCACCCAGCTGCCGCAGCCGGATGTCAGCCGGCCGCTGGAGGAGCGGCCGGTTGGCGGCCTGGGCGCTTTTCTGGTGCGGCAATTGGTGGATCGGGTGGATTATCGTGTCACGGCCCGGGGCGGCAACGAGCTGACCCTGGTGAAACGGCTGGCCGGCGCAGCGCCAGCCCAAGGAGAAGGCTCATGAAGATTTCGATTGACCACGTTCAGCCGCGGGTGCCGGTGGCTGTCCTCCGCCTGGAGGGGGATCTGGACGGCTCCAATTACCGCGATGTGATCGCCAAGGCCAATGAGCTCTACCAGGGTGGGGCGCGCCATCTGCTGATCGACCTGACGGGCACGCCCTACACCAGCAGCGCCGGCCTGGTGGCCCTGCACAGCATCGCGCTGCTCTTCCGCGGCGCGCCGGCTCCGGACCCGGAGACTGAAGGCTGGCGCGCGATCCGGGCCGTCGGCGACGCGCGCGAGGCGGGCTTGCAGACGAGCGTCAAACTGCTGCGGCCGCAGCCCAAGGTCGCCAGCGTGCTGGACCAGGTAGGGATGACGAGCTTCTTCGCGATCTTCAACGACGAGGCGGAAGCGCTCGCCTCCTTCTGACCGCGCCCGACGCCGCGAACAAGAAGCAGCCCGCCGGCCAGAGATGGCCGGCGGGCTGTGTTGTTTCCGAAAGCGGCCAGCGGTGCCGCGCTATTCGGGCGAGACCTCCCACTTGGCCGGTGAGCGCCACAGGCTGGACAAGATCAGCTCGCGCAGGAAGATGAACTCCTTGGGCAGGCGGTCATACAGGCGCAGGAACAGCTCGTCGTGCTGGGTCAGTTCCTGGACCCACTCCGCCCGGTCCACGCTCATCAGGTCGGTGAACTGCTCCTCGGTGAAGGACTCCATCCCGCGCCAATCGATGTCCTGATAGCGCGGCATGCGGCCGAGCGGCCCTTCGATGGCGCGGGCCTGGCCGCGCGTGCGCTCGACGATCCATTTCAGGATGCGCATGTTCTCGCCGAAGCCCGGCCACAGGAAATTGCCAGCCTTGTCCCGGCGGAACCAGTTGACGTTGAAGATGCGCGGCGGGTTGGGGATGTTGCGCCCAAACTGCAGCCAGTGATTGAAGTAGCTGGCCATGTGATAGCCGCAGAACGGCAGCATGGCCATCGGGTCGCGCCGCACCTCGCCGAGCTTGCCCGCCGCCGCCGCCGTCATCTCCGAGCCCATGGTCGCGGCCGCGTAGACGCCGTAGTTCCAGTTGAAGGCCTGATAGACCAGCGGGACCACGCTGCTGCGCCGGCCGCCGAAGATGAAGGCCGAGATCGGCACACCCTGCGGGTTGTCATATTCGGGGTCGATTGACGGGCACTGGCTGATGGGGGCCGTGAAGCGCGCATTGGCGTGCGCGGCCGGCCGGCCGCAGTCCGGGGTCCAGTCCTGGCCCTTCCAATCGATCAAGTGCGCCGGCGGTTCCTTGGTCATGCCCTCCCACCACACGTCGCCGTCGTCGGTCAGCGCCACGTTGGTGAAGATCGTGTTGCGCGTGATCGAGGCCATGGCGTTCGGGTTGGACTTCACCGAGGTCCCCGGCGCCACGCCGAAGAAGCCGGCCTCCGGGTTGATGGCGTAGAGTTTGCCGTCGGCGCCGGGCTTGATCCAGGCGATGTCGTCGCCGACCGTGGTGACCTTCCAGCCGTTGAACGCCGCCGGCGGGATCAGCATGGCGAAGTTGGTCTTGCCGCACGCGCTCGGGAAGGCCGCCGCCACGTAGGTCTTCTGGCTGTCCGGTGACTGCACGCCCAGGATCAGCATGTGCTCGGCCAGCCAGCCCTCGTCCCGCGCCAGGACGGACGCGATGCGCAGGGCGAAGCACTTCTTGCCGAGCAAGGCGTTGCCGCCGTAGCCGGAGCCGTACGACCAGATGGCCCGCTCCTCCGGGAAGTGGACGATGTACTTGTGCTCCTTGTTGCACGGCCAGGGGATATCGGCCTGGCCGTCGGCCAGCGGCAGCCCCACCGAATGGACGCACGGCACGAAGTCGTCGTCACCCAGCGCCTCCAGCACCGCGCGGCCCATGCGCGTCATGATGCGCATGCTCACGACCACGTAGGGCGAATCGGTCAGCTGCACGCCGATGTGGGCGATGGGCGAGCCGAGCGGCCCCATGCTGAACGGGATGACGTACAGCGTCCGCCCGCGCATGCAGCCGTCGAACAGCTTGTGCAGCGTCGCCTTCATCTCCTTGGGGTGCATCCAGTTGTTGGTCGGACCGGCGTCGCGCGGGTTCAGACTGCAGATGAAGGTCCGGTCCTCGACGCGGGCGACGTCGCTGGGGTCCGAGCGCGCCAGAAAGCTGTTGGGGCGCTTCTCCGGGTTGAGGCGCAGAAAGGTGCCGCTGGCCACCATCTGTTCACACAGCTGCGCCGACTCGGCCTCCGATCCGTCACACCAGTGGACGTGCTTGGGCTGGCACAGCGCGGCCATCTCCTGAACCCAGGCGCGCAAACCAGCGTGCGTCACGTAGTCGGGGATTTCCATGACCAGAGCCTCCTAAGAGCGGGAGATTTGTGGGTGATTTGGGGCGGCCCGGCCGGGCCGGGGCTGTCCCCGTCCGTGTCGCTGCTGCGCCGGCCACCGGCCCGGGTTGAACCGCCGTTGTCCGGCACAAGGGTATCCATCCAAGATCAGGAGAGATGAATTACCAGGAGTATACAACAGCCGAATCATGGGCCGGCACGGCCGAAAGTCACTGCCCTTGGCGGCAAATTGCGATTACCAGGAGCGGTCAGGGACCACGCTGGCCCGTTCTGGCCAGACAGTTTCTTTGGGGAGGCGGCCGGCCTTGTGCGATAATCGCAGCGGCCAGACCGACAGCCGCCGGCCGCGCCCCGCGCACCCGACCCGGTTGGCGCCGGTCCGGCGAATTGCTCAAACGCCCGTGCTCACTGCAATCTCTCCAGGAGGGACTATGGAGTCTCCGACTCCGGTGGCGATTGGCGTCCTCACCAGCGGCGGTGACGCGCCCGGCATGAACGCCGCCGTCCGCGCCGTCGCCCGAGCCGCGCTGAATCGCGGCGCCCGCGTCTTCGCCATTGCCGAAGGCTACCAAGGCATGGTCGAGGGCGGCGACCGCATCCGGCCGCTGACGTGGGACGCCGTCGGCGGGATCATGCAGCGCGGCGGGACCGTCATCGGCACGGCCCGCAGCGCGGCCTTTCGCACGCGGGAGGGCCGGCTGCAGGCGGCCGAAAACCTCCTGGCGCGCGGCATCGACCGGCTGGTGGTGATCGGCGGCGACGGCAGCCTGACCGGCGCGGACCTCTTCCGGCGCGAGTGGCCGGGCCTGCTGGAAGAGCTCGTGGCGGCCGGCCGCGTGTCGGCGGCGGCGGCCGCGCAGTCGCCGCGTCTGCGCCTGGCGGGCGTGGTCGGCTCCATCGACAATGACTTCTGCGGCACCGATATGACCATCGGTGCCGACACAGCCCTGCACCGGATCACGGAGGCGATGGATGCGCTGGCCAGCACGGCCGCCAGCCACCAGCGCGCCTTCGTCGTCGAGGTGATGGGCCGCCACTGCGGCTATCTGGCGCTGATGGGCGCCATCGCCGGCGGCGCGGACTGGGTGCTGATCCCGGAGCTGCCGCCCGAGCCGGGCTGGGAGGCGCAGATGTGCGCGCTGTTGCGCGCCGGCCGGGCGGCCGGACGCCGGGACAGCATTGTGGTGGTGGCCGAGGGCGCGTGCGACCGGGCCGGCCAGCCGATCACCAGCGACGCCATCAAACGGGTGCTGGAGGAACAGCTGGGCGAGGATGTGCGCGTGACGATCCTGGGCCACGTCCAGCGCGGCGGCGCGCCCAGCGCTTTCGACCGTTGGATGAGCACGCTGGTGGGGTACGCGGCCGTCGATGAACTGCTGACGGCCGCGCCCGAGGGCGAGCCGCAGCTGATCGGCATCCGCAACAACCGCCTGACGCGCGCGCCGTTGCTGCAGTGTGTCGAGGACACGCGTTCGGTCCCGGCCGCCATCGCCGCCGGCGATTACGGGCGCGCGCTGGCCCTGCGCGGCCGCAGTTTTGGCGAGATGGAGCGGACGTTCCAGGCGATGGCGCGCGCCTTGCCCGGCGTCACCCCTCAGCAGCGGCGGCGGATCGCGGTGCTGCACGCCGGCGGGCCGGCGCCGGGCATGAACACGGCCGTGCGCGCGGCCGTGCGCCTGGGCCTGTACCACGGGCACGCCATGAGCGTGGTCCGCAACGGCTTCGATGGCCTGATCGCCGGGCAGGTGGAGGACTTCCAGTGGGGCAGCGTGGACGGGTGGGGGCCTCTGGGCGGCGCCTTCCTGGGCACCAGCCGCACCGTGCCCGATGACGCCCAGATGGCCGCCATCGCCGAGACGCTGACCCGGCATCAGCTCGAGGCCCTGCTCATCATCGGGGGCTGGTCTGGCTATGCCGCCGCCTACCGGTTGTGGCAGGCCGCCGACCGGTATCCGGCGCTGCGGGTGCCCGTCATCTGCCTGCCCGCCTCCATCAACAACAACCTGCCCGGCTCAGAGCTGAGCCTGGGCGCGGACACGGCGCTCAACACGATTGTGGCCGCGCTGGACCGGATCAAGCAGTCGGCGGTGGCCGTGCGGCGCTGTTTTGTGGTGGAGGTGATGGGCCGCTACTGCGGCTATCTGGCGCTGCTCAGCGGGTTGGCGTCCGGCGCCGAGCGCGTCTTTCTGCACGAAACCGGCGTCACCCTGCGCGCACTGCAGGCCGAGGTGGAGACGATGACGGCGCGCTTTGCGGCCGGCCAGCGGCTGAGTCTGGTCATCCGCAATGAGAACGCCAACCCGCTCTACACGACCAGCTTCCTGTGCGCGCTGCTGGAGGAGGAGGGCGGGGGCGCTTTCGACGTGCGCCCGGCCGTGCTCGGCCACGTGCAGCAGGGCGGCAACCCCACGCCCTTCGACCGCATCCAGGCCACGCGCCTGGCCGCGCGCTGTCTGGAGTATCTCGACCAGGCCCTGGCGGAGGGCCGCTCCCCGGCGGGCTTCATCGGCTATCGCCGGGGCCAGGTGGAGATCCGCGATCTGGCCGAGTTCGCGAGCCTCGGCGACGCCGAATGGCAGCGGCCGACCGAGCAGTGGTGGCTGGAGCTGCAGCCCATCGCGGCGGCGCTGGCGCAGCCGCCGGCCGGCCGTCCGCCCGCCTAAGATTGCCAGCCCGCGGTGAGGGTGTTAAGATTACGGCTGTCCCGCCGCCCTATCGGCGCCGCCGTCACCAGCCGGCGCCTGACCAAGTGAAGACTATGCCAACCGTTCAAGAGCTATCTGCCGCCCTGATTCAATTGAAGGCCAACGACCGCGTCTCCCTGATCCGTATCCTCGTGCCGGCCGACGCCTGCCCGGTCTGCCATTCGCTGGAGGGCGCTTATTCGAAAGCGTCCGTCCCGGCGCTGCCCCCGGAGAGCTGCTCGTGCCCGTTCGGCCGCAGCCTTGCCAGCTATGCGCCCGTGCTGACCGAGATCTACCCCTAAGACCGCCGGCAGCTGCCACGCTGAGAAAGACAAGCGGCGACCGTAAGGTCGCCGCTGTTTGTTGCCGATCAAGCCCGCGCCGGCCCGTTCCCGCCCGGGCCGTCCAGCAGGCGGCGCGCGTACGCCAACGCCGCGGCGCGGTCGGTCACCTCGCCCGTGGCCTGCGCCTCGCGCACGGCTTCCAGCAGCCGGCCCAGCAGGGGTCCCGGCGCCAAACCCAACTCCTGGATCAGGTCGTTGCCCGAGATCAGGGCCGGCGGCGCAACGCGTTGCTCGCGCTGCTCGAAGTAGGCCTCCAGCAGCTGGAAGCAGCCGGCGACATGGCCGACCCACTCAGCCTGGGGCGGAGGGCCCAGCCCGAACTTGGCCAGGAAGTCGGCCAGGGACAGCAGGACGATGTCCACGCCGGCCGCCCCTACGTCGCGCCAGAAGCGGTACACGGCGCGGCGGCCGATGGCGCCGACCTGGCCGGCGGCCGCATGGGAGAGTTGGCGCGGCCGCATGTGGTTTTCCACCACGACGCGGACATGGCGGACCTCGTCGGAGCTGAAACGCAGGCGGGTGAGGACGTGCGCGGCCAGGTCGGCGCCTTCGGTCTCGTGGCTGAAGAAACGGATGCGGCCGTCCGGGTCGACGCTGCGGGTCTGCGGTTTGGCGGCGTCATGCAGCAGCGCGGCCAGGAACAACAGCCAGCGCGTCGGGCGGTCGCTGCTCAGAGGGGCGCGCAGGTGCGCGCTGATCGGCTGGCGGTAGCGGCCCAGCCGGACGGTGGCCAGGCCCAGCGTCAGGTCCGAGGCGGCGTCCACGTCGTGGACCGGGCCGAGCACGGTCACCAGGTCCGCCAGCCGCGACAACGTGGCCAGGGTGTGCTCCCACACATCCAGCGTGTGCGGCGGCGATTGTTCCACGCCCTTGAGCGCGGCCAACTCCGAAATGATCTGGGCCAGCACGCCCGTGACTTCCAGCACCCGCACGGCGGCCTCCGGGCGCGGGCCGCCCAGACAGCGGATGAACTCGTCGCGCTGGCGTTCGGCCGAGACGCGGCCCAGGTCGGAGGCGCCGGCTTTCACGGCCGCGCGCGTCGCGGCGTCAAGCCGGAAGCCCAGCTGGGCGGCCAGCCGCACGGCGCGGATGGCGCGCACCGGATCATCGGCGATGGCGTTTGGCGCGCACAGGCGGATGACCTTGGCGCGCAGGTCGGCGGCGCCGCGCAAGGGATCGATGACCACGTCCGGTTGATCCAGCGGCACGGCCAGGGCGTTCAGGGCGAAGTCGCGGCCGGCCAGGTCGGCGTACAAGTCGGGGCCGCGCAAGCTGGCGAAGTCCAGCGTCAGGGCGGCCTCGGTCTCGTCCGCGGCGGGCACCACCACGCGGCCGACGCCGCGCTCGGCGTCCAGCGGGTAGAAGGCGGCGCCCAGCGCGTCAGCCGCCCGCCGGGCGATGGCGAGGCCGTCGCCGTCCACGGCGAAGTCGAGATCATGCACACGGCGCTGGAGCATCAGGTCGCGCACGGGGCCGCCCACCAGCCAGACACGGGCCGGGTCAGGGACGGCCTGGCGGACCGCGCCGACGGCGTCCGGCAGAGGATAGTTGAATGGTTCGGGGACGAAGGCCAAGACCGGGCTGTCTTTGGGGCGGGCGAGCTGGCCGGCGGCGCGCGCTTCGGCCTCCGTCATCCCGGCGCCGACCACTTGAGCGCGGCTGATAGCCACCCAGCGGCCGGCGTAAGGCAGCAGGTGTTGGGGGATGGGCATGGCGAGCCGGCGTCAGTGCGTGAGGGTGAAGCCGTCCTTGACGATGCCGATGTAGGGCAGGTGGCGGTAGAACTCGTCCACGTCCAGGCCATAGCCGACGACGAAGTGGTTGGGGATGGTGAAACCGACGTAGTCGATGGGGACCTGGACCTCGCGGCGTTCGGCCTTATCCAGCAGGGCGCAGATCTTGAGCGAGGCCGGGTGGCGCGTCGCCAGCAGATCCAGCACGGCGGCGATGGTATGGCCGGTGTCGACGATGTCTTCGATGATGACGACGTGCTTGCCGGCGATGTTCTGGGTGACGTCCAGCGTGATGCGCACCTCGCCCGACGATTTGCGCGCGCCGGGCGCGTAAGACGAGATCGCCATGAAGTCCAGCGTGTGCAGGGCGGTCAGATGGCGCATCAGGTCGGTCAAGAACAGGACGCCGCCGCGCAGGATGCACAGCAGCAGCAGGTCTTTGCCGGCGTAATCCTGGCTGAGCTGGGCGGCCAGTTCGCGGATGCGGGCCTGCAGGCGGTCTTCGCCGATGAGGACGCCGGCCAGCATGTCTGGGTAGCCGGGCGGCGGCGGCTGGATGGTGGGGCTGGCGGGCGGCGCGGCGCGGCGCGGGACGATGTGGTGCTCACGGCAGCGCGCCTCGTACAACTCGCTGGCGCCGACGGCGACGACCGGGTCGTCGTACTGGGCCGGCTCGCCGTTGATCAGGCGTTGGGTGCGCGAAGCTTCGCCGCCGCACACCGCGCAGATGGCGTGCAGCTTGTCCACGTGTTCAGCCAGCGAGAACAGCTGCGGCATGGCGCCGAACGGCTCGCCGCGGAAATCCTGGTCCAGCCCGGCCACGATGACGCGCAGGCCGCGCGCCGCCAGGGCGCGGGCCACGTCCACGACGGCGGGCTCAAAGAACTGCGCCTCGTCCAGGGCCACCACCGTGGTCTCCGGCCGCACCGCGGTCAGAATGTCGCTGACCCGGACGACCGGCGTCGCCTCGAACTCGCTGCCCGAATGGGATTTGACCTTTTCGGCGGCATAGCGGTTGTCGATGGCCGGCTTGAAGACCTGGACGTTCTGCCGCGCGATGCGCGCGCGGCGCAGGCGCCGGATCAACTCCTCGGTCTTGCCGCTGAACATGGAGCCAGTGACGATTTCAATTGAGCCTAGCGAATGCTTCATGGCGTCTATTGTACTTTATCCCGTCCGGGCGGCGGGCGCAAAAAGAGGCTCTGCGGGCAGCCGCAGAGCCTCGGGTGGGCGCAGAAACGGAGTCGGGCGTCAGGCCGCGACTTCGGGCTCGCCGCCTTCTTCCTTCAGGAAGCCGCGCGCGCGCAGGCGTTTCTTGATGTCGATCAGGTTCTTGCGGCCCAGGCCCTCGACTGCCAGCAGGGCCTCGTCGCCGCCCTCGAGCTTCTCCACCACCTGGGTAACCGTGGCAAAGCCGGCCTGATCCAGGACGGTTACCAGGCGTTCTTCCAGGCCCAGAGAGCTGAGGGACTGGTCCACCGAGACCTTGGCGGCCTCGCGGGCGGCCGCCGCCTGCTGGAACTGCGTGCGGGCCTCGAGCTTCTTGTAGAAACGGTCCACCTGGCCTTCGGTGTCCACAATGCGCTGCTCGCCGGTGAAGAACGGATGACACTTGGAGCAAACGTCGGTGTGGATGACCTCGCGGGTGGAGCCCGTGGTCCAGGAGTTGCCGCAGGCACAAACCACCTTGGCGGCGGCAAAGTATTTGGGATGAATCTTTTCGCGCATGTTGACCTCACGCCCCATGTTGACGCGGTCTGCCGCGTCGCCATACTGCCCTGTCGATGCCGTGATCTGGGGCCTGACTCACCGCACTCGTGGGGGCAGCCCGATGAAAGAATCTCGCCGGCACTCAGGCCGCGGTTTCAGCCGCGGCCGGCAGGACGCTGACGCGCTTCTGGCCGCTCGGCAGGGTCTCGTACTTCACCACGCCGTCGGAGACGGCGAAGAGCGTATCGTCCTTGCCCATCATCACGTTCAGGCCGGGGCGGATCCGGCTGCCGCGCTGGCGGACCAGGATGTTGCCGGAGCGCACCTGTTCGCCGCCGTATTTCTTGACGCCCAGGCGCTGGGAATTGCTGTCACGACCGTTGCGGCTGGAGCCGGCACCTTTTTTGTGAGCCATGTGCGTTACCCTTCAATTGCTTCGATCTTCAGGCGCGTGTAGGTCTGGCGGTGGCCGCGGCGCCGGCGCTGGCGCTCCTTGGCCTTATACCGATACGCAAAGACTTTCTCGCCCTTCATCTCGCCCAGGACGGTGGCCTTGACCTGCGCACCGGCCACGTGGGGGGCGCCGACTTTCACGGTGGCGCCGTCGGAGATGAGCAGCACTTCGCTGAAGGCGTAGCTGCTGCCCGCGTCGACGTGAAGGCGCTGGACCTCCACCGTCGCGCCTTCTTCGCAGCGGTATTGGTTCCCGCCGCTCTGCACGATCGCGTACTTCATAGCTGGTTCTCCAATCTTCACTTCGCCGCCGCACCCGGACGTTGGCACTGGGGCCAGGCCGGCGGGGAATCTTGGGTCGGCCCTGGTTGGGGCCATCGACATGGCGTTGCCTCGGCAACGGGCACCGAGGCAACGGAAAGAGATTATAGCCAGTGACGGCGCGTTTGTCAACGTAAAACTAACCTGGCCAAGGCCGGGC
>ERZ761602.1131-NODE-1131-length-50962-cov-5.110908_pt1 | contig 50962 bp, 44 predicted proteins | sample MGYA00512165_ERZ761602 | MGnify/ENA primary metagenome ERZ761602 (study PRJEB28899, sample SAMN02445085) | bioreactor sludge metagenome | biome: EBPR sludge; isolation source: Thorneside wastewater treatment plant | place: Australia: Brisbane, Thorneside...
CGCGGTGATAAGTAGCAAGTCGTCCTCCTGCAAGGCCCCTAAAATTTCCGGAATGCGGCTATCGATAAATTCCAATTGTTTGCCGTAGCCTTGAGCATCGCGACGATGGCCATAGAGCATATCAAGGTCATTCAAGTTGGAGAAGATCACGCCTTCGCCCGTATCGCTTTGAAGCGCCTTCAGGGTGGCGTCAATGGATTCCCGGTCATTGTGTGCATCGTAAATTTTAGTGATGCCACGATAGTTAAAAATCGAAGGAATTTTTCCAACGCCCGTGACGGGAATTTTACCGGCGGTCAATTGATCGAGCACCGTGGCGTCGAAGGGATTGACCGAATAATCTTTCCGATTTTCCGTGCGAGCGAATTGTCCAGGTTCACCTACAAATGGACGTGCAATCACACGACCTACCTGAAAAGAAGAGGCATTTAAAAATGCTCGAGTTTTCTCGCAAAGGTCATAAAGTTTTTGAAGGCCGAAATATTTTTCGTGGCAGGCAATTTGAAACACCGAGTCAGCGGAAGTATAGACAATCGGCTTTCCGCTCTTCACATGCTCTTCGCCGAGCTCCTTAATGATTTCTGTGCCACTCGCGGGTTTATTTCCCAAAAATCCCAAGCCCACGGTTTGGGACCATGAATTCATGAGCTCCGCGGGAAATCCCGTCAAAAAAGTTTGAAATGGCTTTTGAAGAACGAGTCCCATCATCTCCCAGTGACCGGTGGTGGTATCTTTGCCCCGCGATTTCTCGCTCAGTCGGCAAAAAGCAGAATTGAAATTCTTTTCGGAGCCTCGTCCCACCAGGGCTCGCAATCCCATTTTCTCTAAATGAGGAATTTTGAGCCCACCGCGAGCATCGTCGGTGTGGAGGAGGGTGTTCGCGCCGGCGTCGCCGTAAGAGGTCGCATCTGGCAATTCGCCAATGCCGAGGCTATCGAAAACGATGACACAAATTCGTTTAAATCTTTGGTGCGCCACGAGCTGTCCTCCGAAACTAGCCTAGGGGGTGTTTTAATTTTAATCACGAATTTTGCAGGACATTTCCTTAGTCTCTTGGGTGTGGGGTTCAACCATTTTCATGAATCACCTGATGATGAGCCCAACATCTTAAGCCAAGGTTGTCGAGGTTGTGGTCACCCCCCATTGCCCATGGCCGGAAGTGGCGGATTTGAAGGTTTTGATCGGAATAACAAATATTCCCAGATCCACCTCTGAACTGGCATTTCCCTTCGTCTCTTTTGAAAATGGCATGGCGAATTGGAGAGGGAATGCGTCTCAAGCCCGAAGCTGTCCTCAGGACAGACTGCGCTTTTGACGATACAGTTGTCTTTTCAGCTTTTCGAATTGGATCTTTCGCGTTCAAAAAGACCTCAAGTACCTGGTCTAGCGTCTGAGCCAAATCTAAATTTTCGCGCTTGGAGCTTCTTAATAGAATCTGAGCTCTCTTCAGTTTTTCCAAAACTTTATCGGACAGATCCAAATGCAAGCGCTGACGAGTGGGGGATGATCGAGTGATTTCTGTTCGTTTTGTCATTTCGGGCTGAGCTTCGGCGACTCGTTTTTCCAATTCAATTTTGGGGAGTCGTTTTGCATCTTCAATCCAAGCTTTATAGTTCTCCTTCGTAAGAACGGGAACGATCTTTCGCGCGGTTGATACGCTTAGCGCGCCCCTTTCAATTTCCGCTCTCAACTGAGGCACCTCTTTAGCCTTTCGCATCACATTGATGAGATTAAATGATACCGCTTCACTCAATTTCAAAGCGCCCGTGGCATAGACGAAGAGGGAGGAATATCCCAATCTCAAATGAAGCTTTTCAAACTCGATTTCTCTTAAAACTTCGAGCAATTGAAACTCAAGATTTTGATACGAGCGTGCAAGCAAAAGAGCTTTCTGATGCAGGGGATTTTCAATGGAAATACTCATAAAGAGATCCTTTCTAAGGTGCCGATGTCCTTGCTCGACATGACAATATCATAGGAATTTTTTCATTCTCAATTTCTGTTGATGACACGAACTCGAGTCTCGGATTTTGAACTCACATTTTCAAAAATAAATCCGCTGAGAGGGAATTCTCGAAAGGATGGTCGTGCTTAAAAGAAGATTTCGCAAAACGGTTTTGCGCTTAAAAAAACGTCTCAAAAATGTGTCAATTGAAAATAAAGGCAAAGTAAAAACAAAAATAAAAAAATTTCTTAGATAGCCCCAATGATCACCGGGGCTAAAGGAAAGAGAAAAAGATTTTAAGGGTTTTTTCTCTTTCCCTTCCAATCGAATATTCCATCGTGGATGAAGCTGTCCTCGGGACAGGAGACTGAAGCGTCAAGCATTCAGTCGGCGGTGCCCGCCCATCTTCATTAGCAATTGAGTATACTGTCCCCATTTAGGTCCAATGAGGTCACAGAAATTCGCCGACGACTTCGAGAGCGATGTCCGCTCGATTGAAGGGGGGCATCACGTAGGTGCCCTGGACGTCCTTTCGGAACTCGCGAAGCGCCTCGCGCGCGATGGCAATTCCCTCTGCCCGCTGAGCATCGGGGGTCGTTTGGGCCGCCATTCGCTTCAAGGTTTCCTCAGGGATCTGCATGCCTGGGACTTCATTGTGTAAAAATTCCGCATTCTTGAGTGAGGCCAAAGGCAAAATTCCAATCAGAACGGGAATTTTCACAGGAAACTTTTGATACGCCGTTAAAAATTTCTCAAAGGTCGCATGATCATAGACGGGCTGAGTGAGAATATATTCAGCGCCGGCATCCACCTTTTGACGAAGCCTTTTCATTTCCAAATCAAAGTTGAGCGAGCCTGGGTTGCACCCCACACCTTGATAAAATGACGTGGGCTTTCCAATGGGATTTCCGGCCACATCCATACCGCGGTTCAATCGATGCACAATTTTCGTAAGTCCAATCGCATCCACATCAAACACGGAAGCCGCCTCGGGATAATCACCGAGCTTTGGCGGATCACCCGTGATGATCAAAACATTTCTCAGTCCCAGCGCGTTCGCACCGAGCAAATCACTTTGCATGCCCAAAATATTTCGGTCCCGGCAGCAGTAGTGGATGATCGTTTCAATTCCCACGTCGCGCTCCAAAATGACGGCCATGCTCATCGGGCTCATCCGCGCTGAAGCTCGAGGACCGTCCGCGATATTAATGCAATCCACGCCGGCGTCTTTGCAGGCCTTCGCCGCTTCAAGAGCTTTCGAGAATTGCGTCCCTTTCGGCGGATCGATTTCCACGCTCACCGCGAACTTTCCGGCAGCAAGTTTAGCGCTCAGTCGCGAGCGCTTCTCGATCGGTGTAATTTCCACATCGGGAGCGGCCTTCGTCGGTTCCTTCAGCACGCTTGAGGATTTTCCCAAATGGCCCGTGGATAAAATGGAATCTCGCACGCGGCGCATGTGCGTCGGCGTGGTTCCGCAACATCCGCCAATCAAATTCGCACCCACCGTTACAAATTTTTTGGCAAAGCTTCCGAAATATTCTGGCGTGGAAAGATAAATAAATCTTCCGCCGACTTGTTTGGGCACGCCTGCATTCGGGAATACGGCGATATACTTTTCTGTGAGAGGCCTCACGGTCTCGAGGACATCGAGTACGATCGAGGGCCCACTTGAGCAATTGAAGCCGATCACTTCCACGGGTAGCGCATTCATCCGCGTGGCCATGACGTCGGGACTCTCTTGCAAAAGCGAGTTGCCTTCATCATTCACCGTCATAAGCGCGACGATGGGTTTATCTTTCGAGACCGAGCGCACGCCCTCTACAGCAGATTCCAATTGTGTGAGGTGCGTGAAGGTCTCCAGTAAAAATAAATCCACACCGGCTTTATCGAGCACTTCAGCCTGCTCTCTATATATATCCGCAGTTTCATCACGCGAAATTGGTCCGAAGGGATCGGAATTCACGCCGAGCGGGCCCATACTCGCGCCAATCCACGCGGTCTTCAGCGATTTTTTGGAATATTCCTCGACGGCTTTTTTGGCAATGGCAACGCCGGCCGCATTGATCTCTTTTAATTGGTGTTCCAAACCATGGGCCTTCAATCGAATGCGATTGCCGCCAAACGTGTTGGTCTCCAGCAATTCACATCCCGCCTGCAGATATTCTTGGTGAATGCCCTCCACCAACTGCGGGGATTCCAAATTGAGCGCATCGTAACACTTATTTAAATAGACACCCTTTGCATAAAGCATCGTCCCCATGGCGCCATCCCCCATGACGACTCGCGATTTCAGGGCATCTAATAGTGGATGGGACATCTGGCTAAGATCGGCATTTATGGGCGATTGATCAAGACTTCATCTTGCCTGGGCGGGCTCGGATGGCCATCTTAGTCGATGGTGTTTCCGCTAAGACTCCATTCTGACTTCTCTCTTTTGAAGGCCATGGTGCCTGTGGAGAAGTATTGCCAGGCGCTGGTCGAGATGGGCTACAAGGGCGGCGCGCTCACGGATTTTCACAATGGCTTTGGGTGGGTGGATTACTACTTTCAGATGAAAAAGTTGGGGCTAAAGACGCTCCTTGGCACGACGCTCGAACTTTCGCTTCAGGAAAATGCCAAATTAAAGGGCTGGGTCACGTTCATCGCGCTCGATCAGCAGGGATATGAAAATCTTTGTTTGATTCTCAGCGCCTATTCCATGGGCAAACTCACGCTCACTCGGCTCACGGAGTTGCAAAAAGGCGTGCTCATGTTGGTGGCGCCCGATCATCCGCATTTAAACGGCTCGGGCGATGCGTTTTTAAAACAATGGAAATCGGAAAATCTTTACCTTCAAATCTATCGTTTCGAGGGTGCAAAAGGTGAAGCCGAAGCGGTAGCGGCCGCGGATCGCCTCAAAGTAAAGTGCGTGGCCACGCAGCCCGTCTATTATTTAAAGCCGGATGATCACCTCGCGCATGAAGTCATGATGGGCATTGGCGAGGGCACGACGCTTGATGATGAAAATCGCCCGCAGCTTCCGTCTCAGGATTTTTATTTGAAAACACCCGAACAGATGAATTCGCTTTTTTTAGACCGACGCGAGTGGGTGGAAGAAAGCAATCGCATTGCAGAGCGAGTGACGTTCGAGTGGAAAATTGGAGATTACCATATTCCCAGATTTACGGATCCAGATCGAAAACACGTCAAAAAAATAGACGAGCGTCTCTATGAAGAATGTCAGAAGGGCCTGAAGAATCGTCTCGATCTCGCTCGTACTTACACGCCTCCCGAGAAATGGGCGGAGACAGAAAAAATTTATCGCGATCGACTGGAAGAAGAATATCGCATCATTTGCAAAATGCGATTCTCGGATTACTTCTTGGTGGTCGCCGACTTTATTCAATGGAGTAAGCGCAATAATATTCCCGTCGGTCCCGGGCGGGGATCCGGAGCGGGGAGTCTCGCGGCTTACTGCTTGGACATCGTCGACATCGATCCGGTTCGTTACAATTTGCTCTTCGAGCGATTCCTGAATCCCGAGCGGGTGAGCATGCCCGACTTCGACGTGGATTTTTGCATCAAAGGGCGCGATCGCGTCATAGAATATGTGCGGCAAAAATATAATTTGACGGAAGAGGAGTCGGAAGGCCGGCCCGAGGAAGAAAATCTCAAAGTCGCGCAGATCATCACCTTTGGAAAAATGAAATCGAAGGCCGTGATCCGCGATGTCGGTCGCGTGCTCGCCATTCCTTACGGCGATGTCGATGCGATCGCGAAGCTCGTTCCGAACGTCATCAATATCACGCTTTCCGAAGCCTTTGAGAAGGAGCCGGAGTTTGCGAATGTGCGAGCACGGGATCCGAAGGCCGATGAATTACTGAAAATTGCGGAACGACTCGAGGGGTTGAACCGCCACTCCTCGGTGCATGCCGCCGGCGTCGTCATTGCGGATGATATTCTCACCAAGTATGTGCCGCTGCACAAAGGCTCCGACGGTGAAATTGTCTCCCAGTTTGAAATGAAGGGGATCGAGAAGCTCGGCCTTTTGAAGTTCGACTTTCTCGGTCTTCGAAACCTCACCGTCATTCAGGAGTGCATCCAAATCACGGGTGAAAAGATCGATCTGCTTCGCATCGATTACAACGACCCCAAAGTGATGGCGGATCTCGCCACCGGAGAAACGGTGGGCGTGTTCCAGCTTGAATCCTCGGGGATGCGAGATGTTTTGCGAAAATTGAAACCGACGTGTCTGGAAGATATCATCGCGCTCGTCGCACTCTATCGTCCGGGCCCGATTGAAGGGGGCATGATCGACGATTTCATTTTGCGAAAGGCGGGTAGGAAAGCCGTTGAGTATGACTCGCCGGTGCTCGAGCCCATTTTGCGAGAGACATACGGCGTGTTTGTCTATCAAGAGCAGGTCATGAAGACCGCCAATGTGATGGCAAGCTACTCGCTTGGCGAAGCCGACTTGCTCCGTCGCGCCATGGGAAAAAAAATTGCCGCAGAAATGGCCAAGCAGCGCGAGAAATTTGTGGCCGGCGCGGTGAAGAATGGTCATCCAGAAGATTTGGCCCAAAAGATTTTCGATTTGATGTCGGAATTTGCGAATTACGGTTTCAATAAATCTCACGCTGCTGCCTACGCCATGATCACCGTGCAGACGGCGTATCTTAAAACCTACTATCCGAGCGCATTTTTTGCGGCACTTCTTTCTTCGGAATCCGAAGATATCGAAAAAATTGGAATCATTGTGCGAGCTGCCGGTCAGCGCGATATCCGCGTCTTACCGCCGCATGTGAATTCCTCGCTCGTGGATTTTCATCCGGAAAAAGATGGCTCTGTTCGATACGGTTTGGGCTCGATCAAGAACCTGGGACAAAATGTCGCCGAAGGAATTTTGAAAGAACGAGAGCTGAACGGTGAGTTCAAAGATGCCTTTGATTTTTTTAAGCGCGCACCGTTTGAGGTTTTAAATAAACGTCAGGCCGAGTGCCTCGTGCGCTCCGGTGCGCTCGATAACATGGGCGCGACGCGCGCGACCCTCTTTGCATCGCTCGATTCTCTCCTGAGCGCCGGAGCGGCGGAAGGAAAGGATCGCGCCGGGGGACAGCGGGCGCTCTTTGCGGCTAAGCCGAAATTCAAAGTCGTGGAAGAATGGGCGGATCGCATTCGATTGAATGACGAGAAGCATTTACTCGGCACGTACATGACGGGTCATCCCCTTAAGGCCTACAAGCCACTGCTTGCGACCTTTAAATCGACCTCGATTGTAGATTTGCATGAGGGCGCTGTGCCTTCACGAGAAACGGAAGTGTCGGTCGCCGGCCTCATTATTTCCTTCAAAGAAATCTTCACCAAAAAAGGCACAAAGATGGCATTTTTCACATTGGAAGATCGCGACGGGGTCATCGAGGTTGTGGTGTTCTCCGATCTTTTTGCCAGAAAAGGCGCGCTCATCGTGAATGACCGAATCCTTTTGGTGAAAGGTCAGGTCGTGCGTGAAAATGAAGTCACTCGAATTCTCGCTCGCGATCTCTCCGATCTTTCCCAAGTTCCATTTTCCGAGCTACATATTCGCGTAAAAAATAAAAGCTTGCTCTCGCATCTTCAAAAATTTCCGGATCATGCCAAAAAGTTTCCGGGCGAAGTGAAAATTAAAATTCACATTGCGGCCGAAGCGCAAGTGGCAGGAGCAGAAGTGCGCGAGTCGACGGTGACGCTGACGACTCCCTACGCTGTGCAAGTGCATCCCGAACTTATCGGCTGGCTCGAGCAGAGCTTTGGCGAAAGCGCACTTACGCTGCAGTAGTTATTTTTTTCCTCGGCACGCGAAATGATCGACAGAGGCGGAGCCTGCACCGTGAGTCATCAGCACAACAAGCAGCGCTATCAGCGCAAATTCCGAAAGGCCGAGAATATCCCAGGGTGCCGTGACCTCATCCATTTTTGCCGTCGCGATCGCCACAATCAACGTGACGGTAAGCGGAATAGAAATGAAACGAGTGAGAAAACCCACGAGGAGTAAGATGCCGCCGACGAATTCCAGTCCCGCGACGAAGGGCCCTTGAATGGAAGGTGCGGGAATTCCCAGAGTTTCAAAAAAATTAATGGTGCGCTCGAGATTGTTAAGCTTTCCCCAACCCGCTTGGAGAAATACAAACCCCACGGCGAGACGAGTGACGAGTAGGGCAATACATTTTCCTTTGTCTAAAACCGCCTTCGTTTTTTCGCATGTTTGTTTGCAGATTACTTTCATTTTGCTTCCTCTCTCTAACAATCTCGGTAAAAAAAGAGCCCTCGAACGAATCCGAGGGCTCTCAAGCATTTACACTGCTAATAGAGCGTAAAAATAGCTCTTATTTTCCAGAGCAACCATCCTTGCCTTTGCAAGAATCTTTGCTGGCGCAATGGGTTTTGCATTTGTCTTTTCCAGCCTTACCGGTGCACTTGTTTTCGCACATGTTTTTATCATCTGCGTTCGTTGTGGTCGGTGTGGTTGTGGATTTTGCCATTACGGGTTTGATGCTTTGGAAACCAGCGATAATGCCGGCGATCGCAGCAGTCGTAATGACTTTGGTTGATTTTTTCATGGTGATCCCTTTCTTAAGTTGAAGCTAAAGTATGGAGAAATTTTTATGGCGATAAAAGACAATTTCATTTTTTACGAGCGTTTTGAAAGTGCGATTCCAAATTTTTGCGTCAAAGTTTTTGAATGTCTTGTCGCTGAGAACGGCGATCAGAGAGGTGGGTTGAGTGAGATAGCTTACAATTTTGTAAGCATGAGCATCCAAAGAACAGAACTGAATCGAGCGATCGCGCCGATGCACAATCAAAAAACTCTTCTTTTTCGGAAGCTGTCTTTTCTTCCTCCAAACTTGAATCAAGGGCCAACTTGATTCCATCGCAAAGACCGATGGATCCCTTTCGACCATGATTTCCTCGGGACTCAATTCGGCCAATTGATCGGGCTTTAACAGATTCTTAGGACGATTCTCGGTAAATCGACAATCGATGATTGCCCATTCATAATCAGCAAGTTCCGAGAAAATTTTAGAAAGCGCTCTCTTGTTCCTTAAAAACTTCGCAAAATTTTCTCCAAAATCCACCAAGCTTGAATATCGAGAAGGGCGAAGACGAATATAATCCTCGGAAATCCGATCAAATTTCTTTGATCCCATAAGCTTTGCCGTTACCGGAAAATCTTCGGCCAAACATTCCTTCAAGCGAATCCGATAGGCATTGCGATAAATACCCATGCGCTCAGAGGCATTGAAGGTCGGCGTTTGATTAATCTTTTTCGCGTAAATTTGCTTCGATTTTACATTCGCCGAGCGAATGGCGTTTAAGAACCAATCTTGAGATTTCAAAACATCTCGACTCATGATCTTAGGCGGTCCTCTTTTGTCGCTTCACAAGCGCTCGCGCGCGATCCAGCTCTGCCACCAATTCTTCAAACGGCGGAATATGATCGTCTCGCTCGATCATGGTATTTCGGGGACCAATCTCTTGCAGAAGCCATTCATAGAGTTGCCAAACCTTCTCCACCACGGGGTGATCGTGAGTGTCAATGAGGTATCGACCCTTATTCGTGTGGCCCGCCAAATGAATTTGCTGGATGCGATCATGGGGAAGATTCTTTAAATATTGATAGGGATCGAACCCATGATTGAAGGAACTTACGTAGACATTATTCACATCGAGCAAAATTCCTGAATCCGATTTGTCTGCAACCTCCGCGAGAAACTCCCACTCGGTGTAAGTGCTCTCCGAGAATTCAGCATAGCTCGATACATTCTCTAAAAGAATCTGGCGTCCGTAAAAATCTTGAACAGCCTTTACACGGCCGACGATGTGTCGAATGGCGGACTTTGTATAAGGAATGGGAAGCAGATCATGCGCATTTAAGCCATGGACACCGGTCCAACAGAGATGGTCGGACACCCAGACTGGTTTCACTACCTCATAGAGATCCTTGACGCGCTTCATATATTTTTTATTGAGTGGGTCTGCGCTTCCAATCGAAAGTGAGACCCCGTGCAAGACAATCGGATACTTCTCTCGGATCTCAAGCAATCGATCGAGGCCTGGCCCAGCCGTAAGATTCTCACGTCCCAGAAAATTTTCGGAGATCACCTCGAGCCAATCCACCTTCGGCGTGCCTTTCAGCACATCTTTATAATGAGGGTTTCTTAAACCGAGTCCGAATCCAAGATAGGGTGTATTTCTCACAAGTCCTCAGTTCTTGAGATTGGCTGAGGGCCAAATTCTACGTCAACGATCAATTGAAGCGGGGTTGAGAGGCGTCGGCGCGAGGGCTTTGAGCCACCTGCGGGGAGAGAAAATCGTGAAATCGTTTGGCCAGATTCGTCCAGGAATAGCCTTGAGCTCGTCGTTTTCCTTCTTCAGAGAGGCGAGTCCAAAGCCCATCGTCGGAGAGGAGTCGATCGCAGGCATTCACAAACTCTTCGGCGTACCCGGGTCGAGACGGCCTTCCAGGAATAAGAATTCCGCTTTGACCCACGGTGGTGGGGAGAGCGGCGAGTTCGCTTGCGAGCGTCACGCAACCGGCAGCTTGCGCTTCCATGGCGGTGATACAAAAAGTTTCTTCGAAGTCGCAGGGATAAAATAAAACAGAAGATTTCATGAATTCGCGGGCTAGATCCTTTTGCAAAATAGATTCATGCAAGATGCATCCCGGAGTTTTTTCAAGGACGCTGAAAAAATCCGGACGCTCATTCGCACGCTCATCGTGATAAACCTTGTATGAACTATAGATGTGAATTTCGGCTTCCGGGTGTTTTTCACGCAACTTCATCATGAGGGCGGGCACAAAGGACAGCCCTCGGTGAGGCGTCGAAGAGTAAATCAAACGTTTTCGAGCGCGAGGCTCGCTGCCTTTAAAATGATCGAGCTCGATTCCATTTTCAATCACCCAGGCTTTAGAGCGAGGGTAGCCCGAGCGTTCACAGAGTTGATCCGCTTGCCAAGGGCTTACGGTGAGAAGGTTGTCTACCACTTCGGCGACTCGTTTGTCTCCGAGTCCAAAATTGCAAAATTGATCGTAGGAATCGCCGGTCCACATCATTCGCTTCGACGCCGGAATGCGATACATGCAGGGGATCCAATCGCGAATTGAAATGAAAACATCAACGCCCGGGTGTTGTTCGACGGCGGCCAAAGGCAGATACGTCGGCTTCGATGCGGGAGGGTTAGGCATGGGCGTGAATACCGTCACGTCGTGGCCGAGGGCGGTCAAACATTCCGCCATTCGAATCACGCCGGTTTCTGTACCACCTAGAGGTCTCTCTTCTAGGGACTTCGCGTGGAACGGCACACAATTGCTGGCAAAAAAGGCGATTCGCATCCGGCTTCCATTGTATCGTAGAATTCCTTAGGCTCAAACCATGGACAAGACAGAGGGCGTCAAAACTTCCGAGCGCGTGATTCTGGTGGGAACCTATCAACCGCGCCATCAATCCCGACGAAATCCGGAAGACCCAGACGTTGAAGATACGCTGGAAGAGCTGCGTCAACTGACGCTGTCCGCCGGAGGAGATGTCATTGAGCTCATCGCATGTCGCTTGGAGCGCATTAATCCTGCGACCTATATCAACAAAGGAAAGGTTGAAGAAATTGCGACAATCGTAAAGGAATCGAAAGTTCATCTTGTTATCTTTGATGACGAACTTTCCCCCCGGCAGTCGCGTAATTTAGAGGAAATCTTCGGCGTGCGAACGATCGATCGCCGTGCTCTCATCTTGGATATATTTGCAAAGCGTGCGCAGACTCGTGAAGGTCAACTACAGGTTGAGCTCGCGCAATTGATGTATCTCATGCCTCGCCTCACTCGAATGTGGACTCACTTGGAGCGGCAAAAAGGGGGAGGGATCGGGATGACGGGTCCCGGGGAAAAGCAACTCGAGCTCGACCGTCGGATCATTCGGGAAAAAATGGGCCGCCTGAAAAAAGAATTGGAGCGGGTTAAAAACACGCGGCACTTGCAGCGCGAAAAGCGAAAGCGCATTCCGGTTCCTCAGGTTGTCTTGGTGGGATACACGAACTCTGGAAAATCGACTCTTTTTAATGTGCTTACCTCTTCGGAAGTGCTCGCCGCCAATCAATTGTTCGCCACACTCGATCCGACCACTCGACGAATTGTGCTTCCCAATCATCGCGAAGTATTACTGACGGATTCCGTAGGATTTATTCGAAAACTTCCGCACGAACTCGTGGAAGCTTTTAAAGCAACGCTCGAGGAAGTTCAAAATGCGGATTTGCTTTTGCATGTCATCGACGCCTCGGATCCTTTGTGGGAATCGCAGAAGCGATCGACCGAGACCGTGCTTTCAGAACTGGAGAGTTTAAATAAACCGATGATTGAGATTTTTAATAAGATCGATCGACTTCATCCCGAGCAGACGCGAGTGGCTCAAAGCCCTCGCCGTGTGTTCATTTCCGCACTAAAAGGGGAGAATCTTGAGACACTCCTAGAGCGGGTGGCGGAGGCTCTGTCCTCAGATTTCACCCGTGTAAGGCTGCTTTTACCCCAGGGACGAGGAGATCTGTTGGCGGTCATTCACCGAGAAGGTAGAATTATTGAACAGGAGTTCAAGTCCGATCATGTGGAAATGACGGTGGAGCTCCCAGAGAAGAGGATCGAACAGTGGAAAAAATTTGGCTTCGTCATCTCGGATTATCGACCTTTGGAAGTCTAGCATTCCTCTTTGTTTCTTCCGCGGCGCCAATCCACGCGGCCGATGAAATTAAGACGGTCATCGTCGATGTGGAAATTCCTGTCAAAGAGGGAGATCTCGCAGGCACCAAATCTGAAGCCGAGAAACAGGCCTTTCAAAGCGCTCTCGATCAAAGTCTATCGACCACCATTTCTCCGAAGGAGCGATCACTCCGATTAAAAAACGCCTCGAATTGGATTAAGACTTATCGTTTGGAGCAGGAGCGAGAAGAGGCGGGTATTTTGAAACTTCGCTATCGCTGTGAAGTAATCATTCCAGCATCTGACTCTCGGGTCGCGACTGCGGAACCCACACCCGCCGCACCCGCTCCGACGCCAACCATGGATGGCGCGCTTCCTGCGCCCCAAGCTCCCGTGGCACCCTCTTCAAACGCGGGCTCTGCAAATCCGGACCAAATTTTCTTTTTTGAATTGTCTTGGCGACCTCTTGAAGTGGCAATGAATTCGCTAAGTTTTTTGAAGGATCTAGAAGTGCAAACAGGAATTAAGCCAAAGTCGGTTCGAATGAATCGGGGAAGTATTGTCATTTCAGTTTCTGCGCAGTCGCCGGATATCGTAGAAGCGCAAATTCGGCGATTGCTGGATTCAAAGGTGACATTGAAGAGCGTGACCGATCCCAATGCGGGGATTGTTCAGCCTCAAAATATGACGGCCACAGGAGCCGAACCCAGTCCGACAGGAAGTTCCTACGGCAATGATTTATCGCCGATTCCTCAAGCGGCGCCATTGGCACCCGCAAATCCACCGCCTCCAATGATGGGCAATGATTTGCAGCCCATCGCGCCGCTAGTGGAGCCTAATCTTCAAATGAATCCTGGCTATCAAGAACCCATTGCGCCGGGAAAGCCGTAACATGTCATGAAGCGGCTTAAGCTTGTCGTTTCAGATTTTCACCTTGGAGCGGGCCATCGCAACTCCGACGGATCGGTAAATATTCTCGAAGATTTTTTTCACGATCGCGAATTTATCGAGTTCATACAGCATTTTTCTTCAGGTGGTTACGATGATGCCGAGGTAGAGCTCATTCTCAACGGCGATTTTTTCAATTTGCTCATGGTCGATTATGAAGAGGTCGATCCCGACGTAATCACAGAACTCACCGCTCTTCGTCGAATGAAGAAGATTTTAAATGGCCATCGAGCCACCATGAATGCCCTCCGCTATTTTCAGTCTTTGGACAAAAAATCCGTCACGTTTGTGATGGGAAATCACGACCCCGGCATTCTTTTTCCTTCCGTGCAGGATCTCATCCGGGAAAGCGTAGGGGACAATGTCCGCTTCTTTTTAGAGGCATATGAATTTGACGGTGTTTACGTTGAACATGGCAATCAATATGAGACGGCCAATACCTTCGATCGCAATCAGTATTTTTTGACGGAGAATGTCCCACAGCCGATCTTAAATCAGCCTTGGGGGACTCTTTTTTTGGTTCACGTCGTCAATAAGATTAAGCGACGCAAACCTCATTTCGATAAAGTTCTGCCGTTTGGGACTTACTTGAAATGGTTGGTACTTTACGATTTTCGATTCGGAATGCGGGTGATTGCCATGATCGTCTCGTTCTTTTTTAAATCGCGACTCCGAAATGACCCTCGGAGAAAGAATTCACTTCGTCAAACGATGGAGATTTTATTAGAAGCCCCGGTATTTCCCGATCTCGACGATTCCGCTGAAAAAATTTTGGCGACCCGAGATGATATTCACACCGTGATTTTTGGGCACAATCACCGCCCGACCTTTCGACAATTCGACAATGGCAAAGAATATGTGAACACGGGTACTTGGAATCCGATGACTCACTTGGAACTGGAGCGTTTAGGATCTCGCTTAGTGTGTAGCTTTGCGATGATTGAATATGAACCCGGGCGAAGGCCTCGAGTTTCACTCAAGGTCTGGAAAGGCCGTCGGAAAATTACCTCCGAAGTGGATGTTGCTTAATCTTTCGATTCTCGATCGAACCAATCTCTGAGCTTTTGAAATGCCTCTTTCAAAGAAGCTTCATTCACATAAATTCTAGGCGTAAAGCTGACTAAAGAAGTACCTCCTCTTTCCTGCCCCATCGACTCCAAGGCATGGGCAATAAGAAGAGATTCTCTTCCTTCGTTTGAGAATGCTTGTGAAATGGCCAAAGCATCAAATGCCACCATTTGATTGTGAAAATTTTCTGTCACGTCTCGAGAGAGTGGAAGATTGAGGTGAAAATAGAGGAGTAACTTTTGGGTGATTCGCTCTTCCGGAGGGAGATCCTGGGAATAAGTATGAAAACGCATCGCCAATTCCCATCGCTCCTGCACGCGATGCAAAAACTCTGGAGCCGTCAAGTTAACTCCCATCGTCACCAGGTCCGATCGATAGAAGGAGTCCGCTCGGTGCCAGTCATCCATGATGACTTCCCAAGGTAAGCGAGTGATCCCACGGATTTCGAGCGGAAGTGAGGTCAGAGTCATCCTAAAAATGGGAAGTGCCCGCATGAGAAAAAACGAATGAAATTTCCAACGTGGAAGGTTGGGGGTTACAGGAAGGATCACATAGTTTGGATCGATTTGTCGCTGAAGTAGAGAAAATTGGGCGAGATAAGGATTCAATCCGTCCGGAGCGTAGTCCGCGCGAAGCAGCTCCAAAAGTAAGTCTCTCCGACTAGCCAATTGTCTCTCGCTAAGATTTTGAGAGACGGAATATATCAAAGCGAGGTCCCCAATCATTTTATTTAGTTCGGCTTGGGTTAAGTGTCCCAGTCGGCTTGTGATGTTCATTCTGTGGAAGATTTCTTTTATATAGATCTGAATCCACTCCGAATCGTTCGTATCCCGTTCGGGCATAGATCCAGTTCTTAAAGATGCCAGCATCAACTCTTGCTGACTCCAAGAGAGAGTTCCTGAGATCTGTCTGCGATCGGTTCGAAAAGTGACGATGGAGGGATCTCCCGTCGGAGCAAATCTTGCAGCTTGTGCAGAAAAATAAAGGCTCACAGGCGCATCGATGTCTAGAGGAATGACTTTCTTCACGGAATCGAGAAGATCCGAAAGCAGGGTGAGGCACGCTCGGCTGTTTTGAGTCGTGGCTTCATAAGTAGGTTCGTGTACCGCGTGAATAGCTTTTGCAAAAATGAGATGAGCTGCGATGTAGATCCCCACAACAGCGATTCGATAGCGAGATTTTCGAACGCACGACTTCATAAACAACCGATTTGGACTCACGAACTACCGGTTGCGAACCTAAGTGAATTGGGTAGGCACTATAACTAACTATCGTCCTTCAATCGTTTCGATTTAGGGGCTTTGGGATTGCGCAGCTTGCTGGCGAGCAGCATCTCTTTTAAGACTTCGTATTGCCAGGCTACATGCTCCTCCCAATAAACCGACCGCCGCCGTAACCTTTGCCACAGGTTTCAGGAGGAAACTTCCTGCTTTAGCAATCGGTGTTCCGATCCATTGGTTAAAGTAATGAACGATATCCTCCGCAAAGAGATAGTGCGGAATCGTCCCCCAGAAAGTTGCCCAAGTGTGAAAGAAACCAAGCAAAGCCGTCATCCATGGACTTCCCATCGGCTTCCAATTTTGATTATTGAACAGCCGATTTAAAAATCTCATCGGTCCCATGATGGTAGGACTAATCATCAATACGAACGTCATCCACATGGGCCACGAGATGTCGGCGCCCCAAAAGAATTTGTTAAAAAGAAAGACTGCTGTTCCGTGAGAAATAGCTCGCCCAAAGGAGCGAGTAAACGCGGTCCACGTATCGAATGCAAAGGGCACACTTCGATGAAACTTCGCCCAAAATCCAATTTTATAGGAAGCATCCGAGACAGTCGCCTCTGCTGTTCGCAAGCCTCGCGTGAGCAGTTGTCTTTTTATAAATCCGTCGGATCGCAAGAATGCGGACTGCCGAATTTTCTGAAAGACACCCGGTTGAGCGGGCGAGAGAGGATTAATTCTATCCTCCTTCAGGGTCTTTTTTACGTAAGAAGCTACTTCGCCCTCCGCTTCTAATTCAGCCGTCACCCTTTCTCTTTGAAGAGGATCACTTTGATCCAAAAATTTAATAACCTTGGGATCCGACAAGCGAATTTGAAGTTGCTCGTTGGCTTCTCTTTTTACAGCCGCTCTTAACTCAGGAGAATGGGCGTAGTCCGGCGAGAGTCCTGACTGTTGCATAAGCGAAAGAATATAACTTTCTCTCCAAAATTCTCTTTCTTCTTGAGTTGATGAACTGAGATCAAAGGGCTCTGAGAAACGCGCCTGATACATTCGTAAACTCCGTCGGTAGGCGGCGTTTTTCTGCCACTTTCCAAACCAAGAATCTTGAAACGGGCTGACGATTTTATCGGGATCTTGTCTGGATTCTTGCACAAGTCTTACAAGGTGTTCGTCCACTAGCGAGTCAAATCTCGCTTCATTCTGTCCGATCAGTTCAATGTCCTCTTGCGCCAGTGTCGTCTCGGAAAAAGGACGGGAGTGCTTCAGTTCCTCTACGGCCAGTTGTCTAGCCGATGTTGCCAAGCGTTCAGAGACAACTGGATCGCGAGCGAGATCCTCGACGGTCGTCACCGCCATATCGCCCGTTCTACCTTGATGTTCAGCTAACATTCGGGCTTCAAGAGCGTGGCGATGCTTTAATAAAAGATTTTCGTACTGCTCTCGATTCTCTTCAATAAGCCTTTCTTCCAGTTGTCGAGATCGATCGACATTGAGTTCGTTTTGCAAGTCTTGCTTTGCTAGGTCGACGGCCTTGTGAATAAATTGGCGGCGTTGCTCGTCCGTAATATCTTCTGCCCCGTTTAGAATTAATGAATCGCCATTCACTAAACTCAAAAAAGCTTTTCGATACAATTGAGCTGCCGCAACGGAGCCCTCTTGCCCGAATCTCGCCACCCAATCGGTGGGTAGTTTAGCGATCTCTAAAGACTCGTCGCCTTCATAGGTGAGTGCGATGAGAGACGCGCGCGCCTTTCTTAAAGACTGTACGGCATTCTTCCAAGCGCTAGGTTTGAGATACTCATGCATGGGTTTTCTCAAAACATTCCGGAGAAGAGTCGCTTCCCTCTGAATTTCCAAGAGGACCTTTAAAGCTGCTCTCGCATTTTCATTTTCGGGTTGAGTCTTCAAAGAACTTTCGGCGCGTTCGATGGCTTTCTTCAATGCCGAGAGAACAAGTCCGGGTCGTTCAAGAGCGGTATAGATGGCCTTTGAATCGCGCACTTCCTCAAGACTGTAACCAAGGACTCGCATTCCATGACCGTAGAGCGTGATGAAATCAAAGAGGAATTCGTCCGGTCCTGGTAAGCCGGCCTTTCTCATTGCGACGATGAGCTGCTCCTCGATCCGCTTTTTTCGAATCGTTTGAGTTTTGGGATCATCGAGGTTGAAGCCTTCTTTTTTAAGCTGGAGATCTACTTCAACTCCTACGACTTGAACGAGTTGGCCTTGAAGTTCTGAGCTATATCCGCTCGCTCCATGCGTGAGATATCCGAAGATATTTCGAATGACCTCGTTTCGATTTAAATTTGCGATGAGAGGATTTCCGGGTTCAAAAGCTCGCTGGGCTCTTGCATCCCAAAAGGGACCCCAAGTTCCAATTTTTTCACCTAACCAAGGAACGACCTTGTAAAGTTGCACGCCTACGAAGCTCGTATCAATACCTCCTAAAACAATCGCACCTAAGAAAAAGGTGTTCCAATTCACAGGGACGCGTTCGACAGACTCTCTTTGAAACAGAACCGTTTTTTTCAAAAGTCTCCGAACAATCGATTTTTCAGAGGAGGTTGAAGCGGGAGCCCAGCGATCCAAGCTAAACTCAAGCATGTTCGCAAAGGTGATTACCGGAATTTGAGACACTGTGTTTAGAACATGGGCGTAAACATCGAAGACTTCTCTGGCATGGTGCGTTCCGCGACGGAACGATCCCGCTTCTGATAAATTTGGAAATCTCTCCGCTCTCTGCTTCTCAAAATGGTTCTTATAAACAGTGTAGCGAAGTATGACGGAGGCAATGAGACCGACGCCCAGTACGACGCTAACTCGGGTTACTCGATCAATCAGCTTGGCATTTTGCTCCGCGAGATCTGCAATTTGTTCTGGAGTCAGTCCATCGGCATAAACCGAATCAATACCTAGAATTTGTAAGAAGATTTCATGAAGAGGAGGACCCCTCGAGTCGAAGGCAGCCTTTTGCTTCCAAAGAGTGCGTTCGGGTCGATTCAAATCGATACCCGTAAACATCATCCCAAAACCTGCGGTACTTCCAAGGGGCGGAAGGATGGCAAGCGCCTCACGATCTGACGAAATCTGATTTGCTAAAGACTTTAACTTACTGAGGAGATCGCTCTCAGTTTGTGCGCGAAAAACTTCTTCAACGGATGACTGCAAGTTTTGAAAGCTCTGCGGAATTTGTCCCGAGCTCTTGACGTCCTCTGCAATTTGACGAGAGGCGAGCTGAAGAGAGAGAAATAAATTCAGTTCCTCCGCCGCTAGAACCTGTTCGATGTCGCGTTCAAAAATGGGTTGTATATGATGGAAGGCATCGGAAATGAGAAACCCTTGAGATTCTTCAAAATGGAGAATCGAACTATCCTGCGTCCACGCGCCCTTAGGTAAAGGTAAGAAAAACACCGGAACGGGCTTCGCAATTTCAGCGGAAGCGAATAATTCTTCCGTGCGAAGGACGAATAAACCTTCTTCACTAAAATGCGACGCCAAGAAGATGTATCGATCGCCTACCCAAAGAGGGGTGAAGGGTTGGGAAAGTTTCCAAGCGGCGCTTCCCGATCGATTCTTTAAATGAATCTCTAAAACATTTCCTTCCGATTTCCAGGAAATGTCCCGAGCCAGATTCACCGATTCAAAATCAAAAACTTGTCTGCCGATCCAAGCTTGCGATCGCATGAAAAAGGGATCTTTATCGAGAAGATCGTCGTCCTTAGAAAAGTCAAAATCGATCGGGGGTAGTTCTTTAACTTCGGAAATGACGTCAAGAAATGGAGTTCCGGTAGCGGACATTAAGTCCTTCGTAATGGCGTGGGGAAGTTGCGCTGTTTGGGCATCCTGACTCGCTTCTGGCTGAACGTCTCTGAGGTATGCACCTCGAGAAGCCGTATAATTATCGGTAGCCTCTCCAACAGCGCTTAAGACGGGAGTCGCCGTCGTCAGAAATACCAGCGTTACTGCAATCGCTTGCTTGCCCAGATTTTGGATTCTGGATTTCGAAAAACACAAACCTAGAAAATCTAATTGTTTCAACTGCCAATTCCCTTACTCAAAACGAGATCTAAAAAACGCATCCAAAGGAATGTAATTGTCAGAGAGTATTGCCTCTCGGCCCACGATACTTGAAGCAACGAACTGCCTTTAAAACCCTTGTGATAGGGAGGGATAGCACATTTTCATTTCGATCTCAACTTTGCCGCTCAAACGAGGGTCTTTATCTATGGAGAATCACTAAATATTTCCCGAAGGAAGGCATAGGCTGAATTTAAGCAGTTTGAGAGGTCCAGACGATCACTCCCTGCCACACGATAAGAAGGGTACTGGGTGCTTCTCGGCATAGAATTGCAAAAATCCTCTCTCAAAATCTGAAGAGTTCGAGGATCTGAGAGGCCTCGAGCGAGGTCGTGAGCATCGAAGGCTAGCACTTGAGGTTCTGCGGACTGACCTAAATAAGGGCGAGGCAGGCGCACCAAATTAAAGAGCACAAACATCGCCGCCAGCCGGTCGCTGTGTTCGAGCTTCGCATTAAATAGATGTAAAAAAATTTCTCGCTTCAAATTCCAGCGATCCTGAATTTTTTGAAGCGTTTGAAATATTTCTTCCGCTCCGGATTGAATATGAAGCAAATCGTTTTTATTCGCCTCCATAGATATGCGCTCTGCTCGCGTCATCTCTGCTGCAACGAAGAGATCTTCAAAAAGCAAATCAATGGGGAGGTGAAGTCTCCGCTCCACTTGTACGGGGTTCACATGAATGACGGCGGGAGCAACGGGAAATGGGGCCAGGTGGAGAGCTTCTTCGATGCTAAGAGGACGAACGACTGGAAATATCATCAGGAGATCAGGTTCAATACGATCAAGTTGTCGGGCGCTCGCTAATGGTCCTACATAAGGATTTCGGGTGGCGAGTGTGGTGGGATGTTCAATAGCGGTCATGAGATCTCGAACGTCGCGGTTCAGTGCAGGATGTACAATGAACAAAGAAAAAGCTTTGCTCACATTTACAATGAGACGGATCAAATCATGGTAAGAAACATTTCCGGTTGCCTTAATGGATTCCAAATTGGAAAGAATTCGTCTCGAAAGTTCTTTCGCCATCGCCAATTGTTCAGGCGGACCATTCCATGATTTCTGAACGGAGGCATTGAGACCATGCTCTACAAAAAGAATGAAGTCGAAAACGGTATTTTGAATTTGTCGGTTGTGAGGGGGTTGATCATTTCGGACCTCACGACGAGCCGAGAGGTTCAATTCGACCTGCGTAATCTCCGCTTCATCCCTTAAAAGCCGTTGCCGCATAGCGTAGGCCCAATGCGTGAAAGGTCCCTCCGCGGTGAGCGGAAGGCGAAGCATTCCGGGCTCTACTTGGCTTAGCGATTGGGAAGACGTCATCGAATGAAAAATCGAGTTGAGGAGTTTGCGACAATCCTCGAGACGAATGATTCTGCTCTCGCTAGGCAGTGAAGGTATGGCGTGCGCAGAAATTAAAGAAAACAGATGGCTCCATCCCACCAACGAAAGAGCCAGAATTCTAAACATACGTATTCTTAATGACGTAGCGAAGCAAATGGTGGATCGGACCTTAGTACATAGATGCAATTCTCGTCACAGCTTTGACGGAAGCGCACTGGCAATTTGCTTAAAATCTGACGAATTGATGCGGCAGACTTTGCCGAGGCAAAAAAAACCTAACCGCCATCGTCACTTAACTTCCCATCCATGTTGGTACGACCTTTGCTCCTCTTCTTGCCGGATTTCTCCATTTGCTGCGCCGTGGCGCGCACTTGGAGTGCGTCGCGAATTGTTCAGGGGGAGAGGATGTTATGGCGGATACGGCACCACAAGAAAATGCAGCAGCTGGCGGAGAAGAGGGCGGTAAGAAAAAACTCCCTCTTTGGGTCATCATTCTTATCGCGAGTCAGTTGGTGATTGTGATTGCAGCCGTCGTCGTATTCAAAATGATGAGCAGCTCAAGTTCCCACCAAGAAGAGATCGCTCAAGAAGAGGCCGCCGCCGAAGAGCATTCTCCAGCGGCGCAAAAAGTGGCTCCGGAAAAAGTGAAGGACGCTAAGAATTTGATCGGGCCCAAACACGATGTGGAGCCCTTCGTTGTCAATCTCATCGATGATGGTCGCGGCCCTCGATACTTGAAATTGGAAATGAAGTTTGAATTGGAATCGGAAGATGTGCGTACGGAAATCGAAAGTCGGATTTCCCAGATTCGAGACGAACTACTCATCTTGTTAAGTTCGAAACGACAGACCGACATTGAAACAACAGATGGAAAGCGCATCTTGAAAGACGAAATATTTACGCGCGTAAACAAGGTTTTGGTAACGGGCCGAATTAAGCGGGTCTATTTCACGGAATTTGTCATTCAGTGAGAATGATTGGTTAAAGAAGGAGCTTTAAGGTGGCAGACGATAAGGGCGGCGAGAAAATTTTATCGCAGAATGAAGTGGATACGCTGTTGAATGCCGTTCGCGAAGGCGAAGTGAGCGTTGAATCGAAAGCGGGTGCAGGAAACTCCCTTCCTAAATATGATTTTACGAAACAGCGCAAACTTGTTCGTCAGAAAATGCCCGGTCTTAAAATCGTGTTTGACCGGTTTCAACGTTCGTTTCGTCAAACGCTTTCAAGTCTCGTTCGAAAAGTGGTCGTCGTTGAATATCTTCAAACGGAAATGGTTCGCTATAGCGAGTGGATTGCCACCTTGCCGGTTCCCTCATGTTTATCCATCGTTCGTCTTTCGCCCTTGATTGGACAATCCATTGTCTCGATGGAGCCCAGCTTTGTGTATGCCCTCATCGACAATATTTGCGGTGGCGGGAAGATTTCGTCGCAGAGTCGGAAAAAAGAAGGGGATTTCACGCCGATCGAATTCAAAATGATTCAAAAGTTAGTCACTTATTTTACGAACGATTTGGAAAAAGCATGGGCGACCCTTTACGAGCTCAACTACGAATTTGTTCGAACGGACACGAATCCAGAGTACGTGAGTATCGTGGCTCCTAGTGACGTTGTTGTCGTGGCCGACTTCGGAATTAACTTCGAAGACACTGCCTCTCGTATTCAACTCGTCACACCTCTATTTGCTCTCGATCCCATCAAAAATTTACTTTCGGACCATACCTTCGTGGAGCAATCGCAACCCAATCCCAATTGGAAAATTTGGATCGGGCAAAACCTTTTGCAATCGCGGGCTTCCTGCAGTGTGGAATTAGGTCAGACCGAAATTAGCATGGGCGAAGTTCTCGCTTTGAAGACGGGCGATACCATTCAACTCCATCAGTATGTTTCCAATCCTTTGCCGATGTTTGTGGAAGGTGTGCGAAAGTTCGACAGTCGCATGGGAACAAGTTGCGGTCAAAAAGCGGTACAAATTGAAAACGTGGTCGAAAAAGCAAATGCAGACGGTGAAGACGAATAAAAGATTCCGATAGGGAGGAACTCAAAATGGCAGACGAAACAACAACTCAAGGTGATCAGTCGGTTCCAATGAATGAGCTACCGCAACCGGGTGTGGGCGGGGCCAATCGCGCAATCGATTTCTTGTTGGATGTGCCGCTCAATCTAACAGTCGAGCTTGGAAGAACTCGAATGCTCGTCAACGATCTGTTGCAGCTCGGTCAAGGTTCTGTAGTTGAGCTCACAAAGATCGTCGGAGAGCCATTAGAAGTTCATGTGAATGAAAAATTGATCGCTCGCGGTGAAGTCGTGGTCTTGAACGATAAGTTTGCAGTTCGTTTGACCGACATCATTTCTCCGAAGGACCGATTGGACAAATTGACATGAGCGATTCTTCACAATGGTTTGCGATTCTCCGAATGCTGGGAAGTCTCATCCTGGTCCTTGGCTTGATTTACGGTCTGTCTCATCTGGCCAAGCGATTTCTTCGCCCCGAACGATGGGCGAGAAAAGGGGACTTCTCAAATATTCGCGTACTGCAAGCCTTTGCGATCGAGCCAAAGAAAAAGCTTCTTGTGGTGGAAGTAGAACAGCGAAAGCTCTTGTTGGGCGTTGCGGAGAATTCGATCTCCTTTCTAACAAAGATCGACGATGGGGTGGAGGTAAATGAAAATGCGCGCGCAATCCCCTCTTGAATCAAATAAAAAGATCCTCCTTAAAGCCCTCGCCATGTTTGGAATTTCCTTCGTGGCATTGACCACGGCAGCGGTCGCTCAATCACTTCCTTCTCTCAACTTGAGCATGGGTGGGGCAGCGGGTCCGAAGGAAGTAAGCAACACTCTTCAAATTTTATTCATGATCACGATTCTCTCTTTGGCGCCCGCAATCGTGGTGACGATGACGTCCTTCACTCGATTTATCATTGTGTTCTCGCTCTTGCGACAGGCCATCGGTACGCACCAAGTACCTCCAAATCAGGTGCTCGTTGGCTTGTCTCTTTTTATGTCATTCATCGTGATGAGCCCTACGCTTAAGCGAATGAATATCGAAGCCCTCGAACCTTATCAAAAAAATGAAATCACGCAAAAGGAAGCGCTCGCTGCTGCGGGCAAACCCCTGCGTGAATTTATGTTGAAACACGCTCGTGAAAAGGATCTCGCGCTTTTTGTGAGTCTGTCTCAAGAAGACAAACCGAAGTCGGTAAATGACATTTCAATGGCTCATATCATTCCAAGCTTCATCATCTCGGAACTAAAAAGCGCCTTTCAAATCGGTTTCATGATCTACCTGCCGTTTCTGGTCATCGACATCGTGGTGGCTTCCGTTTTGCTCGCGATGGGGATGCTCGTGTTACCTCCGGTTTTGATTTCATTGCCTTTCAAGCTCATGCTTTTCGTCCTGGTGGACGGCTGGAACTTGATCGTCGGTAGCTTAATTAAGTCATTTGAGGTGGGAGCATGAATCCACAGTTCATCGAAGGCGTTGCATTCGAAACCTTGAAAGTTATTTTTATCGTATCCATGCCTGCATTGATGGCGGCGCTGGTGGTGGGATTGGCAGTGAGTATTCTTCAGGCGACGACTCAGATTCAAGAAATGACGTTGGCTTACATTCCAAAGATGGTCGCAATCTATGGAACGCTCATTTTATTTTCCGGATTCATTTTGGATCGCTTGATGAATTATACATCGGGAATTTTTTCGGATTTTACACAATTCGTGAGGTAAATCGATTGGAAGCGGCGGCAACACCATTGAACTACGACTGGATCACGGCGCAAACCGTGGCCCAGTTTCTGCTCATTCTAGCGCGAGTGAGCGGAGCGTTTTTGTCGGCACCTTTTTTGAGTCACGCTTCCGTGAGTCCCAAAATCAAAATTGCGATTGTGCTCATGATTACTTTTTTGCTTTCGCCGATTCTCCCTCATCCCAAGGTCAATTTGCATGATTCAAATTTGCAGCTGATTATTTTGGTTTTGCAGGAAGCTTTAATTGGCGTTGTGCTCGGATTCGCAGCCTCCGTGATTTATTCCATTCTAGCGATCGCGGGAGATTTTATCGGATTTCAAATGGGTTACTCGATCGCTACCGTGCTCGATCCTAGTCAGGGCGCGCAAACTGGCGTCATCGCCACCTTTGTTACGACCATGGGAGCATTGCTCTTTCTCTATTTAAATGGTCATCATCTTGTGCTCACGGCCATCGCTAAAAGTTTTGAGGTCCTTCCAATTGGAAAGGGATTTGATGTGCAAGTAGGGTATCAGATCAGCGCATTTCTCAATAAAATCTTCGCCCTCTCCATTCAGATGGCAGCGCCTTTCATTATCGTTTTCACCATTGTGGGTTTCATTTTTGGAATCATCACGAAGCTTTCCCCGCAGATGAATATTTATTTTAATGTGGGGTTCATTGCGTCACCCGTATTGGGACTTGCGCTCCTCATGCTGAGCTTGCCTTTGATTCGAGTTTTGATGACCCAACTCACTGAACAAATGGGCCCAGATTTGTTGATGCTCGTAAGAGCACTTAAGGGAGCTTAATCGTGTCGGCATTTGATGATGGCGATAAAACAGAGGAAGCCACGCCCGGACGTCTTGAGGAAGCTAGGGAGAAGGGTGACGTGGCGGTTTCAAGAGAAATGGCGAGCTTCATTGTTTACGTAGGAATGGCGCTTGTCATTTATTTCACAGCGCGCCACATGCTCAAACACAGCATTGAAATTCTGAAGCGCTACTTTGATTTTAATGCGCACTCGCTCACTTCTATTTCAGAGGCGTTGCAAATCGGCCGCATGCTGACGGGTGATCTATTGATGATGATTGGGCCTTTCTTGGGTACGGTGTTTGTATTCGGAATTGCTGCCTATATCGGACAATTTGGATTTCTTTTTACTACGGAGAAACTTCAATTCGATCTCGACAAGATCAATCCACAAAATGGATTCAAACGAATCTTCTCTCGAGATACCGCCATGGAACTCGTCAAATCGATTCTGAAGCTTGGAATGATCAGCGGCATTCTCTACCTCGTTCTTCGAGGAGAAGTGGATAAGCTCATTCAGATCGGCACTCAACCTGTGCCACAAATTTTTATATTCTTTGTGATGTTGCTCGCCAAAGTTTTTATGGCGCTTTTGATCTTTTTGGCATTCCTCGGAATTTTGGATTTCGGATTTCAGAAGTGGAGTTATGCCCAGAAAATGAAAATGTCGATGCAGGAAGTTCGCGATGAATACAAACAGCGCGAAGGGGATCCTCAAGTAAAGGCGCGCATTCGACAAATTCAACGCGATCGTTTGCGAAAGCAGATGATGGAAAAAGTTCCTACCGCCGATGTGGTTGTCACAAATCCGACCCACGTGGCAGTCGCCCTCAAATATCAAAAGGGTTTGATGAAGGCGCCGGTTGTGGTCGCAAAGGGCGCTGGAGTATTTGCTCTTCGAATCAAGGAACTCGCGATGCAAAACAATATTCCAATTGTGGAAAAACGCGAGTTGGCTCGATTCATGTATCGATTTGTGGAAATCAATGATGCAATTCCGGAGTCGCTCTACACGGCCGTGGCAGAGGTCCTGGCTTACGTTTATCGCATCAAAAAGAAATTTAAAGATTGGCAGAAGAACCCCGCGGCCTCTGCGGGAATCAGATTAGGAATGTAGTGAGAAATCATGGCTGACGCAAAAAGCACAATGACTCGTCCCAAGCCGGTGCCCTACACGAAGCCGGCGGCAGCTCAAGCGGCACCTTCGTCGGGGCCGCTCATGCCGCAGACCTCGTCGCTTGGCACGCTCATGAAGAATCGTGAAGCTATGCTCGGCTTGTTTTTGGTCGGCATCGTTCTCATCATGATGATTCCGCTCCCGGCGTTGGGACTGGATTTTGTTCTGGTACTTTCAATTGCAGCCTCACTCGTTTTATTTTTGATCGCGGTTTACACCAAGCAAGCCATCGACTTCACCGTGTTTCCGACGGTCTTGCTCGTGGTCACGATGTTTCGATTGGCGATCAATATTGCCTCCACGCGTTTGATTCTTACTCATGGTTCGCAGGGCTCTTCCGCCGCCGGACAAGTCATCGAGACATTCGGTACGTTCGTCATCGGCGGAAACTACGTTGTAGGACTTATCGTCTTCATCATTTTAATCGTCATTAATTTTATCGTTATCACCAAAGGTGCCGGCCGTATTGCCGAAGTCGCCGCGCGCTTCACCTTGGATGGAATGCCCGGAAAGCAAATGGCCATCGACGCCGATTTAAATGCGGGATTGATCGACGACGTGACGGCGAAACGGCGCCGTCGTGAAGTAGAGATGGAAGCCGATTTTTACGGGTCCATGGACGGTTCCAGCAAATTTGTACGTGGAGACGCGATCGCAGGGATCATCATCACGGTCGTCAATATCGCTGCCGGTCTCGTCATCGGGGTTGTTCAGAATGGAATGGACATCGTCACCGCCGCGCAAAACTATACGATCCTCACCGTGGGTGATGGTCTCGTGACCCAAATTCCGGCGCTCATCATTTCCACGGCAGCTGGTATCATCGTCACAAAGGTCAACAATTCCGGCGATATTTCCGAAGATCTTCAAAAGCAAATCGTGATGCAACCGCAGGCTTTCGTGGTGGCTGCGATGGTACTTGGGCTTGGCGCGCTTCATCCAAGCATGCCGACCATTCCCTTCGCGCTTGCAGCGATTGCGCTCTTTGTGATCGCGACACGAGTGAAACGAAAATTAGATCAAGAAGCGGTGACGACTCAGATGGAAGAAACCAAGAAGAAAATGGAAGCCGATTTGGCGGCAACGGCGGAAAAGAAGCCAGAATTCGATTCCAACTCATGGGTGCAACCTGTGGATCTTTTGGAATTGGAAGTGGGCTACGGGTTGGTGCCGCTCGTGGATGAGCGACAAAATGGAGATCTGCTTAAGCGCATGACTCATCTCCGTCGACAATTTGCTCAGGAAATGGGCTTCGTCGTTCCGCCGATTCACATTCGCGATAATCTCACCCTTCGACAGGGCGAATATTGCGTTCTCGTGAAGGGCGTCAAAGTGGCGGGAGGCGAGTTGATTGTCGATCAAATGCTCGCAATCGATCCCGGAAATACCACCGCGAGAATCGAGGGGATCGACACCACGGAACCCGCGTATGGATTGCCGGCTATCTGGATTGCGCCGGACTTTAAAGAGCGCGCGCAACTCATGGGCTACACGGTCGTTGATAATTCGACGACGCTTGCCACGCACATTAGCGAAGTCATTAAGGCTCATGCCTCTGAATTGCTGGGCCGACAAGAATTGCAGAAATTACTCGATAAATTAAAGGAAACCCATCCGAAGGTTGTGGATGAAGTGTCGGGCGAAGTTCTTCCCATGGGAAGCGTGCTCCGCGTGCTAAAGAACTTGCTTAGAGAAAACATTCCTATTCGAGATCTTTCTACGATTTTGGAATCGGTAGCGGATAATGCGGTGCGAACCAAAGACGCAGATCTGTTAACGGAAAGTGTTCGCGAATCTTTAGCGTCGACCATCACGCAAGCTTTCTCTCAAGAAGGTAAATTGAAAGTTTTGGTTTTAGATCCGGAATTGGATGAAGCCATCGCGCGCTCTCTCATCAAAACCGATGACGGTATTCAGATCACACTCGATCCGAAGCGCGCACTATCGATGATTAATGCACTTCAAAGTGAGTGCCAGCGATTGGCGAATGAAGGTGTGCAACCTGTAGTGCTCACTTCGCCGAGCGTTCGACTCTATTTTAAGAAGCTGATTGAGCGACAAATTCAAAACTGTGCGGTGATTTCGCACTCCGAAGTAACGGCGCTCAGTCGATTAGAAAGTTTGGGGATGGTCAAAGCCTGAGGGGGCTAAACCTGGGAGGAACGATATATGGGTATTCAAATTAGAAAGTTTCAAGCAGCGACTCTGCAGAAAGCGATTGAGCAGATTCGGGAAGAGCTCGGTGACAATGCGATCATCCTACAAACGGAGCCGATTAAAAATCCTGCGGCGTTTGGGTTGCTTTCAAGAACAGCCGTCGAAGTAACTGCGGCGATAGATCGAAAGGAATTGGCACCTCGATTTCACGCAACTGTGAAAGATGATGTGACGACAGTGCCCGCTCCTAAGCTTGTGGAAAAATCCGATTGGAAATCCTTCTTCACCAAGAAGTCCTCGAAAGATTCTGCGAAGCCTGCCGCGACGACGACAGCGAAAGCGACTGCGACAACGACGGCTACAACCACTCCGACTGCGACGACTCCCACTACTTCCAAGAATGCCGCGGCCGTACAGAATCTTTTAAGCAAATACGCAGGGGCAACGACCAAGGGCGAGACGACCTCCAATGAAGCGGCGCCCACGATCAGTCAGCTCTATGCGATGAAGACATTTATTGAGCCCATTCAAAAGGAAGTGGAAACACTTAAGGCTCAATTGAATGCCACGACGGGTGAAGCCCCCACGACGGCTCCCACACCGTTGAAGCCGACCACGCCTACGCGCAAGCGAATCGTGGATCCATTGGAATTAGAAATGCAAAAGCTTCGACAAGATTTCGAAGCGTTCATGAATGAGCAGCGCTATGAAGAAACGCATCTTCCTCGATACTTTCAGCAGCTCATGAACTTCTGGACCGATCGAGGAATGTCCACTCGAACGATTCTGCGATTTTTCAAAGGAATTGAAGAGTGGGGTCACAAGTTTAATCAAACGACGACCGAGCGTGAGGCTTTGGAATCCGTTTTGATGGCGCTCGAAGGAAATGTCGCGGAAGCCAACGTGCTTAACCGATCTGGCAAGCGCATTGTGGTGCTCGCTGGGCCGACAGGTGTCGGAAAGACGACGACGATCGCGAAGCTCGCGGCTTACGAAAAGCTTCGTCGAAAAAAGACCGTTACGTTGCTTACGCTGGATGATTACAAAATTGGCGGCACCGATCAGCTCGCACACTATGCTCGAATTTTAGAAGTGCCCTTCGTCAAACTTCGAACGGATTTGTCATTGGAAGAGCAATGCCGACATATTGAAACCGACATTATCTTCATCGACACTTTTGGAATTGCTCCCAAGGAAATCGAGAGAATGGAAGCTTTGAAAAAGACGATTTCTTTCACGGAAGCCGACATGCAGGATCGATTGGAATTGCATTTGGTGCTGCCCGTAGGAATTCAGCAAGGTGATGTGCCTGCGTTTCTAGAGGCATTTCGTGCGATTCGTCCGGATTATCTTTTATTTACGAAATGGGATGAGACCGCCAACTGGGGTGGCATGCTCACCACGATTCTTCAGAGTAAGAAACCGGTATCCTTCGTCGCTCACGGTCAATCCGTGCCCGATGATTTGTCTTTATTTTCGAAGAAAGACTTTATCGATCGCGTGACCACCATGGGACAAGGCACGGAAGAATAATCTAAGGACGAATGTTTTCGGACAAGCTTTCAATTGGGGGAATTTATGGTGGATCAGGCAAAAAAATTAAGGGACGAAGTGGCGAAGCAAAAGGCGCGGCGTCCCATCAAAGTGATTGCTGTCACAAGCGGCAAGGGGGGCGTTGGGAAGACGCAAGTCGTGGCTAACTTAGCGCTCGCTTTGAGAGAGAAGGGTCAGGAAGTTCTCATATTTGATGGGGACATGGGCCTCGCAAATATCGATATCATCTACAACATCAATCCTCCTTATAATTTGAAACATCTTTTGGATGGATCGAAGAAAATCGACGATGTTTTGTTCGTGGGTCCTGAGGGTGTGAAAGTTCTCGCCGCTGCAAGCGGTGTGCAAGCGCTCACGACGCTCACGCAAGACAACAAGATGGCGCTCATGGATCAACTTGATAGCTTGGATGGACAATTTGACGTCGCGCTCATCGACACGGCTGCTGGAATTTCGGATAACGTGATGTATTTGAACTCCGCTGCCCAAGCGGTTTTCGTGGTGGTCACGCCTGAGCCTACGAGTATCACCGACGCCTATGCGCTCATGAAAGTGATGTCGACGCAGTACGGTGAGAAAACATTTTATATCATTACCAACCAGGTAAAAAGTGAAGCGGAGGGAAAAGCGATCTTCAAATCGCTAGTGAATGCGACGGATCAATTTTTAGATTCGGTGCAGCTATGGCATTTGCACAATTTTCCTTACGACGAGAAGGTGCGTCAATCCATCACGAGACAGCAACCCATGTTAAAATTTGATCAAGCGGGTGACATTGCGAAAGGATATCGCGAGCTCGCAAAAAAGGTGATCGATCTCGACACCAACCAACAGAAGGGTGGAATGCAATTCTTTCTGAAGCAAGCGCTCCTGTCGCGCTAGTGAATGGAGAATGATTCGAGGGAACGATGCGAAACTTGGGTGCATATGGAAGACAGACGACTCCTAAGCGAGATCTCTCCATGCAGGAGAAGACTCAGCTTATCGAGAAGTATGCTCCACTTGTAAAAATCACCGCCTTTCGTCTCGTGGGTCGTTTGCCCCATGCTCACTTCGTCGAAGATTTAATTTCTTGTGGAACGATTGGTCTTTTGGAAGCGATCGAGTCCTTTGATCCGTCTTTGCAAATTAAATTTGAAACATTCGCCAAATTCCGAATTCGCGGATCCATGATCGATGAAATGCGTTCGCGCGATTGGATTCCACGCTCCGTGCGAGCGAAGATTCGCGAGCTCGACGGCCTGCAACGCAAGTTGGCCGTCGAACTGGGAAAAATTCCGGAAGACGCCGATATGGCCAAAGCGCTCAATATGAATTTGGAACAATACTACGAATTCATCGTCGATCTTCAGCCCGCTGGGATGATGAGCTACGACGACATCAGCGGTCCGGATATTTCTGAGCGCTCGATGATCGAATTCTTGGAAGATAAGTCTCTTCCGCATCCGGATATGGAAGTTCAAATTAAGGAGCTCAAGCATAAGATCATCGGCGCCCTTGAGCAGCTGGATCAGGATGAGCAACTCGTGATGGCTCTCTATTATTATGAAGGCCTTACGCTCCGTGAAATTTCTGAAGTGCTTCAAGTGACCGAGTCCCGGGTGAGCCAAATCCATTCGAAGGCTCTCGTGAAACTCAATTGGCGACTCGATCAGTACAAGCATGAAAGGCCCGTCCTCGAGAAGGATGAGATGGGTCAGCGAACCGATCAACACGTGACGGGTTCGGGAACTGAATAGGGATTTTTAGATAAGAAAGGTCAAAGGATTATGACGTCATTTATTTCTGCTGAAACTCAAGCTTGGATTCTCGCAAACGGTTGGACGATGACCTTGGGCGCGATGGTTTTTATTCAATGGATCGGTCTGCAAGTGCTGGCCGTTCACTACTACAATTTTAAGAAGTCGCTGCGACGTCCAAAGCCCGATCAGATTCGATTCAACATGATTGAAAAAGCGGTAGCGTTTCAGCACGAGCAAATCGAATCTATATTCACCAAGCTTTCTGAATTCCGGAAGGAAGTTGCGACCGTCGGCACCATGGGCGACAAAATGATGGCCGCCAATGCCACTCGCAAATCTCAAAATGAAGGCCCCTCCTTGGAGTCTACTTACGTTTCTCTCGGCGAACTTAATCTGAAGAAGCGCCTCTCCGCTATGAAAGCGGAAGATCAATCCACCTCCGTTCGCGTGTCGTAATTTAATTAGTGACAGTATACTCTTTCACTTTTTACGCGGATGGGCGTGTACCTGCTACCGGGTCAATTAGTGAAAACGTATACTGTCACTAATTACCGTCAAGGGTGAGTCAATTGTGCGCAGGGTTGAGTTGAGTTCATTGTAACGAGGTTAATCCTCTCCCTTTAAAAGCCGTTTCTTGAGCGAAAAGGTCTTATTTTAAGACTGAGGCATTCGCTTCCCATTCAGCAGACTTGCTGTCGCATCTTGTAGGGTTACTCTCCCTCATCTATACAGCGCTCAACTCAAGGACCTCTTAACTTTGTTCGAAAGGAAAACATCTCATGAAACTCTCTAAGTCGTTACGTCGAGCAACACGCATGCTTATTCCCGCGATTGCTCTTACGGTTGTAATTCAAGGTTGCGGTGATAAAACTGACAACACTGAATCCAAATATTCATTCCCCAAAGGCGATGATGCTTCATTGCTCAATTGGAATGAAATTCCTGAAGGCCAATATATTTTGAGCCGCGGAGAAGGATTCCTTCGACAAGATAATGTCGATGTTTCATTTTTAATTGGTTTTGATATTGCCGCTGATGGCACAACCAGTAACCGGACTTGCGAACCTTCAAAGAAAACAGACCTAAGTAATGTCTACGGAAGCACGGGAGTGACGTTCTCTACACATCATAAGATTGATTCCACAGGTTCTTCCACCACTACTTCGGACTCCAAAGATCTTCGAGTGCTAGCGAACATCATGACTGACGACAGTTGCACCACGAGTGCGACGGTCACCGCCGGAAGCTCCTACACCGCGATCACCTCTCTTTTTTCGACCGCTTCCGCTTCGAAAGACGGAAAGATTGTAAGCTTTACCGACAGCAGTGGCACCCAAATGTCCGCTGCGGTGAAGAAGGGCGAAGGCTCCAAACTTATCGTCCTCTTTAAAAATAAGGGAAGTAAAGTCAGTGGGACGGGCTACTTAACCTACACTCGAATCGGAAATTCCGTCGCCGTTGCGCAAGCCACAGGATGGGATTATACGGAAGATCAGCTGAGAGCGGGTATTAAGGCTTTCTCGGATACAATGAAGTCAGCCGGCGATGCGATGATAGAATCGGAAGCTGCCGGACTCACCGATGTTGAGAAAGATGTGCGAGATCGCAATTCCATTTCTAAGTTGACCAAAGCAAAGTTGGAACTCGATTCATTTGTTCAGCTCTATGATCACAAACGAGTGAAGATGAACAACGGACAAATCATCACCGTGGATATCACTAAGGAGCTTGCCCATTCTAAATTCAGAACGATTGAGGCATTTAATTATTTGATCAAAGTCTACCAAGATCGCATCGCCACTCGCGCCGCAGCTCGTAATCCCGCCACCAACAATCCTGCTCAACCGCAAGTGCGATTGAATCAGGAAGAGGCGACGATCGCGAAATCTAATTCGAGTGGTCTCGCGCGAGATGCTAACGGACAGTTGAAAGTTTTGACCTCGAAAGGCAATGCGGAAAGCTATGCCGCTGCTTCCGGATTCAATTCGCAAGCTGCTGGACAATATTTTGATCTTGGCCAGAACACCGGAGGTCTTGTGACCTTTGCGTCTTCTCCAAATCAAATCGCCACCGCTACCAACGACATGATTGCCCACATGAAGGGTAAGATTAACGCCAATTCTTATAGTGATTTGGAATTAGCCTTTGTATTATAGTGATTTGGAATTAGCCTTTGTAATCGATAGCTCGCTGTCGATGGCGGATGACATGCAAGGCGTGATTGATGGTTTAGTCGATATCTCGCAATCGCTTCAAGCCGTTCGCAATTCGGGCCGCGCCGTGAAGATTGGGATTGTTCTTTTCGGCAAGCGACCCTTCGAGCATGTTGCTTTGGACTTCACGAGCGATATGAATGTTGTGGAAACGAAGTTGAAGCAAATTCTCGAAGAGTACATCGCGGGTAAAAAGAGCACGCAAGATCCTGGTGAAGATTGTTATCACGGTCTTTGCAAAACCGCGGAAGGCTTGAGCTGGAGATCCAGCAACCGTATGGCGGTTGTCATCACGGACGAACCCGCCAATGAGCTTTGCGAAGTCTACGATCAAGGTTTGAAGAATGAAAATATTGCCTGCGTAAATAGAGCAGAACAATTGCTCAAGGCCGCGGGAATTCAAACCAGCGTTTATACGATCGTTACGAAAAACTAAGTTCCTCCACTGCTATCTCTATTTTCGAACAAAGTGCCCGGGTGCGATCCTCCTTTTCAAAGGGGAGGGTTCTCCCGGGTTTTCTTTTATTGGCTCGGTTTCACCTTCGCATCTCCCTGCGGCACTCATAATTCTCGTCGCAACAACTGTGCCCGGGCCCAAATGTCTGTATTAAGGAATTGTGTATACTGTCCCCAATTAATTCCCGCCAAAAATATGACGCAGCGCATTGCGCCATCTTGATAAAATCAGCGGAAATCTGTCAGGCCACAAAGGGTATTTCTTTACTGTAACGCGCTGTTTCAATAAATTCAGTGTTGCGTCATCGCGATGCATTATCACTCAAAGGGCGTAGGTAGGGGACCGAAGCTCGGCGAGGAGCGGGACGTGTGGATGCTGAGGGGCATCTATCTATAAGTAGAGGGGAAATCATGAAATCCATTTTGAAGTGCGCTTTGGGCATGGCTCAGGCGGCAGTTTTGCCTGTCATTTTATTGGGTGGGGTTTTGGCGTGGACGGGCTGCGCGGACTCGACTCCGACGACGAAATTAGCGTCGAATCCTGAAGTTACTCCTCCTCCCGCAATCGGTGATAACTTCGGCGTGGAACCTGAAGGATCCAAATACAATATCTCCATTTCGAAGAATTCGCTTGAGAAGGAATTTTTGCTACAGGCCAATATCATTCAGCAAATTCCAGCTCCTATGTTTGAGAATTTAAAGAGCCGTGTGGTGGCCTTCCGAAAGATCGAAGGTCTTCTCTATATGTTAGAGGCGACGCAAGGTCACACCGTTACCAAGGATTTGCCCCAGGCTTTAATTCTCACGGCATTTCCGATCACCAAAGAGACGGGCGAGCGCGTCTACTTCGATTTTGATGCGGGGATGGCGTTTTTGTTTACCGCAAGTGGAGATTGGAGAGCGTCCGACATGTCCGGTACGGAATACAATCCTGCCATCGAGTTTGCGGCCATGGGGAAGGCGTGGTCTTACCTGAAAAACGCCAAGATCGATGAGGCCAACAATGAGTTCGTAATTGAGCAAATGGCTCAAGTGCCTGAGCTTGGTTTGTTGACCGCAGAAGTGCGCTACTACCTGAAGCCCTACAGACCTTCTGAAAAATTTGTGCCCACGCGTACCACCAATTTCGAGCGCATGGGATTTTTTGAAGTCGCTCCACTCATGATGGAGGGTGGTAGCACGCTCGTTCACGCGACGAAGTTCAATATTGAAAAGCCGTTGGTCTATGCAATTTCAGCGAACACGCCCGCGGATTTTAAGCAGGCGGTGAAAGATGGCGTTCTTTACTGGAACAAAGTTTTCGGTCGCGAAGTCATTCAAGTGATCGATGCGCCCGAAGGAGTGACGGCGCCCGCGCGCGATTTCAATATCGTCCAGTGGATTAACTGGGATCAGGCGGGGATGGCCTATGCCGATGCACAAATGGATCCGCGCACGGGCGAAACGCTGCATGCGCAGGTCTATCAAACTTCCGCCTTTGCGTTTTCAGGAAAAATGAAAGTGCTCGCTCTTATGCGAAAACTGCAGGAAGAAAAAGACAACCCCGTAAAAAAATACCGTTTGGGGTTGAAGGGGATGTCGAACGAGAGTCGTTGTCATATCGACCACAGCTCCGAACTTCTCCAGACGCTTTCGAAGGCGCTCCGCGCGGATGTGTCTGACGACATGATCTTAAAGATGTCGCAAGACTATGTGCGCGAGGTGGTGGCTCACGAAGTGGGCCATACGCTTGGTCTTCGTCACAATTTTGCGGGAAATCTTGCGGCAAATTACTCGCTCAAAGACCGCGCAAATTTGATCAACACCTACATGGAAACCGGTCGTGCTCCCGAGGGCGTGATCACGACCAGCTCGGTGATGGAATACCAAGTTTTTGAAGAGTCTGCCTTCACGGGCGATCAAATCGCTCGCGGTGAAGCGGCTTACGCTTACGATGTCGCAGCGATTAAAGCGCTCTATGAAGGAAAGAAAACGCCGGCGTCTGAGATGCCATTGTTTTGTACGGACTCGCATGCGGCCATGGGCATGATCGATTGCGCGCGCTTTGATTACGGATCGTCCGTAGTTGAGTTCACGCAGTCGTGGGTGAAGGATGCTTTGGCCATTGAGCCCAATGAACTTTTGGAGGCATTTGTGGCCGCGAAGGTTCCGCTGCCCGGGCTGGAAGAGACAAAGCTTTCTGAAATGAAGATGACGTTCGCCGCGAAGGTGGAGCGCATCTTAAATGCTCGATCGGGCGCTCGTTCGCTCGTGGTTTCCGCCATGTCGAACAAGGCGCAAGTGCTGAGCGTGCGCCGACAGTTTGAAAAGGTAGACGTGCTCAATGAAGCAGAAGTGAAGAAGGCGGAATTAGATTACGTGCAATCGGAGATCGAAAAGGTCGGCGGAATGGAAGCCGTGCTGTTCAAGATTCCAGACACGTATGCTGTGGACTCGCTCGTAAAGTTCAACGAACTGCTCGACTCTGCGATTTACCAAAAAGGAGAGAGATTTCCGGGCGCATCGTTTGAGTTCACGAGTGAAGACATCGCCGTGATGAAACAAATTGCAAAGCCTTACTTCGAGAAATTGCAAGAAGAGCTGATTAAGCGCGACTTGCTCATAGCGGGTGATCCGCTCCTCAAAGTCGAGAATCATCCTGTGGGCGAACTTTTTGGCAACTGGGCTGGCGAACGAGTGAAGCACTATTTGTTTTCGCTCGATCAAACGGGCAAAGATGTTCTCAAATACAGAATTTTAGACGGCAAGTGTGACGACGTGGAGACGCCTTGCGAAGTGGTGGATCTGCCGAACTTTGCATTCAGCGCGGATGTGCGTGCGCTTGCAGGACGATTGGTTAATTCTTCTCGTGGAAAGTTGCCTTCTTGGGGATTGAAAGCTTCGCTTCAATACCGGACGGAAGCAAAGGCGCTGTCGCTTTTCATGATGAAGGTTAAATCATCTTTGCAAAAGGATTTGGCGAGCGTCGCGAATACGAAGGATCCGCAGTCTTCTCCCGTATGGACGATTCTAAACTGGGTGACGACGGAAGCTGCACCGAGTGAAGCTTCTTACAATCCATGGCCTTAACTTAAGGAGTGCGACGCGCGAAGGTGGATTCCACCAGTGCCTTGCAGCGATCAAATTTTCGGTACGTTGCCTCAGTGAGCTTCGGGATAATCTCTCGAACTTGCTGAGGCGACAAGCCGACTGCACCTTCGGGAATGAGAAAGCGGATTGAAACTGGTTCGCCGTAAGAGACGGTATGTGTTTGAAGTAATTCGTGGATCGCCTCTTTTGCAGTGAACTGAGGATGGGCCGATAAAATTTTGATGAGCCGATTTGTGACAAGAGGGGCGGAAATGGAAGTGCCGGATGCAATCAAGGGTCGGGTTGATTTTGGTTGTCTTCCCATGACGTTCTTTCCGGGCGCGAAAACAGTGGTAATTTCATTTGAAAAATTGGAGCTCTCCCATCGCACGCCTTGATAGTCTGAAGCTCCCGCGACAATCACATTCGGTTCTTTCAGATTCGCTGAGTGAAGATGGAGTTCATCCGAGATGTCTTTTCCATCATTGCCCGCCGCAAGAACAAATATAGTTTCGGGATACTTTCTCACAAGATCCTTCATACGCTTCTGGAACGCTAGAGCTGAAAAAAACGCCTTTTCATTGGATAGACCTTCCTCCTTCAAAGCGTCGATATCCCACCCACCTGAGAGATTCACAATGCGATAAGGCTGAAATGCCAAAACTCTTTCAAATACTTGAAGGACATTATCTGCCGCAGACTTAGCGAGGACTGTTAACTTTATCTGATCAGGAGACAGACCTTCGAGCGCTAGGTTGGAAACAAATGTTCCATGAGCGTAATCTATCGCGGCAATTGATCGCTCGATTCGACGATTCTTTCTCCAAGGAGTCGCTATTTCATAAACTTTTCGAAGCAAGGAATGTGTCGCCGACGTCTCGTCGCTCTGATTCATGAAATTGAGTTCAGCTTGGAGGCGATGCATGCCGAATTCATTTTCGATCTGCGCTAAAGTGTCACGATTCCAACTGAGAAGATTGAATTGAAGATTCGAACGATCGTCGCGGACGAGAACTTGAGTCATTGCTGCCATGTCGAGAAAGGGGAGCATGCGATCCACATCGGCGGCACTATCAATCACTAGCACCGGCACGCGCGTCTGCGCTCCCGACGTCAGCGGGAGGGCGAGCAGGGTCGCCAGCGAAAGCAGCCATAGAATGAAATTCACGCGCACAGAGCTTATAGAAAGCAAATTGCATGCCCCTTGGAAAGGCGTCCACGTCATGTTTATGGCGATTCCTGCCTTTAAGAAGACGAGCGCCGCATCAATCTTTCTGAAACATGGGGCATCAGTAGGAGCCTCACAAATTTTTGACTGGCTTCCCGCGCTGACGCTCAGGGGCCAAAATGTTCATGGGGGTATTCAACATGTGGGGTAGGTCATTCTTTGTCATTTTGTCTTCGGCAGTTGTTCTTTCGAGCTGTGGCGGAGGCGGCGGTGGCGTTTCTATCAATGGGCTTTCTGGTCTTCCCGACACCAGCCAAATGGTTTCAACGAGTTCCACGAACAGCTGGCAGCGAATGGCGTCCTCCGGCACTCCTCCGAAGTTGACGGAGATTGGAGTGTCGAACGAGTCTACCGCGGCGGCGAACGCGCTTCGGTATTTCTGGAATGATGACGGCGGTACGCCAACTTCAACGACGGACATCGTGACTTGGTTAGCAGCTCAAGCTCCAGGTGGCGGACTGGTCACCACGTGCGGACAATTTTTCGAAGCCACGGCCGGTTCTCCCGGAGGCGAAGTCGCTTGTCGAATGGCTCAGACGACGGGCTATTCCTTTCAGCCGGTCATCGAATCGGGCACGAGCTTTTGCTACATGAAAAATATGCCATCCGCCGTCGGCGCGGATAATATTTCTCCCAGACTGGGCAATCCCGAAGAACTCTTTAATCAACAATCAGAAGATCGAGTTGTAAAAGCTATTGTGACGGGTCAAACCGGTGAGGATGCCGGCCAGGACCAAACGGTCTTTTTGAAAGTTCATGGTCGAAATAGTGTAGGCTCAAACAAATACAAAGTGACCCTTTGGTTTTGCGGCGATGGTGAAACGTCACCGAACGGTTACGAAGAATTGGAAGTTAATCGCACCACGGGGGCCTACAGCGCAGTGTCTGCGCATGGCGATAACGGAAATTTCACCTCGGAACTCTCGGCGTTCTTGATTGCAGGAGAGAATGGAACTCTTAGCTTTGATACGACAAAAGATCGAGTTGTACAGGTGCAAAATTCCCACGATGGAGTCTGCAGTGGAAATCACAAAGCCCACGTCACTATTAATTCCGCCGGAGAAATTATCGTGAAGTCTTATCACGTGAATGATTGTGGAGGAGGCGATACATTTTCCGATAAAAATTATGCGATCGCCAACTTTACGGGCACAAGCATTGCGGACCTCGCATTTACAGAAGGAGCCGTCAAAGGATCCGGTACATCGACGGGCGGTGGAGGTGGATCGCATGAATACCGTGGAGCGACGGAATTTAGTGGCTCTTACTATGCATCTGTGACTTCCGGAACGAAGTTCGAAACCGTGAATGCGTATAATTTCAGCAGTGACGATTTTTACGATAGCGCGCCCACGACTCCGACCGTAGATGCCTCTTCCTTTTCTTGCGCTCAGGAAGTGCAATACACCGTAACCATGGACTTCTCTGAGGAAGCCGTTGCGGAAATCAAAGAGGATTGCGAAGGAAAGCGTCTTAACAATATGAACTTCTGTGATTCAGAAACTGTCCGAGACGCTCGCGAAACCTGTCATCAATCCTTTGGACCGTGATTTTTGACTCGGCGCACTCGGCAAAAAACAGTCGGCACGCTTTGCCGATTTTGACGAAATTTTGAGGCCTGGCACAATGTGTCAGGCCTCAAGTTCTTCAAACTACAGAATGTTTTTCTGACTCCGCGCGCAGGAATGAAGCTTGCTACCTCCTTAGGCCCGGAGGAAAGCATTCGTGTATTCTGCAGTCAGTGGACAAATTGCGTTATCGAAGCAAATCGACATCATCGCTAATAATCTTGCGAACTTGTCGACCACTGGATTCAAAGCCGAACGACTGCAATTTGAGAAAGTTCTTTCTCAATCTCAAGTTCTTTCGGGCAGTCCTCTAAAGGCTGATCTCAAACTCGGTAACCCTCTTCAAACGACAGAATTTGCCAAAGTTTCCGGTTCATTCACCGATCTGACGCAGGGATCGATCGAAAAGACAAACAATGATTTCGATGTGGCAGTAAACGGCACGGGATTCTTTGTTATCGCGACAGCGGAAGGCGAGCGTTACACTCGCGCCGGAAATTTTCGACGAGAAACCGATGGTCGTCTCGTCACTCAAGATGGCGCTCGCGTTCAAGGTCAAGGCGGCGACATCGTTCTTACTGGACAAACCATGTCGGTCTCCCCGGATGGAACAGTGCTTTCGGACAACAAATCCGTTGGAAAACTTCGTCTCGTCCAAATCGCGAAAGAAGACTTAGAGCGCGAGAAGGGACTTCTTTTCAAATTGAAATCCGGCGGAAATGTAACGGAAGTTGTGAATGGAACGTTCGAAGGCGGAGCGCTTGAGGGCAGCAATGTGAATCCGGTTCGAGAATTATCCAATATGATTTTGGCTCAACGTCTTTATGAAAGTTTTCAAAACGTCATGCAGTCGAATTCGAAAATGAACGAACAGCGCAATCAACATGTGGGGACTTTGAATTCGTAACGAAGCGTAAGTAGGGAGCGATATGTTTAAGGGATTATTTACAGCATCAACAGGTATGGAAGCCCAACAAACGCGCATTGCCGTGATCGCAAACAACATCGCGAACACGAATACGACGGGCTTCAAAACTTCTCGCGCTGAGTTCCAAGATTTGGTTTATCAAACGTTTCAAGCTCCTGGAGCCGAAGCAGCGGCTGGTCAAAATAAGACGGCGGGAATTCAGGTGGGTACCGGGGTTCAGGTCGTTTCCACGCAAATGCAATTTATTCAAGGCGCTCTCGAGACCACGGGACGTCAGCTCGATGTTGCGATCAATGGCAAAGGATTCATTCAAGTTCAGTTGCCCAATCAAGAATTGGCCTATACCCGAGCGGGATCACTCGCAATTGACAATACCGGCGCGCTCGTCACTCAAGATGGCTACCCGGTCCAGCCCGCAGTTTCTTTGACACCCGAAGCGACAAATCGAACCATTGGAACGAATGGAACCATTACGGAAACAATTCCTGGAAGCACCCCGAACGTGATTGGCAATGCCATTCAGATCTTCACCTTTCCAAATGAGACGGGTCTAGAACAGGTCGGAAAAAATCTTTACCGAGAAACCGTTTCTTCTGGAGCGGGAACACAAAATGTTGCCGGAGAAAATGGAGCGGGAAGTCTACAACAGGGATTTTTAGAGAGCTCTAACGTCAATATTGCTGAAGAGCTCGTGCGCATGATCATGGCTCAGCGCGCTTACGAATTAAACGGAAAGGTAATTCAGACCTCGGATCAGATGTTGGCTTCGACCACACAACTCCGATGAGGAGAGTTTTAGAATGAAGGGATTTTTGAAAATAGTACTTTTGATTGCTGCGATCTTTCCGATTTGGCTCACGCTTGCAGCATTTGGAGAGACGTCCTCGACTTTGGAAACATCTGTGTCGGTAGCAGCTCCTCGAACCAAAAGTGTAACGACAAGTCATATCCCTTCCGATGCCTGGAAGGAGAAGCTAAACAATCAACTTCTTAAGTACACCACTCGAAAAATTCAAATTACCGAAATGCTCATGACCAGCGAATATTTGGAAGAGAGCTGGTTGGGCGAAAAGTTCGAAGTTGAGACGGCGGATATTCGTCCCCAAGGTTCAAATGTGCTCACTCTGAAATTCATGGATGACCAAGGTCGATTGAATCGACTCGTCCGATTACCGGCCATGCTTTACGTTGAAGATAAATACTGGGTGGCCACTCGAGAGATTCAAAGGGGCACGAAGATCGAAAGCACGGATTTGCGTTTGGAGTGGAAAGAATCGACTAATCTTTCTCGAACGATCCCAAATTCCGCGGACATCGTAGGCCGAATTGCTCGAATGAATATGAGTGCTGGCGATGTTTTCACCGAAAGTTCGTTAGAGCGTCAGCATCTTATCTCCAAAGGAGATCGCATTAAAATTGCAGTCGTGGGTGTGGGAGTTTCGCTCACCGCGATTGGAATGGCTCAAGAAAATGGACTTAAAGGTCAAACGATCAAAGTTTTGAATATTGATTCTAAAAAAGAAATTTTAGCTACGGTGACCAAAGCAAAGGAAGTTGAGGTGAGACTATGATCTTTCGTGTTTTCAGTCTCGTTCTCATTGGCGTTGGATCAACAGTCCTATTGAGCGCGTGCATGCCGCTGCAACGAAAAGCCGAGCCGACCTTTAACGAGCGTCTCCTACAAGATCAGCAAAAAAAGATCGCCGCTGGAGAGGATCCCAATCGGGATACGAGTGCTAATCCTTCATCGGATCCGAATGCGGCATCGTTGTGGGCTCGCTCTGAAGGAAATCCTTATTTGGTGAGAAATCAAAAGGCGCAAAAAGTGGGAGATCTGCTTACGATTCTCATTTCAGAATCTTCTAGCGCGACCACGCAAGCCAAAACAAACACCAAGCGAGATTCTAAGATGAATTTGACGGGTACGGCAAATTGGGGACAAGCCGATCCGGAAGATGTGGCTTCTCTCGGTATTTCGACAGGAAACAAAAATGATTTCAAAGGTGAAGGGACGACGGATCGTTCCGGAAACTTCCAGGCGACCGTTCAGGCCGTGGTGGAAAATGTACTCGAAAATGGAACGCTTTATGTGCGTGGGAAAAAGACGATCACCATCAACAATGAAGATCAAGATGTAGAGATCACGGGCTTCGTTCGACCCGACGATATTCGAATCAATAACACGGTCATTTCAACCGTAATGGCAGATGCAAAAATTCGATACCTCGGAGATGGCGTCATTTCCGACAAACAACGAGCAGGATGGGCCGCGCGTCTCGTAGACGTGATTTGGCCATTCTAAGCGAAGGGACTCCATAGGGATGTGCAACGGATTGCAACAACCTAAAACGATCAAGATGCGAATGCTGATCGCAGCATGTGGTGCAGTCGCTTTTGTTTTCATATTCGTCGTGGCTTCGACGATTGAAAGCGTGCACGCAAGAAATGCTGGCGTACGCGTGAAAGACATCACGTCTTTAAAGGGCGTTCGTCAAAACCAATTGATTGGTTACGGCTTAGTCGTCGGCCTTCAAGGAACAGGCGATGGAAACTCTTCCCAGTTCACCATGCAGTCTCTGGGAACGATGTTGAACAATCTTGGTGTCGGGATCGATGCCTCGACGATCAATGTGAAAAACGTGGCAGGCGTGATCGTGACCGCCTACTTGCCGCCCTTCGCGCGCACTGGTTCGAAGCTGGACCTTCTCGTTTCTTCCCTGGGCGATGCAAAATCTTTGAAAGGTGGAACTTTACTTTTGACTCCGTTGAAGGGGGCCGATGGACATGTCTACGCGGTCGGCCAAGGCCCGGTCACCGTGGGTGGATTTGCGGAGGAAGCGGGCGGCGCGAGTTCAAGTAAGAATCATGTCACGGTCGGAAAAGTTCCAGGCGGAGCCAATATCGAACGTGAACTTAATTTCGATTTCTCCATGATTCAGAATTTGACCTATTCGCTGCACACTCCTGATTTCACGACGGCCACTCGCATCGCCAATGCGATCAATCGAGATTTCAAAGGGGAAATTGCCTCCGCTCGGGATTCTGCAACGATCGAAGTTCAGATTCCCGATAGCATGCGCTCCAATTTGGTGGAATATGTTTCATCCATCGAAGCGATCAAGATCACGCCTGATGTTTCTGCAAAGGTTGTTGTGAACGAGCGCACGGGCACTGTGGTTGTGGGCCAAGACGTCAGAATTTCTACGGTGGCCATCGCGCATGGAAATCTTACGATCTCGATTCAACCCAATGTATCAGTCAGTCAGCCCGAGGGATTCTCTCTCGGCCAGACTCAAGTCACGGAAGAGCCTTCGGTTGAAGTTAAAGAGGGTAATGACAAGCTTGCGATCATTCCGACCGGCGTTTCCATTGGGGATTTAGTGAAGGCTTTGAATGCAATTGGTATAACGCCGCGCGATTTGATCGCAGTCTTCCAAGCCATTCAAGCCGCGGGCGCGCTGCAAGCAGAATTGGAGATCATATGAGCGATTCCATTTCTGGTTTACCGAGCGGATTGCCGCAGATTCAAAGGCCCGATGCGAAGATCACGGATCCCGCGAAGGCGCGTGACATGGCCACGCTTCAAAAGGCAGCAAAGGAATTTGAAAGTGTCTTCATGAATATCGTCATGAAGTCGATGCGAGATTCCGTCGAGGAGTCCGATGCATTCGGAGAGACCGAGAAAGTGAAGTTTTTCCAGTCCATGTTGGATGAAGAGTACAGCAAAATGACGGCATCTACCGGCAAAGGCGGGCTCGGAATTGCTGATTCGATTGTGAAACAACTTGGCGCCAAGATTTTGAACACGCAACTCACGGAGCAAACGAAGAAATGAAGATTACAGGAATCACCACTATTCCCGTTCCCGCGACGGACAAGGGGAAAAAGGCCGACTCCAAAGGCAAAGCGCGTTCAACTCGTTCTGGGGAATCGAGTGCTTCCTCCGACTCTGTGCCGCAAACAGATTCCGCCGATGTCGGTGGTCATGTGGAAACGCTCTCATTGATTCGCGATCTCGTGGCCGCAAATCCGGATATCCGATTAGACGAGGTGGATCGTATCGCTCGTCAGTTGAAATCCAAGAAGTACAAAATCGATTTTGAACGAGTGGCAGAAGGATTCATTAAAGAGGCCATTCTGACGGAAATCTCTCGAAAACCGAGGAAGAATTAATATGGCAAATACAACGCAAAAACAAACGACGAAGAATCCCGTAGAGAGCTTAGAAGGCGTTCTGCAAGAACAGCTGAACCTTTTAACTCAATACAAAGATGCTCTGGCCAAGGATCACGCGCACATTGCGAAGTTGGAACTTGAGGAGCTCGAAAAAAGCAACAAAGCAAAAACGACTTTGCTTTTGAAGATTCAGGCAATGGATCAAGCTCGCGAAAATTTTGTGAAACAGACGGCAGAATTACTGAAGCTCAAGCTTGAGCGCGTACGACTGGACGACATCTGTAAGGTGGTAACTGCGGATGCCGCAAAACGTCTTCGATCTCTCAAGGATGACCTCACGACGACAGTCGATGAACTTAAAAAGTTACAAGAAGAAACCCAAGCCATGGCGGGAAGTTCTCTGACTTGGATTAATGGATCGCTTCAAACTTTGAAGAATCTCTTAACCCCTTCGGCGACTTATAATCTCCAGGGCCAAGTAGATCATCCCAACATGTTTGCGGGAAGAACGGTGGAGCGCCGAGCATGAGCGGAATCGGTACGGTATTTAATCGAGGTCTCGACGGGATCAATGTGGCATTGAAGGGTCTTGCCACAGCCTCGAATAATATCGCGAACATCAACACGAAAGGATATGCGAGACAACAGATCGTCGTTTCTCCTCGCTTGGCCAGTGCCGACGGTGTCGGAGGCGGCGCGGAAGTTGTCGCGGTGCAATCGATCGTAAGTCCTTTCGTCGAAATGCAGCTTTTCACGACTGCAAATCGCTTTGGTACCTACGATGGTCGACGTCCGACGGTTACTCAGATCGAAAATATCTGGGCTGACTCTCAGCAGAATGGAATTGGAAAGAGTCTAAGTGATTATTTTAATGCTTGGAGTTCTTTGGCAAACGATCCCTCCTCTTCATCGCTTCGACAAACGGTGGTGAGTATCGGAGAGACCGTAGCTGGTCACTTCAACACAGTTTCCTCACAACTCAAACAATTGAAGCGCGATCTATCCTCTGAAATTTCCGATCGTGCTGACAAAATTAATGAAATGCTCGGCGCGATCGCCGGATTAAATCAAAATATTTCTGAAGCGGGCGGTCCTAACAAGGCCCAAGATATGGCCTCCCAGCGAACGTATTTGCTGCGACAACTTTCTGAGGAAATGAGCGTTGCTTATTTCGAGGATCCCGAAGGCAACGTTCAAGTCACCACCGAAAACGGAACTGCTCTTGTGAATCGTTACGACGCAGCCACGCTCAGCGTGACCAACAATTTAGGATACAACGGAAATATTGCAATCGGTGTCACACTTCCAGGCGATACAACAGCGCTCGACATCACCTCCCGTATTACGGGTGGGCGTTTGGGTGGAAATCTCATCGAACGAAATACGACTCTCAATCAGCAGATCGCCGATATCGACGAACTGGCCTATGAATTCGTAACGGAAATCAATGGGCTTCACTCCACCGGCTTTGGTTTAGATGGCTCCACCAATAATCTTTTCTTTGCCGCGTTGGGATCTTCTCAGGATGCTGCAGCCAATATTCGCGTCGATGCGAATGTGCAGAATAATCTAAATTTGGTAGCCGCGGCCGGCGCGGATCCGACGACAACTGGCGTGGGCAATAACACCATGGCCTTGCAAATTTTCGGTCTAAGAAACTCTCAGGTGATGAGCGGAAATACTCAAACCTTTACGGACTACTACCGCGGGATCGTCGGAGAGGCTGGAAGTCTCTCCGCAAGTATTCAACAAAATTTTGATCTACAGCAAAAATTGCTCACTCAAACGGAAATCCAGCGAGAAAGTATCTCGGGGGTAAATCTGGATGAAGAAGGCGCCACGATTATTCAATATCAAAAGGCGTTCCAAGCTTCCTCTCGGATTATGGGTGTGGCCAACGAACTCATGGATGCTCTCTTAAGGATTTAACATGACTTTGCGATTAACCGCTCTTTCGAATTTCCTTTTGTTCCGGCAGTCGCTTGCAGATCGCAACGTAGAGATCTTCAAATACTCTGAACAACTCTCATCGCAAAAGCGAATCAATCGTCCTTCCGATGACCCGGTGGGCGCAAAAGCTGTTTTATTCGCAAGAGAAACCCAAAACAAAATCACAGAGTATCAGCGCAATTTGGATCTTGCGAAAGCCTACTTGCTTAACTCCGAGTCCACCTTGGATCAAGCGAAGGAAATGATGGCTCGCGCTAAGGAACTCGCCATTCAAGCTCGAAGTGACAATATGAGCGCTGAGCAACGTCAACAAGTGGCAAAGGAAGTGAATCAACTTCTGTTGCAATTGCGAGATTTAGGAAACACCCAAGTAAATGGAGAATACATTTTCTCGGGTTATTCCACGACGACGGCTCCATTTACGTTGGATCCGACGGTAGACGACACCGCCACGCCAAACGTAGTGCCTGTGGCTACCTACAACGGAGCAACTTCGTTTAAGGCGATGCAAATTTCTGATTCCTCACAACTTACATTTCAAGTGAGCGGTGAGCGCGCCTTCATGGGATCGCAAGGCGGTGTAGCCGTTGCGGGAATGGTGAATTGTTTTGATGTGCTATCGGGTTTTGAAAATGCGCTGAATGCCAATGATTCGTCGGATACAACCGGTATCGGTTACTACATCGACGAAATTGAGACTGGCTTCAGACAGATGGTAAATGAAATCGCCTCCATTGGGGCGAAGACCAATCGCGTTGAAACCGCGCAAGCCCATTTTGTTTCGCAAAAAGATACGCTTACAGAATTTATTTCGCTGACCGAAGACGTGGATGTGTCCGAAGTCGCTTTCAACTACCAGAGAGCGTCATTGGCACTGCAGGCTACGATTCAGTCGGCGGGATCAGTTTTAAACTTACCGTCTCTACTCGACTTCGTAGGGAAATGATTAGGACGGTTATGGATTTTTACCGCACAAAGGGTGCGGCGACCAAGGAAGGGAGACACAAATGCTCGTTTTAACACGTCGTCTCGGTGAATCGATCTGTATTAACGACGACATTAAGATCGTCATACAGAGTGTAAAAGGACATCAAGTTCGCTTAGGGATCACGGCTCCTAAGCAGACGATCATTCATCGCGAGGAAATTTACCAAAAAATTCAGGCGGAGAATCGCCGGGCAAGTAATTTGCCCACGGCCCTTGAGCCCATGAAAGAAATGTATCGAGCGCTCAAGCAAGGTCAGGAGACAAGTTCGTAATCCAGGACGGAACAATAAGGAGGGAACCTAACATGATAACAATCCAATCTAATCGAGTAGGAACGATGGAAATTAGTGAAGATCGCGTGATCACCTTTCCCGAAGGGATCGTCGGTTTCACGGAATTGAAACGTTTCATAGTAGCAGATGACCCTAATGATCCAACGATGCCATTCAAATGGCTCATACCACTTGAAAATCCGGACATGATTTTTCTTGTGACGGATCCAGGTATTTTCTTCAACGACTACGCATTTGATCTTGAAGAAGAGCACAAAGAATTCATCGGCGCACGAACGGAAGATGATGTGAGCGTCATTACGTTACTCACGGTGCCCAGTGATCCAAGTAAGATCACCTCGAATCTGCGTGCACCTTTGGTCATCAACTGGAGATCCATGGTTGGACGCCAATTGATTTTAAGAAGCACGAATTATCAAACGAAACATTATATTTTTATCCAACGAGATGCAGTGGAGAACGAAAAGGTTTCCACCGCAAGTTCAGCGTTAGATGAAAATACGAACGTATTGCTTGGAGGCGCCGATGCGCTTTTGGGTAAGGACGGCGGAGCATTGACCGGTAAGTAAAAGGTTAGCTCTACGTTCGCTTTCGTTGGCAGGGATTGTCGACGAAGCAGGGAAGCAGGACTCAAGGAGGATCTAGAGAATGGGCTTTCGTATTAACACGAACGTGATTTCGTTGAAAACTCAACGGAATCTCGAGCGTAGCACCAACTCTCTCAATCGCGCACTCGAACGTTTAGCGTCGGGTTCTCGGATTAACAAAGCAGGCGATGATGCCGCAGGGCTCGCCGTGTCCGAAGGACTGCGATCGCAGGTGCGTGGCCTCCAGCAAGCCATTCGAAATGCGAACGACGGAGTAGGTTTTCTTCAAACCGCAGAAGGAGCACTTGCCGAAGCTACCAATATTTCTCAACGTATTCGTGAACTTGCGATTCAAGCTGCAAACGGTGCGATTTCCAATAATGACCGTTCAAACTTGAACAACGAAGTCGAGCAGTTGCTCGAAGAGTTCGATCGTATTGCGAATTCGACGGAATATAACGGCGTCTATCTTCTCGATGGAACCTTTACCACCAAAGACTTGCAGGTCGGAACTCGAAAAGGTCAGACGATCTCATTCTCGATTGGAGACGCTCGTGCCACGAGTATCGGATCTTTGGCCATTCGATCGGGTCTTCAGAATTCGCTGTCAGGGACCTCGAACAACCTCGTCATCAACGGAGTTTCATTTACCGCATCATCCTCTTTAGACGATTTGCTTTCATCGGCGGGAAATGCCTATTCGGCGATCGCAGTTGCAAAGCGGATCAACACTCGAACTAGTGAGACTCGCGTTGAAGCCGATGTTCAAAACACTGTCGTGCGTCCGATAGCGGCTCCCGCGTTGAGCGCCAACGGATTCAACGGAACGCTGGATGGAAATCAATTCCAAATTAACGGCGTGCCGATTACCGGATCGGGAATCACCAGCACGAATGCGTTGATCGATGCCATCAATATTAAATCTCAGTTGAGCGGAGTGAAGGCCCGTCTACGCGATGGATCCAGCACTGATATCGAGCTTTTTGTTGCAGACGGAAGAAATATTCAGTTGGTGATCTCAGGAACCGCCTCAGTTGGATAC